>Ga0308158_10000046_pt1 | contig 323146 bp, 275 predicted proteins | sample PhyBR2_FD_201038 | JGI IMG/M metagenome (GOLD analysis project Ga0308158, IMG submission 201038) | Phyllosphere microbial communities from UC Gill Tract Community Farm, Albany, California, United States - DLSLB.R2 | ecosystem: Host-associated > Plants > Phyllosphere > Unclassified | place...
CCGCGGACTTCCTTCAGATTCGCAGTCACCCACGACACCCTTGTCTCTAGCTAACACTTCCTACTGCTAAGCGTGTTCGGGACTCTAACCCTATAGTCGATTGCCATGCCCGGCGCACTAAAACAAAGAAGCAGTCAAAAATTTTGACTGCTTCTACCCTCCTATATTACTGCTATTAAAGGGAATTAATCCATTTCACCAATTCTTCCCTACCTTTCCCCGTTTTTTGTTGCAGCTTTCCCAACAACTCATCATCCTGACCTTCCTCATGTTTCAGATCATCGTCAGTTAAATCGGCATAAGCTTGTTTAACTTTCCCTTTTATTTCATTCCACTTTCCTTTTAATTCTAACTTATCCATGCTCGTATGTTTTTCTAAATGTGATGTTTATACCTAAAAGAACAGTTAAAGCCTTTTATTGTTTTGAAAAAAGCAAAGAAGAAACAATACTTCACTTCTATTTAACATTTTAAGCAAAAAAAATGCCTCCGGAGTTTCCGGAGGCAGGTAATATTTATCGTTTCTAAAAACTATTTTAAGGTTTTGGCTGCTTCGATAATTTCTTCTACAACTGCCGGATCTAACAAAGTAGATGTATCGCCTAAATTGCTGGTATCTCCTTCGGCTATTTTACGCAATATCCTGCGCATTATTTTACCCGAACGGGTTTTTGGTAATCCAGATACAAATAAAATTTTATCGGGCTTAGCAATGGCACCAATTACACGGGTAACGGTTTGCAGGATATCCTTTTTTGATAAGTCGGCTTCGCCATGCATTTCAGGATAAATTACAAAAGCATAAATACCTTGTCCTTTTACATCATGCGGATAGCCCACAACAGCACTTTCTACCACACCGGCGTGCATATTAATTGCATTTTCTACTTCGGCAGTACCGATCCGGTGGCCCGAAACGTTTAATACATCATCCACACGGCCAGTAATGCGGTAATAGCCATCGGCATCACGCAAACAACCATCGCCTGTGAAATAGAGGTTTTCGTAAGTAGAAAAATAAGTCTGCTTGCAACGTTCGTGGTCGCCATAAGTGGTACGCAACATACCCGGCCATGGGAACTTAATGCACAGGTTACCCATTACATCGTTTCCTTCTACTTCCTTGCCATTCTCATCAACTAAAATAGGCTGAATACCCGGCAAAGGCAGAGTAGCAAAACTTGGCTTGGTTGGGGTTACGGTTGCAATAGGCGAAATCATAATTCCACCGGTTTCTGTTTGCCACCAGGTATCTACTATTGGCGCATTACCTTTACCAATTTTCTCATCGAACCAGTGCCATGCTTCTTCGTTAATAGGCTCTCCTACCGATCCCAATACCCTGATGGTACTCAGGTCTTTTCCATTTAACGGTTCATCGCCATAACTCATTAAAGAGCGGATAGCTGTTGGCGCAGTATATAACGTGTTTACTTTATGTTTTTCTACAATATCCCAAAAACGAGATGGTGTTGGATAAGTTGGTATTCCCTCAAACAATACAGAAGTAGCACCTTGCGAAAGCGGCCCGTAAACGATGTAAGAGTGACCGGTAATCCAGCCAATATCGGCCGTACAGAAATAAACTTCCCCCGGCTGATAATTAAATACATTGGAGAAAGTATAACCTGCATACACCATGTAACCGCCACACGTATGTACCACACCTTTCGGTTTACCGGTAGAGCCCGAAGTGTATAGGATGAAAAGCATATCCTCTGCGTCCATCTCTTCAGCCTCGCAAATGTCGTTAACGTGCTTTACTTCATCTTCCCACCATACATCCCTGCCTTTCAACATCGAAACAGGAGTGCGGATATGCGTTAAAACAATACATTTTTCTACAGTTGGACAGCCAATTAAAGCATCGTCTATTACATCTTTAAGTGGAATCTGCTTGTTGCCACGGTACGAACCATCGGCAGTAATTACCAGTTTACATTTCGAATCGTTAATGCGATCGGCAATAGATTTAGCCGAAAAACCACCGAAAATAACCGAGTGAACCGCCCCGATACGGGCACAAGCCAAAACAGCAATGGCCAGCTCGGGCACCATAGGCATGTAAATACAAATGCGGTCGCCTTTTTTTGCACCATTACGTTTTAATACGTTCGCAAAGCGACAAACGCGCTCGTGCAACATTTTATAAGTATAGGTAACCGACTCTTCATCCGGATTATTTGGTTCCCAGATAATGGCTGGTTTATCGCCATTGAGTGCAAGATGACGGTCTAAACAATTTTCAGTAATATTAAGCTTCGCGCCTTCGAACCATTTGATATTCGGTTCGCTAAAGTTCCACGATAATACCTTAAACCAGGGTTTGCGCCATTGAAAATTTTGCGCAACCTCACCCCAAAACTGTTCAGGGTTTTCTACGCTTTTCTTATAATCTTCTTCGTATTGCTTAAAAGATGTAATTTGCATTGCTCGTTTTATATTTTGGATTAGTGGCGGCTAATTTAAATAAATAATAACAAGGAGAAATAGTTAAATCGTATCAAAATAAATATCAAACGTTTGATCAGAAATATTTATTTTTGAAATAGTAAGGATTTATAGAATAAACTGTCTATTGGCTATTCGCTTTAAGGCGAGGGATGTTTCCCCACTGTTAAATTAAAAAAATCCCTTATTAACGAACATGGTAAATACCTTTGCGGCTATTTAACATAAATTATAAAAATAATTAGCTAGGCTCTTGCCTTTTACAATTATTATTCAGATATTTGCACACTCTTAAAAAAATTAAGCGACGATATTTAACAACTATATTTACAAGTCATGTCAAGAGTTTGTGATTTAACAGGAAAAATGGCAATGAAAGGTAATAACGTATCACACTCGAACGTTAAAACCAAACGCAAATTTTATCCGAATTTGAAACTTCAGAAATTTTATATCCCTGAAGAAGACCGTTGGATTACGTTGAAAGTTTCTACTTCAGCGATTAAAACCATCAATAAAGTGGGTATTAGCGAAGCAATCAACCGTTTCGTAAAAAAAGGATTTTTGTAAAAAACATTAACTGTTGAGATTAACAGTTTACAATTAATATTAAAATGGCAAAAAAAGGTAACAGAGTTCAGGTTATTTTAGAATGTACTGAGCACAAAGAAAGTGGCATGCCAGGTATGTCTAGATACATTTCTACCAAAAACCGTAAAAACACTACTGAGCGTTTAGAATTGAAAAAATTCAACCCGGTATTGAGAAAAGTAACCGTACATAAAGAAATAAAATAATTGAATCAAAGATTGATTAAATGATTGAATTAAAAAATTCTGTCATTCTAACATTCTCCGATTCGATCATTAAAATTATAAGAACATGGCAAAGAAAGTAGTTGCAACCCTTAAAACAGGTACAGGTAAAGAATATTCGAAAGTAATTACAATGGTAAAATCACCTAAAACTGGTGCTTACTCATTCAAAGAGCTTATCGTACACAACGACCACGTAAAAGATGCTATTGCATCTAAATAAGGTTAATATTTTTTAATATTGAAAATATTACAGGCCGTTCCGTTTCAACCGGAAGGGCTTTTTTTGTTATATAAAATTTAGATATGGGTTTATTTGATTTTTTCAAAAAGAAAGAAACTGCACCTGAAGCTCAGGAAGCATTAGATAAGGGCTTAGAGAAAACAAAAGACGGTTTCTTTAATAAAATTACCAAAGCTGTTGCCGGAAAATCTTCTGTTGATGACGAGGTACTCGATAACCTGGAAGAAGTTCTGGTAACCTCTGATGTGGGTGTAAGTACAACCTTAAAAATCATTAAACGTATTGAGGACCGTGTTGCACGCGATAAATACCTGAACACTTCTGAACTGAATTTTATTTTACGTGAAGAAATTCAATTGCTGTTGTCAGAAAACAACAGTAACGATTTCCGCCAGTTTGAATATGGCAACCACAAGCCTTATGTAATTATGGTTGTTGGTGTAAATGGGGTGGGTAAAACGACTACCATTGGTAAGCTTGCCCATAAACTTAAAGAATCGGGACTTAATGTTGTTTTAGGTGCTGCCGATACTTTCAGGGCTGCTGCAGTTGATCAGATTAAACTCTGGGGCGAACGTGTAGGTGTTAGGGTTGTAGCCCAGGCCATGGGATCAGATCCTGCCTCTGTAGCTTTCGATACCTTACAATCGGCTGTTGCCAACAACGAAGACGTAGTAATTATCGATACCGCCGGTCGTTTGCACAACAAAATTGGTTTGATGAACGAGCTTGGCAAAATTAAACAGGTAATGCAAAAGGTGGTACCAGGTGCACCACACGAAATATTATTGGTACTGGATGCCTCAACCGGCCAAAATGCCTTTGAACAGTGTAAACAGTTTACCGAAGCTACCGATGTAAATGCTTTAGCCATTACTAAATTAGATGGCACAGCCAAAGGTGGTGTGGTAATCGGAATCTCTGATCAGTTTAAAATTCCGGTTAAATATATCGGCGTAGGGGAAAAAATAAACGACCTGCAGCTATTCGATAAAAAGGAGTTTGTGAATAGTTTATTTAAATAAGCGCCAAAACATCCGTCATGCTGATTTTATATCAGCATCTCTTGTTTTAAAAAAATTAAAGACCCTGAAATAAATTCAGGGTGACGATCTCCTTACTTTTAATAACAGTAAAGATTAAGTGTAAAAGATGAATACTAAAGTAGTACGCAGTAAAACAACAACTAAACAACCTAAAATCAATGTGATAACTTTAGGTTGCTCTAAAAACATATACGATTCGGAAGTATTGATGGGCCAGTTGCGTGGCAACAACCTAAACGTTACCCACGAATCTGATAAAATGGGTAAGGATGATATCGTGGTGATTAACACCTGCGGTTTTATCGATAATGCCAAGCAAGAATCCATTGATACCATCCTGCAATTCAGCGAACTTAAAGAGGCTGGTAAAATTGGTAAGGTTGTGGTTACAGGCTGCCTTTCTGAACGTTATAAACCCGAGCTGGAATCGGAAATTACTAACGTTGATGCATTCTTTGGTACCAATGATTTACAAAACATATTGCACGAACTGGGGGCCAATTACAAACATGAGCTTATTGGCGAACGTTTACTCACTACCCCATCTCATTTTGCCTATTTTAAAATAGCTGAAGGCTGTAACCGTCCCTGTTCATTCTGTGCTATTCCGCTAATGCGTGGCAAGCACATGAGCAAGCCAATGGAAGAGTTGGTGAACGAAGCCAAAATATTGGCTAAAAACGGCACCAAAGAGCTGATATTAATTGCACAGGATCTTACCTATTATGGCCTAGACCTTTACGGAGTGCGTAAGTTAGATGAACTGATGCGCCGTTTATCGGATGTGTCGGGGATTGAGTGGATCCGCCTGCAATACGCCTACCCTTCTGGCTTCCCGATGGAAATTTTAGATGCCATGAATGAGCGCGATAACATCTGCAAATATCTGGATATGCCATTACAGCACATTACCGATAATATGCTAAAATCGATGCGCCGTGGTACCACCAAGCAGAAAACCATTGATCTGGTTAATCAAATTCGCGATAAGGTACCTAACATTGCCATGCGTACCACATTAATCTGCGGTTATCCGGGCGAAACTGAACGCGATTTTGAAGAAATGAAGGAATGGGTTGCCGAAACTAAATTTGATCGATTAGGCTGCTTTACCTACTCGCACGAAGAAAAAACACACGCGCATACTTTGGTTGATGATGTACCTGAAGAAGTGAAACAACAGCGTGTTGATGATATCATGGAAATTCAGCAAGGTATTTCGTATGATATTAACCAGGAAAAAGTAGGCAAGACTTTTAAAGTACTGATTGATAAAAAAGAAGGCGATTTTTTTGTGGGCAGAACAGAATTCGATTCGCCTGAGGTAGATAATGAAGTGTTAATTGATGCCGCTACAGGTTATGCCGCTAACGGAAGCTTTGTTAATGTTAAAGTTGATAGAGCTGAAGATTTCGACTTGTACGGAACGATTGTTTAATAAAACATAACTGTTTAAAAATCCCGAAAGCAAGCTTTCGGGATTTTTAGTTTTAAGGCTATTGTGTTAATTCATCCCCTTATTAAATAGAGGCTGTATCACTAGTCTTAGTTTCCCTTAGAAGTTTGCCATATTGAAGATGGCAAAATGCTCTCTCTATGTACCATTGACCAACCCACTAATAGTATCGTCATTGCGAGGAGGAACGACGAAGCAATCTTTTATATCAGCGATTGCTCATAGAGATTGCTTCGTCGGCTGAAAAAGCCTTCTCGCAATGACGAATAATCTAGTTTTTAGGTGCCGGCCTGTCTTTAATCTGGCTTGCTTTTAACCAAATTTTGGCACCTTTTGCATTTACATAATATTTTTCATTCTTTCCGTTGATGTAAACATCCGAACCATCGGGTGCCATTTTACCTTTCCAGGTTTTATCGGCTACTTTCGAGCTTCCTTTTACAGCAACTTCGGCAGTTTTATTACCAACAGATTTAGCTCCTTTACTAATGGCTTTACCTGTATGGTCTAATGCTTTACCAACTTCGGTTTTCTTCTTTTCTTGTGCGTTTACGCTAAGGGTTACACCTCCAATTAAGGCCATTGTTAATAAACCCAATACAAATTTCTTTTTCATGACAGCTATATTATTTTTTATCATAACAGCGCCGTATGATTTTTGTTTGCTGCACAGCAACAAATTAAATAAACCTATTGAAGCGGCTATACTTTTTGTAATGCCGGCAAAGTACTGAAGCTTATTAAGCACTGATATAAAAGCAGCGGCCTAAGCTTAACCGCACAAAAAGATAGTAGCGGAAAGAAGGACTGCTGTAACCGATAAGTACAAAGCCTGCTTTACAAAAATTATGTTCACTAGCCTTTTTATTGCATTAAAACTGCCAGTCAAGCTGGCAATGACGTATAGTGCAGCGGGATTTGCAAAAGCTGGATCTACACGATAGCTGCGCTTAGGAGATGCCGCTTCGCCCGGGGCTAAGTACAATGATAAAATGCAGCGAAGCCAGGCTTAGTTCAACTTTTCGGCCAGTAATTTCATTTCTATTTGCGGCGAACGTTTCTCGTAAATGATACTGTGAACAGCCTTACAAATGGGCATATCAACATTATACTCCTGGTTTTTAATGTGCATGCACTTGGCAGCATAATAGCCTTCGGCTACCATATTCATTTCTAACTGTGCAGATTTTACGGTATAACCTTTGCCCACCATGTTACCAAAGGTACGGTTGCGGCTAAACTGCGAGTAGGCTGTCACCAATAAATCGCCCAGATAGGCCGATTCTTTAATGTCGCGGTCGATGGGATGCACCACATCTACAAAACGTTTAATTTCGCGGATAGCGTTGCTAATCAGCACGGCCTGAAAATTATCGCCATAACCTATGCCATGACAAATACCGCTGGCCACTGCATAAATATTTTTCAAAACCGCAGCGTACTCCGTCCCGAAGATATCGTCAGAAACATTAGTTTTAATGTAACGGGTATTTAAAATTGAGGCAAATGCTGCTGCCTTCTCGATGTCGGTACACGCTATGGTGAGGTAAGATAGTTTTTCTAATGCTACTTCTTCGGCATGGCAAGGTCCGCTAACTACTAAAATATCGTGGTAAGGAATATTGTATTTTTCGTGCAAAAATTCGCCGATGATGAGATTATCTTCAGGTACAATACCCTTAATGGCAGATACTATTTTCTTGCCTTTTAAATCGTCAGGAGTAATGGTAGACAGCGTTTCCTTTAAAAAGGCTGCAGGTACGTTTAAAATAACGAAATCAGCTGATTTGATAATCGAACTGATATCAGATGATATGTTTTCCTGATTGAGCTTTAACTCAACAGAACTGAGGTAATGCGGGTTGTGTTTAAATTTTTTAATGTGTTCAATGGCTGTTTCGTTACGCATCCACCAAAAAATCTCTTTCTCAGATAAATTATCTGCAAGCATTTTTACGATGGCAGTAGCCCAGCTCCCGCCCCCTATCATTGCTATTTTAGGTACCATGATTATAAAATAAAAATCCCGGTTTAATGTTTTAAACCGGGACAATTTAATTATTTATTATGGTTAAATATACCTTACTTCTTAGCGTCTTTGCTAAACAATTGGTCTTTAGATGTTTTTTCTACAACCATGCCGTCTTTCAATTTGTTCTGAATAGCAGAATAAGGACCAGTTACAATTTCAGCACCTGTTTTAACACCCGATTTTACAATAATAAACTGATCGTTCTGAATGCCTGTAGTTACTTCGGTTTTTTTAACTTTTTTACTTTTTGCATCGTAAGCATAAACATATTGCTTAACCTTTTTATCGGTAAGTTTAGATTTTTGTTTATCGGTATTTTCCTGATTGCCCTGGTTATTGTTATTACCCGATTTTGCATTATCGGTAAATACCGACTGAATTGGAATGGCTAAACCAGTTAACGATTCGCTTTCGATATCAACGGTTGCTGACATACCCGGACGGAAAATAGATTGTTGCTTACCTTCCATTTCTTCGCTGATTCTGATCTTTACCGAGAAGTTGGTAACCTGATCAACAGAAGTAGATACTGCAGTTCCAACCGCTGTTGAAGAACTTGCAATTTCGGTAACTACCCCTCTGAATTTTTTATCAGAGAAAGCATCCACTTCGATTGAAGCTTTATCGCCAACTTTAACACGGGTAATATCGTTCTCATTTACATCAACATTAACTTCCATTGATGATAAGTTAGAAATACGCATAATTTCTGTACCCGCCATTTGCGAAGTTCCTAAGATACGGTCACCCAATTCGATTGATAACTTAGATACCACGCCATCCACAGGGGCATAAATGGTAGTTTTAGCTAAGTTAGCTCCTGCTTCTTTAACATTTGCACCAGTTTGCTCTAAAGTAAACCTGGCACCGGTTACATTCTCTTTAGCACTGGCTAAATTAGCTTTAGCCGTTAAAAATGCAGCTTTAGCCGAATCGAACTCTGAAGCAGAAATTACCTTTTTATTAAAAAGCTCTACATTACGTTTATAAGTAGCCTCTGCATTTACGAAATTAGCCTGGTTTTGGGCAAGCTGTTGTTGCGCTGCCGCTACGCTGGCTTTTTGTGCATTGAAGCTAGCCACTGTTCTTTCGTAACCCGATTGCAATACATCCGGACGTACTTTACAAAGCAACTGACCTGCCTTAACAATATCGCCTTCTTTAACTTTTAGTTCAACCACCTCACCCGATACCTCAGAGCTTAATTTAACCTCGGTTTCTGGCTGGATTTTACCACTTGCCGTAACTGTTTCTACAACAGTTTTATCTGATGCTTTTTCTGTAGTTACTTTTTCGGTTTTATTTCCCCCAATAACTCCAGTTAGAGAGAGTATAACCAGGAGCGCCACGATAGCAACTACGGTAATAATAATATGCTTCAGTTTCATAATTTATGTATTGTATTTCGTTTGTTTTATTAAAGTTGTAATGTTTTAAAGTTACCTTTTACCTTCGGCTTTAATCTTAAAAAGTAATTTGTTTACCTAAGTAGTAATCGATAACCTTAGCCCTGAAAATAAGGTCATACTTTGCTTGTATAAAATCAATTTCAGCCTTGTTTCTATTGGTTTGAGCTGTACTGTAATCTAATGAGTTTACCAAACCTACATTGTAACGTTGCTCAACTACATAAAAAGCATCTTTTTGCGCATTGAAAGCATTTTGGGTAGAGGTATAACGGCTTTCTGCAGCTTTCAAATCGGTTGTGGCCTGAAAAATAACTTTATTCAGGTTATTCTTAGCCAGTTGTTCCTGAACTAAATTATTCTGGTAAGTAATTTTGGCTTTACGTACACTCGAGCGTGCAGAAAACCCATTAAAGATAGGAATTTGAAGGCTCATGCCTATGCTTTGTCCTAATCTTTGATCTATTTGATCTGCAAATGAAGCCTGAGGCGTTAACCCGTTATAGTTAAATTGATAAGAATATGAAGTGTTTAACCCTGCACCAAGGCTTAGTGATGGCGAATATGCGCCTTTTGCAACAGCGATGGCTTGCTTTGATGCTAATGCTCTTAAACTGGCCAACTTAATATCAGGAAAAATATTCAGGGCATTGTTATAAATTTCTTCCGCACTTACCGTTGTTGAGGCTGTTTTGATGTTATCAATCAATGGTGCCTGTACTACAAATTTTTGACTGGGTTGCATTTCCATTAACTGCCCTAATGTTAGGTATGAAATTGAAAGTGCATTTTGTGCATTCGTTAAGTTAAGCTCAGCTGTTGCTGCCTGAGATTTAGCTTGAGAAACATCAGCCAGTGTTTTGTTACCAGCATCAAGCAAGGCATTTTCTCGGGCAAGAGTCTTTCTGGCAATATCCAACTGGTCTTTAGAAGCGCGCTCCAGATCTGTGTTATATAATACCTGAAGATAGGCATTAACAACATTTAAAATCAGATCGTTTTTAACCTTTTCTATATTGCTCTTATCGGCATCTAAAAGAATTTTATTCTGCCTGATCTGGTTTATTTTGGTAAACCCCTGAAATAAATCAACGTTTGTACTCAAATTACCACTTGTATACAACGATGTTTGATTGGTAACCTGGAAAGTTGTTTGATCCAAACCACGTCCGAAGGTTAAATTAGGGTTTACACTCGCATTTAAATTAGGATAAAGCGCATATTTTGATTGTGTTAAGTTTTCCTCAGATATAGCAGCGCTGAATTGAGCTTGTTTAATAGTAAGGTTATTTTTTAACGTATTTTCAACAGCTTGCTGAATGGTGATTACTTGTTGGGCATTGACAATATTGGCAAAACCGAGCGCAGCAACAAAAGTAAAACCGGTAACTAACTTCTTCTTGGTAAACATCTTCATAATTTGTTTCAAATCTATATAAACAACTTTAATAATTTCAATCTGTACAGGCATTTACTAACTTTGAGCTTAAATGTACCTGATCAAATCACCGCTTCTGCTAAAATGGTATTATCCATCACTGTTATGGAATAAATCCCGCACCGAAAAAGTTATTTATCTGACCTTTGACGATGGACCCATACCCAATGTTACAGATTTTGTATTAAAAACTTTAAAAGTCTTTAATGCAAAAGCTACATTTTTTTGCATCGGCGATAATATTGTAAAACACCCCGAAGTTTTTGAACGTGTAAAAACCGATGGGCATGCCATTGGCAACCACACTTTCAACCATTTAAAAGGGTGGAAAACCGATGATGAAACCTACCTCCAAAATACATTAAAATGCCAGGAACTTACCCAAACCAATCTTTTCCGACCCCCTTACGGAAGGATTAAGAAGAGCCAGGTTCGGAGTTTGGAGTCGTTAGTTTGGAGTCCGGAGTCCAACTCCCAACTGAAAACTGAAAACTCCCAACTGCAAATTGTAATGTGGGATGTACTCAGTGGCGATTTCGACATTAATCTTTCGCCCGAAAAATGCTATCAAAATGTGATTAAACATACCGAAAACGGCTCTATCATTGTTTTTCACGATAGTTTAAAAGCATTTGATCGTTTAGCGTACACACTTCCCAAAGTTTTGGCCTATTTTACTGAAAAGGGGTTCACTTTCGCTACGCTTTAGCGATAGTTATGCCAGAACTGCTTATGCTTACCACAATTGATAAAAACAAGCTTTTAGCTGGTTCGACAATTTCCAGCTGTTCAAAAACGGACAAAACTGTACGGAATTGAACGGTTATGGAAACCTACTATTCCTGGCATCTAATGAAAAAGATATATGAAACCGCTTCAATTAACGCTTTACATTTTAATTTCCTCTTTTTCAATTTATTTTTTATCATGTCAAACCAAGCCAGATAAAAGTTATAGTAAAATTCCTATAAACCTCTCAGATACCAAAAGTATAATAAGAGCAATTGAGCCTGATAAAAAATATGATTACTGGGCATGCGTCCTTAGCAATCCTTCATTAACTATCCCAAGAACAGAAATCATAACAGGCAGAGGAGATATCAAAGAGCTATGGAGAATCAAATTCACACCACCAGAAACAGGTTTTAGAAGTGAGCTGTTCTATGGCTATTACTATATTGTTTATTTAAAAAATAACCATGTTAGTGTTGTAAGGAGTGGACCCGAACTAATCAATTTTATAGGAAAAGTAAACAGCTTAGATAAAGCATTACTTATTGCAAAAATAAAAGGCTTAGATGTTGATTACAGCCGCCCGATTGGCAGTTCTTTCAAAAAGGTTAAAAATGGTTTCGAACTCCATCTTGTAAAATTTCATAAATGCCCGGTAAAAACCGAGCCTTATAAGGTTAATATCGATTCTCTTGGAAAATTAACATCAAAAAGCTTAGGCTTTTATTACAATATCAGCAATGGCGTTTGTGAAGATTAAACTTTAACTGTAATTTTCTTTAAGAACAAGGTCATTTAAGATACAAAGCACATAGAAACGACAGTAACCTAAAGCATTTTATAACTCAAAATCCTTAGGCAATCACCTAGTTTAGAACAATTCCAAATTACGCAATCACCTGCTTAAATTGCATTTAAAGCTTGCTTTTTGTTATTTTTGTTTTATCCAAAAATTCATTTTTTTGGTTGATAACCACAAATTAATTACAAATAATAGTATTCTTTTGGGAAAGGTGTATTTTATTACGCAAAACTTAGCGAAAAAAGAATAAAATATCTAAGATGAGTATTTATAACGATTATATCCAGGAGATTGAGGAGAGAAAAACCCAAGGTCTTCACCCTAAACCTATTGATGGCGCCGAATTATTGAGCGAAATCATCGATCAGATCAAAAATGTAAATAATTTTAACAGAGCTGATGCTGTTAATTTTTTCATCTACAATACCCTGCCGGGTACTACTGGCGCAGCTGGTGTAAAAGCACAATTTTTAAAAGAAATTATTACCGGTGAAACTGTTGTTGCAGAAATTACACCTGATTTTGCTTTCGAACTGCTATCGCACATGAAGGGTGGCCCTTCTATCAAAGTTTTATTGGATATTGCTTTGGCTGATAATGGTGATAAAGCACACAAAGCAGCTGATGTACTTAAAACACAGGTTTTCTTGTACGATGCTGATACCGATCGTTTAAAAGAAGCTTACAATAACGGCAACGAGATTGCTAAAGAAATATTAGAAAGTTATGCTAAAGCCGAATTCTTTACTGAATTACCGGCTGTTGCTGAAGAAATTAAAGTAGTAACCTTTATTGCTGGTATAGGCGATATTTCTACCGATTTATTATCACCAGGCAACCAGGCGCACTCGCGTTCTGATCGTGAATTGCACGGCAAATGCATGATTACACCAGAAGCTCAGGAACAAATTCGCGCATTACAGGCACAACACCCGGATAAAAGTGTAATGCTGGTAGCCGAAAAAGGTACCATGGGCGTAGGTTCATCACGTATGTCGGGTGTAAACAACGTGGCACTTTGGACAGGTAAACAATCGAGCCCTTATGTTCCATTTGTAAACATTGCACCAATTGTAGGTGGTACCAATGGTATTTCTCCAATTTTCTTAACCACAGTTGATGTAACCGGCGGTATTGGTATCGACCTTAAAAACTGGGTAAAGAAAACGGATGAGAACGGTAATGTTGTCCGCAATGAAAATGATGAGCCTGTTTTAGAGCAAGCGTTTTCTGTTGAAACCGGAACCGTGCTTACCATCAATACAAAAACTAAAAAATTATACAGCGGAGATCAGGAGCTGATTGATATTTCAAAAGCTTTGACTCCTCAAAAAATGGAATTTATCAAAGCAGGTGGTTCATATGCCATCGTTTTCGGTAAAAAAATCCAAACATTTGCGGCCAAAACTTTAGGTATCGAGGCTCAGCTGGTATTTGCGCCGGCTAAAGAAGTATCTATCGAAGGCCAGGGTTTAACTGCTGTAGAAAAGATATTCAACAGAAACGCTGTAGGTTTAGCACCAGGCAAAGTGCTACATGCCGGTTCTGACGTTCGCGTAGAAGTAAACATTGTAGGTTCGCAAGATACTACCGGTTTAATGACTGCCCAGGAATTAGAGGCAATGGCTGCTACAGTTATTTCTCCAATTGTTGATGGCGCTTATCAGTCAGGTTGCCACACGGCATCTGTTTGGGATAAAAAAGCACAGGCAAACATCCCTAAACTGATGAAGTTTATGAATGAATTTGGTGTGATTACTGCCCGCGACCCTAAAGGCACTTATCATTCAATGACCGATGTTATTCACAAAGTACTGAACGATATCACCATTGATGAGTGGGCAATTATTATCGGTGGCGACTCGCATACGCGTATGTCTAAAGGTGTAGCTTTCGGTGCCGATTCGGGTACTGTAGCTTTAGCACTGGCAACCGGTGAGGCTTCTATGCCAATTCCAGAGTCGGTAAAAGTTACCTTCAAAGGTGAAATGAAACAACACATGGATTTCCGTGATGTGGTTCATGCTACGCAATTGCAGATGTTGCAGCAGTTTGATGGTGAAAACGTATTCCAGGGTCGTATCATCGAGGTACACATCGGTACTTTATTAGCCGACCAGGCCTTTACTTTTACTGACTGGACTGCAGAGATGAAAGCAAAAGCTTCTATCTGTATTTCTCAGGACGATACTTTGATCCAGTCTTTAGAAATTGCCAAAAACCGTATTCAGATCATGATAGACAAGGGTATGGACAACCATAACCAGGTTTTACAAGGTTTGATCAATAAAGCCAATAAACGTATTGAAGAGATTAAAACTGGCATCAAACCAGCTTTAACACCAGACGATAATGCCAAATACTATGCTGAAGTAGTAATTGATCTTGATCTGATTCAGGAACCAATGATTGCCGATCCGGATGTAAATAACGCTGATGTTTCTAAACGTTATACGCACGATACCATCAGAGACTTAACTTACTACGGTGGCGATAAAAAAGTAGACCTTGGTTTCGTTGGCTCATGCATGGTGCACAAAGATGACTTGAAAATCGTTTCTCAAATGTTGAAAAACATAGAAACACAAACTGGTAAAGTAGAATTCAAAGCGCCGTTGGTAGTTGCCGCTCCTACCTATAACATCATCGATGAATTGAAAGCAGAAGGTGATTGGGAATACCTGCAAAGATATTCTGGATTTGAGTTCAGCGATGCCTTGCCTAAAAGCACAGCACGTACCGAGTACGAAAACATCATGTATTTAGAGCGCCCGGGTTGTAACCTTTGCATGGGTAACCAGGAAAAAGCGGCTAAAGGTGATACGGTAATGGCAACTTCTACACGTTTATTCCAGGGCCGTGTGGTAGAAGACAAAGATGGTAAAAAAGGAGAGTCTTTACTGGCATCTACGCCGGTGGTTGTTCTTTCAGCTATCTTAGGTCGTATTCCAAGCATCGAAGAATATAAAGTAGCAGTAGAAGGTATCAACTTAACCAAGTTTACCCCTATTTCTACAAAACAATAAGAAACAAAAAAACATATCATTTGTTAAATACACGAAAAGGCTATCCGAGATATCAGGTAGCCTTTTCCTTTGTGCAAATAGTTGCATAGAATGGTTTTAAATAACACATTATGACAAATCTCAAAAATAAGTGTGTTTAAAATTGTTTAATTTAGATAGTACCTTATTGACACTAATTATAAAAAATTAAAGTATGGCTTTTGATATAGACATGATTAAAAAGGTTTATGCAAACTTTGGCAGCCGCGTTGAGGCTGCGCGTAAAGTTGTTGGCAGACCTTTAACCTTATCTGAAAAAATATTGTATGCACACCTTTGGGATGGAGATCCTAAAACGGCGTTTAAACGTGGTACCGACTACGTAGATTTTGCTCCAGACCGCGTAGCGATGCAAGATGCTACCGCACAGATGGCTTTATTGCAGTTTATGCAGGCTGGCCGTCCGCAGGTTGCTGTTCCCTCTACGGTTCACTGTGATCACTTAATTACGGCTAAAGAAGGTGCTGCAATAGATTTACCTCATGCCAAAACGGAGAGTGCAGAAGTTTTTGATTTCTTATCATCTGTTTCCAACAAATATGGCATCGGTTTCTGGAACCCCGGAGCTGGTATTATCCACCAGGTTGTTTTAGAAAATTATGCTTTCCCGGGTGGAATGATGATTGGTACCGACTCGCATACGGTAAACGCAGGTGGTTTAGGCATGGTTGCTATTGGTGTTGGTGGCGCTGATGCCTGCGATGTTATGGCTGGACTACCATGGGAACTAAAATTCCCTAAGTTAATTGGAGTAAAGTTAACCGGTAAATTAAACGGCTGGACTGCTGCCAAAGATGTGATTCTTAAAGTTGCCGGTATTTTAACTGTTAAAGGTGGTACAGGTGCAATTGTTGAATATTTTGGCGATGGTGCTACTTCAATGAGCTGTACCGGCAAGGGCACCATTTGTAACATGGGAGCTGAAATCGGTGCAACCACTTCTACTTTTGGTTACGATGAAAGCATGGAGCGTTATTTACGCGCTACAGGCAGAAATGAAGTAGCCGATGAAGCCAACAAAATCGCGGCTTACCTAACCGGTGATGATGAAGTTTATGCTGATCCTGAAAATTATTTCGATCAGGTTATTGAGATCGATTTAGATACTTTAGAACCTTACTTAAATGGTCCTTTCACACCAGATTTAGCTACTCCCGTTTCGCAAATGAAAACCGAAGCAGAGAAAAACGGCTGGCCATTAAAAGTAGAATGGGGCTTAATTGGTTCTTGTACCAACTCTTCTTACGAAGATTTATCGAGGGCAGCATCTATTGCCAACCAGGCCATTGCAAAAGGTTTGGTAACCAAAGCCGAATTTGGTATTAACCCCGGTTCTGAGCAGGTACGTTACACTGCAGACCGCGACGGCTATTTAAAAACTTTCGAAGATTTAAATGCGACGATCTTTACCAACGCCTGCGGACCATGTATTGGTATGTGGGACCGTACTGGTGCAGAGAAAGCAGAAAAAAATACCATTGTACACTCGTTTAACAGAAACTTTGCTAAACGCGCCGATGGAAACCCAAATACCTATGCTTTTGTAGCTTCGCCAGAAATGGTTGCTGCCATCGCAATCTCGGGTAATTTAGGATTCAATCCTTTAACCGATACTTTAACAAACGATAAAGGCGAGCAGGTTAAATTAGACCCGCCTACCGGTTACGAATTGCCTACTAAAGGTTTCGCGGTAGAGGATGCAGGTTTCCAGGCTCCGGCTGCTGATGGTTCAAAGGTACAGGTTTTGGTTTCTCCTACTTCTCACCGCTTACAATTGTTAGATCCGTTTGCTCCTTGGGAAGGCACTGACCTTAAAGGCCTAAAATTATTAATTAAAGCCAAAGGAAAATGTACAACCGATCACATTTCGATGGCTGGTCCGTGGTTAAAATTCCGTGGTCACCTGGATAATATTTCTAACAACATGTTAATTGGTGCGGTAAACTACTTCAACGATAAAACCGATACCGTTAAAAACGAACTGACCGGAGAGTACGGCCCTGTGCCGGCAACGCAGCGCGATTACAAAGCTGCTGGCTTAGGTTCGATTGTTGTGGGTGACGAAAACTATGGTGAAGGATCATCGCGCGAGCACGCAGCGATGGAGCCACGCCATTTAGGCGTTCGTGCAGTACTGGTTAAATCTTTTGCCCGTATCCACGAAACCAACCTTAAAAAACAAGGTATGCTGGGCTTAACTTTTGCCGATAAAGATGATTACGATAAAATCTTAGAAGATGATACCATCGATATTTTAGGCTTAACTGAGTTTGCTCCTGATAAACCATTAACCCTGGTATTACACCATGCAGATGGTACTACAGAACAGTTTCCTGTTAACCACAGCTATAATGCCCAACAAATAGACTGGTTTAAAGCTGGTGGCGCGTTGAACATTATCAGAGCTGAGGCTGCTGCAAAAGCTGCGCTTCAATAGTCTTAAAGTCCGGAGTCAGTAGTCCGAAGTCTGGATGTATAATATCAATCCCGTTTTGTTAAATCAGAACGGGATTTTATTTTAAAGGCCTTGTTAAATTATTCCTTTTAAGGTTTGTACTCTTCTCCGTTTACCAGCGGCTCTTTAAACTCATAACCACAATCGTAACAGTGGTAACACTTATTGGCTTTAATGGGAGTGGTTAGTGTTAAAAAAGCTAATATGGTGGCCCATACACTATATTTTTTATCTGTTGCCATTCCATAACCTACATTTTTAGACCCACATTGCATACAAGCAATCTCATTTTCTTCTTCATCGCTATCAGCAAAAGTTTCATCATCTGGTTCAAAAAGTGTAGTCTGATCGTCAACAAGCAAATCGTTAATGGCTTCGACATCGTTTTCGAAAACGATTAACTTAACGCCACCAATGGCCTGATTATATAAAGGGTTTAGTGTAGCCACATTCTCATCGGCAAGGAAGCAGGCAAACCCACTATCTTCTAATCTGGCTTTGATAATATTGGCTTCTATGGGGTTATAATAGGTGCTGTAAACTATAGTTCTGTCGTTCATGGATTGAGCTTTCTGGTTAGCAAAAATATAAAATCCTTATTAAGATATAGATTTTCAAAATTTGTTACCGAAAAGCTTAGTAATAATACCTTAGCAGACCCCCGGGGAAATTTAGGCTTTTAAAAACTCCTGCCACCAATAGCCAGAATACTTAATAGTTCGTTTCAAAGTATGAAAATCGGTATAAACCAGGCCAAACCGTGCATTAAAACCTTCAGCCCATTCGAAATTATCCATTAATGTCCAGGCCATATAACCGGTTATATTGATACCCTCGTTCTTAGCCTTTAATAAAGCACCTAAGTATAGCTTAAAATAGTCGATCCGCTCTGCGTCTACAACGTTTCCATTGGTTAGTTTATCATGATAAGCCGCACCGTTTTCGGTGATCATTATATTTTTGATATTGGGATAGCTGGCAAACTGCTTAATAATATTGTAAAAGCTGTGGGGATTTATTTCCCAGCCCATAGCGGTGTGTGGCTTTTTCCTGCCTTTTGCTTTCACTTCCCAGGCTTGTATTACCGGAATAAAGGCATTGTATTTTACGGTTAAAGGAAAATAATTTTGCAGGCCGATAAAATCGAAGTCAAACTTCATCCTGTCCTGCAATCGCCAGGTACCATATTCCATCTGAAATTTCTCGAGTACATCCCAATCGGCCGTTGGGAAACCCATGCCCTGAGTAGGTTCGACAAATAAACGGTTCATTAAACAATCTACGCGTTTAGCAGCCAGTATATCATTATCGCTTTGGGTGTAAGGCAGTATTTCGGAGCAGGAATAGGTAGTGCCAATATTGGCTTTAGCCACCTCGGCACGTAAAATTTTTCCGCCTTCGGCTTGCGCCAGCGCTGTATGCAAAACCGCCGGAAAGAAATTGCTCAAGCCTGTTTTACCGGGAGCATGTACGCCCAGCATGTAGCCCAAAGAGGTATAGCCGAAAGGTTCGTTCAATACAATCCAGTTTTTTACTTTATCGCCATATTCCAGCGCACAAATGCTCACAAAAGCGTTAAAGGCTGCATTAATGCTAAAACTCGTCCAGCCTCCTTCATCTTCAAGTGCCTGAGGCAAGTCCCAGTGATAAAGGGTAACATAAGGTGTAATGCCCTGGGTATGGCACTCATCGATCAGGTTATGGTAAAAGCGGATTCCTTCCTGATTTACCTCTCCCCTTCCCTGCGGCAAAATCCTCGACCAGGCAATAGAGAACCTGAACACTTTAAAGCCAAGCAGCTTTACCAGTGCAATATCTTCTTCATACCGATGGTAAAAATCGCAGGCAGGATCTAATTTATGGTTCCTTTTAATTTTGCCGTTTTTTGCAGCGAAAGTATCCCATATGGAAGGGCCTTTGCCATACTGGCTTGTTGCGCCTTCGATTTGCGCGGCAGCTGCAGCCACACCCCAGGTAAATTTCGGACCAAAATCACTTGCCTTAATCATTGTTATCCATTAATTGCCATAAGTTGCAAGTTTAATATTAACAAATCATTAATTGTCAGGCTAATAGTTATTTTAACCTATTTCTTACCAAAACAGTACATCCTTATGGCGCTTTTACAACCGCAGTGTCTTGCGCCAGCATTGGCAGTTTGTAATTACCGGTATCTAAACTTACTTTGGGTAATAGTTTCTTTATTTTCAATAAATCGGCCTTCTTTACATTGGTTTGGTACAAATATAAAAACTTCAGATTTTTAAGTTTTTTAAGCTGATCAATACCATTGGCTGTAACCTTTGTACCTACCAGACTAAGCGATTGCAACTGATCTAAATCTTTAAGCTTCGCCAATCCGGCATCGGTAATTGCCGTATAGTTTAAACTCAGCCGGGTTAAGTTTTTACAATCTTTAATTACCTCGAGTGTTTGATCGGTAACCTTTCCGTTTTCCAGCTTAAGCCAGGTTAGCTGTTTTTTTATCGATTTGATTAAATCCTGAACCTCTTTACCCATCGAAACTGCGTTGACAAAGTTAGCCGATAAATAATTGGTATTTTGCGCAACCGGAAAAACCGAGATACCCAAACTGGTAAACTGCCGTAATACCTTCTCATCAACTGCGCTCACTTCTTCCGATGGAATTTCACTGGCTTTAGCTTCTCCGCTTACCGTTTCACCTTTTTGTAAAGCAGCCAAAACAGGTTTGATGATTTCGGGCTGTGGCAATTCTTTAAATTTCTTCTTAAAATCAGCACCATTATCAATCCACCATTTTAATAGAGCAACTTCGTTTGGTGTTAGTTGAGGTTTCTCTTTTGGTGCCATGTGATCTTCATGCGTGATAGGAAGCAACAACCTTTTAATCAATTCACTTTCATCGGCATTGCCTTTTATCAATGTATGCCCGTCTTCGCCACCTTTTAGAATAAATACTTCCTGATCGAGACGTAATTTCCCTTTTTGTTTTTCGCTTCCATGACAACTGTAACAACGGCTTTTTAAAAGCGGCTGAACGGCATTCTGATAAACAAAAGCCTCCTGAACATTGGCAATCGGTGGAATTGCTGCACCACCCTTCGCACCGTCTGATTTTAATGGTGCGGTTAAATAATCGGCACCATGGGTTAACGAGCCTCCCAAATGCCCGGTAATAGAAATCAGGATAATTAAAATGCCACTAAAGCTCCCTAATATCACATTAGATTTTACTTTTTGATAGATCACTAGCAGGATGAGCGATAAAACTGCCACACTGATCCCCATCCATTGGTGGTTACTCACCAGTTTGCCGTCATAATCTCCGCCATTGGCTAAAGAATATCCGGTAAGACAGGAAACAATTGCACTAAGCATGCCCAGTAAAAGCATGATGGGGAGTGCAGATTTTAAGCTGGTAAATCTTGTCCAAAACGACAAAATGATACAAATACAGGCAAGCAGTAATATACCGATTGGAAGATGTACAAAAACAGGGTGAAAGCGGCCGAAAAACTCTAACATCTTTTAATTATTGGTATCTCTTTCTTAATAAATTCATCATGTGCACATTTATTGCCCATTGATCGGCAACAGGCTGGCGGGTATAAGGCAAGGTAGGCATGTAATCTGCAGGACCAAATTCGGTTAGTATCGTCATGCGCTCTCCATTTTGCTTTTTGCGCGCAATTACCTTGTCCCACCAGGCCAGGTGGGCTTCCAATACTTTAGTCCACTCGGGTGCCCGCGGATCGTTAACTTGCGGCCCTTCGGGATGCCCTACCCTGGAATGGATATGATCTGTTTTTTCTAAAATGAAATCGATGGTTTGTTTTTGATCTGACAATAAACTTTCGTGCACATTACACCAGTGCGAAATATCTAAGGTAAACCTAACCTCCGGATTTTTATCGGCGAAATTCTTAGCAATAGGTGCCGCAAACATCATTCTGCCACGGTGTGTTTCGTGGTAAATGGGAATCCCCGAAGACTTCCTTTTGGCGGTTACATAATCAATAATCTGCTTATTTTCTTCGTAGCTAAAATAATCTTTACCCGAGTGGCAATTGATATACACCGGCTTTTGATCGGTATTGGCACATATTGCATCTAAACTACTTTTAAAAGAAGCAAAATGCTCTTTAATATTCGATTGCGATCCGGCACATAAGAATCCAACTTCTAATTTATGTTTTTTTACCGCATCGAAAAGTTCTTTAACTGCGTTGGCTTCACCCGGCCACCACACCTCAATGCCATCGTAACCTTCTTTTTTCGCAGCTGCACAAAACTCATCTCTTGTACCTTCAAAGCCCCAATCGGTTTGCATAAACAATAACTGGTAGCCTGCTTTTGCTTTTACATGTGTAATGTCACTTGCATTGATATTATTAATTGGTGCCAAAAATGAGGCTGCCGTTACAACGGCTGTGTTTTGTAAAAATTTTCTTCGGGTTTGAGACATATTTTATTGGTTCATTATCGTTGGTTCATTCGTTCAATCGTCAATGGTTCATTGGTTCAATAGTTCATTAGTCATTGGTTCATACCCAATCCCTAAGTTCGAACTGGAGAGCTGCTGTAAGAATGAGCAGTCTATCTATTGATTCATGGGTTATTGATAATTGCTAACTGCAAATTGTTAACTGTTAACTGGTTTTGATTATTGATTACACTTTAAGCTACAATCTCCGAGATTACCTTACCACCCACATCAGTTAGCCTGAACGGACGCCCCTGGAATGGGTAAGTAAATTGTTCGTGGTTAAAACCTAGTTGATTTAAAATGGTAGCCTGAATATCAAAAGCATCAACTTTTCCACTAATGGCGCTATAGCCAATTTCGTCGGTTTCGCCGTGTGTAAATCCTTTTTTTACACCGCCACCGGCCATCCAGATGGTAAAGGCTTCGGTGTGGTGATCTCTTCCTTTAAACGGATTTTGTATACCATTCCGGTTTTCCATCATTGGTGTACGGCCGAATTCGCCACCCCAAACCACGAGGGTTTCTTCTAAAAGACCACGCTGTTTTAAATCGAGTAATAAAGCGGTAATTGGCCTGTCAATGCTTCTGCACTTGTTTTTGAGCCCAATATTGAGCGAGTTATTCGGATTATCGCCATGCGCATCCCAACCCCAATCGAACAGCTGAATGTAGCGAACCCCTTTTTCTACCAGTTTACGTGCCAGCAACACGTTATTGGCAAAGCACGATTTGCCAGGCTGTGTACCATACATTTCGTGAATATAGGCAGGCTCATCGTTGATATTCATCACATCAGGTGCCGAAATCTGCATGCGGTAAGCCATTTCGTATTGGGCTATCCGCGATAAAATTTCGGGGTCGTTATATTCCTGATATTGTTGTTCATTGGCTTTGTTAATGGCATCGATAGAGGCTTTGCGCAAATCGCGGTTCATGCCGTCCGGATCTTTGATAAAAAGCACGGGATCGCCCTCGCTCCGGCATTGTACACCCTGGTAAACGGAAGGTAAAAAACCACTGCCCCAAACACTTTTTCCGGCATCGGGGAAACTTCCTCCGCTGGTAAGCACTACGTAACCAGGTAAATTCTGATTTTCGGAACCTAATCCATAAGTTACCCAACTGCCCATACTCGGCCGGCCTAAACGTGGCGATCCGGTATGCACCAATAGTTGTGCTGGTGCGTGATTAAACTGATCGGTTTTTACCGCTTTTAAAAAGCTCACATCATCTACCATCGTAGAAAAATGTGGCAGGTTATCGCTCACCAATGCGCCTGATTGCCCGTGTTTGGCAAAATTGGCCTGTGGCCCCAGCATTTTGGGCACACCGGTAATAAAGGCAAATTTCTTACCAGCCAGTAACGAAGGCGGACAATCCTGACCATCCATTTTCATTAATTCGGGTTTAAAATCGAATAACTCCAACTGTGATGGCGCACCTGCCATGTGCAGGTAAATTACGCTCTTTGCCTTACCTACCAATGGCGGCGATTTTGGCAATAGCGGATGTGCCGGATCGTAAGCAATTTTGGTTTGCGGACTTGAAAAAAGATTGCCACAACTACCTAACAACGAGCCCATCGCAAGGGCACCTAAGCCCATGGCACTTTCTTTTAAAAAATGTCGTCGCGAATGCAGGCGGGCATTGGCCTCATGTGCTTCCTTAATTAATCTGTGTGCATTTAGCTCATCTCTTGTCATAACCGTCGCTTAATTTTTGGTAACTACCTCGTCCAGGTTTAACATGGCATTCGCCACTAAAACCATTGCTGCCTCTTCTGGTTTAAATTTCTTTTGTTTATCGCCCATAAATGCTGATGCATTTGAAGCATTGTTTTTAAAGGCTACAAGAGCTTTTGCATATAATTCTTCAAATACTTTCAACCTGTTTTGAGGAATAGATTTATACAGCATTAACTCATATGCCTTCGAAATTTTAGCTGCATTAGAATTCCCTCCTACTTTTTCCATACGCAAGGCCAATTTTCTGGCTAAATCAATATAAACGCTGTCATTTAGGGTAACCAATGCCTGCAAAGGTGTATTGGTGCGAATACGCCTTGGACTGCAGACTACTCTGGATGCGCCATCGAAAGCAATAGATGAAGGATATGGCGCAGTACGCTTCCAATAAGTGTAGATTCCTCGTCGGTATTGATCTTCGCCTCCACTAGTTTGCCATTTTGCCCCATTGTATGGCGAAAACCATATGCCTTCGGGTTGCCACGGCATTACCGGCGGACCATACATTTTATTACTTAGAACCCCGCAAACGGCTAAACTTTGGTCTCTGATCTGCTCGGCACTCAGCCTCACCCTCGAACCACGGGCATAAAACTTATTAAACAGGTCTTTTTCCTTTACTTCTTCGGTTACTTTACTATCCTGACGGTAAGTAGCCATCATCACCATTTCTTTAAGCATCTTTTTAACGCTCCAATGGTGTTGGTGCATAAACTGATAGGCCATAAAATCAAGCAGCTCCTGGTGAGTTGGTGTCATACCCTGCGTGCCCATATCTTCTAAGGTTTCTACCAAACCTGCACCATATAGCTGTTCCCATAAGCGGTTTACCATGGTTCTCGATACCAGCGGATTTCGCTTATCGGTAAGCCACATGGCAAGCCCCATTCTATTATCGGGTGCATTTTTGGGCATCGCAAAAGCTAAAGAATTGGGTACGCCAACTTTTACTTCTTTACCTTTAGATGTCCAGGCACCACGCTCAAACACATAGTTTTTACGCTGCATGCTTAGTGGGTTTTCTACCATAACAGGCGTTGTTGATACCTGAGCATTCATCAAATCGGTAAAGGTCTTTTTCTTAGCTAAATAATCTGGATTACCTTTTCCGGGAAACTGTTTGGTAAAGTAAAACCAGTCGAAATACACCATAAACTCATCCGGATTTTTTACTGATGGATTGCTATATTTTAAATACACATCTTTTACCCCACTTTGCTTAGGGAAATCGACTGTTATATTTTCATAGCCTTTGGTTTGCGCTACTTTCCACAATTTTATAGCCGGCCCGTTAGGCGAACCTAAATGCAGGCTCATGATACCATTTGGCTTGCTGCAATTGTAACGCAATATCAGTTGATCAACATTTTGAAGGTTAACCGATTTTAACCTTGCAGATGAACTGTTTTTAAAGAACAGCGCAATGTTGTGGTTGCCAATTACCGAATTCACCAATTCATCGGTTGTTGTAGAGTTTATGGCCGGCTGACCAGTTTTTAAGAATAATGCTACCTCATCGGCCCGCTCTTTACCAGCTACATTTTTAACCCAGCTGGTTAAATGATTAAGTTCATTTGTAAGACTGTCGTTAAAATTCTTAAGTAATGGATATTCTGCCGACACATCTTCATCACGCGTATTGTTAAAATACGACATGAATTTATAATACTCATCGTGCTTAAAAGGATCGTACGGATGGCTATGGCACTGCACACAAGAAAAAGTAGTACTCATTAATCCTTCCCAGGTGGCATTTACCCGATCCAGCACCGCTGCTGTTCTAAATTCTTCATTATTTGTTCCCCCTTCATCGTTTGTAGGGGTATTACGGCTAAATGCTGTAGCGATGTACTGGGCATCTGTTGGGTTTGGAAATAAATCGCCTGCAATCTGATCGGTAATAAACTTATCGTAAGGCATATCGGCATTATAAGCCTTAATTACCCAATCTCTATAGCTCCAGATATTGCGGTTAGGATCGCTCTCATAACCTTTTGTATCGGCATACCGGGCAATATCCAGCCACATAGAAGCCCAGCGTTCGCCAAATTTGGGCGATGCCAGTAAACTATCTACTAAAACATTGTAGGCTTTTTGTTCATCTTTACTATTCAGGTAAAATTTCGCCAGTTTATCTGATGGATAGGTACCAATTAAATCTAAACTCACCCTTCTGAGCAAAGTAGCCTTATCAGCAGTTTTAGCCGGCTTCAGCTTATTTTCTTCCAGTTTGGCAAAAATAAATTTATCTAAATCGTTGCGCACCCAATCGTTATCTACATCTGGTACTTCGGTTGGTTTTACACTAACATAGGCCCAATGATTTCCCCATTTTGCTCCCTGTTTAACCCAGCTGCTAAGAATATCTATTTCCTCATTATTTAAAGCGGGATGCTTATACGGCATTCTTTCTTCGGGATCGTTAGATTTAAGGCGCTTTATAAACTCACTATCATCTGGATTGCCTGGAATGATGGCCGGTTTGCCACTTTTGGTATTGGCCAAAGCTTCGTCTCTGAACAACACACTAAAACCACCCTGCTGTTTAACACCGCCATGGCACGAAATACATTTTTTATTCAGGATGGGCTTAACTTGCGTATTAAAATCGATTTCCTTTTCCGAAGAAAAAAGTGAAAAAGCAACCAGCGCTACAGCAACTACTGCAAAGCCGGAGGCAAATAATATTTTCCTTTTCAATAACATTTGGTTAGTATAAATTAAAGCAGCTTTTAGCAGATATCATTTATTCAATCCGGTTTACCTGACTAAACTCTTAATTCTAAATCATTGTGTAAACCAAAGGTCAATAAAAATGCAGGAGACTAAAATGCATTTTTTTGCGTAAAAGATGGATTATATTACTTTTGTTTTATGCAAAACCAAATATGACAACACAGCCGCTTAAAAAAAAAGATGGTTTTGAATCGCAAAAAGCCATTATTATTCCGAGAAATGTGATTTTAAAGCAATGCATAGGGAATGAAATAGTTAGCAACCTATACATTACCCACATTGGTTATTACCCAAAAGCATCTTATCATTACAGAAAAAGGGCGAATGGAGCCGAGCAGCACATTTTATTGTATTGTTTTGATGGGAAAGGCAATATCGAGATTAACAACATCAACTACAGGATTGAAGCTGGTAACTACATCCTCATTCCCAAAAAAACTGCCCATGTGTACCAGGCAGATGGCATTATGCCATGGACAATATATTGGGTTCACTTTTTTGGTACCGGCGCAGATCAATTGATAGCCGCGCTGGATAATTACAAAGGTTATGCAGGTTTTGGCGAAGAACGAAATGTACTGTTCAACACCATTTACAACCGGTTAGAAAGAGGATTTAGCCGTGAAAATATAATTTATGCCAATTTGTGCTTTCACCAGTACATTGCCGAATTTATTTATGCAGATAAACATATAGCCAGCGATAAAACAGTAGAAACCGACAAAGTTGAGGAGGTTATTGATTTTATGCGAAACAATATTGAAAAAACACTTAGTTTAAAAGAAATAGCCTTAGCAGTTTACCTTTCTCCTTCTTACTTATCAGCTATATTTAAAAAGAAAACGGGAACTTCTCCAATCGATTATTTTAACCAGCTTAAAATCCAGAAAACCACTCAATACCTGCTTTTCACTAACCTCAGAATTAATGAAATTGCACAGAAAATCGGTATAAACGATCCTTATTATTTTAGCCGGCTTTTTTCGAATATCATGGGGATTTCGCCAAAGCAATACCGTGATAATAGGTTTAATTGATCTTCAATAAATTAATCCAAAGTCAGTCCAATCTGCTTCAGTAAAATAGCGGCATTAAAAGTTTTGCAGGGGCCATGTTTCAGCAGGTAATCAAATTTCATTTCTCCGTTGGTGATCTGGATATCGAAATGAAAGTTGCGTACGGTAGCCGGGTAATCGTTAATCAAATCTGCCAGCTGCAAATCGTGCGTAGCAAACAATGCAGGCGTTTTTTCAGCAATCAGTTTCTCAACAAAAACTTTCGACCCCAGATATTTATCGCGGCTGTTGGTTCCCCGCAACATTTCATCAATCAGCACCAAAGTATCTTTATCGCGAACCACATTTTCTAAAATCATTTTCAGGCGGTTTAGCTCAGCTTTAAAAGTCGAAGTACTTTCATTCAGCGAATCTTTAATCCGCATATAGGTATTAATCGAAAAAACAGATAATTCGAGGCTTTTGGCACAAACCGGCGCACCCGAATAGGCTAAAACCATATTTATGCCCAGGGTACGCAAAAAAGTACTTTTGCCGGCCATGTTCGAGCCGGTTACAATATCAACAGTTGGGTTTTCGCTTACATGAAAATCATTATCCACCCTAAGTTCGCGGCGGATGAGCGGATGCCCAATTTGTTCGGTTTTTAAAGTAAACTGTTCAGTTAATGCCGGAAAAACCCAATCTGACTGGTTATAAGCAACCGTAGCCAGCGAAATTAATTCCTCAAAATCGCCTAAGTGGTTTAGCGCAGCAATTACATCTTTTGAGGAAGATTTGTACCAGATATCGAGATTTATGCAACATTTTAAATCCCACAGTAAAAGTGCATTTAGAATGCCTCCCACGAGAATATTCAACCGGGCATCAAAGTTCTGGATAATTTTAGACAGGCTTTTAATTTCCTGACTTACCGGAATGCGCGAATCGAATAAATTTAAAATATAAGGGCTCTTCCAGTTTTGTTTTTCCGTCCACAAGATAGCGCTGGCATAACCATTTAATAAGCCAGAACTACCACCAAAACTATAAAATACCTTATTAATTTTTGCGCTAAGCAATACATTCCAACCCGTATGGATTACAAAAACCAGTGCCAGCACTTTCCAAAAGGCAGCACTGACTAAAATAGCAGCCAAAATTAAACCAACAGTAACAAAGGGCACCAGCTTAACGTACAAACGCAAAAATTTGCCTTTTACAAATTCCAGTTGGGCACCCAGCTGTAGCTTTAGCTGCATTTTAATTTGCTCTATTTTACCTGGATCGTAACCATGCAAATTGGCTCTGAAACTGTAGGTCTCATCAATTTTAGCTGTAATTTCTTTTACGGCTTCCTGTCGGCTTAAGATGATATCACGTGCCGATTTCTCTGCCAGTCTTTTCGCCAGCACATCGTTACCATTTTTAGTGCTGCAACGGTTTAACAATGCAAATAAAGATGCTTTTCCAAAAATATCGAGATCAGAAGTATAAGGGTGAATTTCAGATTCGAATGCTGTACCATGGTCGTAACCATTTTCTATGTTATTTAAAATATTCCATTCGTTCTGGTAAACCCATAAAAGCTGTTTTTTGTAATCGATTTCGAGATCCAGTTTACTTTGTTTGCGCACTACGTAAGCAAAAGCAATTACCGGCAACAGTAAGGTAATTTGTATCAATGTACGAAAGCCGTCATCGGCAGAGCGTACCAGCAAAACAAAAAACAAGATCTCGGCCAGGAACAAAGCAACCCGAACCAGGGAAAGCTTATCGATTAATTTTTTGGTCTGATTTATACCCTCAGTAACCTGTTTAATTTTTTCACTATAACCCGATATGATCTGTGCTTGTAATTTTAACATTATATTTGAATCTCGAAATTCTAAAGATAGGGAAAATATTAAATGAAGATTACACTGATCGCCATTGGCAAAACCGAAGATAAATATTTAATAGAGGGGATTGATAAATACATTAATCGCTTAAAACACTATATTAACTTCAGTTTTCTGGCTATACCTGATGTAAAAAATGTAAAGAACCTAAGCGAGGCGCAGCAAAAAGCCAAAGAAGCCGAGCTATTGCACAAACAAATCAACAATGGCGACATGGTGATTTTACTGGATGAGAAGGGAAAGAAATATTCGTCGGTTGAGTTTTCCAATTATTTAAACAAACAGATGATTGGTAGTGTTCAACATTTAATTTTTATTATTGGCGGTCCTTACGGGTTCGACGAAAGTATTTACAAAAGGGCTAATGGTTTAATCTCCTTATCGGATATGACTTTTTCGCACCAGATGATCAGGTTATTTTTTGTAGAGCAACTTTACCGTGGATTTAGTATTTTGAAAGGGGAACCCTATCATCATGCTTAAAATGGAAATATGGATAATGTGAAGTATGGAAAAAGGAAATAAAAATCATCATTAAATAAAAGAAACGATGTTACTAGACAAATATAAAAGGGAATACAGGTACAAAAGCAACCAGAGCGGCAGCAATAAATATTTATGGATCAGCATTCTTATTTCGCTGCTTATTGGCGGCTTGATTTGGTATTTCGGTTAAGCGTATAAAAAAACACCAGACAAAATGCCTGGTGTTTCCGATACCTTTGCAATAAAAGCTTAAACGCCTTTTTTGCTGGTCATATTTGCTTTTTTAGCCGGAGCCGAAGTTTTCGTAGTTGCTTTTGCACTGGCTGCTGCCTTGGTGCCTGTAGCTTTTACTTTTTTATCAGCTGTTTTTTCTTCAGCTAATTTAACTTCTGCAGGGGTTCCTGGTGTTTCAGGAGCTTCTTCTGTAAACAAAGGAAGATCTTTAAGCAAGTTATACCAGGTAATAATTTTCTTCATATCAGAAGCATATACTTTCTCCTGATCGTGGCCTGGGGCTACTTCAAGAAAGTAAGCACGTAGATCGCCTTTTAAATCAGGTGTGCTTCCTTTAGCCGCAATTTTCGCAAAAATATCGGCCAGTTTAATTTCTTCATCTTCACCATATACAGTAATATCTTCTAATGAAGCTAATTTTGTATTAGTGATGTTGGCTACAATTTTAGTTTTTTGTGCATCTAAGCTCTCCAAAATGTAACCTACTTTATTTTGTCCAACCAGTTTAAATAAACCAGGTCTGCCAGATACGGCAACAATTCCTCTTAAGTTCATATATGTATGTGTTAGGCGGCTAGCGGTTAGCGTGAAGCGTTACAAAACGCCTGTTCGCCGTACGCCTATCGCGTTATCATTTGCCTGGTGCGAAGTGCAGAGAGCGCTATGCTCAAAGCCCTTAGCACTTTGCTTTCTTAATCTTCTAAAACTTCAATGTTCAAAATCTTATCTCCCTGACGGATATCATCAACAAGATCTACGTTTTCTACAACTTTACCAAAACAAGTATGGTTACGGTCTAAGTGTGCAGTGTTTGTTCTGCTGTGGCAGATAAAAAACTGCGAACCACCAGTGTTACGGCCAGCATGTGCCATTGATAAAACACCACGATCGTGATATTGGTTATCGCCATCTAATTCGCAATCAATTTTGTAACCCGGACCACCAGTACCAGCTAAATGTGCAGTAGCGGGATCTTTTGAATTCGGACATCCACCCTGAACCACAAAGTTCGGAATTACACGGTGAAAAGTTACTCCATCATAAAAGCCTTCTTTAGCTAATTTTTTAAAGTTTGCAACGGCTTTTGGCGCATCGTTATCGTAGAATTCTACGGTCATATCGCCTTTTTCTGTTTTTATTATTGCTTTACTCATCTTAATATCGGTACTAATTTTTTAAATCTCTCTACTTAAAAAGAACGAAGTATTTTTTAAGTAGAGGGCAAAAATAACAAAATTGTATAACTTATAACACCATTAAATTTTTCTATCCAGTATAAATGAGGTATTTTAGTATTTTAAGTAAATCAGTTTTGACAAAGAAATATTATATCCTCCTCATCTGTCTGCTCTGTTCTTTGGGGCTTAAGGCTTCATCGTTGTTAATTTATATGGATGAAGACCAGAAGAACCACCTTAAAGCCTATGGTATAGCCTATTGGACCATCAGTAAACAAGTTGAGGTAGATTGGCTTCTAAATTACCGTGGAGGCAGTTTTCTAATCAAATATAATAAAGCCGTAGAAGACGAACTGAAAATAAGAGGCGTATCGTACGAAGTAATGGCCGATGGAAAAGTGGTTAGTTTGTTAAACGAAATCAGCGATCCTTCGGTAAACATGGAAATGGTAAAGCTGGAGAAAACGCCAAAAATTGCTGTTTACTCACCTAAAAGCAAATTGCCATGGGATGATGCCGTTACCTTGGTTTTAACCTATGCCGAAATTCCGTACGATGTAATATACGATGATGATATTTTGCAGGATAAGCTAAGCAAGTACGATTGGCTACACCTGCACCACGAAGATTTTACAGGTCAATATGGTCGTTTCTGGGCTAATTTCAGGTATGCTACCTGGTACCAGGAGGATGTAAAAAACCAGGAGACTTTGGCCAAACGCATGGGTTTTAAAAAGGTATCGGAAATGAAACTTGCGGTAGCCAAACACATAAAAGAGTACTGTGCAGGTGGCGGTTTCCTGTTTGCCATGTGCTCGGGTACCGATAGTTTTGATATCGCGCTGGCCGCCGAAGGCGTGGATATTTGTGCCCAGATGTTTGATGGCGATGCTGCTGACCCAAATGCACAATCTAAACTTGATTTCAATAAAACACTTGCCTTTCAGAATTTCAGGCTCGATAACAACCCCATGAATTATGAATTTTCGGATATTGATGTTACCCAAACACGCACTTTGAACCAAACCAACGATTACTTCACACTTTTCGATTTTTCGGCCAAGTGGGATTTGGTACCAACCATGCTTACACAAGACCACGACAAAGTAATTAAAGGTTTTATGGGTCAAACCACTGCTTTTAAAAAGAGCCTGGTTAAAACGAGTGTAACAGTGTTGGGTGAAAATAAAGGTGCTGCCGAGGTACGTTACCTCCATGGCGAAATTGGTAAAGGCCAGTTTACCTTTTATGGTGGCCACGATCCGGAAGATCACCAGCATGCGGTAGGCGATCCGCCAACAGATTTAAACCTGCATCCAAATTCACCTGGCTATCGCCTTATTTTAAACAACGTACTTTTTCCTGCAGCTAAAAAGAAACCACAAAAAACTTAATTTCTGCTAAAATCATTTCTGGCATTATTCATTTTAGGCTTAAAACTACCTGGCTTTAACCCTATATTCCTGTTATGTATACAATAAGGAACAAAAATCTCTTGCGCAAAGCTATACCGTAATAATACCAATTCGGCACAAATACACTACTGTAAACCAACACATTACAATCCGATTTGTAACACGCTTGATACTTTGGCACAGCTTTTGGAAATGAGGCTTGTAATTAACAACAGGTTTAAAGCCTGAAATTTTTTAAACAAGATCTTTCTAAAAGAAAAATATTATGAAAAAGTTATTATTAAGTGCATCGGTTATTTTATTAGCAACAGGTGCTTTCGCACAATCAACTACAGGTACTACTTCAAGATTTGGTATTAAGGCAGGAGTTAACTTAGCTAAAATTCATTCAAGTGGAGATAATGAATCTATCTACAATGACAATGCTAAAAACAATCTTGGCTATAATGTTACCGCTTTCGGAGATTTTGGTGTGGCTAACAACTTTTTTATCCAGCCCGGAATTTCATTGCAAAATAAAGGTGTAAAATTTGAAGGCACCAGTTCTGCAACTGTAGGCGCTACTACTACAACTACTACTTCATCAGTAAAAACAAATGTAATGGCTATTGAAGTACCGGTTAATGCGGTATTTAATATTCCAACAGGCGATGCTGGTGCAGTGCAAATTAGTGCCGGTCCGTATATTGGATTTAACATTTCTGGTAAAAACAAAGGAAATACCACAACTACTACTGTAAATAACAACACCAATTCGAGTGTAACCAGTACCAGCAGTAACGACAGGGATTTAAGCTTTGGTAGCGCAAACGATAAAGATCAGAGCTCTATTGATTTTGGTGCAAACTTTGGCTTAACTTATCGTACTTCAGCAGGTTTCTTGGTAGGTGCTAACTATGGTTTAGGTTTATCTGATTTAACTCCAAAAGACAGACAAGCGAACAGCAATAAATTTACCAATCGTGTGTTAGGATTTACAGTAGGTTATTCTTTCTAAGCAATAACATACCTATGAAAAACAAAAACCTTCCCGGTGTAAAATCGGGAAGGTTTTTTTATGCTTTTTGATTGAATGCCTAATCGTAAAAATTCCAGCTCACCCCAAATTTAAGCAAGGCATCCTGCATCGGATAGCGGTTAACAGTAAAGTATCCCTTCTGGAAAAGCCCCTGGTTTACGAAATCATATTTAACAAAGATATTTGCTCTTCTTAAATTTGCTTTAAAAAACACATCAACAATTGGTTTCGACTGTAAATTAACCGGATTATCCTCATCAATATAAAACTGTGCAGTAGCCGGCGAGTACAAATAGTTTGCATACTCTGAATTGTAGCGAACATCGAATCCGATATTTGCCTTCAACACTTTAAAGAAGGTATTATTGAAATAAATACTGTTGTAGGTATAAATCTCCGGTGTTCTTAAAACAGCATTTTTATCGGTTTTTTGGTAGGCCACATAGTTTTCTAACGCAAACTTACCAAAGCGCCATTTCTTTAATACATCGATTCTGATTAAGCTGATATCTGCTGTAGCCTGTTTAGGCAGGATAGCCGTTGTACCGTTACTGTGGTCGGCAGCAAAATACAGGTAATTACTGGTTAAGAAGTATTTTGCCCCTGCGGTAAGGTCGTACTTATCGTTAATGTAATTGAAAGAGAGATTCAGGATTTTGGTATTCTTAAAATCGTTATTGGTCCATTTGTAGTGGTTACCGTGGTAATAATCGTAAATTGCTGATGGACTCTGGTTTTGTGCATAAGCTCCAAGTTCTATCCGGCCAATGGTTTTACCCAAAAGGATTTTACTTTTGGCCTCATACAGATAATCGCCGGCATTTTCGCCTTGCAGGATTTGCTGTAAGTCTAAATTAAAATCGACATTGGTAGAAAATCGGTAACCCGCAGCACCCAAAACCGTAATATTCTGGTAATAAGCCCGGCTTTGCTCATAGCTGGTACCATCTAATTTAAGCCCCAGAAATTCATGTTTATAATAATCGTGCCTGATCCCCGCATCTACCTTTAGCTCATTCTTAATTACCGACGAATTTTTAGGTCGCAGGAAGAAACTGTAAATAAACTCATTTTTAACATGCAGCACACGGGTCGAATCGTTTGTAAAGGTAGTACTGGCAATTCCCGGAGGCAGCACATTATTTACATCAGTTTCATTCTTTAAAAAATCGTAGGTATTGGTATTGTATTCAAAAGTATGGGTAAGCTTATTGGTTGGTAAAACTGCATTATTCGCATTGGCAGAGGTATCGATACGGCCCACATAATAAGTCTGCTTTAAAAACAGGGTATTTTTCTTATAAATATTCCGGGCTGATGACAGATTTACTGGTTCGGCCTCCCTGCTAATGGTAGAATAATCGGGATTAAATATCTGTTTGGCAGAAGTTACCGATCCATTCTCGTAACCACGCATGGTATTAAAAATTGCCGAAGCCCACATGTTATAACGTTTGCTAGGCGATTGATACCACGAAAACACCGCTACATTTAAGTTATCGCCACGCTGCCTCGCATAAAAACCCTTGGAGTCGCCACGGTTAAAATTTACCCCAACATTCCAGTTTCGTTTAATATTTTGGGTGTGAATAGCCCTAAAAAGTTGCTCCTTTTGACCCGCGCTTACAAAATATAAGCTTGTAAAAGGCGTTCGAGCCTGATAGTAAATAATATCTTCGGGCGTTAAGGCATAATAATCGAGCGAATGGAAACCCACATCGAAACCAATGCGCTTGCTCGGTTCGAACAATAAAGGCCTGGCCGAAAGTCCCATATTACCATTGCTAATGGTGGGGTGTGTAGGTTGTAAAAGCGGACTATAATTCTGGATATTGGTGGTAGAGGTATCGAGTGGCAACAGCACAATACTATCTTTGGTTAAAGATAGCTTAGTAAAACGAATGTATTTTGCCGTAAAAACTACCGAATCCTTACCCCCATCCAGCTTTTTTCTAACCGAATCGAGTTCTTTATTGGTACCAACACTTGTTTTTAAATCTTGTGCAAAGGCTTTGTTGATGCCCATGAGCACGATAATCAAAAAACAGATCTGAACAATATTACGCATCTTACAGTTCGGCAATTAAGCGGGTTAAAATTTCGGTCATTTTAGGCTCGGCCTTAGCTGCAGCCTCTAAAATTTCGTCAAGGTTAAAAGGTTGTAAATCTTCCGGAAATCCCTCATCCGTTAATACGGAAATGGCAAAAACAGGCAAACCGGCATGGTTGGCTACAATAACTTCGGGTACAGTGCTCATGCCCACAGCATCGGCACCAATTAAACGCAGGTATTTATATTCAGCCTTGGTTTCTAAATTAGGACCAGAAACAGCTACGTAAACACCTTTGTGGCATTTTACATCAACATTTTTGGCTATTTCTAAAGCTTTGGCAATAATAGAACGTTTATATGGCTGGCTCATATCCGGAAAACGCGGTCCCAGTTCGCTTTCAATCAAGCCTCTTAGCGGATTATCGGGTTGCAGGTTAATATGATCTTCTATAATCATTAAATCACCTTTCTTAAACTCAGGGTTTAATGAACCGGCAGCGTTAGAAACAATCAGGTTTTCGATGCCTAAGCCTTTCATTACTCGCACCGGAAAAGTAATTTGCTGCATACTATAACCTTCGTAATAGTGCAAACGACCTTGCATAGCCACAATTTTCTTTCCGTTTAAAGTTCCGAAAATAAGCTTTCCGCTGTGAAATTCAAGCGTAGAAATCGGGAAATTCGGGATATTAGAATACATAAGCTGATGCTCGACTTCGATATCTTTAACCAGCCCGCCGAGCCCTGTACCTAAAACAATGCCTATCTCCGGTTTAAAATTCTCTGTTTTACGTTTTATATATTCAACGGTTTCTTCTATTGCTCTTAACATAATTTAAAATGAGTTCGTCAAAGGTAATCTTATCTTCTTCAAATAATTCAACCTCAATGGGTAAATAATATACGGGTAAATTTACCAGTAAATCTTCAAATCCGGTAGCTCTTAAACGTTTGCTATCCTTTTCTGTTGTGATGATGATTTTTTCTTTTTTTATTTCTGCTTCAAAAGCTGTTTTTAACTTACTGATATCGGTATGCTTAAAGGCGTAATGATCCCTGAATGCTTCGTGTTTAATGCTTTGGGTATATTTCTGGAGCTCTTCTATTAAGGGTTCTGGATTGGCGATACCTGTTAGCAGGAAAACCTCAAAATCCTTAATCGAATCGAGCGGCCTGCTTTCTTCCCGGTACAGGTGTTGCAGCTTGCCATACTTTAAATAAGCATGCAAGACCGGCTGGTTGTTATCAGGTTGTAATTCGTTTATAGATGCCTGCTGCGCCACATGCAGGAGCGGTACCGGGGACTTGGTAACCAAAAGCACATCAGCCCTTTTGCGCGAAGCAAAAACATCCCTTAGATTTCCGGCCGGCAATAAAAACTGCAAAGTGCCCAGTTTCCTGAATTCGAAAAGCAGAATATTAAAACCTGCTCTTATTGCCCGGTGTTGAAAAGCATCATCCAGAATAATTACATCGTGATCGTTTTGCAATTGCTTTACCCCTGCCACCCGGTCTTCGCAAACGGCTACTGTAACTTCTTTAAATTTCTGATAGTATTGCAAAGGCTCGTCGCCTATTGTTTCGGCTGTAGCACTAGCATCGGCCAGGATAAAGCCTTTGGTTTTACGACCATATCCCCGGCTTAAAATAGCAACTTTATAACCTGACAGCAACCTCAGAAGGTATTCTGTTGTCGGTGTTTTTCCAGAGCCACCAACAGCCAGGTTACCAACACAAATTACAGGCAGATCGAACGATACACTGCGCATGATTCCCCAATCGTACAGCTTTTTCCGGAGAACAACAGCCATTCCATAAATAAATGAAAAAGGAAGGAGCAGAAGGCGTAAATAATTAACTAGCATAGTGTCGTGGATTCAAAAATACTGATTATTTAAAAAAGAAAGGCATTACTCAATAAAGCAACCGTTAAGCAACTGAAATGGTTTGAACGAATATCTTAGAAAGAAGATGTAAAATGGTTGATGGAAGCGCTTGACTTCTTCGGGTCTTGACTATTAATTTATGTTTTTTTACTATAATTGTTCCCTATCAAAACATAAACGCATGTCTCCAAATAAACGCTTAGTAGTTGGTCAAGGTCAGATTAGTGGCTATATTTCTATATTTTTAGCTGTTCTGGCATTACTGGGTATTCTCTGCTTTCATTATCCGGAGAAACTTACCACACCCGAATTCCGTGAAATTTACACGAAAGACAGTATGGAGGTTTTAATGCTTGGCGGGGTAATTGCATCTTTCTTCTTTTCGGCATTAAGCATTATTTTAAGCAAAAAATTAAGGTGGGCCTGGCCGGGTTTTCTATTGGCTGCCTTCGCTGTGTTATTGGGCGCTGTAACCGTTGAGGGCAGAGATGTTGCCAAATCGAGCTGGCATTTTGGTTTAGACTGGATGATTTTGGATTTACTCTTAATGGTAGCCATTTTTGTACCGCTGGAGTTGTTTTTTCCCAAAAACACCAATCAGACCAAGTTTCACGAAGAGTGGCGTACCGATTTAACCTATTTTGTAATCAGCCATTTATTTATTCAGTTTTTTGGCATTGTAACTCAAAAACCCGCAGTGCTCTTTTTCGGCTGGATGGGTTTAGATAAAATCCATACCTGGGTTCAAAGTTTGCCTTTTGCCCTGGCCCTTTTTCTGGCGTTCTTCAGTACCGATTTATTTCAATATTGGGCACATCGCTTTTTCCATACCAGGGTTGCTTTGTGGCGTTTTCATTCTATCCACCATTCTACCCAAAACATGGATTGGCTGGCCGGAAGCCGAACACATTTTATCGATATCTTTTTTACCCGCGCCATGACTTTTATCCCGTTGTATATCCTGGGTTTTTCGTCAACAGTATTTAATGTGTACATCATTTTTATTGCCATTCATGCGGTTTTGATTCACGCCAACACTCGAATTAACTTCGGGCCACTCAAATACATCTTCACCACCCCTCAATATCACCATTGGCACCATTGCGAAGATCCTAAATATTACGGACATAATTTCGCATCGATATTTCCATTTATTGATATGCTGTTTGGCACCTATTATTTACCTGGAAAGGAATGGCCTGCCGGAACCGGCGTGCACGAAGCTGCTTACCCAAAAGGATTTGTGAAACAAACCATTTACCCATTTACCAAAAGCCCTTTCGATACTGATCTGAATATGGAAGAGCGTAGCGATAGGTAAACTTATTGGATGATTAAAGTGGTTGGTGGAGACACCAACCACCAGAGACCTGCTAGCGGTTGGTGTCCTCACCGACCGCCCAAAAAGATCAGCTTATCGTCAGCGCTAAACTTCTTCTTTAGCCTCTACCCTTGGTGGCATTAATTTATAAACCACTGGTGTTACAATCCGTGATAGTAAAGTAGAACTGATTAAACCACCAATCATAACTATTGCCAGCGGCGAAATAAGCGGATTGCTTGACAGTGCAATAGGTAACAAACCTCCAATGGCTGTAAATGTAGTTAAGATAATCGGCAGGAACCTGATTTCGCCTGCTTCTTCGATAGCCTGGTTTAGAGGCATTCCCTCACTGCGCAACTGATTGGTAAAATCGACCAGTAAAATGGTATTTTTCACTTCGATACCTGCCAAAGCCACAATACCGATGGTAGCCACAAATGATAACGAATTACCCGTAACCATAAGTGCCACTACTGCCCCCACGATACCCAGCGGAATAACCGAAAGTACAATAAGCGTACTTTTAAAAGTTTTAAACTCGAGCACCAGCACAGCAATAAAAAGGAAGAGGGTAACCAGCAAGATGCTGCCAAAACCACCGAACGACTGGTTTCGGCTTTCTATTTCACCACCCATTTCAAAGGTGTAACCCTCAGGCAGTTTCAGGTTTTTCATTTGCTCTTCTACATCCTGGATCACTTTATCGTTCAGAAAACCTTTTTGTACAAAGGCATTAACCGAAATGGTGCGGGTTTTATTGTAGTGATTAATGCTCAAAGGGGAAGTTTCGAGCTTTAAAGAAGCCACCTGCAGCAAGGGAATCGATGTACCCTGGTTATTGTTGATGTATAGGTTATTAAAAACCGTTAAATCTGGATAAGAAGGCCTTTTTGTGGTAAGCAGAATATTGTAATCATCGCCATTAGATTTGGGATTGATGAATTTCCCTACTTCTAAACCAGCCACAGCCATGCGCACAGTCCGGTCGATATTAACTGTCGGAATACCCAGTGCCTGTGCTTTATCTTTATTGATATCGACTTTAATATCAGATTTTAAATTTTTGAGCGGGTTGTTTACATAAATGGTTCCGGCGGTTTTAAGCAGCATGTTTTCGACGCGGCCACCAACACTCCTTAACGTATCTAAATTATCGCCCAGCAAACGCACCTCAACCGGTGAAATAATGGGTTGCCCTTGCTCAAAGTCTTTAACCTCTACCTTTGCACCCGGATAAGGTGTCCATTTTTTACGCAACATTTCGATAATTTCGATCTTTCGGTCGGATTTGATATCGGGCTGCAGCAACACAAAAAGCTCCGAAAAGTCGGTTCTTTCATTTTGTGGCAACACATTGTAATAAATCCGCGGATTACCTTTCCCAACATTCGAGGCAAAATACTTTACTTCAGGAATCTTTTTCAGCTCCTTTTCTATCGCTTTGGTAACCGAATCGGTATAATTCAGGTTCGATTGCAGCGGTGTAGAGATGTTGATTAAAAACTGCGGTTTTTCTGAGGCCGGGAATAAACTGAAACCTATAACCGGAATAAGCATAATCGACCCTGCAAAAATAGCCAGGGCTATAACAATGGTTAAAATTGGTTTCGCCAAAGCCTTATCCAGCAATTTCGAATACGAGCCATGGATAATTTTCTGCAAAGTGCGCAGGAAAATATTACCATTGGCATCAGCATGTGGTTTTAACAATTTGCTTGATAAAAAGGGTACCACTGTTAAGGCCACCAGCATTGAGGCAATAACCGAACAAATTACGGCTACGGGTAAACTTCTGATAAATTCGCCCGATGCTTCGGGTAAAAACATCAAAGGCATAAAAGCAATAATCAACGTTGCTGTACAGCCCATTACCGCCATACCAATTTGTTTGGTGGCTTTCAGCGTCGCATCAAGCCGGCTATGGCCATCCCGCATCCAGCGCTCAATGTTTTCAACCACCACAATACTATCATCAACCAATAAACCCAGCGATACCACCAGGCCTACAATACTCAGTTGATTTAAACTAAAGCCTAGTACACTTAGCAAAACCACACCGATTGCCAATGATAGCGGGATAGAAACCATCACTACGATAGAAGCCCTTGTACCCAAAGGTAAAAGTGTAACCAAAACCAATAAAATAGCAATCATGAAATCTGTTCCCAGTCCCCCTAAGCGACTGTTTACATTATCGGCCTGATCGAACATTAACTGCTGGTCGATATTGGCTGGCAGGGTTTTCTTAAATTTCTCGATTACCGGTAAATAAGCTTTCTGTGCAGCAGTAATGTTTCCACCCGATTTTTGCGCAGCCACTACAAAAACACAACGGTGACCATTTAAACGGGTAATGTCTTTTTCCTGCGAATAATCGAAATACACATCAGCTACATCTTTTAAGGCCGTATTTTTTCCGTTACCACTAAAAACAACGGTGTTTTTAATTTCATCGATATTCTGATAGTTACCACTGGTTTTAATGTTGAATGATTTAGTACCCGCATTTACGCTTCCACCGGGAATATTGGCCACCTCGCTTTGAATGGCATTGGCAATAAAAGTAACCGGAATATGCAGTTGCGCCAGCTTTTCGAGGTCCAAATCTACCCGCACCAGCTGATCGGGCAAACCCATAATTTCTACATTTTTTAAAAAGGGTATTTTCTCCAGTTCTGACTGCAAATCTTCTGCTTTGGTTTTCAGCTTATCGCGCGATGCATTTTCAGAAACCAATGCAATCTGCAAAACATTTACATCTGAGGGCGAAACCTTTTGCACTTCCATGCTGTAAATTTCCTGAGGGAGATTTGCCCGCTCACTGTTCACTTCGCGCACCAGCTCCTGGTATTTATCGTCGACATTTACCGCATATTTATATTCAACAAAAAGTACAGCCAGGCCATCACGAATGGTGGTTTTAATGGTCTTGATATCATCTAAGCCATAAATAGTTTTCTCTAAAGGCTTTACCACCAATTCCTCCATATCCTTCGGACTAGCCCCAGGATATACCACCACCACGGGATAGTTTGGCGCATTCATATCGGGATCTTCCGATCGTGGCATATTGAATATTGTGGTAATACCCAGCGCCAAAACCATGAGCACCATGATCAGGGTAAACTGGTAATTTTTTACAGCGTATTCTGATATTTTCATCTTCTTAGCTATGATGTGTATATTATTTCCTTCGGGGTGATTACACGGATTGAATGATTACACCGATCTGGGGTGCTTCTTTTTAGCTTTCAGCTTTAGTTCTTAGTCTTTCGGATCAATCTGCTTTAATCTTAGGTCTTTCTGCTTTACGCTTACTTCACCACTTTAATCTTAGAACCATCTGTTAAATAGGCGCTGCCCGAAACAATTAAGCCTGCTGCATTTTCTAAACCGCCACTAATGGTGATTTTGTCATTCTGAATAGCACCTAGTTGAACCTTTACTTTTTGGGCGGTTTTATTGTCGTTTGTAATAAAAACATAACCTTCATTTTCACCACCATCTAAAAGTGCATCGTAAGGAATGGTATAACCGCTACTTGTTTTGGTTGGGATAATGGTAGCCTTACCGAATAAGCCTGCGGCAAGTCCCTGAGTTTTCGAATCGTTTAAGCTTAGCTCTACGCCAAAAGTTCCGCTTTGCGGATCGATGCCCTCTGCCTTGCGACTTACTTTTGCACTTAGCGTTTGGTTCGGCAGTGCATCGGTAGTAATGGTAGCGCCATCGCCCATTTTTAAAGCTGCCCACTGCACATCGCTCAAACCAACTTTTAAAATCCATTTGCTTTGTTTTGCTCCGTTTATCTGTAATATCGGCGTTCCGGGGCCTACTACCTGACCATCGTTAGCCAATTTTTTAAGCACAAAACCACTGCTGGTTGCCCTGATTTCGGAATAGTTTTGATTGAATTTTACTGCATCCAATTGTTGTTTAGCTACCTGTAATGCTGTTTTGGCATTTTGCATCTGCTCTAAAGTAGCCACGCTATCTTTATACAGTTTGCTTGCCCGGTTGTAATCGCGTTCGGCCTTTTGATATGATAAATTTACCTGCTGAACCTGGGCCGAAATTTCGGTCTGGTTCACAGTAGCCAGTAATTGTCCCTGGCGCACAGCATCGCCCTCTTTTACCATAATCCGGTTAATAATACCCCCGTTTTTAAATGATAGAAAAGTTTCGTCGTTGGTGGTAAACTGTCCCGAAGCTGCAATCGCATGACTTGCATCTTCTACCTTTAACGGCATTACCTTTACCGGTACGGTATCCTGGTTACCAACACTGGCAGCATCGGTTTTATGGTTGCCGCAAGCACTTATGGTAAAACCTGCAGCAAGCAGGGCTGAGTAAATAAATATCTTCTTCATAAAATTAATTTATTGAATAGGTTGCGGTTTCGCGTTCAACATCGGCCATTGCCGATAAAACTTTATACCTGTTTATGTTTACTAAAAGTTGGGCCGAAGTATATTGGTTACGGGCATCGATGGTTTCGATAAAAGAATTGGTACCTGCCTTATATCCTTTTTCAATGAGGCGTTGGTAACTCGATGCTGCCTCGAACTGTTTGAGCGAAGATTGGTAGGTTTGGTATACTGCCTTTAGGTTATTTTGCGCTGTTTTGGCCGAAAGGTTTAATTGTTGGGCTACCAGACTGGCATTCAGCTCGGCATTTTTAAGATCAAGATTGCTTTGTTTGATTTTAAAATTGTTGCGGTTTCCGGTAAAAATCGGAATATCGAGCTGCAAACCAATCATGTAATAACGGGTATTATCGTTAAAGTGAAAACCTTCCGACTGCGAGCCTAAATCCACAAAACCACCCAGTTTCGGCACTGCAAACTGCCTGTTCATTTTAAGTGCAGTTTTATTGATGTTAATCAGTTGATCTAAAGCTTTTAATTCTTCTCTCCCACCGGTTACCGATAAATCAGCAATTAGTGCGGTAGCTTTATTCAAATCGACCTGGTTATCAAAATTCGCATCAATATTTTCGTTTGCATCGCGGTTTAAGAGGAAATTAAAATACATACGGGCATTAACCACCTGTTGCTGGGCCGAAACCAACTGTGCATTCACATTTTCGACTTCACTTTTCGAACGCAGAACATAGGCCGGTAAACCTTTTCCTCCATCAAGCAGTTTTTCGTTTACCCGCAAACCTTCATTAGCCAGCTGCAAACCCGATTTATAAATATCAACTGCCTGCAAAGCATTCTGGTAATTGTAATAGGCAGTTTTAATGCTCCGTACCAAATCGCGTTTGTATATCTGCACTTCAAATTCCTGCAAGCTTACCTGCTGAGCCGAAATCTGTTTATTATAACCTAAATCGGTATTAATAATGGGTACGGTTGTACGCACTTTAGCATCATAATAATTCTTCGGCAGGAAGTTGATGCTCTGGTTTTCCATCAAAGGAAAATTGTTGGTAGCTGTTAATTTATTCAGGGTAGAATAAACCGGATTCAACAAATCGCCAAGTGGCAAGGGAATGTTACGGCCACCATCGGCAGTAGACCAGGTGGTAGAAAAAGCAACAGTCGGGAGATATAAACTTCTCGCTGTTTTTAAAGCCAGCTGAGCCTTATCTAACGAAATGTTTTTCTGCTGCAAAACGATATTGTTTTTAAAAGCTTCTTTTACGTAAGCATCCAGCAACTGTTGGGCATTTGCCGCCGAACCCAAAACCGTAACCGAGTAAAGCAACAAACCAAATAACTTTGTCCTCATAATTAACAGTGTTAATTTATTGTTATTTTAAACTATTCAACATGGCAATAAAGCCATCAAAAGTTTTCTCCAGCCAATCGCCTTCCTCCAGTATATGAGCTTTAGTTGTAGCCATGTGATCGAGGTGCCCCTGCAGTTTTAAACTGCACAAGCCATGCATTAATGACCATACATTAAGTGCAAAAGTGGTGGTTTCGAAACTGGTAAAGTAGCCTGCAGCCTTGCACTGGTCAACCGTCATAATTAATGCGGTAAAGGCTTGCTCACCCTCTTCCCATTCTTCATCATGGCAGTGTGCCTTAACAAATTCAATAGGTTCTTTCATGATAAACATGAGTTCATAAAAGTCGGGATTATTTAACGCAAAGCTCATATAAACTCGCCCCATAGCCTTTAAACGCTCAAAAGGCTCGCTCACATGCTGCAGTACTCCAAATTGCGAACCCAATAATTTAAAGCCCTCCTGATGCAGGGCATACATGATATCGGCCTTGTCTTTATAGTACAAGTAAATGGTTGTTGGACTGAATTCTATTTTCTCAGCAATCTTCCTGATTGAGGTAGCCTCGTAGCCATCCTTTAAAAAAAGTTCCTTCGCCGCATCCAAAATCCGCTGACGTAAATCTTCTTTATGCTTCTCCTTACGCTCTTTTATTCCCATGATAAAAACAATTACACTGCAAACATAATTAACACTGTTAATAAAATGAAATTATTTTAGAATTATTTTTATTTAAGAAACTTTAGGATGGCGAATTGAGGATATAAAAAAAGCGTGTTCAGTTTAGGAACACGCTGCCATTTATATATGCTAACAACCTTTAATATCCAGGTTATGTAATAAATAATTCATGCCTTATGGTTTACAAAGAAGATTTTTTCTAGTTTTTCAGAAATTTAATTTCTTCATTTGTGTTACCGCTAAAACTGTAATCTTTCCAAAATTCAGAATTATATTTATTTCCTCTCTTAAACAAAGCTTTTTTTGAATATAAATTTTCTGTAGGTGGCACACAGTTTTTGGTTTGGATACGGGTTAGCCAAAATTCACTTTTAAAATAACTGTTCTGGTTATACCTTTTTCCCCGAAACATTCATCCCATAATTTATACCAACATAAGTTAAATAATAATCATCTCCGTTATGTTTATACCGCACTGAGACAGAACGGAATGTAGCAGAAACTTTAATTCCTAAAATACTTACTGATTTTAAATATGGAGCAGAGACAGGTGCAACGGAATAATCTATGCCAGTGATTAGTGATATTTCGTCATCAATATAAATTTTACCTGCATACAAGGACTCATTGCTCCCTGTTTTTGGCTCGAAAGTGATGATATGAGTTTGTTTTGATCAGTTTCCTCCCCCACCATTTTAAAATTAAATGAATCATACCCTTCACTTCTTAATCCGCCTATTTTTAAAGGACTTCAATACTCGCCGATCTTAACCACATCTATAACGGAGTTTAACTGGTCGAACTTATCATCCTCATCGGGTAAGATAATTTCTTTTGCTCTCGATTCTCCTACACTTAATTTTACTTTTGGCAATCCCTTTGATGGTTTTTCATCGTAATATGAAACTATCCCGTCGGCGTATTTTGTAAGAAAACTATCTCGCTTAACATATTCCTTATAATAGCCGGTTAGAATAGCACGTTGAACATACGATGCATTCGAAATCCACATTATGTTGCCTTTCATCACAATGGCATTAAAACACTGGCATTGCTAACCATGAAAGATGTAGAAGACCGATTGCCAAGGGCGCAATTTGCCAGAGTACAAAAGTCGTTCATTGTGGCCCTCAATAAAATTACGTCGATTGATGGGAACCAGGTATTTATAAAAGGAGTTACCGCAGAAGTAATTATTGGTGAAACTTACCGGAAAGATTTTCTCGATATGATGAAGCAAAAACTGCTCATGTAAATGCAATAGTATGCCGCTTCTAATTTTTCATTCTACCATAAAAATTTTGTTGAATGGCTGGGCTTAACAGAATGGGAATATACCCTTAAATGGTAACCAGATTTTAACTAAAACCAACTCAAAATTAACATTCACCAAATCCAGTTACTTCACTCAAACGTTTGCCCTATTTTCTTTACAGAATAATAGAATTGGCTATGTTAAAAAGCACTATCTTTGCCCAACTCATAAAAAATACATTATGCTTAAAGGATTTTTTAACGTACCTACCCCGGTAAACGAACCTATTTTAAACTACGGACCAGGCAGCAAAGAACGTGCTTTATTGAAAGAAGCATTGGCCGAGGCCCGCGCACACCAACAAGACATTCCGATGTACATTGGAGGTAAACAAGTTCACACTACCAAAAAAGGTAAAGTTGTTCCACCTCACGATCATCAACATATTTTAGCGCAATACAGTATTGGCGATAAAACCCATATTGCACAAGCTATTGATGCGGCTTTAGCTGCAAAACAAGACTGGGAAAACCTGGCCTGGGAGCACAGAGCAGCAATCTTTTTAAAAGCTGCTGATTTAATTGCCGGTAAATACCGTTATAAATTAAACGCAGCAACCATGCTTGGTCAAAGCAAAAATGCTTATCAGGCAGAAATTGATGCAGCTTGTGAGTTGATTGATTTCTTACGTTTTAACGTAAGTTACATGGCTGATATTTACAAACAACAACCTCCTGTTTCACCACGCGGAAGCTGGAACCGTGTAGAGCAACGTCCTTTAGAAGGTTTCGTATTTGCCCTTACTCCCTTCAACTTTACTGCGATTGCCGCAAACTTACCTGCTTCTGCAGCCATGATGGGTAATGTGGTGGTTTGGAAACCTGCCGATACACAGGTATATGCAGCTAACCTGTTAATGGAAATCTTCCGCGAAGCAGGTTTACCGGATGGCGTTGTAAATTTAGTTTATGCCGACGGACCAGAAACCGGTGATGTAATTTTTAACCACCCTGATTTTGCAGGTATCCACTTTACAGGTTCTACAAAAGTATTTCAGGAAATCTGGAAAACCATTGGTACCAATATTCACAAATACAGATCTTACCCACGTATTGTAGGCGAAACAGGTGGTAAAGATTTTATTCTTGTTCACCCATCTGCACAAACCAAAGTAGCCAGTACAGCTATTGTACGTGGTGCTTTCGAATATCAGGGACAAAAATGTTCAGCAGCTAGCCGTGTGTACATCGCGAAAAGCCTTTGGCCTGAAATTAAAGAACAAATGTTAGCCGATTTAGCTACATTTAAAATGGGCGGTACCGAAGATTTCACCAACTTTATTAACGCGGTAATTGATGAGCGCTCGTTTGATAAACTGGCTAAATACATCGATCAGGCTAAAAAAGATAAAGGAGTTGAAATTATTGCAGGCGGTAACTACGATAAGAGCAAAGGTTATTTTGTTGAGCCAACTGTTTTGGTGGTTGACGATCCGAAATACACCACCATGTGCGAAGAATTGTTTGGTCCGGTTTTAACAGTTTATGTTTATGCCGATCAGGATTTCGATTCAGTTTTAGAATTAATCGATACCACTTCGCCATATGCTTTAACTGGTGCATTAATTGCACAAGACCGTTATGCAATTGAGCAAGCAAGCCATGCGTTACGCAACTCGGCCGGTAACTTCTACATTAACGATAAATGTACAGGTGCAGTTGTTGGTCAGCAGCCTTTTGGCGGTGCCAGAGGTTCGGGTACAAACGATAAAGCGGGATCGATGATCAATTTATTGCGTTGGGTTTCTCCGCGTACCATTAAAGAGGTTTTCGAATCGCCAACTGATTACCGTTACCCATTCTTAGCTGAAGATTAATACAGTAAGAAAAATCATATAAAAACCTCCGGAAAGCCCGGGGGTTTTTCTTTTTCTTTGAGTGTCATCCTAAGGGTTAATTTATTGGATAAAAATCAATATTAGTGACAGCCCATTCAGTGTCGCCATTGCGAGGTAAGAAGCAATCTTACTACTACTGGTGGGAAAAAGCATTACTTCAGTTTCAACTAGCGATCGTTGTAAGATTGCTTTCCCGATTAAGCGGGACAGGCTGTCGTTCCTCCTCGCAATGACAAATGTTCTATTGGGCCTGTCAATGGTAACTTGTTGAAGGACCTTAGCTGATCCCAATACGACAAGCAGCGGTTAACAGGAAATCTATTTTTTGAAAAATTTAAATCACCTTATTGTTTACCGCATAAGAAAGTGCTTCGACAATATTGCTCACCCTAAAATTCTCGAATATTTTTCGTCGGTAGTACTTTACGGTATCTGGAGAAACAAATATTTTGTCGGCGATCTGGTTAATGGTAAAGCCTTGTGCATATAACCGTAAAACTTCGAGTTCGCGATCACTAAGCTGCGGTTTCGATTGTTTGCTCCAAACCTGTTTTTTTTCATCAAGCTCCCAAATCTGATCGGAACCGTGTTTGTGAATTACAGCATTACCTGCTGTTTTATTGGCCGAAATGGAAACCACGCAAATGGCTTTCCACATCTTTCCATTGGCATTAAGAAAAAGCGGAGTAAGTTTATGGTTAATCAAGGTAGCTTTCCCTCCTTTGTTAAGCAAATGAAAATCGTAGGTAATACTGTATAGCTTCTTCTCGTTAAGGGGTAATTTCTCAAAAAAATTGAACCCGGTTTCGTTAATCAAATCCAGTAACTGCAGATCTTTTTCAGGCACATTATTAAAGTAAAATCCATAACCTAAAGCCATTACTTCGTCTACACTAAGGCCACATAGAAAAAGTGGATTGCTCGATACGTATTCGAATTTCATTTCGGCATAATCGATAACATACACGCTTTGATAGGTTAATTTTTCGAAAGCGCTTATGGCTTCCAGATAATTATCCAGCTGGAGTATATCTTCGGAAGATACGTTTTCTATTTTGTTTTTGGTAAGTAACCCTGTGTGGTTATCGGCTTTCATGACACTACTAAAATAGCAAAATTACACTAAAGTGTAGCCGCCATTCAGATTACATTTCTGAATTTTGTTGTTCAGCACAAAATCATTATGGCAGCAGAACAACTATCTAAACTAGACTTCTCCGAATTAAACAAAAACAAAGCAAAATTAAAGGCTGTAATTATTGCAGGTGCAATTGTTTGGCTATTGCTGATGTTCGCAGTAATTTACCTGTTCATATTTAAATCGAAATCAGCTATTCCATTTGTGGCCATTCTGATTGCAGTACCCATCACATTTTTACCGGCAATTAACAGCCTGATTGAGGTGAATAAAGAAATAAAATCGCGCAATCAAAACTAATTGATGATGATGGCGATTTGTACCAGCTGCAACCAGGACATACCTGAGAACTATTGTGGTAAATGTGGTGAGCCGGCCAAACTTAAAAGAATTGACCGGCATTATATCCAGCATGAAATAGAGCATATCCTCCATCTGGAAAAGGGAATACTTTATACCATTAAAGAATTATTAATCAGGCCCGGGCAAACTATCCACAATTTCATATCCAATGACAGAAGCAGACTGGTAAAACCGGTTGTATTTGTTATTGTAACCTCTTTAATTTATACGATAATCAATCACTTTTTCCATATTGAGGAAGGTTACTTTAATTTTGATAAAACCAAAACAGCAGCCATAAACGCGATTAACGAATGGGTTCAGAGCCACTATGGTTACGCCAATATTCTTATGGGGATGTTTTCGGCATTATGGCTGAAACTCTTTTTCAGGAAATATGAGTATAATTTCTTCGAGTTACTCATTCTTTTATGCTTTCTACAAGGAATGGGTATGCTCATTTTTGCATTTTTTGCCATACTTGAAGGACTCGTCCATACCCATCTTATGAAATATTCTGGGATGCTTTTTATGGTCTACTTTTCATGGGCTGTGGGGCAGTTTTTTGAAAAAGGTAAATACATCAATTACCTGAAAGCTTTGTGCGGCTATATTCTTGGAGTATTTACTTTTACGGGTTGTACCATATTATTAGGATTACTGGTATATGTTGTTTTCAAACATTAACCCGACTTCCTGGTCCTGAAAATAGTTTAAGCATTAAAACTACCTATTGCAACAAGGAAAAAGCATTCCCACTAGATTAAGCTCAATCTTTCAAATCAGGAAGCTAAAACCAATCTGTTTTTGCAGTGTTTTGATATAAACAACTCAGCTACAGATCATGGAAAACAAAAAAGAAAACAACGAAAATCTCGGCGACAAAAACATCGAAAATGCGGCAGACAAAAGCAATATGCCCGATCAGCAGGTGCCTCGCCACCGCAGCAATGATAAAGAGAAAAAGAATACCGTAGAAACAGAAGCAGGTAACCTGGGCCGGGATTTCGGAATGGGAGATTTTGGTTCGGAAGAAGCCAGAACTGATGCCGAAAAGGGTAACAAAGGACATGCAGGCAATATGCCCAACAGTACAAAAAAATAAAGCCCGGATAAATCCGGGCTTTCCTAACAACTAAAAAATAACATCTAAAAGATGTTTTTAACTTACTTTAAAAGCAGCAGAAACATCATCAAGACCTGTACTTGTTACTTTAAGGTCTTTAATTAATCCTGTTTTTAAACTATATACCCAGGCATGAACCGCCAACTCCTGGCCGTTTGCCCATGCACTTTGTACAATAGAAGTATTCATTACATTCGACGCGCCTTCGATAGCATTTAACTCAACCAAACGGTCAAAACGCTGATTCTCATCTTTAATGGTCGACATTTCGCGTTCGTGTGTACGGTATACATCGCGGATGTTTCTTAACCAGTTATCGATAATACCAACTTGCTTATTGCCAAGGGCAGCTTTAACACCACCGCAACCATAATGACCGCAAACAATTACATGTTTAACTTTTAAAACATTAATTGAATAATCGAGTACCGAAAGTAAATTCATATCGGTATGCACTACCACGTTGGCAATATTGCGGTGAACAAAAACATCACCTGGTTTAGTGTTTGTAATCTGGTTTGCGGGTACGCGGCTATCTGAGCAGCCAATCCACAATACCGGTGGGCTCTGACCCGCTGAAAGTTTATCGAAAAAAGAAGGGTCGTTATCGATCATATCTTTAACCCAGTCTCTATTACCTTGTAACAGACTATCGTATGTTATATCTTGTGTTTCAATTGTTTTAGCGCACATAACTATAATTTATTTATATCTTCTTCTACTTTAATATTTAATTTAGGAACAGCATAATGCTTCTGTATGTTTTCGAGGGTTACGATAATCCCTTTAGTGTAGGCATTATGCTTATAATTGAAAATGGTTTCCAAAACATCCGGATCAATAAACCGGGCATTGGTACCATCAATAATCACATTGGTTTCTTTCGGTATATTCGTTAATACCACCTGTATTGCTGCTTTGTTTAAAAAGGAAACCTCTTCGGCCAGTTTAATCCTGATGTGCTTTTTATCCCCCTCGTTGGTGATGCGGTAAAAGAAGGGATTACGCATATTGGTACGAAGCAGGTAGAAAACAGAAACCAGCATACCTACTGCCACACCTTTTAACAAGTCGGTAAAAATTACAGCTAAGATAGTTACCACAAACGGTACAAACTGATCCCAGCCTTTGTGGTACATGTGTTTAAAAAGGCTTATTCTGGTTAGTTTATATCCGGTAACCAAAAGGATTGCCGCTAAACAAGAAAGCGGAATCATGTTAATCACCTGTGGAATAAACAACAACGATAACAATAACCAGATACCATGAAAAATGGCCGACATTTTGGTTCTCGCACCCGCATTTGTGTTTGCTGAGCTGCGTACAATTACTGAGGTTAAAGGCAAACCACCCAACATACCACTGGTCATGTTACCAATACCTTGCGCTACTAATTCTCTGTTTGTTGGCGATACACGCTTAATCGGATCGATCTTATCAATGGCTTCGATACTTAACAGGGTTTCCAAACTCGCAACCACCGCAATGGTTAAAGCTACAATATATACATCCTTATTGCCCAAAGCAGAAAAATCGGGCATTGAAAATAGTCCCAAAAACTCTCCAAAACCACTTACTACCGGAATCTTTACCATCTGATCGGCCCTAAGCGCATGGTTTGTACCAGCAAAAATAAGGCTTCCAACTACACCAATGGTTACTACAATTAGCGGAGCAGGCACAACGCTCAGTTTTTTCAATTTTGGCCAAATCAACAATACGGCAACCGAAATAGCACTAATCAGTACCGCTGCCAGACTAAAGTGGCCAAGGGCTGCTGTTATTGCCGAAAACGTATTTTCGTGATCTTGCTGAAGAAAACCTTCATCGCCACTAAAATCGCTATCTACTCCTAAAGCATGTGGTAATTGTTTTAATATTAGTATTATACCAATTGCAGCCAACATCCCTTCAATTACACTCGAAGGAAAGTAGTTTCCAATGGTTCCTGCCTTTATCAGTCCCAAAATCATCTGGAAAAAGCCGGCTAAAAACACTGCCAGTAGAAAGGTTTGATAATTGCCCAAAGAAGTTATTGCGCCTAACACAATAACCGTTAAGCCTGCTGCCGGCCCACTAACACTGAGCTGCGAACCACTACATGAGGCTACCACTATACCCCCAATAATTCCGGTAATTAAACCGGCAAATAAAGGGGCACCTGAGGCAAGCGCAATACCTAAACACAGCGGCAAAGCCACTAAAAAAACTACAATACTTGAGGGTAAATCTTTCTTTAGATTCTTTTTAAGAAAATATTTCTTCACATCCGTACCTGAAAAGGCCGGGTTAAACTTTTGCATAACAATATAATTATCTGGTAAATTTTAACGAATAAAATCGTGCGGAAAACCAAAATGCCACAACCTGGCCACTACCTCGATGCAGTGTAGCATCAGATAATGAAAAATGGTTTATCCTGAAAAAACTAGATAACGTTTGGTGGGGGTGTTGGAACAGTAGGGTGATATGGATCTACATACCGCTTGAAATGCTCTATAAAACTGCTCTTCAAAAAGAAATGGCTCGAAGAGAACTCGTAAGCAAAAATAGGATGGTTAAGTTCAATAAGTTTGAAATCGGTAAATTTCGCGGTGTCTTTGGCGGCATCTTTTCCGCCTTCATGCTCTAACTCAATTTGCATGATTACGGCGTTCATAATTTCCTTATCAATGCTGGTACAAAATACCGGCGCACCAGAAATGCCCATCTTCGCCATGAAGATAAACATGAATGCTGACACGATTAAATATTTGTACTTCCTTAAAAACATCGATTGATTTCTAATCTTATTCTAATGTAACGTTACAAAAATAAACGGATATTTGGTTTTTCAATGCGATAAGCTGTAAAAAAAATGTAATATACTAAAAATCGACCTCCGTTTTATCGCTATTTTCAAGTCTGCCAGCTTTTTAAAAGTTGGTACAATCAGGTCATTTAATCAATTGCAATAGCAGTTTAATGAAATTACAGCCGCTACCCTTGCAATACCGTTGTTAATTTTTAAATTTAAAATCTCATCGTTAGGCAATGGATAAAAAAATAGCATTACTTCAGGATAAAATAAAACAAGCTAACCTTGGTGGCGGGCAATCCAGAATAGATAGTCAGCATAAAAAGGGAAAACTTACTGCCCGCGAGCGTATTCACTTTTTACTAGACGAAGGTAGTTTTGAAGAAATTGGCATGATGGTTACCCATCGCAGTACCGATTTTGGTATGGAAGCCGAAAAATACCTGGGTGATGGCGTGGTTACCGGTTACGGCACGATAAACGGACGGTTAACCTATGTTTTTTCTCAGGATTTCACCGTTTTTGGCGGCTCTTTGTCCGAAACACATGCCGAGAAAATTTGCAAACTGATGGATATGGCCATGAAAAACGGAGCACCGTTAATTGGTTTAAACGATAGTGGTGGAGCACGTATTCAGGAAGGTGTGGTTTCTTTAGGTGGTTATGCTGATATTTTTTACAAGAACGTACAGGCCTCGGGGGTAATCCCTCAACTATCGGCCATTATGGGGCCATGTGCAGGTGGTGCAGTTTATTCGCCTGCCATAACCGATTTTATTTTGATGGTAGAAAATACCTCCTACATGTTTGTTACCGGCCCCAATGTGGTTAAAACCGTAACACACGAAGAAGTAACTTCCGAGGAGCTCGGCGGTGCAGCTACACATGCTACAAAATCGGGGGTTACGCATTTCGCCTGTGCCAACGAAATTGAAGCCATTAACCATGTAAAGAAACTATTAAGCTATATGCCGCAGAATTGCGAAGAAATAGCCAGTAACCTACCCTACCAGCCTACTGATGAAAGCCGGCCCGGGCTAAATACCTTTATGCCACAAAATGCATCACAGCCATACGATATCCGTGAGGTAATTGCGACCGTTGCCGATGCTGATAGTTTTTTAGAGGTACATGCCGCTTTTGCCGAAAATATTGTAGTGGGTTTTGCCCGCCTGGCCGGACGGAGTATCGGTATTGTGGCTAATCAACCTGCCTATTTGGCTGGGGTTTTAGATAGCAATTCATCTACCAAAGCAGCACGGTTTGTTCGCTTCTGCGATTGCTTTAACATTCCGCTATTGGTATTTGAAGATGTGCCTGGCTTCCTGCCCGGAACCGACCAGGAATGGAATGGTATTATAAGCAACGGCGCTAAATTATTGTATGCCTTTAGCGAAGCCACAGTACCTCGGATTACTGTAATTACCAGAAAAGCTTATGGTGGTGCTTATGATGTGATGAACAGCAAACACATCGGAGCAGATATGAATTACGCATGGCCAAGCGCCGAAATTGCTGTAATGGGCGCAAAAGGTGCTGCCGAAATCATCTTTAAAAGGGAAATTACCGCAGCAGAAAACCCCGAAGAAAAATGGCTGGAGAAGGAAAAACTTTACTCTGATATTTTTGCCAATCCTTACCGTGCAGCCGAGCGAGGCTTTGTTGATGAGGTAATAGAACCCGCCCAAACCCGCATTAAGTTGATAAAAGCTTTCAAAATGTTAGAAAATAAGGTGGTGAATAATCCGAAGAAGAAACACGGAAATATACCTTTGTAAAATAGTCCATAGTCATAAGTCCATAGTCTGAAAGTACGTTAATGCAGACAATTTAGGCGCACGACATAGGGCTTAAGATTTAAGACTAATGGAGATTAATCAAAAATTATCACGAGCCGATATCATCCTTATGGCCTTTTGCACGGGCCTTATAGTTGCCAACATTTATTATTGCCAGCCATTGGTAGTATTAATTGCCAAAGATTTCAATCTTACCGAAACCAATGCAGGTAGAATTACCTACCTCACACAGATTGGTTATGCTTTAGGCCTTTTTCTTTTGGTGCCACTCGGCGATATGTTTGAAAGAAAAAAACAGATCCTGATCATTACCGGCCTGGCTATTTTCGCCTTGCTGCTTGCAGCACTTTCGCACACTTTTTTCGTATTGGAAATTGCCTCGGTGCTTATTGGTGCATGTTCTATTGTACCGCAGCTTATTTTACCACTGGCTGCTAACCTGAGTACCGACGAAAACCGTGGGGCTAACATCGGCATGATTATGAGTGGTTTACTGGTAGGTATCCTGGCCTCACGGGCGGTTAGCGGAAGTATTGGCTTTTGGCTAGACTGGCGGGCTGTTTACTATATTGCTGCCGCCATTTGTGCTTTGCTAATTATACTAATGGCCAAACGCTTCCCACAAAGTTACCCCGCTTTTAAAGGCACTTATAAAGAATTAATGCGCTCTATGTTTGGCTACATCAAAACCCAACCGGCATTAAGAGAAACTTCGATCATTAACTTTTTAGCTTTTGCCATTATTAGTGCCTTTTGGACTACCATGGTGCTTTTTCTGGCTAATCCACCATTTAATTTCCAAACACTACAAATTGGTTTATTTGGAATTGCCGGTGCGGCAGGTGCTTTGGCGGCTCCCCTGGTGGGTAAATTAAGCGATGGTGGCAATCCGCGTAAAAACCTGATGATTGGCTTTATCCTACAACTGGTAAGTATAGCTTTATTTTACTTCACTGGTAGCCATTTATACTTATTTATAATCGGAATCATATTAATTGATATTGCTCAACAGGCCATTCATGTAACCAACCAAACGCGCATTTATACCTTAATACCCGAAGCAAGAAACAGACTGAACACCATATTTATGTCGGTAAGTTTTATCGGGGCGAGCTGTGGTTCGGCATTGGGCCTTTGGCTCTGGGGGCAAGGAGGCTGGACCTTATTCTGTTATGGCATGACAGGCATTACACTAATTAACATTTTAATTTATAAATTTTACGGACAAAAAAATTAAAAGCTTAATCAACAATCTTTTATGAAATCTAAAAACGCATTCAAAACAATCTCTTTAATGTTAATTTGTTTAGCCATTTTCGGAAAAACACATGCACAAGACAGTACAAAAACAGTCCAGCCTACTGAAGTAAAGTCATTAAATAAAATAAGGTTAAACCTCCTGTCGCTACATTATGAAAGAGAGCAAAAGATAGGAAAATTAACCACCGTCTATGTAGGCGGGGGGGTAGCCGGCACCTTTTTGATAGAGTATAATTACAATTACATGGCTGGAAGTGACACCAAAACCTATTTTGACCTTTCGCCAAGCTTATATGCCGGAATCAGGAAATATTATAATTTTGAAAACAGAATAAAAAAGGGCAAAAAAACCAATAATAATGCCTCTAATTATTTCGGCCTCGATGTAGCCAGTTATTTTTCTCCCATTCTAAAAGAAGGTAATGTTAATCAATATAACTTAACCGATTTTGAAATCGGAATTACCCCACAGTGGGGTTTTCAGCGTAGTATTGGTAAGAAAACAAATTTCGAATTATCATTAGGTCCAACTGTGCGTATCAATAAATATGAAACCTATTTCGGGGTTGACGGAAGAATAGGCTTTAGTTTTATGCTATAATTATGGTTCAAATTGAGCAAATATTCCCCTCATTAACCTGGCGCATCCGGCACGAAGCCATGTATGCCGATCAGCCTTTTGATATAGTTAAGCTTAAGGATGATTTTGACGGTATCCATTTTGGGCTATATGCCGACCACAAATTAACTGGTGTGGTTTCGCTCTTTTACGAAGACGATATTTATCAGTTTAGAAAACTGGCTGTATTACCCGCGGCTCAAAAACTAGGTTATGGTTCCATGTTAATGGACTATATGATTGATTTTTGTAAAATTCAAAAAGCTAGCAAACTATGGTGCAATGCCCGTGTACAGGCTAAGGAATTTTATTATAAATTTGGCTTCCACGAAACCGATAAAATCTTCTCCAAAGATGGAAATGATTTTGTGGTAATGGAAAAAGAACTAACATATTAATTGACAAAGACAAGAAAGCACATACGCTATGCGCTTTGCACCTTGCTATAAAACAAATATCATATGGCTAAGAAAAAAGACGACGAAAAGAAAAAACATGTAACTGTAGTCACTAAAAAATCGTTACAGTTTTTAGAAGAATACATCAATAACCCGGCTCCTACCGGTTACGAATGGGAAGGGCAAAAAATCTGGTTAAACTATTTAAAACCATATATAGACGAGCATTTTGTTGATAATTATGGCACGGCAGTAGGTGTAATTAACCCTAAGGCAGCCTATAAAGTAGTAATTGAAGCACATGCCGATGAAATTTCGTGGTATGTAAACTACATTACTGCCGACGGTTTAATTTATGTAATCCGTAACGGAGGTTCAGATCATCAGATTGCGCCATCAAAAAGGGTAAATATTCATACGGAAAAAGGCTTGGTTAAAGCTGTTTTTGGCTGGCCGGCCATTCATACCCGTCACGGTGAAAAAGAACAGGCTCCTGAGCTGAAAAATATTTTCCTGGATTGTGGCTGTACTTCGAAAGAAGAAGTAGAAAAACTGGGCATCCATGTGGGTTGCGTAATTACCTACGAAGATGAATTTATGGTGCTAAACGACCGTTATTATGTTGGCCGTGCGCTTGATAACCGTGTAGGTGGTTTTATGATTGCCGAAGTTGCCCGTTTATTAAAAGAAAACAAGAAAAAACTACCTTTCGGTTTATATATTGTAAACTCTGTACAGGAAGAAATTGGCTTACGTGGTGCAGAAATGATTGCACAGCGCATTAAACCCAATGTGGCTATTGTTACGGATGTAACTCACGATACCACTACTCCAATGATCAACAAAAATACCCAGGGCGATTTATCGGCAGGAAAAGGACCAGTAGTTTCTTATGCGCCTGCAGTACAAACAAACCTGAACAAATTATTGATTAAAACGGCCGAGAAAAACAATATTCCATTTCAGCGTCAGGCTTCTTCACGTTCTACCGGAACCGATACCGATGCCTTTGCCTACTCAAATGGTGGCGTACCTTCGGCATTAATCTCTTTACCATTGCGTTACATGCATACCACAGTAGAAATGGTACACAAGGAAGATGTTGATAATGTAATCAGTTTAATTTACGAAAGCTTATTAAACATTACCGACGGTCAGGATTTTAGAGAATTTAAATAGCAGGTTTAGAAAAACAGCTTTATAAGGAGTTAGGTTAAAACTTAACTCCTTTTTTATTGCTTAAAAAACTGAATCAAAGCCAATTAAACAGCAATTAAATTAAAACTTATAGCACTACGCTTTTTTATATTATTGCCCAAATTATCTCTACATTGTTTGCGCTATATTAATCAATAGCTTATTCATTTTATGAGATTAAGCCATAGAACACTCGACCTTGCCATGATATGCGATGCGCATTGGGATGTGGTTTTTAATCAGATTGGCCTCGGCTTTTGGGAACTGAGTTTACCCACAGGTATTCTCCGTTCGAGCACATCATTTAAAAAAAACTTCGGCTATCCTGCCGATGGTGTATTAACTTACGAAACAATATTAGGTTTAATTCTGCCCGAAGACCTGGACCGTGTTCAGGATGATATTGAACTAACCATTTCAAATGAGCAGCGCATTTACCATTCGGTTTACAGAATCCGCCGCCCGGATGGAGAAATCAGGTGGATCAGGGCAGACGGGATCATGTCGCAGCCAGAGGGCGAGCCTTTAAAATTAGTAGGAACCACACTGGATGTAACCGACGAAAAAATAACTAGTCCTCTTTAAGCGTTATCCAAACCGGGCCATGATCGCTGGTCTTTTCCCAGCCCCTCACCTGCCTGTCTACACCAGCCGATACTAAACGCTCGTTAGCCTTTGGGCTGAGTAAAAAGTGATCGATCCTTAAACCGGCATTACGCCCATAGGCATTACGGAAATAATCCCAAAAGGTATAAATGGTTTCGTTGGGATATAACTTTCTAATCGCATCTGTCCAGCCCTGCGCCAATAGTTTTTTAAACGCTTCGCGTGTTTCCGGACGGAATAATGCATCTTCCACCCAGCGCTCAGGTTTATAAGCATCCAGTTCGGTTGGGATTACATTATAATCACCTGCTAAAATTACAGGTGTATCACTTGCTAAAAGCTTAGCGGCATGCGCCGTAAAACGTTCAAACCATTGTAATTTATAATCGAATTTTGGCCCTGGTGCCGGATTGCCATTGGGTAAATAAAGGCAGCCAATAAGTACACCATTTACTGTAGCCTCGATATACCGGCTCTGCAGATCTTCCGAATCGCCGTCTAAACCTCGTCTCGATTCCTTTATTTCTAAATTACGGGCCAAAATAGCTACACCGTTCCAGCTTTTTTGTCCGTGCCAGATGGCATTATAACCAGCATCTTTAATGGCCTGTTCCGGAAATTTTTCTTCAGGAGCTTTTAATTCCTGTAAACACACTACATCGGGCTGCGTTTCTTCGAGCCAGCGCAATAAAACAGGCAAACGGCCATTTACCCCGTTTACATTATAAGTAGCTATCTTCATGTTATAAATCTCTGCAATAAAATTTAAAAATAGAACCAGTGCCTGTAATTTGTTTCAAAACCTTTACAACACCTTTGAAGTGTTTTTATTCAAAATAATTAAAGGTAATTTAAACTTTAGCCCTTATCTTGCACGTTAATTCAAATTATACCACTCAGTACCTATGCCGAAAGCAGTTTTAAACGTACCTCCTGCCGAACCCAAGGATATCCGTTGGTTTTATGACAAGTATGCCGCCATGCTGCTTGGTTATATAAATGGCATTGTTCAGGATCACCGAAAATCGGAAGATCACCTGATTTCCATTCTTACTGCATTTACTGCAGAATTTGGTGCAACAGAAAAAAGCCAGCTGGGTATTTGGCTGGAGCTACGCCAGTATGCACAAAGCAAACTGACACTGGTTACCGAAAAAGATCATTCACTAGCCCCTGCTCCCGTAAATAGCAATGGTAACCTGGATTTGTTAGACGATTTAGAGAAGCAAATTTTTTGTGCCGTATATTATCACGGAAAATCGATTTCGTACCTGGCCGCAACATTGGGTAGCGATGAAGACGAAATCCGCAATCAACTGAAACGCTCAATAGATAAAATGAGGAGGAGCCGTGGAAATTAAAAGGATTATAGAAAGTGGTTTAATGGAAACCTATGTTATGGGTATCGCCACTGAAGAAGAAGTACAGCAGGTTTTATTGCTCAAAAAAGAATATCCGGAATTTAAGGATGCCCTTGCAAGCCTTGAACTGGATATGGAAATTTTGGCCCAGGGAATGGCCATTATGCCTCCTCCAGGTACACTCGAAAAAATTGAGACCGAAATAAACGAGATTCAACGCCGTAACCAGGTGGTACAAAAAGTTGCCCGGCCTAAAACCGAACAAGGTAGCAGCGATAATGGCAGAGAAGAAAAATACATTGAGGTAGAGGCTGAGTCGAACCAGATGCGGGTAAACAAAGCCTGGAAATGGATCTTTATTGCCGTATTTATTCTTGGAAAAATATTTCTGGCCAGCGCCATTTATTTTTACCTGGAAAACAGGCAGGCCCGCGAACAGATAAACGAATTAAAATTAGAGTTAAAACAAAAGATAAAATAAAAAGAAGGTTTATTTTCACAAATAATCCCGAATTTTAAAACCAATACTAAACTGAAATGTTTAGTTGTTTAATTCATTCATGTTTGAGCGCATGTTTGAGTTTAGATATAGGGATAGACTTGCTTAGTCTGTCCCTTTTTTATTCCACACGCTGTAATTAACTCCCTTTAAGAAGCCATATCGGCATTATAATTTTTAAGCATTTTCTTTAAAAGCCCTCTGGCCACATGTATTTTGGTTTTTACGGTACCCAGCGGAATATCCAGTTCGGCTGCAATTTCATGGTATTTATATCCTTCAAAATACCGGCAAAAGCAAAAGCGGCAATCTTCTGGCAGGGCATTTAATGATCTTTGTATATCCTCCATCATAAACTTGGCACTTCCACCATTTGATGAGGCACTTGGAGCAAGCTGTACGGATGTCAAATCTTCTTCCTGCTGTATAATTTCATTTTTGCGTTTCACCTTATAGTAATGGTTGAGAAAAGTATTTTTTAAAATGGTAAAGAGCCAGGCCCTTACATTGCTACCTAATTCGAACTTACCCGAAAAACGGAAGGCTTTCATAAAGGTATCCTGTACAAGATCTGCCGCGTCATCTTCATCGCGTGTATAAGCTAAGGCGCGGTCAAAAAGCGGCTGCCTGTATTGGTAAATGTCGCAGTTGAAATTTAAAGTTTCCATACTTGGTTTTGAGGGTTGGTGTAGGTAATCAACAAACACAAGTGCTTTGTGTTATTTGTAGAAATACCCGATTTTTTACGGTTTCTTTAAATCAGCAAAAAACAGCCCTAAAAATGGCCAAAATGTTAGGTAACATAACCGTTTCGCATGGCAAAACGAACCAAAGAAGCAGAGTTTTTAGTACCGGTTTTACTGATCAGCGCCTCTCTCTGGCTCTCAACAGTACGCCTGCTCAGGTATAATTTATCGGCAATTTCCTGATTGGTGAGCCCCTCGGCAATGAGCTTTAATACGTTAATTTCACGCTCTGAAAAGTTAATTCCATTACTCATATTTTGAGCAAGCATGTTTAGCTGATTGTTAAAACGTTCCAAAATAGAGATGCATAAATCAGAAGAAAGGTAGCGTTTTCCTTTCATTACATGTTGCAGGCAGAACAGCAATTCGTCTTCTTCAATATCCTTTGACAAATAAGCTGAAGCACCTGATGTAAAGGCATTTGATGCATATTTTTCATCATCTAAAATCGATAAAACAACCACTTTTACCGGGTATCCTTTTGTTTTAATGGTATTGGTTAGTGCTATTCCATCGAGCTTTGGCATCACAATATCAGATAAAACAATATCAGCTTCTACTCCCTTTTCAAGAAGGTCCAAAACGGCTAAGCCGTCTGATACTTCTGCAATAACTTTGATGCCTTCATATTTTTCAATAAGTGCTTTAAGAGAAGCCCGGACAATATTATGATCATCCGCAAGAATAATGTTAATCATAACTCAAATATAACTTACGGTAAAGTAAAATTAAAAACGGCTACTTCGGGAGCTCAATATAGAAGGTGGTTCCGATGCCAACTTTGCTGGTAAACCAGATTTTTCCCTGATGCAATTCTACAATGGCTTTGATAATCCCCATTCCAAAGCCTCCAGATTCTTCGCCTTTTAAACCCTGCCGCATGGTTTGGGGTAAACGATCGAAAAGGCCTGGCTGTAATTCGTCCGGAATGCCAATGCCATTATCTGCTACACTAATCAGCACTGTTTTTTCATAAGATTCGGCATGTAAACTAATATCCCCGTTATCTGCCGTAAATTTTATTGCATTTGAAATTAAATTGTTGATTACCTGCAAAAATTTCATTGTATCTAAACGCAAATAAATATTCTCTGCCGAACTGGTAAAGCGTATATGCTTCATTTTACCCAATTTAGAGCGTTTATAGAAACGAACTACATCCCTCAATTCCCAAACCAGGTCTGCCCGCTCCTTGCCGATTTCTATTACCGACGACTTTAGAAACTCGCGGTTAATCATGCTCCTCACCAACAACAAATTGCGTGCACACATATCCTTAATAAAACCTAAAGCATCCATTACCTTTAAATCGCCCGTATCTGCCAATCTTCCCTCTATTGATGAAGCTGCGAGTTTTATCATTCCGAAAGGCTCCTTTAAATCGTGGGCTAAAACCTCCAGGGTAATATTTTTCCGTGCGTTAATCTGCTCGATGTGAATTTTATTATGCCTCATTACCGTAGTATCTTCTACAATACCCAGCATACATAGATTAGCCCCATCCGTAATGGTAAATACCGTAGCGCGCAAATACTTCTCATGATCGCTAAACAATAACCTGAATTCGTATTTTTTTTCGGTTTTAGACTCCAGGCTCTCATCGTAGCACGATACCACATGGTCGGCATCTTCGGGGTGGATATTTTTTAACACCAATGCCGGGTTTTCCAAAATACTGTTAACCGCTAACTCCCAAAGTGCTCCAATTGAATTATTAAGGTAAGAGAAACGCCTCTTATTCTGCTCAAAAATAAAATATCCATCGGCAGATAAATCTCCCAGCCTACAAAAAAGATCTGTATTGAGTTGAGCCATAACGTACTTATAGGATGATTACCGGGTGTTAAGGACTATGTTTTCCTTAGGGTATAACTACAACACAAACAGCAGCATGGTTAAAAAGTTTTTGGTTTATAAAAATGGCAGCGCCAGAAGCTATTTTACCTGGTTTTGAGATATTAACATTTTCCACAGGATGTGCATAATTAATTCACATAACAAAACCAACAATTGCTTAAATTGTTATCATAATAACACGACAAAAAAGTCCTGTGAGCGGGAGATCCGCGGAGGGCAGGCACACCATAAAAAGATCAAAGATCTTTCACCAATAGCCATCAAACAGGTGGCTATTTTTATTTAGTAGCAGGCGCTATTTCAGCAATACTTTTTTGCCCGTTTTAGCCGAAGTTTTAGCAGCCTCCAGAATTTTTACTACAATTAAATTATTGGCCAGCGATGCCAGGTCGTTGCCCGGATGAATTTCCCCTTTTAAAACAGCCGATAAGTAGTTTAAATGATTTGCATATACCGGACTTAAGGTTTGCGCCTGATAAATCTGATAATCGCCCTTTCCCTTAATTTTGCTTCTTAAATTCTTTTCATTAATGGCCTGCATATACCCGGTGGTACCAAACACCTCCATATCTTTTATGCTAAATGGCCAGTTCCATGAGGCCTCGATAATTCCGGTAGCAGTGGGGTATTCGAGTAAAATGGTCGCATCATCATCAACTTTAGGGTAAATATCTTTCTTAATTTGATGCGTAATGGCCGTAACGGATACTGGCAGCTGTCCATCCATTAACCAGGTCATTAAATTTGCCCCGTAACAACCAAAATCGACCAGTGCCCCTGCCCCATTTTTATCAGGATCGGTTAACCAGCTTAAAAACTCTTTACTTACACCAATTTCTTTAGGTCCCTGATGCCCGTCGTGCACAATTATTTTGCGCAAAGGCCCAATACTGTTGGTTTCCTTTATATTTTTATAGATTTCCTGATTGCTGGGGTACCACGTTGTTTCGTAGTTGGTAAGAACCTGTATTTTATACTGGCTGGCCAGGGCTGCTATACGCTCGGCCTGTTTTACCGAAACAGCTAAAGGTTTTTCTACCATTACGGATATACCTAGAGGGGCAGCTGCTTCTACCACAGCCAAATGATCGCTTATCGCATTATAGGCCAAAACTACATCCGGTTTTTTGTTGCGGAGTAACTCGGTAAGGTTGTTATAAAATATACTATCTGGTATTTTGTAACGGGTTTTAAACCGGTTTACCAGCTCGGGATTATTTTCGGCAATTCCAATGATGTTAACTTCGGCCTTTTGGTAGCTGTTCATGATGAGGTAAACATGATCATGATTCAACCCGGCAATGGCCACATTTAATTTTGCCTGTGCAAACGCAGAAAGGGAAGCAAGTAATAAACAAATAGTAAGACTGTTGAAGCGCAGAAGCGATTTTACAATGCAATAAGGTACCCTGATCATATTTTCTAAATTGATTATCACCAAATTAGAAAATTTATGAACGCCTTAATTCAAACCACTTAAAATATTACATGTTTGGGATAGGAGATGACTAGAAAGAAAAAATCAACGGGATGATTTAAATATTCATTTAATAAAACGTTACAACTCAAAGCGGTTATTGTTATTGGTACAAAAATGTTTCAGACTTTCTATTCCTTAACGGAAATTCCTTGCTAATCTGATCATTTTCATGTGCTTCTTCTGTTACTAACAGGTCGTTGTACTTTTCTAATAAGTGAATGTACTTGTTCATCCAAAAATATACAGAATTTGAATCTGAACCGATCTGTTTGCTGGCTTCAGCAGGTTGGCCCGTTGGTTCTGAATACTTGGGGAAGGCTTCTGGAAAGGATGAAGAAAGATCCTGACCTAATAATTTGCCTACCTGCCAAATTACTTCATGTCCAATTCTGTCTTGACCAAACCAATTGTAAATTGTTCTGCGGCTAACGTGAAGTTTTCTTGAAAGTTCACTGATGCCCATGCGATCTCTGCGCACTAAGCGCTCAAGGATTTCTCCTTGTTTTAGTAGTGTTGTTGTCATTGAGATAATTAATTTTAATTGAAAAAATAATTAAATCATATATCGGGGACGATTGACAGGTTAAATTTAAGAATAAGTGTGTAAGGTTGTATAAAAAGTGTTGATTTTTTGACATTTATCAAATTACTTTAGCGAAAATGTGTGAAGCAGGTGTCAATCGTGTCTTATTTATAATCAATATAATGATAAACAACGCATTATCTGTAAAACATCACTTCTCTCAAGAATGGAAATTTACTTTTAAACCCCTATATTCATATAAAAAAGATATGGCACAGAATAAAACTACCGAGAACGATTTAAATGTTACTGACTTCATCAATACAGTACCAGATGAAACAAAACGTACAGATTGCTTTGCCTTATCGCACATTATAACGGAAACAACAGGTTTTAAGGCCAAAATGTGGGGCACTGCGATTGTTGGTTTCGGCAGCTACCATTATAAATATGAGAGTGGTCACGAAGGCGATGCTCCGCTGGTTGGTTTCTCACCGCGCAAAGAGGCCATTGCAATTTATCTTTCCGCCCATTTTGAAAACCGCGATGAACTACTGGCCAGATTTGGTAAACATAAATCGGCAAAAGCCTGTATTTATGTAAAAAAAATGAGCGATATCGATATTCCGGTACTAAGGGAAATGATTCTCAATTCTGTTGCACATATCAAAAATTTATATCCTTAACTTTTCCTGCCCATAAAACAACGCAATGCTGTCTCCTTACATTGCAAAACGATGTAAATAAGAAGTTACGCTGCAAATACTTAATTTTTACAATATTTGGTTATTCCTTATTTCGAACAAACTAACTGGAAATGATTAAAAAACTATACCTCTATTTATGGATAGCGGGCGCTTTTGTTTCGCTACATGCTGCCGCACAAGATGCAGTAAGCTACCGCACCCCACCTAAAGAAATTGCAGATTTATTACTGGCCAAGCCTACACCTGGCGTGAGCATTGGCGGCAAGGCCGAATGGATCTTATTTAGTGAACGTAATTCCTATCCATCGGTAGAAGAGCTGGCTATGCCCGAATACCGCATTGCAGGTTTGAGGCTCAATCCGAATAATTATTCGCCAAGCAGACAAACCTATATCAACAACTTTAGTCTTAAAAACATCAAGTCTAACCAAACCTTTCCGGTTACCGGCTTGCCTACGCCATTATTTGCCGGCAACATCAGCTGGAACCCATCTCAAAATAAAATTGCCTTTACCCATACCACGCAGAAAGGTGTAGATCTTTATGTGATCGACCTGGCCACGAAAAAAGCAACAAAAACCAATAAGGCCTTTTTAAACGTGGTATTAGGCAGTGGCATAACCTGGTTAAACGACAATACGATTATTTACCGTACGGCCACTAAACCTGCAAGTGCTGCACCGGCAAAACCATTAATGCCTAAAGGACCAACAATACAGCAAAACCTGGGTAAAGCAGCTCCAAGTGTTACTTATCAGGATTTAATTAAATCGCCGTTTGACGAGCAATTGTTCGAGTTCTTTGCTACTTCACAGTTGGTTAAAAATACAGCCGGAGTAGAAACGCCAATAGGTAAACCCGCTATTTATGGCTCAACAAGTTTATCACCCGATAAAAACTACATGTTGATTGAAACTATCCGCAAACCATTTTCCTATCTGGTTTCGGCCTATGGCTTCCCATCAACCGTTACCATTACCGATTTAGCAGGCAAAACAGTTAAAGTAATTGCCGATTTGCCTTCATCGGAAGGTACTCCATCTGGTTATGACAATACCCAAAATGTACCACACGGATTTGATTGGCGCGATGACGAAGCCGCAACACTGGTTTGGTCAAAACCTTTAGATAGCGGCCTGATTAAAAAAGATGTACCTTATCATGATGCGGTATATGCTTTAAGCGCTCCTTTTACCAGTGCCGAGAAAGAACTGTTTAAAACGAAAACACGTTTCCGCGGTGTGCAGTGGGGTGATGCCAATCTGGCTTTAATTATGGAAGGCCTGCGCAGTAAACAAACCAGCACTGTAAGTCTTTATAACCCAACAACCGGTGCTGTAGAAGAATTGTATAGCAGAAACCAAACCGATGCCTATGGAAACCCTGGTTCTCCGGTAACCGCCAAAAATAAGTATGGCCGTCAGGTAATTAAAACAATAGACAATGGCACCAAGTTGCTGATGAACAATCCTGTTGGTTCTTCGGAAAAAGGAGATTTGCCTTTCCTGGCCAAATTCGACCTGGCCAGCAAGAAAAATGAAATTATCTGGCGCAGTGCCGAAGGAACCTTTGAGTATGTAAGCGAAGTAATAGATCCCGACAAATTGGTTTTACTTACCCGTAAAGAGAGCCAAAAACTGGTACCGAATTATTTTATCAAAAACCTCATACTACGCGTTGCCGACAGGCCAATAACCGATTTCAGCAACCCATACCCATCTTTAGAAGGCATTACCAAAGAAAAAATTTCTTACAAACGTGCTGATGGTGTTGATTTAACCGGCGATTTATACTTACCAAAAGGATATAACAAAGAAAAAGATGGTCCGCTGCCGGCTTTGATTTGGGCTTACCCGCGCGAGTTCAACTCTGCAGCAGATGCGGCTCAAATCCGCGGTTCGAAAGATAAGTTTACAGCCATTAGCTGGGCCTCTCCTATTTTTTGGGTAACCCGTGGTTATGCTGTTTTAGACAATGCCGAAATGCCCATTGTAGCCAAAGAAGGTAAAAAACCGAATGATACTTTTGTAGATCAGTTACAGTTAAACGCTGAAGCTGCCATTAACAAACTTTCCGATTTAGGCGTAGGCGATAAAAAACGGATGGCCGTTGGCGGCCACAGTTACGGTGCTTTTATGACAGCGAATTTACTGGCGCATACCAATCTTTTTGCAGCCGGTATTGCCCGCAGTGGAGCCTATAACCGTACCCTAACGCCTTTCGGCTTCCAGAATGAAGAGCGTACCTATTGGCAGGCTCCTCAACTGTATTACGAAATGAGTCCGTTTAGTTACGCCGATAAGATTAAAACCCCGTTGCTTTTAATCCACGGCGATTCTGATGATAACCCTGGTACTTTCCCTATCAACAGCGAGCGTTTATTTAATGCCATTAAAGGTGCTGGTGGTACTACCCGTTTTGTCTTTTTACCTTACGAAGCCCACAGCTATCGCGGTAAAGAAAACCTGTTGCACATGCTATGGGAGCAAGACCAATGGTTAGAAAAATATGTGAAAAACAAAAAATAAATTTCTCTCTACCTTTATCGATTAAAGTGCCTCAATTTGGGGCACTTTTTTTGTTTACAGGGGCCTCGATTGCATCAGATATTTATGCGCCCTAATTCTCTTTATTTTTTGCCACAGAGGCACAGATTTCTTTATTTGCTTTGCGGTTAAAACGGCTAAACTAGCCCCTGCACTTCAGGCCATGCCCCTGCTCGCCACACCATGTCCACTTCAATTTAAAACCTTACATTTATGCTATAAAAAGAACATTCCACTAACTTATTTGTTAAGCCATTATGGACTACATAGACTATTATAAAATCCTCGATTTAAAGAAAGATGCAAGTACAGAGGATATTAAAAAAGCTTATAGAAAACTAGCCCGGAAACATCACCCCGATCTTAACCCAAACAATGAGGAGGCCAACAAAAAATTTCAGCAGGTTAACGAAGCCAACGAGGTCTTAAGCGATCCGGAAAAGCGGAAGAAATACGACAAGTACGGTAAAGACTGGCAGCATGCCGATCAGTTAGATGCCCAGCAGCGGCAACAAAGACAGTATCAATCGCAGGGCGGTGGCTTTGGTGGCAGCAGCTATGCCGATGGATTTGGTGGAGGAGACTTCTCTGATTTCTTTTCCTCTATGTTTGGCGGGGGAGGCCGAAGTAGCAGAAATTCGCCATTTAAAGGACAGGATTACAATGCCGATTTGCAGCTAAACCTGCTCGATGCTTATACTACCCACAAGCAAACCTTAACCGTAAATGGCAAACAGGTTCGCATCACCATCCCTGCAGGAGTAGAAAACGGGCAAAAAATTAAACTGGCAAATTATGGTGCGCCAGGGGTTAACAACGGCCCTCCCGGCGATTTGTATATCAAATTTAGTATTTCCGACGATCCAAAATTTAAACGAAAAGGAAACGACATTTACATACAGGAAGAGATAGACTTATATACCGCGGTATTGGGCGGCGAGAAAATTATAGATACCCTTAACGGCAAGGTGAAATTAAAAGTCCCGGAGGGTACACAACCCGATGCCTCTCTGCGTTTAAAAGGGAAAGGCTTTCCGGTTTATAAAAAGGAAAATCAATTTGGCGACTTATACATTAAGTGGCTGGTTAAATTACCTACCAGCTTAAATACTGAGCAAAAAGAACTATTCGAAAAACTCTCTAAACTTTAAACACCATGGAAAGTAAACTAATTCCGGTCGAAGATATTTGCGCTTATCATCATGTTGAGATTAATTTTATTCAATCTCTCGAAGATTTTGGTTTGATTCATACCAAGGTTAAAAAGAAGGCAGCCTTTTTACCCATGGCCGAATTGTCGAAACTTGAACAGTACCTGCGTCTGGCTCAGGATTTAGAGATAAACCTCGAGGGCATTTACGCAGTTTCACACCTGCTTAATCAGCTACAGGATATGCAGGAAGAAATACAATCGCTCAAGAACGAAATTAGTTATTACAAGCAACTTAACCAGCAACATTAATCAACCGTTTGTGCAAAAATTTGCATGAAAAGTGCATACCAAAACACAACCTTTTTAAGATTAGTTTCTTAAATTGGCGGTCTAATTTTATAAAAATGAGCGATTTGTCTTCAAAATTCATCGAAAAAATAAAATCATCCTATGCCCCAACGGGTTCGTACATTTATTTAGGCGCCGGGATTTTAGACGGACAAGTTTACAGTGAAGCCGAAGTTAACTTATCATTAAAAATGATGAACAGGCACGGTTTAATTGCCGGTGCCACAGGCACAGGTAAAACCCGTACGCTGCAGTTGCTTGCCGAACAGTTATCAGATGCCGGCGTTCCTGTTTTTATGTTAGATGTAAAAGGCGATTTATCAGGCTTAAACCAGCCTGGTGCTGTTAACCCCAAAATAGAAGAAAGGGCACAACAGTTAAATAAACCTTTTACCCCAACCGGCTTCCCTATCGAAATATATTCACTTTCGGGTAAAATGGGGGCACAAATGCGGGCAACCGTTTTGGAGTTTGGCCCAACATTACTTTCCAAAATTTTAGATTTAAACGATACCCAGGCTGGCGTTATGGCCGTTATCTTCAAATATGCCGATGATAACAAAATGCCTATAATCGACTTAAATGATTTAAAGAAACTGGTTTCCTATTTATCAGAAGGTGCCGGCGCAGCAGAAATAAAAAGCAGCTATGGCAGCATTTCTACAGCTACATCGGGTACCATTTTACGAAAAATTGTAGCCATTGAACAACAGGGTTTAGGTGGCATGTTTGGCGAAAAATCTTTTGATATAGAAGATCTTTTTGAACGTGTAGATGGCAAAGGCACCATCAGTTTATTGAATATTGCCGATGTTCAGAACCAGCCTGTTTTATATTCTACCTTTTTATTGAGTTTACTGGCAGAACTTTTTAACACCATGCCCGAGGTTGGCGACCTGGATAAACCCAAGCTAATCTTCTTTTTTGATGAAGCACACTTGTTGTTTAAAAACTCATCAAAAGCTTTCTTAGAGCAAATCGAAACCATTATCAGGTTAATCCGCTCAAAAGGCATTGGGGTTTTCTTCTGTACACAGGCTCCTACCGATGTACCTGAAAGTGTTTTAGGCCAATTGGGTAACCGCGTACAACATGCTTTGAGGGCCTTTACGCCAAACGACGTAGATGCTTTAAAGAAGACTGTAAATACCTATCCGAAATCTGATTTTTACGAAATAGACAAAATATTAACGTCATTGGGTACCGGCCAGGCTTTGGTCACCGTACTTAATGAGAAAGGTATCCCAACCGAAGTTTCGGCAACGATGCTTACCCCGCCAAGAGCGATAATGGGTCCACTTACCGCTGCAGACTTTGATAAGGTAGTACATGCCAGCCCAATGTTTGCCAAATACAAAGATCCGATCGATCCGGAAAGTGCTTACGATATTTTAACCAAACGCATTAACGAACAAATTGCGGCTGAAGAGCAGGCCAAACAAGAAGTAGAAGCCCAGAAACAGGCAGAAGCAGACAGTAAACCTAAACCCGGAGAAAAAAGCCTGGTAGAACAGGTAATGGGTGCTACCATTACCCGCCAGATAGGTAAAGAAATTGTTCGCGGTATTTTTGGTATGCTTACCGGAAAGAAAACCAGATCAAAATCTGGTGGCGGGCTTTTTGGATTCTAAAAAACAAATTATTAACCTTTTAAGCGCTCAAATTATTAATTTCGCGATATGAAGCCGGATAATTAGATCACTTTAATTGTCAAAAGGCTCAACCCTAACAAAAATTAACACCAATAGATGAAACCCACCCTATTAATATTGGCTGCTGGTATGGCAAGCCGTTACGGAAGCATGAAACAGATTGATGGCTTTGGTCCAAATGGCGAAACCATTATCGATTATTCTATTTACGATGCAATTAATGCTGGTTTTGGCAAAATTGTATTCATCATTAAAGAAGAGTTTGTAAATGAGTTTAAAGCTATTTTCGAACCAAAACTTGCCGGTAGAATTGAAACCGATTACGTTTTTCAAAACTTCGATTTAAAGCAGTTCGGTATTGAAGAAGAAATTTACAGAGAAAAACCATGGGGTACTGCACACGCTATCCTATCAGGTAGAAATGCCATTAAAGAACCTTTCTGCGTAATTAATGCTGATGATTTTTATGGTTACGATGCCTTTAAAAAGATGGTTGATTTCTTAACTACTGAAGTTACAGATAGCAATTACTCGATTATCGGTTATCAGGTAGGCAATACACTTTCTGAGTTCGGCGCTGTTTCGCGCGGGGTCTGTAAAGTAGATGCAGCCAGCAATTTAGAAGAAATTGTTGAGCGTACCAAAGTTTATCCTAAAGATGGAAATATCTTTTACGAAGAAGATGGCGAAGAGTTCCCGTTAAGTTTTGATACACCTGTATCTATGAATTTCTGGGGCTTTACACCTGCAGTTTTCAAAATTACTGAAGATATGTTCAGAGCGTTTGCAATGGAGAATAAAGACAAACCTAAGGCAGAGTTCTTTATCCCGTTAATTGGCGAGAACCTGGTAAAAACCAACACTGCCAACTTTAAAGTAGTACCAACTACAAATAAATGGTTTGGTGTAACCTACAAAGAAGATAAACCTTTTGTTCAGGATTGCATTGACCAGTTGATCAAAGACGGAACATACCCTGAAAAATTATGGGACTAAATTTAGCAGACGAAGTTTTAGAAGCTTACGGATACGCTAAAGAGAATATTACAATTACACAAATAGGTACGGGATTAATAAACCGTACTTATTTGCTTTCGCCTTTTGCTGAAGAAAAAAAATACATTCTTCAGAACATCAATACAGTAGTTTTTACTTCACCACAAGCCATTGCAAGCAACCTGCGGGCAATAGCCGATTACCTGAGCTTTGCTTACCCCGATTATCTTTTTATTAAACCGGTTGCTACTACCAAAGGTGAAGAAATGGCTTATATCCACCACGAATACTGGCGGATGCTCCCCTTTGTACCCAATACCATTTCGCTTGATGTTTTAGCCGATACCAAACAAGCTTACGAAGCGGCAAAACAATTCGGTAAGCTGAGCAGATTGCTCGATAATTTTGATGCCGGTAGCCTTCAGCCAACCATAGCGGGTTTTCACGACCTCGCCTTGCGTTACGAGCAGTTTACATTAGCGCTGAACCAAGCCAGCGAAAAGCTAAAAATGGAGGCAGCAACACAGATCGAAAATGCTTTATCTCACAGCTACATTTTAGACTACTATATTTCTTATGCACACCGAAAGGATTTTCCCGACCGGGTAATGCACCATGATACTAAAATTAGCAATGTTTTATTAGATGATGAAAGCTATGAGGGCATTTGTGTAATTGATCTGGACACCATTATGCCCGGAAAATTTATTTCTGATCTGGGCGATATGATGCGCACCTATCTTTGTGCATACTCCGAAAACGAAACCGACTTAACTAAGATTAAAATTCGCCTGCCTTATTTTGAAGCAATGATAAAAGGCTATTTAGCCGAGATGAAAAGTATCTTAACCGAAACAGAAAAAGAGCTTATCTTATTCTCGGGCAGATACATCATTTATATGCAGGCTTTGCGCTTTTTAACCGACTTTTTAAGCGGTAACAAGTATTATCCTACCGATTACCCGGAACAAAACCTCGATCGTACTAAAAACCAGTTTAAACTGCTTTACGAAATATCCGTAAACGAAAAGGAATTACAGGATATTATTGAAGAAAATTTGGCTTAGTAATTCCCTTTTTTAGTTCTGCCTCACAATGCGATCGTCATTGCGAGGAACGAAGCAATCTTAATGCGCTCGCTAAGTAGCAGTTTTTGTAAGATTGCCTACCTATTGCAATAAGGTTTCGTCGGCTGAAAAATCCTTCTCTTAATGACAAATTTCTCAACAAAAAAGCGTTCCTGAACTTAATCAGAAACGCTTTTTATTTTATGCTTCCAGGTCTCTCGACTCAGAGCTGAAGACTCAAAGACTTATTTTTCTTCTTTCACTTCTTCAAAGTCAACATCAGTAACGTTATCGCCACCTTGAGCCTGACCATCAGCTTGTGGTTGTTCACCACCCTGAGGCTGCTCTCCAGCTTTGTACATTTCTTCTGATGCTACATTCCAGGCAGCTTGCAATTCAGCAGAAGCTGCATCGATATCTGCAAAGTTACGTGAAGAATGTGCTGCTTTTAATTTCTCTAAACCAGCTTCGATAGGTGCTTTTTTATCTGCAGATAATTTATCACCAAACTCTTTTAACTGTTTCTCAGTTGAGAAGATTAAAGCATCAGCTCCGTTAATTTTATCAGCTTCTTCTTTTTGCTTAGCATCATCTGCTGCATTAGCTTCAGCTTCTTCTTTCATTTTTTTGATCTCAGCGTCAGTTAAACCTGAAGATGCTTCGATACGGATTTTTTGCTCTTTACCAGTAGCTTTATCTTTTGCACTTACGTGTAAAATACCGTTGGCATCAATATCGAACGATACTTCTACCTGAGGCACACCACGAGGTGCTGGTGGAATACCATCTAAAATGAAGCGGCCAATTGTACGGTTTTGGCCAGCCATTGGGCGCTCACCTTGTAAAATGTGGATTTCTACTGAAGGCTGGTTATCAGCTGCAGTTGAGAAAGTTTCCGATTTTTTAGTTGGGATAGTTGTGTTAGACTCAATTAATTTAGTCATTACACCACCCATAGTTTCGATACCTAATGATAAAGGAGTAACGTCTAATAATAATACGTCTTTCACATCACCGGTTAATACACCACCTTGAATAGCAGCACCGATTGCTACAACTTCATCAGGGTTAACACCTTTACTTGGCTCTTTACCGAAGAAAGCTTTAACAGCATCCTGAATTGCAGGAATACGTGTTGAACCACCTACTAAGATAATTTCGTCGATATCGCTTGTGCTTAAACCAGCATTTTTCAAAGCAGATTTACAAGGATCGATAGTACGTTTAATTAAGCTATCAGCTAATTGCTCAAATTTAGCACGTGATAATGTACGTACCAAGTGTTTAGGTCCACTTGCATCAGCAGTAATGTATGGTAAGTTAATTTCAGTTGAAGTTGTGCTTGATAACTCAATTTTAGCTTTTTCAGCAGCTTCTTTTAAACGTTGCAAAGCCATTGGATCTTTAGAAAGGTCCATGCTGTTTTCTGATTTAAACTCATCAGTTAACCAATCGATAATGATGTGGTCAAAGTCATCACCACCTAAGTGTGTATCACCGTCAGTAGATTTTACTTCGAAAACGCCATCACCTAATTCCAATACAGAAACGTCGTGTGTACCACCACCGCAGTCAAACACAACAATTTTCATGTCTTTGTGTGCTTTATCCAAACCATAAGCTAAAGCAGCTGCAGTTGGCTCGTTAATGATACGTTTTACAGTTAAACCTGCAATTTCACCAGCCTCTTTAGTAGCCTGACGTTGTGCATCATTAAAGTAAGCAGGTACAGTAATTACTGCTTCAGTAACTTCTTGACCTAAGAAATCTTCAGCAGTTTTTTTCATTTTCTGCAAAATCATTGCAGAAATCTCTTGTGGAGTGTATTTTCTGTCGTCGATTTCAACACGTGGCGTGTTGTTATCGCCTTTTACTACTTTATAAGGTACGCGTCCAGCTTCTTTCGCACTTTCGTCGTAGCTGTTACCCATAAAGCGTTTAATCGAATATATCGTTTTGGTTGGGTTGGTTATAGCCTGACGTTTAGCAGGCTCGCCAACTTTACGCTCACCGTTTTCTGCAAAAGCAACAATAGACGGTGTAGTACGTTTACCCTCACTGTTTGCGATAACTACAGGCTCGTTGCCCTCCATTACGCTCACGCATGAGTTTGTTGTTCCTAAGTCTATTCCAATAATTTTTCCCATTGTATTTTTATTTTCTCTTTTTAAAGTATTATAATTTCTACTCCTGTTAAACAATGCTTGTGCCAATTGGTTTTTGGCAGATAATATGGGCAAAAGACTGATAAAATGTAAAAAATAATCTGATTTGATACTGACAGCATGACAGAAAGAGATGAAAAATGTACGATGACAGATGGATGAGGGGTGTGAAAGATTAAAGCGTAAGAAAGATTAAAGCGGAAAGACTAAAGCGAGCAATGTGCCTAAATGATTTTGAAAATGAAAGTCCGAATCTCGTCGGGAGCACCTGTCCCGCTTTTTGCTTGTAGTCCTGGCTTAAAGCCAGGAGCTACCGCTTCAATCGGGTTTATTTACAGCGGCAGTGCAAAAAAATCGACTAACGAACTAAATATACCTCATACAATTATCCTCAAACTTTTATATCTTTATTATTGCATAGGGTAATCCGTGTAATCATCCTATCAGTGTAATCACTTAATATGCAAGTAGCAGCACAAATCATGATCGGGCTTGTTGCCCTTATCCACATTTATATCCTTTGGCTCGAAATGTTCGCCTGGACAACCAAAGCACCAAAGGTTTTTAAAACTATCCCTAAAGATTTATTCGCTCCAACCAAAACACTGGCCGCAAACCAGGGCTTGTACAATGGCTTTTTAGCGGCAGGTTTAATCTGGTCGTTATGCATAACCGACCACCACTGGCGATTGTATGTAGCCATATTCTTTTTAACCTGTGTAATTATTGCCGGTATTTATGGCGCAGCAACAGCCAGTAAGAAAATTTTATATGTGCAATCTATCCCCGCATTAATTGCAGTGATTTTATTGCATTTATAAGTTCCGTTCTATCGGTTAGTAGCCGTACCAACCAAAACAACTGGTATCGATCAATTCTTATTCCTACTATCGGTTGGTGTCCTCACCAACCGAAATGATGCTCCGTCAACCAACATGTAATAAATGCAAAAATTATTCGCTCTCCTTATCCTATTTACACTGTTTGGGTTTAAATCGGTCCATAAAAAAAGTATCAGTGTAGATAAGGTTAATGAGGCTTTAGCTTTTTGTAAGAAAAATAATATGGATACCTCGATTGCCATCATGGTTGATATGAGTATCCACTCAGGTAAAAACAGGCTTTTTGTTTACGATTTTAAGCAAAAAGCAATCACCATCGAAGGATTATGTGCTCATGGCGTTGGCGGAGGTAGCACACCAACCAAAGTGGTGTTTAGCAATAAAGAAGGTAGTTATTGCACTTCGCTGGGAAAGTACAAGGTAAAAGGCCGTGCCTATAGTAACTGGGGAATTAATGTGCACTATAAAATGTATGGATTAGAAGAAACTAACAGTAATGCCTTTAAAAGGATTGTCGTTTTGCATTCCTACAGTCCTGTTCCCAATCATGAAATTTATCCGCAAACCTTATTTGGCCAAAGTGCCGGCTGCCCGGTTTTATCAGATTCAACGATGCGAAAGGTAGATACTTTGTTAAAAAACAGAAAAAAGCCGGTTTTGCTTTGGATTTATGTTTAACCGATAAGATTTCTCCACTACGGTCGAAATGACGGTGATCAGTTAGCAAAAAGAATCGAATCTATAACTCAAGTAACCTCTCCAAATGATGGTAACCGATCCCGAAATAGGCCTTGCTTGCTTTAATCTTTTCCAAAACCTCCGATTTTCGCTCTGCGCTTAGCGCTTTGCCCTTAATCCCCACAACAAGCACATTTTTAGGCGTATGCGCATCAGAAATAAATTCGAAAACCTTAGTTTTGTAGCCAAAATACTCTAAAATCAAAGCACGTATACCATCTGTAACCATCTCTGCCTGACGCTCTAAAAATATCCCGTATTTGGTTAAAAAAGAAACATCATTTTTCACTTTGTGCTGTTCAATTTCCCGGCGTATTTGTTTGTGGCAACAAGGTGCAACCACAATAAGTTCGGCATTGGCTTTAATTCCTTTAAAAATAGCATCATCCGTTGCCGTATCGCAGGCGTGTAATGCAATCAGCAGGTTTACATCGGCTGCCTGGTAATCTTCAATTGTTCCCTGTACAAAATTCAATTTATCGAAAGATGATTTTTCAGCAACCTGATTGCATAGTTCAACCATGTCCTGGCGGTACTCCACCCCAACCACTTCCGAATCCAGTTTCAAAACCGAATGCAGGTAATCATAAAGTGCAAAAGTTAAATAACCCTTGCCCGAGCCCATATCGGCAACCTTTTTTATGGTTCCTGCCGGCAGTTCTTTTATTAATGAACTTAAAATTTCGATATAGTGACTAATCTGACGGAATTTATCCTGCGCATTTTTAAATACCTTTCCCTCTGCATCGGTGATTTTTAGTTCCGTTAAATACGATTTCGAATCTGCTTTAATCAATCTCATTTTTTCTTTATCGTGACTGCCAGACGGAGCCTCCTTGCTCGAAGCTTTGTTTTCCCTTATCACCACCTTTCCGTTGTTCAGCTCTTCCAGTATCAGATCTTTATCTGTAGTAAACAAGGTGCCAATTTTAAAGCCATTCTCCAGATAAGCCGAAATCAAACTTAGGGCCTCATCGAGCGTGTAATTTTTTACCACATCGCGGGTTTTATAGCGATAAGTAAAAGCCAGTTTATCTTCACGTTTAATCACCACCCTGCGGATCAGGATTTGCTTTAAAGCTTCTTCTGTTCCCTTATAGTTACCGAAAGAAACCTTCACAAAAGTTCTGGTTTCAAAACTCTCTTTTAAAGCAGCGATAAATTGTTCGATATAGGCAGATACTGGCATTGATAAAGTTTAAGCTGCAAAGATAATCAAGTTTACGGGCTAAGCCTTATACTTGGAATAATGTAACAATAGAGCGACCATTACAAAAAACAATGGAAGATGTAAGCGGGGATATGGAATGTATTCCTAGTTGAAAAACCGCTCAGGCTGCCCTAAACAAATGATTGACGTAATACGATTTAGAAACGTTTAAAGCTTCATTATCTATACTGATTCTAAAGAAGGTGATCGCTTTTATTTAAAAAAATTAAACTTTAGATTAGATGTATTAAACATCTAACCATTTTACATGAGTGACTTTCAGATAAAGAAATCGCCTACCGTTTACGATGCCATTATTGTTGGCTCAGGTGCCGGGGGCGGAATGGCTGCATACGTATTGGCACATGCAGGTCAAAAAGTTTTATTGCTCGAAGCCGGCCAAAACTTCGATCCCCGATTAGATTCACACCAGTTAAAATGGCCCTGGGAATCGCCTCGCCGTGGCGCTGGTACCGTTCGCCCTTTTGGCGATTTTGATGCTTCTTACGGAGGCTGGGAACTGGAAGGTGAACCTTATACCCAAAAGAACAAAAGCGAATTTGAATGGTTCCGTTCGCGCATGCTGGGTGGCCGTACCAACCACTGGGGAAGAATTTCGCTACGCATGGGACCAGAAGATTTTAAACCTAAAGATGGCTTAACCGACAGCTGGCCTATTACCTATGCGGATGTAAAGCCTTTTTACGATAAGGTTGACCGCATGATTGGTATTTATGGTACCGTTGAAGGCATTGAAAGCGAGCCTGATGGAATTTTCATGAAACCACCTAAACCGCGTTTAAATGAGCTGTTTATCAAAAAAGGGGCTGAAAAAGCCGGTGTAAAAGTAATTGCAGGCCGTGGTTCGGTACTTACTGAGGCACTCCCAAATAATAACGACCGTGCACCTTGTTTCTACTGTGGCCAATGTGGTAGAAGCTGTAAAGTTTACGGAGATTTCTCTGCCTCGTCATGCTTGGTAAACCCTGCTGTAAAAACCGGCAATCTGACTGTAATTACTGATGCGATGGTGCGTGAAGTAATTACCGATAAAGACGGTAGCGCTAAAGGTGTTTCCTATGTAAACCGCAAAGACCTGCAAGAATATCAGGTTAATGGCAAGCTGGTAATATTAGGTGCCAGTGCCTGCGAATCGGCAAGGATATTACTAAATTCGAAATCAAGCTCACACCCCAATGGCTTAGCCAATAGCAGCGGTGTGGTTGGTAAATACCTGCACGATTCGACCGGAGCAAGTGTTTCGGGATTTTTACCTCAATTGATGGATCGGAAACGCTACAACGAAGACGGCGTGGGTAGTGTACACATTTATTCACCCTGGTGGCTGGATAATAAACGCTTAAACTTTCCGCGCGGCTACCACATCGAATACTGGGGTGGCATGGGTATGCCTGCTTATGGTTTTGGCGGAGGAGTAGCCGAAATGAATGGTATGATCCCAGGCAGGGATGGCAAAATGAAAGAAGCTGGAGGTTACGGAAAATCGTTAAAAGATGATTACCGCCGTTTTTATGGAACCGGTGTAGGTATGGCCGGTAGAGGAACAGCCATCGCGCGCGAAGACAATTATTGCGAAATCGACCCTAATATGGTCGATAAATATGGCATACCGGTATTGCGCTTTAATTACAAATGGGCAAAAGAAGAAATTCTTCAGGCCAAGCACATGCAGGAAACCTTTTTAAGCATTATGAAAGAAATGGGCGCTGTGGTAACTTCAGAAATACAGGGTGCCGATACCAATTATGGCTTGCTTAATCCGGGTAAAATTATTCACGAAGTTGGAACCATACGCATGGGCGATGATCCTAAAAAATCGGCGTTGAATAAATACTGCCAGGCGCACGACTGCAAAAACCTATTTGTGGTTGATGCTGGTCCGTTTGTACAGCAAGGCGATAAAAATGCCACCTGGACTATCCTGGCGCTTTCTATGCGTACCGCCGAATATATTTTAGCTCAAAAGAAAAAACAAAACATTTAAAAGAATTACAACATGAACAGACGTGATTCCATAAAGGCATTGGGTTTAACAGCCATTAGCACCGGGGTGATATTAGAGGCCTGTAAACAACCCGAAAATAAAACTGAAGCGGTTGTAACTGAAGAAACGGGAAAAGAAACCGGCCGGGAGCAATGGGAAATAGACCGCGATAAAAACCTGAAAGCGGAAACCTTTTTTACCAAACATGAAATGGCAACGATTACCGTTTTGGCTGATATCATTATCCCTAAAGATGATGTTTCGGGCAGTGCATCGGATGCCAAAGTACCCGAATTTATCGAATTTATTGTAAAAGACATTCCAGAGCATAAAGTACCTATGCGGGGCGGCTTGAAATGGCTAGATGTTTATTGTTTCAATAAGTTCCAGAAACCATTTGTAGAGTCTTCAGCCGATCAGCAGATTTCGATCGTGGATGAAATTGCCTACCCTAAAAAGGCTAAACCAGAAGTAAGGGCGGGAGTAACATTTTTTAACCGGATGAGAGATTTAACAGCATCGGGCTTTTACACTACCGAAATGGGTGTAAAAGATATTGGTTATGTGGGCAACGCCCCAAACCAGTGGGCTGGAGTACCGGCCGACGTATTAAAACAATACGGCATGGAAAATGTGAAGGTATAATATAAAAAACCGTCATCTCGCCCCAAACGCAGTGAAGCGGAGAACCACGCAGTGCTCAGCGAAGCTAAATCTATCTTGAAACAGATTTCTTGGGATCAACAAAAAAATAGCTCAGGGTTTAAACCATGAGCTATTTTTTTGTAACGTCATCCCGATTTGCAATCGGGTAGAACGAACTGATCGATTGATTATATCGATCTTGAAAAAACACATTACAAATGTGTAGCTTCATAATTCTCGTTGCAAACGAGGAATATGGCTTAGGTGTTATTCTACAATCAGGATCAAGCCTTTTCCTTTTTCAACCGGAACTGATTTTCCATCAGCGTAATTTCCTGCCGTTTGAAATTTATCAATTGCCGGAGCTGTTATTTTCACCTTTGCAGCGTCTAAACCTAACTTAGTCCAATCGATGTTTAAATTAACTTTTACATCACCATCGGCCCAGCTGGCCAAAGCGATCATGGTTTTACCTTGCTTTTTATAGACGGTAGCTAAAACTTTTGCATTATCGGTCTTAACCGGACAGTTTTCGCTCCAGTAACCAAACATTTCCGAACCTTTAATTCCGAAATTATCCCAGGCTTTCCACAAAGGTCTTGGATCGCTCTTTTCCGACCACCCTAAACGGCTTGTCATGCCATAAATCATTCCACGCCATGGGTTTCCATCATCCTGCAACATTTCGCCCATTAAACCAAACGGAATACCACTCACTTCAGTTAAAAAGAAGTCAGGGTTATTTTTTTGGTAGTCGAAATATTCACCAAACCATAAACGGTTCAAGTAAGGGAAGTGCTCCATATATAAAATGGCGCTATTGTTAAAACCATCGCTTTTGTTGTACTGGTTTGCCGAATGCAGATCAATAATACCCGGATGGTTATTTTGGGTTAATACGCGCTTAATCCGCTTCATGGTAACACGGTCAAAAGCCACATCATCCAGATAAACTCCGTCAATCCCTACATTATTTACCAGCCAGTTCATGCCTTCCACATAGTAATTATGCCAACGGTTCATTCCGCTGTTGATTACTGCAGCATCTTTAATCTCGGGTACAAACCAGGCCGCAATGTAATTAGAATCCAGGTGCTCCTGCAACCAGCTAAAGCCTCCACCCTTTCCAGGCGAATAAACCTCAGTACCTAAACTCCGTAAAGCAGGCCACTCGTAAGCATGGTTAGAAAGTTCGCGAACGGTATTGTATATCTTAACTTTCAGGCCTTTGCCGTGTGCATCGCTGATATAGTTTTTCATTTTTTTCCATTCGATAAACGGATAGTTGATCCACGGGTTGATTGGCGTAGCATGGTGAATATTTACCACACTTGCACCTGCCGCTTTAATGGCATCTAATTCGCCGTACTTATGGTAAAAACGGTTATCCCACTGGAAATCGGTATCGAGTAAGTGAAACGGCGTAATCAGGAGGTTAAAGTTATAATAAAGTACATCTCCTTTTTTCATGCTTCTTGCGCCGGTAAAGTTATCGGCCAGCATCGAACTGCCTTTAACATTGATCTGAATCCCGCCTTTATCTTCATTACCCCACGATTTAGGCAATAATAAAGGCTTCTGCAGGTAAAAATTGGTATTCAACGGACGAACATAACGCTCATCTCTTAAATTGTAATACAGCCCCGCATTTACGTTACCGATCCAAACAGCATCCTGGTTTTTATTGGCTACATCCCATTTCCACTTAACAGTATCTGGCCTAACGCCACCTTTTTCACCCAATCCCATTAAATATTTGGTCGAGCCTTTATCAAAAGGGATATGAAAATCAACATTACTGAAATCTACATCTTTTAAGGCGGTAACCTTAATTACGTAATGTACGTAACCATCAAATTCCAGGGCACCCTCCAAATCCATTTTTAAATTTTCGGAGGTATTGGTAGCCGTCCATTTCACTGTACCTGCTTCTTTGCTGGTAATCTGGAAATTACTTGCAACAAATTTCTCTTGTGCTTTAGGGGTATTAAAAAAGTGAAAATGGATTGGCTCAGCTAAAATATTATTAGGCTTATCGGTATAAGCCGTCATTTCGGCATTAAAAAAAGTCTGGATTTGTTTAGGGAACCCATCCGGATTGATCTCAAATTTACGTCCCAAAAGCGAAATTACATTTCCCTGAACCGTTAGCGGCGTGTAAGGTGCAACTACCATATTGGCTTGCGCCAGGGTTGAATTTAACCAGGTTAAACGCGTTTGTTTAGCAGGTGTTCCTACGCCGGCATCAGCTAGCACCTCATTCCCTACCGTAATTCTGGCAGCGATTACTTTTGCTTTTCCTTTGGCTTTAACTGTAAAGTTGCCCACATATACGCCAGCCGCTGTTGTTTTAGGAATATCAATGGTAATCCACATCGGTTGGACCTTACCCGAAGCCACATTAACCACTTCTAACAGCGGCTTATTGTCGTAACTGGTTCCTTTGGTATTTAAACAGTTAATAAATTTAGCGGGAATTACTTTCCCACTCGCTGTTTTTAAATCGCCAAAGCTAACCGTTAGATTGTTTAAGTCTTTTAATGCAAATACGCCTAACTGAAAAGCATAATTTTCACCTTTGCTTGCAGTGCCTGCAAAAGTAGCACTAGTTCCTTTCTGGATCCAGCGATAAGGCAAATCGTTTCGCATTTTAATTGGATACATCCTATCCTCCGGAAATACCACAAAAGCTTCCGCACTGTTCTTCGCTTTAATTGCGGCTGTTTCTTTCGCCGTAGCTATAACTTCCATGGGGTAGAAGCTATTAAAGGCATCAACAGCCTGGATCTCCAATACAGCAGTATTTACAGCTGTACGTTTAGCCAGGTTTAGCCAGTTTTGATCTACCTGTTTCGGTTTTAAATAAACACCTTTTGGATAATTGCTTCTGCCCTCATTTTTATAGGCCAGATAATACACATAGTATTTCCCTGCGCCACTAGGTTCAAAATAAATGTCAGCACTTTCGCGGGTTAATTTATCAGCACCAAAAACGGCTACATTTTTACCATTCGCATCCTGAATGATGAGTCCCTTGGTTTCAGGGTGTTCATCTCTTCTGCGCCAAGCTATTTTGGCATGTGCAATTTTGTCCGTACCCGAGAATTGCACTACAACCCTGTGGTTGCCGAGCGAATCGGCGTTCCATGAGCTGTTGCCATTGGTATATTTTAGTGTTTGTGCTTGAAGGGAGAACTGCCACAAAAGGCAGGAGAATAGAAATAACCTAAATTTCATCTTTAATTTGTTTGAAGCTAATTTATGCATAGCTGCTTGAAATAAAGCCATGTAATGAAAAAATGAGACAAACGTTTGCTTTGTTGGTTCATTTGTTCATTGGGCATTGGTTTATTGGTGCATTTCTACAAAGCATTGTCATTCTGAGCGCAGCGAAGAATCCCTTTCCCATTAACACAGAAATTTGGGTGTCTACAAATCGTTGTAATTAGGGTCTACTTGTTTGTTGAAGTCAGTATTTTATAGCTTAGAGATTCATTCACTACGTTCAGAATGACAGGCACAAAAAAAGTCCTGCTCTTTCGAACAGGACTTTCCAAATCTTAAGGTGAATAAAATTATTCTCCTTTTGGTTCTTCAGTAGCTGGAGCTTCTTCAGCAGGAGCAGCTTCTGGTGCAACTTCTTCAGCAACTTCAGCTTTCGCCTCAGCAGCTTTTTTAGGAGCAGCAGCTTTGCTTCTACCACGACGAGTAGTTTTCTTCTCTTCTTTAGCTTCTACATCTTTACCGTAAACTTCGTTATAATCTACCAATTCAATTAAAGCCATTTCAGCGTTATCACCTAAACGGTTGTTTAATTTAATGATACGAGTGTAACCACCTGGACGGTTTGCAACTTTCTCAGCCACTTCACGGAACAAAATAGTGATTACTTCTTTATCCTGTAGGTAAGAGAAAACTGTACGACGTGAGTGAGTTGTGTCATTTTTCGCTTTAGTGATTAATGGCTCAACATAAGTACGTAAAGCTTTAGCTTTAGCTAAAGTTGTAGTAATTCTTTTTGCTTTAATAAGTGAAGTAGCCATGTTAGCTAACATCGCTTTTCTGTGGCTGTCGGTTCTGCCTAAGTGATTAACTTTTTTACCGTGTCTCATTGTTTTTTGATTAAGTGTATACCGTCTCTGTCTCAGAGGGAATTATACACTGTTAAAAATTATTTTATTCAACGCTTAGCGCTAAGCGCATGGCGCCATGCTTTTACTCTTCGTCTAATTTAAATTTAGACAGGTTCATACCAAATGATAAACCTTTTGATTTTACAAGTTCTTGAATCTCTGTTAAAGATTTTTTACCGAAGTTTCTGAATTTTAACATATCAGCAACATCGTAAGAAACTAAATCAGCTAAAGTGCGGATATCAGCAGCTTTTAAGCAGTTTAATGCTCTAACTGATAAATCCATATCTACTAATTCAGTTTTAAGAATTTTACGCATGTGTAAAATTTCCTCGTCAACTTCTTTAGTTTCTTCTTTAGCCTGAGATTCTAATACCAGGTTCTCATCTGAGAACAACATAAAGTGTTGGATAAGGATCTTAGCCGCTTCTTTTAATGCTTCTTCAGGATGAATTGAGCCATCAGTAGAGATATCCAATACTAATTTTTCATAATCCGTTTTTTGTTCAACACGAAAGTTTTCGATCGTGTATTTTACATTTTTCATCGGAGTATAAATCGAATCGATCGCAATAACACCTACAACAGCATCAGCAACTTTATTTTCTTCAGCAGGTACATAACCACGTCCTTTATTGATGGTTAATTCCACTTCCAAAGTAACAGATTTATCCATGTTGCAGATTACATGCTCAGGGTTTAAAACTGTAAAGTTGTTAGAGAATTTAGTGATATCACCAGCTTTAAACTGATCTTGACCATTAACGATGATGAAAACTTTTTCAGAATCACCTGAATCGCCTGTTTTCTTAAAACGAACTTGTTTTAAGTTTAAGATGATATCAGTTAAATCTTCTACAACACCTTTCATGGTAGAAAACTCGTGAGAAACGCCTGAAAAACGAATAGTAGTAATAGCATAACCTTCTAACGAAGAAAGTAAAATTCTTCTTAAGGCATTACCAATTGTTACACCGAAACCGGGCTCTAAAGGACGAAATTCAAATGTGCCATCGAAATCAGTTGATTTCTGCATGATCACTTTGTCAGGTTTCTGAAATGCTAAAATTGCCATTTATAATTTTTTAAATTCGTTATTGAATATATAGTAACAAGAAAAAAGTTAATTACCCTTTTGAGGTAATTAACTATCTTATTTATTACTTTGAGTACAACTCGATGATTAAGTTTTCCTTGATGTTTTCAGGAATCTCATCACGTTGAGGGTAAGTTAAGAATTTACCGGTTAATTCACCAGCATTCCACTCTAACCATGCGAACTTGTTGATTGTTCTGCCTGCAACTGAGTTACTAATTGATTCTAATGATTTAGATTTTTCACGAACAGCAACCACATCACCAGCTTTTAACTGATATGAAGGGATATTTACAACTTCACCATTCACGGTTACGTGTTTATGGCTAACTAACTGGCGTGCACCAGAACGGGTTGTTGAAATACCTAAACGGTATACTGTGTTATCTAAACGTGCTTCTAATAACTGAAGTAAGTTATCACCGGTAATACCAGCACGTGAAGATGCTTTTTTAAACAAGTTACTGAACTGCTTTTCTAATACACCATAAGTATATTTTACTTTTTGTTTCTCCATTAACTGGATTGCATACTCAGATTGTTTTCCTCTTCTTTTTGAAACGCCATGTTGGCCAGGAGGATAATTTTTTCTGTCTAACACCTTATCAGGACCGAAGATTGGTTCTCTGAATTTACGGGCGATCTTTGATTTTGGGCCTGTATATCTTGCCATTTTTTTTCTGTTTTTAAAGTATCATCCAACCTGTAGCTGGAGATTCTTAGCTTTAAAATTAATTAAACTCTTCTCTTTTTAGGAGGACGACATCCGTTGTGAGGAAGTGGAGTAATATCTTTAATAGACGTTACTTCGATACCTGCTACTTGCAAAGTTCTGATTGCAGATTCACGACCTGAACCCGGACCTTTTACAAATACTTCAACTTTACGTAAACCTAAGTCAAACGCAACTTTACCGCAATCTGAAGCTGCTTGACCAGCTGCATAAGGCGTGTTCTTTTTAGAACCTTTAAAGCCCATTTTACCAGCAGAAGACCATGAGATAGTCTGTCCGTTGTTGTTTGTTAAGGTAACGATGATGTTGTTGAAGGTAGCATTGATATGCGCCTGACCAACAGGCTCAATTACAACGATACGTTTTTTTGTTACTTTTTTACTTTTAGCCATTTTATCTTTTAGATTTTAGATATGAGACTTGAGATAGGAAACTTTCCTACCCCGATACTCAGTATCCTACTTTTTCTCTTTTATTCCAGATTTGAGCCGGTTTTAAAGACATGATTCTCACATCTAAATCCGATAGCTATCGGATCTCACAGCTCAGATCTATCTATTACTTAGTAGCTTTTTTCTTGTTAGCAACTGTTTTTCTCTTACCCTTACGAGTACGTGAGTTGTTTTTAGTACGCTGACCACGAGAAGGTAAACCTTTTCTGTGACGTAAACCACGGTAACAACCAATATCCATTAAACGTTTGATATTTAACTGAACCTCTGAGCGTAAAGCACCTTCTACTTTAATCTCATCGTTAATCATTGTACGGATAGCTGATAACTCATCATCAGACCAGTCTTGTACTTTTTTGTTTAGATCGATACCTGCAGTAGTTAAAATACGTTGTGCAGTTGTTCTACCGATACCATAGATATAGGTTAAACCAATCTCTCCTCTTTTGTTTCTTGGTAAATCAATACCTGAAATCCTTGCCATATTTATTGATGTTTTGAAGTAATCCCGAACGGCGGGCCACCGTTGTACGGTAAATTACAATATTTTTTAATTACCCTTGACGTTGCTTGTATTTCGGATTTTTCTTGTTGATAACGTAAAGTTTTCCTTTACGGCGAATAATCTTACAATCAGCGCTACGTTTTTTAATTGATGATCTAACTTTCATTTTATTTGTATCTATAAGTGATGCGGCCTTTTGTTAAATCATACGGCGACATCTCTAGTTTTACTTTATCACCAGGAAGAATTTTGATGTAGTGCATCCGCATCTTTCCTGAAATGTGCGCAATAATTTCATGTCCGTTTTCGAGTTCAACTCTGAACATCGCATTAGACAATGCTTCTCTTATTACTCCGTCTTGTTCAATTGAGGCTTGTTTAGCCATATTTTATTGATTGTTACTTAATTAGCTGCTTCTAAACAGGGTTGCAAAATTAAATAAAAAATTTTAATTATTTATTTTTTTTGTTGTAAAACTTCTTCTATAATAGAAAACGTCGATAAAACATCTGCTTTGCCCTTTTTTACGGCTACTGTGTGTTCAAAATGTGCCGATGGCTTATTGTCTTTACTCGTTACTGTCCATCCGTCTTTATGAAATTTAACACCGGCAACGCCTGCATTAATCATGGGTTCAATTGCAATTACCATTCCTTCTTCAAGTTTTGGCCCTGCACCACGCTTTCCATAATTAGGAACTTCTGGTTTCTCATGAAGCTTTACACCCACACCATGTCCTACCAGTTCTCTTACTACGCCAAATCCGTTAGTCTCTGCATGTTGCTGAACTGCAAAACCGATATCACCGATCCGCATGCCAGCTACTGCCTTTTCAATACCTAATTCCAGACAACGCTTGGTAACTTCAACTAGTTTTTGTTTTTCTGCATCTATCTCTCCTATCGAAAAGGTATAAGCCGAATCGCCAAAATAATTGTTTTTAATTACGCCGCAATCAACCGAAATTAAATCTCCCTCCTGTATTACATACTCACCTGGAAAACCATGAACAACCTGTTCATTTGGCGAAATACATAATGAGTAAGGGAAACCATTGTAGTTTAAAAATGCCGGGATTGCCCCGTGATCACTGATAAACTCGTAAGCTAACTTATCTAACTGAATAGTAGTCATGCCTGCTTTTATCACTTTCGCCACTTCGGCTAAAGTTTTAGAAACAAGCATGGAACTTTCTCTTATTAACTCGATCTCTTCAAGAGACTTGTAATAAATTTTAGACATCCTTTACACTACAACGCAGCGTTGCTACTTGCAGCAGGTACACCTGTTCTGCCAGTAACCCTACCGGTTTTCATTAAACCATCGTAATGACGCATCAATAAATAGCTTTCGATCTGTTGTAAGGTATCCAACACAACACCAACCAAAATCAATAAAGATGTACCACCAAAGAAGTGAGCAAACTCTTGTTTAATACCAAACTTAACCGCAATAGAAGGCAGAACAGCAATAATCGCTAAAAAAACTGCACCTGGGAAAGTGATTTTAGAAATCACATCATCAATAAAAGTTGATGTTGCGAAACCAGGTTTAATACCCGGGATAAAACCACCGTTTTTCTTCATATCATCGCTCATTTGAGTTGGATTAACTGTAATGGCAGTATAGAAGAAAGTAAAGGCAATAATTAAAAATGCGAATGTTAAGCTATAAGCCAACGATGTTGTGTTACTGAACTGGATTAACCATGAGCCCTGTAACGAAGGAACAAACTGCATAATAGCACCTGGAATGAACATTAACGCCTGAGCGAAAATGATTGGCATAACACCGGCAGCATTAACCTTTAAAGGAATGTACTGACGAACACCACCAAACTGGCGGTTACCAACAATTTTCTTAGCGTATTGTACAGGCACTTTACGTACACCCTGTACAATTAAAATGGTAAACATTACAACTGCAAATAAGGCAACGATTTCCAAAACTAATGCTACCGGACCTCCACCCTCACTTGACGAACCCACACGTGCACTAAACTCTTGAGAAATTGCAACAGGTAAACGGGCAATGATACCAACCATAATGATTAGTGAGGTACCGTTACCAATTCCTTTATCAGTAATTTTTTCACCTAACCACATTACAAATAAGGTACCTGCCGTTAATACAAACGTAGATAACACTAAAAATAAAGTGTTTGGTAATAAAATAGCTTCTGCCGGAACCTGCGTTTTAACATAACCAACAGACTGAACGATTGTGATCGCTACCGTTAGGTAACGGGTAATCTGGTTCATTTTTTTTCTACCACTTTCGCCTTCTTTCTGCATTTTCTGGAAAGAAGGAACAGCAATACCCAATAGTTGCACCACAATTGATGCAGAGATATAAGGCATTACCCCCAACGCCAAAATAGACACACGAGAGAACGAACCTCCGGCAAACATATCCAGTAAGCCTAAAAGTCCCGATTTTTCGTTGTTGCCTAAAGCAGTTGCATCTACACCTGGTAAAACCACGTGAGAAACGAAACGGTATACCAAAAGAATTAAGAGCGTAAACAATATACGCTCTTTTAATTCCTGAATTTTCCAGATATTACTTAAAGTAGTAAATAGCTTCTTCATTTAATAATTACAATTTTACAATAGAACCACCTGCAGCTTCAATAGCTTTTTGTGCGGTTGCAGAAAACGCATGTGCTGTAACTTCTAATTTTGCTTTCACTTCACCACGACCTAAAATTTTAACTAAGTCGTTTTTCGAAGCTAAACCATGCGCCTGGAGAGCGGCGAAATCGATAGTTGTTAAGCTGAATTTTTCAGCTAAGTTTTGTAATACGTCTAAGTTTACACCAACGTATTCAGTGCGGTTGATTGGTTTGAAACCAACTTTAGGCACACGACGTTGTAAAGGCATTTGACCACCTTCGAAACCGATTTTGGTTGAGTGACCTGAACGAGAACCCGCACCTTTGTGACCACGAGTTGAAGTACCACCACGACCAGAACCTGTACCACGACCAATTCTTTTGCTGTTTTTTGTAGAACCTTTTGCAGGTTTTAAATTACTTAAATTCATTTTTTTGAATTTGTGTTGCCCTTCGCTTTCACTAAACAGGTACAACGATTAAACATATATAAAGGTAATACAGGTTTTACCCCATATTACCTTTAACTTTTTTTATTAGATTGCTTCGATAGCTACCAGGTGGTTCACTTTGCGAACCATACCGATAATTTGCGGTGTAGCTTCAACCTCAACACTTTGGTTCATTTTAGATAAACCCAAAGCCTGAACGGTTCTTTTTTGGCGCTCGCTTCTGTCGATAACGCTTTTTACTTGTGTTATTTTGATCTTAGCCATGATATTATCCGTTAAATACTTTGTTTAAATCAATACCACGGGTTTGAGCTACTGTATAAGCATCGCGCATTTTAGTTAACGCATCAACAGTTGCTTTTACCACGTTGTGTGGGTTAGATGAACCTTTAGATTTTGCTAATACGTTATGTACACCAGCACTCTCTAATACAGCACGCATTGCACCACCTGCAATTACTCCGGTACCTACTGCAGCTGGTTTGATTAATACAAAACCACCTGAGAATTTACCGATTTGCTCGTGAGGAACAGTACCGTTTAAAATTGGAACTTTTACCAAGTTCTTTTTAGCATCATCCACACCTTTTGCAATTGCTTCAGTTACCTCTTTCGCTTTACCTAAACCGAAACCAACAACACCGTTCTCATCGCCTACAACAACAATTGCCGAGAAGCTGAAAGTACGGCCACCTTTGGTTACTTTGGCAACACGTTGTATACTAACCAAACGATCCTTTAATTCGATATCGGTGGTTTTTACTCTTTTTATATTAATAGTTGACATCTTACTTTTTCTTCAGATTAAAATACTAAACCAGCTTCGCGGGCACCCTCTGCCAACGATTTTACACGACCGTGGTATAAATAGCCATTTCTATCGAAAACAACTTGTTTAACACCAGCAGCAATTGCTTTTTCGGCAACTAATTTACCTACTGCAACTGATTGGTCGCTTTTGCTTCCAGTACCTGCAAAATCTTTTGATAATGATGATGCTGAAACTATTGTTTTACCGGTTACATCGTTAATTACCTGCGCATAAATCCCTTTATTGCTTCTATATACAGATAACCTTGGACGCTCTTCCGAACCGGTAAGTCTTTTTCTGATCCCTTTTTTAATACGATCTCTTCTTGATAATTTTTTACCTGCCATGATTACTATTTTTTAGATGCTGATTTACCTGCTTTTCTTCTTAACACTTCACCTACAAACTTGATACCTTTACCTTTGTATGGCTCTGGTGCACGTAACGAACGGATCTTCGCTGCTACCTGACCAATCAATTGTTTGTCTATACTCTCTAAAATGATTTTAGGAGTCTGACCTTTTTCTGATTGAGTAGTAACGGTAATTTCCGCTGGTAACTGGAATACATAGTGGTGAGAATAACCTAAAACTAGATCTAATGTATTACCTGTGTTTGTAGCACGGTAACCAACACCTACTAATTCCTGAGTTAATTTATAACCTTCTGTAACACCAACAACCATGTTGTTAAGCAATGAGCGATATAAACCGTGTAATGCTTTGTGTTTCTTTTGATCTGATGGACGTTGAACTGATAAAATTCCATCTTCTTGGCTTACAGTGATATCTGAATCTACTGCTTGCGTTAATTCACCTTTAGGGCCTTTTACTGTTACAACGTTATCGTTAGATACGGTAATAGTAACACCTGCTGGTACTGTAATTGGGGCTTTTCCTATTCTTGACATTGTGTTGTTCTCCTAAATATTAATAAACGTGACACAATACCTCACCACCAATGTTTAATTTGGCTGCTTCTTTATCAGTCATTACACCTTTAGAAGTAGATAAGATTGCGATACCTAAACCGTTTAATACTCTTGGCATATTTTCAACACCAGCATAGTTTCTCAAACCTGGTTTACTTACTCGCACTAATGTACGAATAGCAGGAACTTTAGTAATCGGATTGTATTTCAAAGCGATTTTAATTGTGCCTTGAACTGTAGTATCTTCAAACTTATAGTTCGCGATGTAACCTTTATCAAAAAGTACTTTAGTAATTTCCTTTTTAAGGTTTGATGCAGGAATTTCTACAACTCTGTGGTTGGCCTTAATGGCATTCCTTACTCTTGTTAAATAATCTGCTATTGGATCTGTATTCATTATTTATTGTTTTTGATAGTGGTTTCCTTCTGCTACCCAGCTGTGGGACCTGCTACCGGTTAAAATTCTTTTTTTTAGCGAAAAGCAAAAAGACTAAAGCCTAAAGCGGGTTTATTCGCTTTAGACTTTAAGCTTTCAGCTCTAAGCTATATTACCAAGATGCTTTTTTAACACCTGGTATTTTACCGTCTAGTGCCATTTCGCGGAATGTTACCCTTGAAATACCAAAGGTACGCATATATCCACGAGGACGACCAGTTAATTTACAACGGTTGTGTAAACGTACTGGAGATGAGTTCTTTGGTAATTTATCCAAACCCTCGAAATCTCCTGCAGCTTTTAATGCTGCACGTTTTTCAGCGTATCTAGCTACCAATTTTTGGCGCTTAACTTCGCGTGCTTTTACACCTTCTTTTGCCATTATTCTGCTGTTTTTTGATTTTTAAATGGTAATCCGAATTGTTTCAATAACTCAAGCGCTTCTACGTCAGATTTTGCCGAAGTTACGAAAGTTATATCCATCCCTAAAATTTTATTGATTTTATCTATATTAATCTCAGGAAAGATGATTTGCTCAGTAACACCTAAAGTGTAGTTACCTTTTCCATCGAAACCTTTATCGTTAATACCTTTGAAATCACGGATACGTGGCAAAGCAACAGAAATCAAACGATCAAGGAACTCATACATGTTGTTATCACGTAATGTTACGCGTACACCTACTGGCATACCTTTACGTAATTTAAAGTTAGAGATATCCTTTTTAGATTGTGCCGGAACCGCTTGCTGACCAGTAATGGTAGTCAACTCAACGATTGTGGTATCCATAATCTTTTTATCTGTAACAGAAAAACGACCAACACCCTGATTGATACAGATTTTTTCCAATTTAGGAACCTGCATTACAGTTTTGTACTGAAATTTTTCTTTTAATGCACTTACAACTTCTTCTTTGTATTTGCTTTTTAATCTTGGTGTAGTAGCCATTATTTAATCTCCTCTCCTGATATTTTAGCAACTCTAACGATTTTGCCATCTGCGTTAAGTTTACGACCTACGCGTGTAGCTTTACCAGATTTTGGATCAACCAACATCAAGTTAGAAATGTGAAGAGCAGCTTCTTTTTTAATAATACCACCGTTAGGATTTGCAGCATTTGGTTTAGTATGTTTAGATACTAAGTTAATACCTTCTACAATGGCTCTGTTTTTATCTGTTTGTACTGAAAGTACTTTTCCTTGTTGACCTTTTGAATCGCCAGCAATTACTTTAACTAAATCTCCAGTGCGGATTTTAAGTTTTGGTGTATTTACTTTGTTTCCCATTTTATAATACCTCCGGTGCTAATGATACGATTTTCATGAATTGTTTTTCACGTAGTTCTCTCGCAACCGGGCCAAAGATACGTGTACCTCTTGGCTCATCCTGTGCGTTCAATAATACAGCTGCATTATCGTCAAAACGGATATAAGAACCATCTTTACGACGGATTTCTTTTTTAGTTCTTACAACAACTGCTTTAGAAACTGTACCTTTTTTAATATTACCTGAAGGTAAAGCGCTTTTTACGGTAACAACTACTTTATCACCAATTGAAGCATAACGTTTGCCGGTTCCACCTAGCACGCGAATTACTAATACTTCTTTTGCGCCGCTGTTATCAGCAACGTTTAATCTTGATTCCTGTTGTACCATCTTATTTAGCTCTTTCTAAAATTTGTACCAATCTCCAGTTCTTGTTTTTACTCAAAGGACGAGTTTCCATAATCAATACTGTATCGCCGATACCGCATTCGTTTTTCTCGTCGTGAGCCATAAATTTGGTAGTTTTCTTTACGAACTTACCATAAATCGGGTGTTTTACTTTACGTTCCACGCTCACTACAACAGATTTATCCATCTTGTTGCTTACCACTAACCCGGTTCTTGTTTTTCTTAATTGTCTTTCCATGTCGACTCTCGAATTATTTAGTTTCAGTAGCTGACTCAGTGTTTTTCACTTTAGTCAACTCAGTGTTTAAACGGGCTATGTCTTTCCTTACTTTTGCAATGCGCGAAGGATTTTCGATAGCTGAAATAGTGTGAGCGAACTTTAATTTTGATAAGTTCTCTTTTTCTTCCGCAATCTTAGCTACTAATTCTTCTTTTGAAAGCCCTGTGATTTCTGAATTTTTCATTTTTCTTTTTCTTTTACGTTGAGTGTAGCGGTTATAATAAACAAGTATTTACAACATTCACCTCAACACTTTACTATGCTTCTACGTAATCTCTACGTACTACGAATTTGGTTTGGATTGGTAATTTCTGAGCTGCTAAACGCAATGCTTCTTTAGCAATTTCTAAAGGCACGCCTTCAGCTTCGAAAATTACACGTCCAGGTCTTACAACTGCTACCCAATACTCAGGAGCACCTTTACCTTTACCCATACGTACCTCAGCAGGTTTTTTAGTTACCGGTTTGTCAGGGAAAATTCTGATCCATACCTGGCCTTCACGTTTCATGAAACGTGTTACGGCAATACGGGCAGCCTCTATCTGGCGACTTGTGATCCAAGTTGCTTCTAAAGATTTGATACCGAAAGATCCGAATGCTAATTCAGCTCCACGAGAAGCTAAACCCTTCATTCTGCCTTTTTGCATCTTCCTGAACTTCGTTCTTTTTGGCTGTAACATTTTATTTTGTTCTAATCGTTAAACGATGTTAATAAATCAATTATTTACGAGGACCTCTGTTAGCGCCTGCGCCACCACCTCTGTTTGCACCACCTTGACCTGGGCGACCGCCTTGGTTTCCACCACGTCTGTCGTTACCGCCACGGTTATCTCTTCCACCACCTCTGTTATCTCTTCCACCGAATGCTGGTTTCTCTGACTGGCCTTTAGGACCGTTGTTTGTCGAACCGATGTTTGGAGACAAATCACGTTTTCCATAAACCTCACCTTTACAGATCCATACTTTAATACCGATTTTACCATAAGTGGTTAAAGCTTCAGCTAAAGCATAGTCGATATCAGCACGGAATGTATGCAAAGGCACTCTTCCTTCTTTGTACTGCTCAGTACGTGCCATCTCAGCACCACCTAAACGACCAGAAGTCATGATTTTGATACCTTCAGCACCCATACGCATGGTTGATGCGATAGAAGATTTCATTGCTCTACGGAATGAGATCCTTGCTTCTAATTGTTTTGCAACACCTTCTGCAACTAATTGTGCATCAAGTTCAGGGCGTTTAATTTCAAAGATGTTAATCTGAATTTCCTTTTTAGTTAATTTCTTTAACTCTTCTTTGATTTTATCAACCTCAGCACCTGCTTTACCGATTACGATACCCGGACGAGCTGTGTGGATAGTTACAGTGATACGTTTTAACGTACGCTCGATAACTACTTTTGCAACACCGCCTTTTGCGATACGGGCAGAAAGGTATTTTCTTATTTTCTCATCTTCAACTAATTTATCGGAGTAGTTGTTGCCACCGAACCAGTTAGAATCCCATCCTTTGATAATTCCTAACCTGGCACCTATTGGATTTGCTTTTTGTCCCATTTCCTAATTAGTTTTGAGTTTCTGTATTTTTACTATCTACAATCAGCGTTACGTGGTTAGAACGTTTGCGAATTCTATATCCACGGCCTTGAGGAGCTGGACGTAAGCGTTTTAACTGACGGCCACCATCAACCATAACTGTTTTTACAAAAAGTTGGTTTTCTTCAGGGCGGGCACCTTCATTTTTAGCTTCCCAGTTTTTAATAGCAGATAATAATAATTTCTCAACTCTTATTGCTGCTTCTTTATTGGTAAACTTTAAAATGCTTAATGCTTTCTCTACACGTTCACCTCTGATAAGATCTACAACCAAACGCATCTTACGCGGTGAGGTTGGACAATTGTTTAATTTTGCTATTGCTTCCATTGTCTAATTATTTTTTCTTTTCAGCGTGTCCTCTGAATGTTCTGGTTGGAGCAAATTCTCCCAACTTGTGACCAACCATGTTTTCTGTTACGTACACAGGGATAAATTTATTACCGTTGTGTACTGCAAATGTATGATTAACGAAATCTGGTGAAATCATTGATCTACGAGACCAAGTTTTGATTACAGACTTTTTGCCTGAATCATTCATAGAGTTTACTTTTTTCTCTACGTTATGGTCAATATAAGGTCCTTTTTTTATCGAACGAGCCATTATTTCTTCCTTCTCTCTATGATGTAACGATTAGAATATTTTTTAAGTTCTCTGGTTTTGTAGCCTTTAGCTAAAACGCCATTTCTTGAACGTGGGTGACCACCTGATGATCTACCTTCACCACCACCCATTGGGTGATCTACTGGGTTCATCGCTACCGGTCTAGTTCTCGGACGACGGCCCAACCAACGTTTACGACCTGCTTTACCTAATACTTCGTTCGCGTGATCTGAGTTAGAAACAGCACCGATAGTAGCAAGACAAGTAGTCAGGATTAAACGGGTTTCGCCTGAAGGCATTTTCAAAGTAGCATATTTACCATCGCGGGCAGCTAATTGTGCGTAAGCACCTGCACTACGAGCCAATTGTGCTCCTTTTCCAGGGTGAATCTCCACGTTGTGGATGATAGAACCTAATGGAATGTTCGATAATTTTAAAGTGTTACCTACTTCTGGAGCTGCAGTATCGCCCGATAATAATACCGAACCTACTTGCAATCCTTCAGGAGCAATGATATAACGCTTCTCGCCATCAGCATAGTGTAATAATGCGATGCGGGCAGTACGGTTTGGATCGTATTCTACAGTAGCAACTGTAGCAGGAATATCGAATTTATCGCGTTTGAAATCGATAATACGATAAGATTTTTTGTGACCACCACCCATGTAGCGCATGGTCATCTTTCCTGTATTGTTACGTCCACCAGACTTTTTTGATGATGCAACCAATGATTTTTCGGGCTTGGTTGCTGTAATCTCCGTAAAGCTAGCACCAACTCTGAAGCGGGTACCTGGAGTAACTGGTTTAAATTTTCTTAAGCCCATAGTTATAATGAATTATTAAATTAAAGGGTTGCGTAATAATCTATTGTTTCGCCGTCTTTCAACGTTACGATTGCTTTTTTGTATTTCGGGCTACGACCTGATACAAAACCTGCTTTAGTGTAACGAGACTTAGCTTTTCCATCAACAACCATAGTGTTAACTGCAACGATGGTTACACCGTACAATTTCTCAATAGCTGCTTTGATCTGGATTTTGTTAGCCTTGTGGTTAACGCTAAAAGTGAAACGGTTAGATTTCTCAGTTAAAGCTGAAGCTTTTTCGGTTAATATTGGTTTTTTTAAAATTTCCATATTACTTGGCAAATGCCTCCTCCAAAGTTTTAACAGAATCAGCAGTTAACACAAGTACGCCAGCGTTTAATACATCATAAGTATTCAAATCTGCTGCAGAGATTACTTTAGTTTTCTGAACGTTTCTGCTTGATAAATAGATATTATTATTTTGTGCAGGTAAAACCAACAAAGTTTTTTGTGTATCTACTTTTAAAGCAGCCAATAAACTTGTAAAGTTTTTAGTTTTAATTGTATCGAAGCTGAAATCTTCTAAAACTACCACATTGTTATCTTTTGCTTTATAAGCTAAAGCTGATTTACGTGCTAATGATTTTAATTTCTTGTTCAATTTAAAACTGTAATCACGTGGCTGAGGACCGAAAACACGACCACCACCGTTAAATAACGGAGATTTAATGCTACCAGCACGGGCACCACCTGTACCTTTTTGTTTGTATAGTTTACGGGTCGAACCAGCAATCTCGTTACGTTGTTTAGATTTGTGAGTACCTTGACGTTGGTTAGCCAAATACTGTTTTACATCTAAATAAATCGCGTGGTCGTTAGGCTCGATACCAAATACCGATTCAGGAAGTTGCACCTTGGCACCTGTTTCTTTACCTGAAATGTTTAATACTTTAACTTCCATCTGATTATTTGTCTAAGATTACGTAAGAACCTTTAGCTCCTGGAATGGAACCACTAACTACTAATAAGTTTTGCTCAGCGTAAACTTTCAAAACCTGTAAGTTTTGAATTTTCACTCTGTCTCCACCTGTTCTTCCTGCCATGCGCATTCCTTTGAATACACGTGAAGGGAATGACGATGCTCCCAATGAACCTGGGGCACGTAAACGGTTATGCTGACCGTGAGTCTGCATACCAACACCGGCAAATCCGTGGCGTTTTACAACACCTTGAAAACCTTTACCTTTTGAGGTACCTACAACATCAACAAAATCGCCTTCTGCGAATGCATCAACAGTTACTACATCACCTAAATTAAGTGCAGTTGTAAATGAATCAAATTCTACCAGCTTGCGTTTCGGAGTTGTGTTTGCTTTCGCGAAATGGCCTTTCAATGGTTGAGTTGTGTTTTTCTCTTTTTTCTCATCGTAACCCAGTTGGATTGACGAGTAACCATCTACTTCTTCGGTTTTTACCTGTGTAACTACACAAGGTCCAGCCTCGATTACCGTACAAGGAATGTTTCTTCCTTCGGCATCAAAGATACTGGTCATTCCTACTTTTTTTCCAATAATTCCTGACATTTTATCTTTTAATTTTAACACCCATCGAAGCAGTAGGGCTTCGTTCAAGGTGGTTGTACATCCCCCGAAAGGGACGGCAAAGATAGACAAGAATTATTAATTTTCAAATAGTTAGCGAAATATTTTTTCAAATAAATTGCTGATATGATGCGATTTAACTTTAAAAGTAGTGTTAATGTGCTAAACCACCATTTAAACTGATGGTTATAATCGCTAAAATGATAAATCCGATGAGTACATAGAGGTAATCGCGCTCTATTAAAAAGCTAAAAATGGCAAACACAATCCGTGCTATCGGCGTGAATATCAGCATCAATATGCCAAATTGCACCACTGCATCGCCCTGAAAGGTAAGCACTCCTTTAAATATGGCCGCTATCGACGAAAACCTGGCAAGCTCGGGTTTAAAAACTTTATAATCGGTAATTACACCTTTGTTGTGGATCAGGAAAATTACCCCTCCTATCAACACAATACCCATCGAAATAATTACGCCTGCACGCAAAAGTGTACCCAGTATTAGCTGAATATCTTTATCTTTTATATTTTCCTTGTTGGCTGTGTTCATTACAATCCGCTTATTCCTTTATAAATCATTTGCATGGCCAGAAATGCAACCACCACGGCAAACACAATTTTAAGTTTATCGGTTTTGGTTTTCAATAAAACTTTCGAACCCACCGTAGCACCGGTTAAAACACCAATACAAACCGGCATGGCTATACCTGGATCGATTTGACCGCGGTGCAAATAAACCACTGCACTGGCCGCCGCCGTAACGCCCATCATAAAATTACTGGTAGTGGTAGATACTTTAAAAGGCAAACGCATAATGTTATCCATGGCAATTACTTTTAACGCCCCGCTGCCAATCCCAAGCAAACCGGATAAGGTTCCCGCAAAAAGCATCATAAAAAAACCACCTGGTATATGTTTCACCGCATAAGGATGCTCTGTTCCCCTATCGGGATAAGATCCGTTCAGTTTAAAAAACCTGGCCCATTTATCGGTATCATCTAAAGTGGTATGATCTACCTTCTTCTTCAAAGTCATGATGGCCGAAAAGATGAGGATACAGCCAAACAGGATGGCAATGTAGTTAGCGTTTAGGTAAACGGCTACAATTGCGCCACAAATGGCACCAATGGTAGTAGCGATTTCTAAAAACATACCAATACGGATATTGGTAATGCCCTCTTTAACATAAGCTGCCGCCGAACCCGATGAAGTGGCAATAACCGAAACAATAGATGCGCCAATGGCATAATGGATATCTACCCCTAAAGCTAAGGTGAGCAAAGGGATAATAATTACACCTCCACCTAAACCCGTTAACGAGCCCAGTAATCCGGCCAAAAAAGCACCTAATAAAACGATTATGGTAAACAGCAATACCGACATGCGGGCAAATATAATGTACTGTTTTTGGGGAAACGAAGGATTAAAGGAATAAAATAAAGTCTATATGATATATGGAATATGTAAAATGAGAGATGGAAAATGGATGATTTAAGGGGATAAAATAGAATTTTGAGATAGAATAACCGTCACCCTGAATTTATTTCAGGTTCTCTGCAGAAGTGAGATGCTGAAGTAAATTCAGCATGACGTGAACTTATGTTAATCTATTTGCCTAATCTCTTAATCATCTCTGCACTTAAATCTCTGCCATCATTCAGCCGATTGGCAAAAAATGATTTAGCCGCTTCAAAATGTGCTTTATAGCCGTTAATATCACCGTAACCTATAATCGAGGCCCATTCGTGCACAGCAGTATGAAATTCGAGGTCATCGCCGCGGATGGATTTATCGTACAATGCCGTTTGGATCGATTCTTCGAGCATTTCCTTGTTTTTGAAAAGATACTCGGCAATACCCAACCTTAATTTAAAAGGCGGGGTCTGGCAAATCAGGTTGTCGTAAGGATTTACGCCCATTTTATACCAGGCATACACCATGCTCAGCAAACTTAAATGCGAATTGGGTTTCTGTTTATGGTCGGCATCCGAAAGGCTGAACTCTTTCATGATGTTATCATCAAGCAACAACAGCTGGCGGCTTTCGTGAAAAACAAAATCGCGGGCAGCATAAATTTTCTCCCTGAACTCGACTTCATTTTCGCAGATCATGAGTTTATAGAGTTCAGATTCGGCCTGGGCATAATATTTAACCTGCTTTTGCGCATAAGGGTTTAATATGGCCAAACCAGCATAGATGTGAGATTTGTAGCTAAAAATCCTTAGGGTGGTTAAAATCTTTACGTTATCAATCCCTCCGGCATAGGCAGGGTTATCCCAGGGGAAAAAACCGGCATTTTTCCAGGCAGAGCCCATGCTTTCGAAACCCATGTGGGTAACGGCCTGTGTATCGGCCACAATGCGGTCGTGCTCGCGGTAATCGTCCATCTCAATGATGTTCGACTTTAAAGATTTATAAATTTCCAGTGCCTTAGCGTAAACCTCGTCGGTAGCACGGTGGCGCACCACCACCAGGGTTTGCCCCTCCGGACTAAAAGCCGGGCCATGCAAAGAATGGCAGGTTACAATCTGGGTATCGGGTGGAAGGTGTTTTTCAAAAGCGGCAATTTCGGGGTGTTTAACCGATGTTTGGCCCGAAACAATTGCACCATATTTGGTAGAGCGTGCAAAAGTAGCCACCACTTCATCAATTTTTTCGGCTTCAACGCAGTAAATTATAAAATCAGACTTACGTGCCACTTCATGCCCGTCAATTAAAACTTCAATTCCTTTAGGTTCGAGTTCGTTTTTTAAATCTGTAAAACGCAAAGGCATATCTGCCCCGCATACTTTATAACCAGCGTTTACAAACGATACAGCGTACAATTTGCCCATATCGCCTAAACCAATAATTCCTATTTGCATGAAACAAATGTAACCTATCGCAAATAATTTTATAATAAAACTTCGATAAAATTGTTATTTAACATGTTAAACACAAACATATTTGTCTTTCATCCCCAAACTTCACATAAAAATATTAACCGGGAAATGGATAAAAATGTAGTTTTACACGATAACACCTATATTTAAACTATGCAAAAAATTAAACACACCCTACTGTTTTTAGGCGCTATGCTATTTGTAAACTTTGCGTTTGGGCAAACTTTACCTGACACGACCAAAAATACCGACCCATCGTTAAATGGCCAGTATCAGTTCATGTTAAAGAAATCGAAAAGCTTCAATGGTGCAAGGCTGATTAACCCCAACCGGTTATCGTCTTTATGGAAAAGTGTTAACGATACGCTACGCAAAGAACGCAAACAATTGCAGGAAGCCAGACAGGAGATTACAGCCCAGGCTGGTAATATTTCGAGTTTAAAAGGCGAGGTTACCGGAAAAGAAAGCTCGCTGGCTACAGCAAATGCTTCGGTTAACGAAATTAAGTTTTTAGGGATTGCCTTTGATAAGGGCACTTATAATACTATTGTTTGGTCGATTATTATTGTGCTGGGCCTTGGTCTGGCTTTTATTATTTTCCAATCGGGTAAATTAAGGCACGAAGCCAAATACCGTACGGAGCTTTACCAGGAAGTGGCCGATGAATTTCAGGCGCACAAGGTTAAGGCTAAAGATAAAGAGATGAGGCTTGCCCGCGAACTGCAGGATGAGCGGAATAAATGGGACGAAGGCAGGGGCAGATAACCTGGTCTAATTGTTTGAATTTTGAATGATTGAATGATATAGCGTTATTCAATCATTCAAAATTCAATCATTCTCTCATTCAAAAGTAAAGCCAAAGACTTTTTAAACACGCCATATTTTATTTGAAAAGCAGGGCTTGTGATAATCGGTTATGCCAGTCCCGCCATTCGCTACTTCCGATGAAAAACCGGAACCGCTGCTGTCGGGTTTATTTTACACACTGCAGTACCTTGTAGGCTACTAAACCTTCATCGATAGCTAATTCTTCAAGCTATACTTCAATCCAACCTCAAACTCTCCATTACTGTAATTCTGCATTTTTGAAGTATTGGTCGTGTACTGAAATAAAATAGAAAACTGATTTTTATAGTTAGCACCAAAGCCTCCGGTAAAGCTATTGGTACTGTGGTAAATGCCGTTCAACATTAATTTTTGATCTAAAAACTGAAGGTTTACCCCTGCATCAAAAATACCATCGTAGTTCTGCACCCCACGGTAAACCAGTTTGGGTTCAATGCTATTAATTAGCTTATCGGTAGTGAACTTATAACCTGCTGCCAAAAAATAGATAGACCGATCGACCACGTTTCTAACCTGATCTCTTTTAAAAAACCTTTTCAGGTTAGGTAAAGCGCCCTGAATAGTTAATTTATCAGTTCGGTATGCAACACCGAAATCGCCATCCAGATACAGCTTACGGTCGTTAAAACTATTGAGTACATCATCGTCGAGATCTCCCTTTACTTTACCAAAATCGACCCACTCGTTCATAATACCGGCCGATAAACCAAAATCGATAAATTCGGTGCCCCCGTTTAAAGGTAAATGATAAGCATAAGTTAATGTAGCCCTTGTGCGGTTAATGGCACCGGCGCCTTCATTATAAAAAAGCACACCCAGACCAACTTTATCATTTTTCAGGCCATAATCACCTGTTAAATACTGAATGCGAGGGCCACCTTCTACACCCGTCCATTGGGTTTTGAGGGCAGCATTGAGGTTTAGGCCCTTCTCTACACCTGCAATTGCCGGATTGGCCAAAAACTGGTTCTGGTAATAAATGCTCCCCATGGGATTGAGCTGCGCGAATGCCGGTATCGCGAATAAAACCAACAGCCCTGCTAAAATATGTTTCACTCTTCTCATGCTGTTACTTTTTATATAAAATCGAAATAAACCCTTTAACTGTTCCCTCAACTCCTAAATCGAGTATGTAATAATAGGTATCTTCGGCAAGTGCCGATCCGTTTACATAGCCATCCCAGTTGTTCTTGTAATTTACCGCCGAGTAAAGCATGCGCCCTCCCCTGTCAAAAATAGTGAGCTTGTTGCCGGGGTATTTTTCCAGGCCTTTAATCACAAAAAAATCGTTCTTGCCATCGCCATTTGGCGTAAGGATGTTATTTACAATGCTTACCTCCGCCTGTGTGTCGATAATTAGGAAAGGCTGTAAAAACCCTTGTGTTAAGCTGGTATTGGTAAGCTGAAAGGTTTGAACCAATGCCATTTCACCAATACTGAAATCGTATAACTGGTTATTGATTTTACCATAACCACTGGCCGAATTAAGCACATAAGGTAAGCTTTGCGCTTTAACACCGCGACCAAAAAAGATAAGCACCAGAAAAACAAACAGGCAATATGTTCTTTTCATCGTTCTTAATTTAAAGAGATCCAGGCCGAGCCATCGCTTTGGATGGTAAATGCTTTTGCACCGCTAATGGTGGTAATGGTGGTATCGTCGTTCATGGTAATGGCATTGTTTAAGGTAACATTACCTGTTGACAAGGCTTTTACGATAACATAAATCCTGCCCTTACAAGTTGCAGGCCCGGGCAAATTTAAAGTAACCGGAAGTCCGGCATTTTTTAACCTTACGGTATAATGACTGGCATCAAGCGATAACGTTCCGCCTGTGGTATAGGTTAAAATACCCGCCGAAACCGAGCCATTTACGTTTAGCGTGCTGGCACTTGCAGGAGCATAGGTGGTTGATGTAGCTGCATTACTGCCATTGAGGGTTAAAGTTCCGCCATCGGTAGTCATGCTCCCCGCAATTAACGGATAGGTTGTATTGGTATTGGCAATAGCTAAGGTGTTATTTGCGCTGGTACTGGTACTACCTGCATTACTACCAATAAAAATATTTCCCGAACCATTGTTTTTTGATCCGGCGGCATAACCCAGGGCGGTATTGTTATCACCATTGCTGGCCTCTAAAGCCAGGCTACCGATAGCCGTATTGTTAATCCCGCTACCATTAGCCATTAAGGTGTGGGTACCAAATGCACTGTTGTTCGAACCTACTGTACTTACACTTAAAGCCTGCGAACCAAAGCCACTGTTGTTGATACCGCTGAAACTCCTTTGCAACACCAGATAGCCAAAGGCACTATTTTCGTAACCGGAAATGTTTACCGAAAGCGCCTCTCTACCAAATGCGCTGTTGTAAAAGCCCGAAACATTGCTGGCTATGGTTTTATAACCGTAAGAAACATTGGTTTCTGCCGAATTGCCCAAACGACCAGATTTTTGTCCATTTACCAAAAAATTAACGGCCACATCATCGGTATTGCCTAAAAAATTATTGGTTTGATCTACATTCCCGGTGTTCCCCTTTAATGCCCATGCATTGGCATTGGCAAATAAGGTACGGCTAATTAGTTCGGGCTTACCCGTAGTGGCATTGGTAATGTATACTTTGTTGGCATCGGCAACACCAGCGGTGGTTAGTTTTTCAACAGTTACTGATGCATCGGCCAGTTTTGGTGTGGTTACCGACCCATCTGCCAGCTGCAGGGTATTCACTGCTGCATCATCTACATTGATATTTTTAACTTCTTTGTTTCCAATTTTCACTGAAGTAACTGCCGCATCGGCTAGTTTTGGCGTAGTAACTGAACCATCTGCCAGTTGCAGGGTATTCACTGCTGCATCGTCAATATTGATATTTTTAACTTCTTTATTTCCGATTTTTACTGAAGTAACTGCCGCATCGGCTAGTTTTGGAGTAGTAACCGCACCATCGGCCAGTTGCAGGGTATTTACTGCTGCATCGCCAATATTGATATTCTTTACTTCTTTATTGCCAATTTTTACTGAAGTAACTGCTGCATCAGCCAGCTTGGGCGTGCTTATGGCTCCATCGGCTATTTTTAATGTGGTAACGGCAGCATCGGCCAGTTTAACCATTGTTACTGCACCTGCATTAATATCAATAACCACATCTTTGAGCAAGGCTGAAGCACCGTTGGCACTAACAGCCAAATCGGTAGAGGTTAAACCTTTGGCTCCGGCCAGTTGGGCAACATCTAAAGTAACCGGTTTCCAGGCAGTTCCATCGAAGAGTAAAACCTGGTTATTGGCTGGCGCGTTGGCACTTAATGTTTTACCCTGAATGTTTGCCAGGGTTGGATTGGGATAATTACCTGTTAAATCACCTCCTGCAACCCCGGTTGAAGGTCCAACCGGCCCTACCGGACCGATATCTCCTTTATCGCCCTTATCTCCTTTTACGCCTTGTATGCCTTGAATTCCAGCTGGGCCTGTAGCTCCGGGATCTCCTTTAGCACCTGTTGCCCCCTGTGCACCGGTGGCACCAGTTAAGCCAATCGGGCCTTGAGCTCCTGTTGCCCCTGCAACACCTGCGGGCCCCTGAGGTCCGGCAACTCCAGCTACACCTTGTGCACCCGCAGGGCCTGTTGCCCCCGTATCGCCTTTTGGTCCGGCAGGGCCATTAGCTGCATATAAAGCATATGGAACACTCAATAACTGGGCTGTTCCTGCTAAACTAAAGTTGGTTCCATTATCGGGATCGATTTCTACTTTTACAAATTTTAATCCGCTAGCCCAGGTTACCCCGGCCAGGGTACCGCTTACAGAAGTTGCTCCGCTCGAGCCAATGGCTACCGCATAAAGCCCGTAAGCATTGGTTACCACATTTCTGACTTCGCTGTACTGCGCAGTTCCGGTTGATGATCCATCCAGTATACTGATTCGCAGCGATATGCTCTTGTTTGCCAGTGGTGTACCGTTAGCATTTCTTGCTGCTCCCTGATAGTTAAATTGCTGTGGCGCCTGCGCCTTAACAGCCAGTGCCAGGCCGAAGCTCAGCAATGCGATGAGTAAAAGTTTTTTCATGAACCGGGATGAGATCTAAATTGCAAGGCCTCAAACAAAAAATAAGAGCCTTACGTTCAAATCTACTAATTAGTATATCCGGTTATGTCTACTTTACACAAAAGACTATTCTTCTAGACAACACTACACACAAAATACTGACAATCAACACGATAATCAATATCTTATTTTGTATTTTTACACCAACACCCTATTTTTGGGATATTTTTACTTTGAAAACAGAAGAAAAAACACCTCAAATACAGCTTTCGAGCTATATTTTACTGGCTATAAACGTTATGTCAACTATTAAGTTTCTGAAGGGAAGGATATACCTTTAATATTACGATACAAATCAACCGCGTACAAATCTGTCATTCCTGAAACGAAATCGAGCACACTTTGAATAATAGAATAAATATCGGTTAAATCGGTATGGTACTGCTTGGGGATAAGCTTTACCAGTTTTCTATAATAATGTGTATTGTTGTGGATCAGTGCCGGAACGAACTCTTCTAATAAACCCGCCATGATTTTATAACCGGCCACTTCTTTTTGTATTACTGACGAGAAATTATAAATCCGTTCTATTGAAACCTGCTCAACAGCCTTCCACGCCGACAAATAGGGTTCAGGGATCATATCGGTTAAACTCTGGTTCAGTTCGCCACGCAATAGCCTTTCCTGCTCATTAAAAAAGATACCTGCGCATAAATTGGTCAATGTATTAATGGCTTTTGCCCTTAGCAAACCAATTTTGGCATCATCATCTTCATAATCATGTTTTAACCGGTCTTCAATGGTTTTAGAATTTGCAAAAGGCAGCAGGTAATTTTTTACCTCCTCGTACGAAAGGATTTTTAAACGGTGTGCATCTTCCAGATCGATAATACTGTAACAAATATCGTCGGCTGCTTCTACCAGATAAACCAGCGGATGGCGTTTGTAAATGAGGTATTCGCTTTGTTCCTGCTCCAGCTTAAGCTCGGCAGCAATCTTTTTAAAACTATCTTCCTCTGACTGGAAGAAACCATATTTTTTACGATGCAAAAATCCTTTTTGCTTACCCGCGATAGAGGCACACGGATATTTGGCTATAGAGGCCAAAGTAGAATAGGTTAATGCATAAGCATCGTTCCCTTTACCTTTTAAAGGATGGGTAAGAATGCGGATGGCATTGGCATTTCCTTCAAAATTAATTAAATCGTGCCATTGTGCTTCGCTCATTTCTTTCTGGTAAACCTTACCATCGCCATCGGTAAAATAGCGCGAAATTGCAGCTTCGCCCGAGTGGCCAAAAGCAGGATTACCTAAATCGTGGGCCAATGCGGCCGCGGCTACAATATTGCCTACTTCGTTAATTAAAGGAACTTCTTTAATCAGGGCAGGATTATGTTCCTCAACACTTTTAAGGAAGATATTGGCCATGGAGCGGGCAACACTTGCCACTTCTAAACTATGGGTTAGGCGGTTGTGCACAAAAACACTCCCAGGCAATGGAAAAACCTGAGTTTTATTCTGCAATCTTCTAAAAGGAGATGAAAAAATCAGGCGGTCGTAATCGCGCTGAAAATCTGAACGGGCCCGATCGGTGCTGGCACCGTATTGTTCTTGTCCAAACCTTTTATTCGAAAGTAAATATTTCCACTCCATTGCTCAGTTAATTTTGGGCGAAGTTAAGGATTAGCGTGATTTAATAAAACCTGGAGGGAAAACTTTCTAAACCACTATATATTCGCAGCAGAACCTCCCCTACTGTTCTTCGTAATGATAAGTTAATCCGCCATCAACAAAATAAGTTGAGCCTGTAACATAACGGGCATCATCAGAAGCCAGAAAAGCCACAATACCTGCTACATCTTCGGGCGTACCCAGTTTTTTCATCGGAATATTGTCCAGTAACTTTGCTAACTTCTCTTTATCGTTTAAAAGCGATTTATTGATGGGCGTAGCGATAGCGCCCGGTGCCACATTATTTACCCTGATATTGAAAGGAGCCAGCTCTGTTGCCAGGTTACGGGTTAACATTTTTAAGGCACCTTTACTGGCACAATAAGGTGCAAAATGCGGAAAAACGATTTCTTCGTGCACCGAACTCATATTTACAACTACTCCAGCAATCTTGTTGGCTATACAGTGTTTAACGAAAGCTTGGGTGCCAAAAAACAGTCCTTTTAAATTGGTATCCATTACCAGATCAAAATCGGCCTCTGTTACCTCCCAAAAGTTATGGTTCTTTTCAACACCTGCATTGTTTACCAAAATATCTAATTTGCCGTATGCTTTTATGGCATTGGCGACTAAACCGGTTACACTTTCTACCTGGCTAATATCTGCTGCTAAAAAAACAGCACGTCTGCCCAGGGCTTTAATTTCGGCAATCAATTTTTCGCCGCGTTCATCCAGCTTCCTGCCGTTTAAAATAATATCGGCACCTTCGGCTGCTAAACGCAAAGCACATGCTGCACCAATCCCCTGGCTACTACCTGTAACTAAAGCTACTTTATCCTTAAATCTTTCCATTTCTGATCATTAACTGGTTATAAAAGTGCCACTAAGGCTGTCCAACCGCTTTGATGACTTGCTCCTAAACCTTTTCCGTTATCGCCGTTAAAATATTCGTAAAACAAAACATAATCCCTGAAGTGTTCATCGTGGTTTAACTTTGCGCACCCTCCATAAACAACTCTTTCTCCCTTTTCGTTTTTTAAGAAGATATTTTTTAAACGTTTACCCAATAAATCTGCTATTTCGGCGAGCGAATAATAGGTATTGGAACCTGTTGGATATTCTACCCTAAAATCGTCGGTGTAATATTCGTGAAAATGCTTCAGTGCATCAATCAACAGGTAATTGATGGGAAACCAAATGGGGCCTCTCCAGTTGCTGTTTCCGCCAAACATACCGGTATCGCTTTCTGCCGGAATATATTTAACCGAATAATCGTTACCGTTTAACCAATAACTGTAGGATTCGGTTTCATATTTCTTCGAAATAGAACGGACGCCGAACTCTGAGAGGAACTCGGAAGTATCGAGCATACGGCGCAATAACATTTTCATGCGGTGGCCGCGCAACAGCGAAAATAAATGCTTATCGTTACCGCTTTTATCTTCCCAATGGCTAACAAGTTGTACCAAATCGGGTCGCTGGAGCATAAAAGACGCTAACCGGTTTTTAAGTTTGGGTAAATCTTTCCAATCCTGATCGCTAAAAACAATGACAGCAAACATCGGAATCAAACCTACCAGGGTTCTCAGCCTTAGCCTATCCCAACCGCCATCGGGTTTGCGGAGTAAATCGTAATAAAAGCCGTCCTGATCATCCCATAAACCGGTATGGTACTCGCCCATGTTATCAATAGAGCCTGCAATAAACAAAAAGTGTTCTGAAAACTTAATGGCCATATCTTCGTAAACCGGATTGTGCAGCGCCAGTTCAATACTGATCTGCAGCATATTTAAAGCATACATAGCCATCCAGCTGGTACCATCGGCCTGCTCTAAAAAGCCGCCGCCAGGCACCGGCTCGCTCCGGTTAAATACCCCTATGTTATCTAAACCAAGAAAACCGCCTTCAAAAATATTATTGCCCTCACTATCCTTTTGGTTTACCCACCAGGTAAAATTGAGCAACAGCTTCTGAAAAACTTCTTCCAGGAATTTCAGATCGCCCTTTCCTTTATTTTTTTTATCGGTAAGATAGACCTTATATGTAGCCATGGCATGTACCGGCGGATTGGTATCGGTAAAATCCCACTCGTAAGCTGGTAACTGCCCGTTGGGATGGATATAGTTGTTGCTCACCAACAAGCTCAATTGCTGTTTGGCAAAATCAGGATCGATTGGTGCCAGTCCAATGCAATGAAAGGCAAGGTCCCAGGCAGCAAACCAGGGATACTCCCACTTATCAGGCATCAGAATAATATCGGCTGCCATGAAATGGCTCCAGTGAAAGTTACGTCCGCAAGACCGCTTTGCAGCTGGTTTAGGTAAACCAGCATCGCCCTTTTGCCAAACATTTACATCATAGTTATAGTATTGTTTGTTCCAAAGTAAGCCCGCCCAGGCCTGGCGTTGCAGTTGTTGCTCCTCCTCACTGATATTGGCCTTGTATTTACTGGCATAAAACTCATCTGCTTCCTTTTTCCGCAATTCAAAAATCGCGTCAAAATTTTCGAAAGGTTTTTCAATTGGTTTTGCAGACAGCCTGAGCTTAAAACTCAGGCTTTGTTTTGCGGGTACAAGTTTATGGTAATGCACTGCTACCTTGGTTCCGCTCTTAGCCGGGTTTACCTGATTTTTCTGTCCGTTAACAAGGTAATTATTAATCCCATCCTTTACATAAGGCGAAACATTGGCCGATTGATACAAGCGCTCGTTGTTACTTTCGTTATTCGTAAATAAAAAATCGGGATCGCCATCAGCATAGGCGTACATTTTACCTTGCTTTTCCGAATGGAAAAGTAACTCGTTTTCGCCAAGGTAATTTATCGCAGGTTTGGCTACACTCCCCTCCCAGCTCCAATTGTTGCGGTACCACAACTGAGGTAACAAATGAATTTCTGCATCTTCATTACCGCGATTATAAACTGTATAATGCACCAAAATATCGTCTTCTTCATTTTTGGCGTAAGTGATAAACACATCAAAATATTTATCCTGATCAAAAATTCCGGTATCTATTAGCTCAAATTCAGGTTCCTGTCTAGTGCGTCTGACATTTTCTGTTAACAGTTGCGTGTATGGAAAAGCTGATTGTGGGTATTTATACAACATTTGCATGTAGGTATGCGCTGGTGTATTATCCAGATAGTAGTAAATTTCCTTTACATCTTCTCCGTGGTTACCTTCTCCATTGTTTAAGCCGAAAAGACGTTCTTTTAAAATGGCATCCTTACCGTTCCAAAGCGCAAGCCCCAAACATAACAATTGCTGATCGTCGCTAAAACCTGCCAGTCCCTCTTCTCCCCATCTAAATGCCTTACTTCTGGCACTATCGTGCGTGGTATAGCTCCAGGCATCGCCATTATTACTGTAATCTTCGCGTATGGTTCCCCATTGCCTTTCTGACACATATGGTCCCCATTTGAGCCAGTTTGCACGGTTTTGGTACTGTGCGTCGATTCTGCTTTGTTCGGCATTTGCCATATAGAATGTTTAAGATTTGTAGACCACAATTAATATGTGCGTTAAATATCAAATATTTAATGCATTAAATGCTAAAAGTTATGTCAGGAAAACGCCAACAAAAATCAAACCTTTTAATTCATGAAACGTTCTATATATAAATATTCAAAGGCAGGATTATGAAAACGAGCATCTATAATAAAGCAGAGCATTTGGAAGGTTATATTGGTAAGGAAGGCAATAGTGAAGAAAAATCGGAAGTGCAGAAAGCTTACGAAGCCGGCAATGAGGGTAATGAAGTAACCAGCTTTGGTAAAGAAACCATAGCTAAGTATAATGCGGAAACCATGCACCTGGATAAAACGATGCCCAGGGATGGGTTCGACAATACGGGTACGCAGGGTGCCGATTCATTGAGCGACGATGCCTACAACAGCCCGGATAAACACCCCACTATAAAAAGTGCCGAAAGCCATACCGGAAGTTCGTCTGAAGATTTTAAAACTAAACCGGGTATTAATGAGGCCGATGAGGATCATGCGCTCGATACCGGAATATAAAAAATAAAGCCATGGGATTATTAAAATATGCCATACTGGGTACAGCAGCTGTATTCGGGTTAAAATATCTGACTAAGAAAAGGGTTGCTGATGGCAAATCGCTGGCAGATGATATTAGAACGAAAGCCAATCAATATCTGAACGAAGCCAGTAATTTTGGTGAAAGAGTAAGGCATGACTACAGGCAAACCAGCGATCTATACTGACAGGATTTGAGATTTTACAGACACAAAAAATTGATATATATCAAGATATTTATCCTGTATAACTTGTAAATTGATCAGATGTTTGTGAAATTTGCAGCGCTGTAGGATTCGCGACAAAGATTAACTAAAAAGATCATTAACAACTAAAATTTAAGGGCATTTTGCTACTTGATTAACGCATTTCAGTCGTGGAATTCTACTTAACTTCCATCTACCGGAAAAGCATTAAAAATTTAAAAGGGATTATTCTTTACGGATATTCCCTTTTTAATTCTGCATAGTACAAATGTTATATCAGCCCATTAACAGGCCATTCACTACCTCACACCGTTACTCTGGTTGTTTTGGGTAGTACTATCTACATCATTTTTATCAGATCCGTTTCTTTCTCTATGCTGAGGCGGGTTTTCCATCCTGCTTTTTTCGAGCTCAGAAAAATCACCATTTTTTTGATTAGCCACTTCGCCATGCGATGGCTTCTTCTCATTTACTGCTTTATCCGGATTGGCAAAATCCTGTCCAATAACCGATGGATCGTTTTCTGTTTTTGCATGCTTTCTCATACAAGTAAAACCAACGAAATACAGCTTTTGTTCTAAAATGCGGGCACAAAAAAAGTCCTGGCTTACACCAGGACTTTTTCATTTCTTTTAAAATCAATTAAACTTTGATTTCAACTTCAACACCGCTAGGTAATTCAAGTTTCATTAAAGCATCAACTGTTTTAGAGTTAGAGCTATAAATATCCAATAAACGTTTGTAAGCGCATAATTGGAATTGCTCTCTAGCTTTTTTGTTTACGTGTGGAGAACGTAATACAGTAAAGATTTTTTTCTCAGTAGGAAGTGGAATCGGACCACTTACAACTGCACCCGTAGGCTTAACAGTTTTTACGATTTTCTCAGCAGATTTATCTACCAAGTTGTAATCGTAAGATTTTAATTTAATTCTGATTCTTTGGCTCATCTTGTTTTTAATTATGGTTTCCTGTTAGAGCTATTAACAACAGAAACCGGATTTATCTTTTGTAGTATCAAGAAATTAAGCATCGAGTATCAAGGTCGGATAATCCGTCTTGATACTTGATACATAAATACTTGTCTAATTAGTCTTCAGATTTTACTCTTCCTTTAGATTTCGCTACAACTTCGTCCTGTACGTTTTTAGGCGCTGGCTCGTAGTGATCGAATTCCATTGTAGAAGTTGCACGGCCTGAAGTGATGGTACGTAACTGAGTTACATAACCGAACATTTCTGAAAGTGGTACCAATGCTTTGATAACCTGTGCACCGTTACGGGTATCCATACCTTGTAACTGACCACGACGACGGTTCATATCACCGATAACATCACCCATGTTTTCTTCAGGGGTTAAGATTTCGATTTTCATGATTGGTTCCATCAACGAAGGTTTACATTTAGGTAAAGCCTCACGGTATGCCATACGGGCAGCAAGCTCGAATGATAAAGCATCTGAATCGACTGCGTGGAATGAACCATCAATCAAACGTACTTTCATATCAGGAAGCGGGTAACCAGCTAATACACCGTTCGCCATTGCAGAAGCAAATCCTTTCTCAACTGAAGGGATAAATTCACGAGGAATTGAACCACCTACAATTTCGTTTACGAACTGTAATCCGCCTTTTTCAAAATCTGCATCAATTGGAGAGATCACAACTTTGATATCGGCAAATTTACCACGACCACCTGATTGTTTTTTGTAAACTTCGCGGTGTTCTGCAGTACCAAAGATTGCCTCTTTGTATGCTACTTGTGGCGCACCTTGGTTAACCTCTACTTTAAACTCACGTTTTAAACGGTCAATTAAGATATCTAAGTGAAGCTCACCCATACCAGAAATTACAGTCTGACCAGTTTCCTGATCTGTTTGTACTCTGAATGTAGGATCTTCTTCAGCCAGTTTAGATAAGCCCATACCTAATTTATCAACGTCAGCCTGAGTTTTAGGCTCAATAGCTAAACCGATAACCGGATCAGGGAATACCATCGACTCAAGAACGATTGGGTGTTTCTCATCACAAAGGGTATCACCAGTTTTGATATCTTTAAATCCAACTACAGCAGCAATATCACCGGCAGCCACATTAGGCACAGGGTTTTGCTTGTTTGCGTGCATTTGGAAGATACGTGAAATACGCTCTTTACTTTCTGAACGGGTATTGTAAATGTAAGAACCAGCTTCTAAGTTACCTGAATAAACACGGATAAAGCATAAACGGCCTACAAATGGGTCAGTTGCAATTTTAAATGCTAAAGCTGCAAATGGCTCATCAATACTTGGTTTCAATAAAACTTCTTCGTTAGTATCTGGGTTAGTACCTACAACACCTTCTGAATCAAGAGGTGAAGGCAATAACTCCATTACATAATCCAACATGGTTTGAACACCTTTGTTTTTGAAAGATGAACCACAAACCATAGGAACAATTTTAGCATCTAAAACAGCTGCACGTAAAGCATCTAAAACTTCACGCTCAGTGATGGTTTCAGGAGCATCGAAGAATTTCTCCATTAGAGACTCATCATAATCAGCAACTGATTCTAATAATTTCTCTCTCCACTCAGCAACCTCATCAATCATATCATCAGGAATTGGCACTTCAGTAAAGGTCATACCTTTATCGTGCTCGTTCCAAACGATACCACGGTTGTTGATCAAATCAACCACACCTTTAAACTGATCTTCAGCACCGATAGGTAATTGCAAAGGAACTGCATTACTACCTAACATATCTTTAACCTGCTTAACAACTTTTAAGAAGTCAGCACCAGAACGGTCCATTTTATTAACGAAACCGATACGGGCAACATTATAGTTGTTAGCTAAGCGCCAGTTAGTTTCTGATTGAGGCTCAACACCATCAACAGCAGAAAACAAGAACACTAAACCATCTAATACACGTAACGAGCGGTTTACCTCTACGGTAAAATCCACGTGTCCCGGTGTATCGATAATGTTCATGTGATAGTTCTGGTTTCTGTATTTCCAGTTAACTGTTGTCGCAGCAGAAGTAATGGTAATACCACGCTCTTGCTCTTGTGCCATCCAGTCCATTGTTGCAGCACCTTCGTGCACCTCACCAATTTTATGACTTACACCAGCATAATAAAGGATACGCTCAGTTGTGGTAGTTTTACCAGCATCAATGTGAGCCGCAATTCCAATATTTCTTGTAAATTTTAAATCTCTTGCCATGTTATGTTTTTGATTTATCTGATTTTAAATGATTGCACCGATTATGTAGAAACAAATCGGTGCAAATTATCTAATCAGTATAATCTTCTAATTAAATCTGTGTAATCTTACTAGTCTGTTAATCCTAAATTAGAATCTGAAGTGAGAGAACGCTTTGTTAGCCTCAGCCATTTTGTGCGTATCTTCTTTCTTCTTAACAGCAGCACCTTCACCTTTAGCAGCAGCTACGATTTCACCAGCTAGTTTCTCTTTCATGGTTTTTTCACCACGACGACGAGCGTATAAAATTAACCATTTCATACCTAAAGCTGTTTTACGCTCTGGTCTAACCTCAGTTGGAACCTGGAAGTTAGCACCACCAACACGACGAGATTTAACCTCTACAGCTGGCATAATGTTAGTTAATGCACGTTTGAATACCTCTAAACCGTTTTCACCTGCTTTTTTCTCAGCAATTTCAACAGCATCGTAAAAGATTGAGTAAGCGATAGATTTTTTTCCATCGTACATCATATTGTTTACAAAACGAGTTACCTGAACATCATTGAATTTTGGATCAGGAAGAATAATTCTCTTTTTTGGTTTTGACTTTCTCATTTCTTATTTCCTCCCGATTATTTCTTTTTACCTTTTGTTGGCGCCGCAGCTACTTGTCCTGGTTTTGGACGTTTAGTACCATATTTCGAACGACGTTGGTTACGACCAGCTACACCTGATGTATCTAATGCACCACGGATGATGTGGTAACGTACACCTGGTAAATCTTTAACACGACCACCACGGATCAATACGATTGAGTGCTCCTGTAAGTTGTGACCTTCTCCAGGGATGTAAGCATTCACCTCTTTACCGTTCGTTAAACGAACACGGGCTACTTTACGCATTGCTGAGTTTGGTTTTTTAGGGGTAGTGGTGTACACACGTGTACATACACCTCTTCGCTGTGGACAGCTGTCCAACGCTGGAGACTTACTCTTGAACTCCAGTGCTACTCTACCTTTTCTAACTAATTGTTGAATGGTTGGCATTGTGCTTTTTTATGTTTTTTTATTAAAAAATTTACCGCTCCCCCGGCATCTTTACAGATAGCCCATAAAACGGACTGCAAAAGTAGAACAATTCTTTTTAAAAATCAAGGGGTTAGCGTAAAAAGTTTTCAGTTGGCAATTGCCGGTTTTCAGTTGGAGATTAAGGAGTTGCGGCTCGCTGTGCAGTTTACAATTATCAGTTTTCTCCCCAGAACGCGCTAACAAGGGCGTCATGCTGAACTTGTTTCAGCATCTCATTTGCTTGTTTAAATTACTTTCCAGAAAGCGATTCTTTAGCTCTTTTTACAGGTTTGGTTACTGTTAAATACCGCAAATGCACATAATTTAAATTTGTACAAAATTGTTTGAAATACTTTATCTTTAATAAAAATCTAAATTATATGTTCTTAAGTATCATCGGAATTATCGTCATTTTTATTGGCTTTGCTGTTTCTAATCAAAACAATGCTCTTGGCCGCTACAGCAATATCGCCAAAATTACAGGTGTGGTTTTGGTAATTATCGGCTTATCCTTTTCGGTGTTTAAAGTGATTGATGCCGGTGAAGTTGGCGTTAAAACAGTTTTCGGGAAAGTAGACAACGATGTTTTGTATAGTGGCTTGAATGTAATTAACCCAATTGCGGTAATCACTCCCTTTGATGTTAAAACCCAAAATTATACCATGTCTGGTGTTCATGATGAAGGCAATAAACAAACTGACGATGCATTGCGCGTTTTATCTGCCGATGGACTGGAAGTAATTATTGATCTCTCGGTATTATTCAGGGTTAAAGGAAGCGCCGCTCCGCAGATCTTAAGAGAAATTGGAACCGACTATCTGGAAAAGATTGTTCGCCCGGTTTCGCGTACTGCCATAAGAGATAATGCTGTAGCTTATGATGCTGTTGCACTGTACTCCAGTAAACGGGATGAATTTCAGGCAAAAATATTTAACACCATCGAGAAAAGTTTTGCCAAAAGGGGCTTAGAACTGGAGCAACTTCTAGTGCGCAACATTACCCTGCCGGCATCGGTAAAAGCGAGTATCGAATCTAAAATAAATGCAGAACAGGATGCACAAAAGATGACATTTGTACTTCAAAAGGAACGCCAGGAAGCAGAACGTAAAAGAGTGGAGGCCCAGGGTATTGCCGATTACCAGCGTATTCTTTCAACAGGATTGAGTGACAGGCAGCTTCAATATGAATCTATATTGGCTCAAAAAGAAATTGCGAAATCGGCAAATACAAAAGTCATTATTATGGGGAATGGAAAAACTGCTCCAATTATTTTAGGAGGAAATTAATTTAAACACTCAAAACATGAAAACGAAAATCATTACCATCGTGCTTTTTAGTATTGCGTATCTGTGTAATGCGCAAACTACTCCACCTGTTAAAAGAAAGGCCAATGTAGATTTTGATGCTTACGAAAAATTAATACCCGAAGTTAAAGCCCACCGAAAAAATAAGCTTATAGATCTGCCATCCTTTTTAAAAATGGCCGCAGAAAAAGGCACCGTTATTTTAGATACCCGATCAGATAGCCTATACAAACGGAAGCACGTTAAAGGCGCGATACACCTTAACTTCTCAGATTTTACGCAACAAAACCTGCTCAGGCTTATACCTAATGTGGATACGAGAATATTAATCTATTGCAACAACAACTTTGTAGATGATGCAGCCAATTTTGCCAGCAAAACAGTTATTCCTGTCATGGTTAATAAAAAGATCTCAGCCATTTCATTAGCGCTCAATATCCCGACTTACATTAACCTGTATGGCTATGGGTATAGAAATGTTTATGAGCTTTCTGAATTGGTAAGCACATTAGATAAAAGAATAACTTTTGAGGGTACGCACGTTAAAAACATTGCGGTTAACGCGCAAGCATTAAAAGTTAACTAATTACAATCCTTAAAACCATCTTTCAGCACATTTAACCTGGCTACCGCAGCTTCGAGCTCTTTGGGGGCTTTTCCGTATTCGTAGGTAATTTTATATTGCTTACCATCAGCATTAATGGCAATCCACTCTGCGCCACCATCTGCACAATCAGGGCAGCCTATTGTTTCGGGCAGGGCGGCAATTTTCTCTATATTCAGATCGTTTTTGATGGCATTTACATCTGCCTCTGAAATTGTTTTGCTGCAGGTTTTGGTATCGGATGTCTGACCGTTTTTTGATTTGGAAAAAGTAAGTTTCAAATCGCTGATGAGCAGATTATTGGAACAATACCCCACACACATCCCAAACGAAGAGCCATAGCTGATACTGTTTAGGTTATTGATGCGGTCTTTTTTACATCCGGCAAAAGACAGGATCGCACTCAGCGTAACAAAGAGTAAAGTTCTTTTCATAGGCTTAAATCAATCGGTTTATTAATTATTTTGTTGTTATTAAGGTTTTAAAACAGGGCTTAGCTGTTCCGAATTTACGAAAATTGCCCTATAAGCAGGCACTGAAGCTTCTAAAGTCCATAATAATACACCTTTTCTATTGGTTAACACCATAATATGCCTTTTTGAACTGCAACACAGTATATTTTCAGTGGTAATCATATAAGCGCTCCCCATCCGGTCGTTATAAATTTGCGGAGGCAGCTTTACATGCATATCCAAAGTTACACTTTTGGCCAGCTGATTTAACTTAAAGGTATAAACACCCGATTGATGTTTATCTATCCCATTATCGAAAAACATTAAATTACCCTCGGTATTGATGTGCACGGCATGCGCCTGAGAAAAACTGGCTTCGGCAGGCATTTTAATATTCCCTCCTTTACCAAACTTCCAGATTACCTTGCCTGTTTTGGCATCGATTTTCCAGATCTGCCCATTGTTATAAAAGGACATGATATAATTGCCATCCGTATCGTAATTTAAACTATTGGCATGCATCCAGTCTTTTTTGGTTTTTAACAAGGCCTTGTCAGCCAATGGATCAAGTGCATCAAACACGCTCCATTTCCAGATCTGCTTTCCTTTCTGGTCCATCACCATAATACCGTCGCCATTTATGGTATCTTGCTTTGCACCACCAATGTGACTTAAATCGGTTACTTTCTGATCAATAAACAAGGTGACCAATTCACCTTTAGTATTTTTCAAAATTTCGTGGTGAATGGTTTGTTTAAAATCACCCTGTCCTTTTTTCAGGTGCAACACGGTATCACCATTCAGGTTAATTTCCAGAATCTGACTGCCATAGCTGGTGGGTTCATCGTTGCTGCCTAAAATAGATAGCAGGGTTTTATCTTTGGTAAAGTTGATTACTTTGAAGCCAACATTATCAATCATGTGGTACCACCGCAATCTGCCTTTGTAATCGACCAGGTAAGCCATTCCGGGCGAATACCTTTTGTTAATGAGGATTAAACCATTTTTAAATTCCTTTGGGATCAACTTATCATCAGCACTTTTGGCCTTAAACTGGTCTTTTAACCATTCGGGTAAATCGCGCGATTCGAAGGTATAAGTTTTACTCGCCGTTTCGGCACCATTATTTACGGTAATAACCTGATAGGCATAACTGGTTTTAGGAAGAATATTGCACAACACCAGCGTGTGCTTACTTTTGCCTTTCGACAATGGTGTTACCTGTTTAGCAGAATCGGCAATTTTATTGGGCCAGTATTTTATGTAGACATCAGCGTCCGCACTGGTATTTACATCAATCTGGATTTTTAATTCATTGTTGTTGTGCAGGCCAACCTTAATTTCTTTTATACCAACTTTTTCCGAACATCCGGAAAAGGCCAGCACCAGTAGTAAAACCGCTACATTTAAAATATGCTTCATAAATTTCTGATCATTAAAAATATATAGGATGTTGCTTGTAAACAAAAAAGAATACATAGCAAAAACTACATATTCTTTTTTGTTAAATAAAAGTATGAAATTATTGTCTGCCCGAGTTATTTAAATTCGGGTTAATATTTACCTGGTTTAAAGGATAAGGGAAATACTGATCGCGTGGCATTACCACGGTTGGTGTTTGGTTTATACGCTTTAAATATCCGTTAACGATACTTTCGTATTTACCAAAACGCATTAAATCTGCTCTTCTTTTTCCTTCATAAAACAATTCCCAGCCACGTTCCTGTAAAAGTGCATCTTTTAATGTGGTTTGGTTGTAGTTAGCCGCAACCAATAATTTGGCATGCGATCTTCCTTTTACCTGATTGATCAGATTGATACACTCGGTGTTTGGACCGCTTAATTCGTTAATAGCTTCAGCCCTGCTCAACAACACATCGGCATAACGCAGAATATTTACACTATGGCCATCATAATACGTATTGGCTCCATTTGGATCAGCATATTTTGCGGTAGCTACATCCTGCATATAAAATACACCGGCCGGTGGGGTTGCTCCCAATGTCGGCGCTTGTTTATGCACCAGTTTATCAACACCCAGATATTCAGGAAAGAAAAGTTTTTTCCGGTCATCCGCATCATCAAAGCTGTTATAGAAATCCCAGGTTACAGCATAATACTGCCACCTATCAGTTAAAACTGGGTGTTGTTCTGGTCCAAAGTGATTTAACAACTCTGTTCCATTTACATTGGCATCGCTTAATACCGAGAAAATATTTTCTGAACACCATTGATTACTTTCAGCAAAAAGTCCTGAATAACTTGGAAAAAGCGAGTAAACATTTAAATCCATCACCTGCTTGGTTACATCCAAAACTTTTTGCCATTGGTGCTGGCGCAAGTATAATTTAGCCAGTAAAGTTAGTGCAGCTCCTTTTGTTGCACGGCCAACATCATCGGTAGAATAGAATTTATGATTTGAATAATTAATTGGCAAAGTTGAAGATGCCGCCTGTAGATCGTTTATTAACAATGCTTCGATCTGATCAAGGGGCGTTAATTGTTTGTTATCAAAATAATTAGGAGACATAGAAGCTTGTTCAACATCTTTCTCAGTAGCTAAAATTACCGGACCCCAGGCATCAGTTAAATCCATATAGGCTACAGCCCTTAAGAATTTAATCTCCGACAGAAACTGGTTTTTCTCTTCACTTGTAATAGCTGTCATGTTAGAGATATTAAAAATCGCATTGTTTGCATTTGCGATCAGCTTGTAGATCTGTCTCCAATCTTCTGCGATTAATCCATTTGCCGAATTCCACTGTACATTAGATAGCTGACCTGGGTCACCTCCATAGCTGCAGTGCCCTACATCGGTAGTCAAATCAGTCAATGCAAAGTGCCTAACCGTCCAGTAATCAAAATTGTCTCCTACCGATGGTCCCTTTAAACGAGCATAAACAGCGTTTACCGCTGCAATAGCATCCGATTTTGTCTTAAATGCATTGGTAATGGTTAAGCTGCTATATACAACCGGATCTAAATCTTTTTTACACGAAAACTGCATAAGTACAACTGCAGCTATGGCTATAATAATCTTATATCTTTTCATCTCTTTATCTTTATTAATCCTTACGGATTGAAATTATTAGTTGATGGTTAATTTTACTCCTGCCGAAAATGTTCTGAAAGCAGGGAATGCATTAAAATCAATTCCCCCACCAAAGTTACTTCCCGAATGTGAGTTTACCTCTGGATCAGTTCCACTATAATTAGTCATGGTCAGTAAATTCTGGCCTTCAGCATATACACGCAAACCTTTTATCACTTTGATACGATCGAATATTTTTGCTGGTAGCGTATATCCGAGTGAAACTGATTTCAACCTTACGTACGATGCTTTTTCTACAAAACGGGAGTTTACGTAGCTACCATAAGTACTTAAAAAGTACCCTTCACGTGGGATCTCGGTATTTTCATTAACGCCAGCTACAAACCGGTTTAAAGCATCCGCACCAGTAGTCGATTCCAGTACCAGTCTGTTCATATTATATAAAGAATAACCAAAAGCACCCTGAAAGAAAATATTCAGATCGAAACCCTTATAATGAAAGTCGTTTCCAAAACCCATAGTAAAACGCGGGGTCGAATTTCCTAAAAAGGTCATATCATCGGGAGTAATTTTTCCATCACCATTGGTATCCTGGTATTTCGGATCACCCGGTTTAGAATTTGGTTGAGGCGCATAAGTTTCACCTGTTTTAATTACACCGGTGTAAACATATCCGAAGAGTTCGCCAAGCTCCCTACCTGGCACCACGCGAGAAAATTCACGCCCTGATACCGTACCACTCGGATTGGCTGTATTTACAGAAATTTGGTTAACAGGCCCCAATGACAATACCTTTTGACGATTGAGCGCAATATTAAAATTAGTGTTCCAGCTAAAATTATCATTACGAACATTTACCGTATTTAGCAAAAATTCAACACCACGATTTTGTATCGATCCTGCATTTACAGTGATGGAATTAAAGCCCCAATATTGCTCTATTGGAATACTAATTAACAAATTGGTGGTTTTCTTAGTGTAAAGATCTATTGTTGCATTTACACGCCCATTTAAGAAGCCCATATCTAAACCTAAGTTAAATTGTGTGGTACTTTCCCATTTTAAATCTGGGTTGGGTAAAGTTTTAGGCTCTGTACCAATCTGTAAGGGATCGCCCGGATTCAGAACTGTGCTGTAATTGGTAAAAGTGGCTAAATACAAATAGTTGGGCACACGATCATTACCAGTTACTCCATAACTTGCCCTAAGTTTTAAATTAGAAAAGGTGTTTAGGTTTTTGATAAATTCTTCGTCAGTAAATTTATAGGCAATAGCTCCTGAAGGAAAATACCCATAACTATAATTAGGACCAAATTTTGATGAACCATCTCTTCTTAATGTAAAAGATGTTAATAGTTTATCTTTATAATTATAGTTTATCCTTCCATACATTGAATTAAATGTAGACTGTTCTTTAAAACTGTTATAGCCGTTACCTAAATTTGATATTGTAATGCCTGAACCATTTGGTGTTGAACCAGCGCCAAGGTTATAGAACAAATAAGCATCAGTTGGAAACCCTTTACTTCCAGCCGCAATAAATTCGTTAACATCTTTTTGATTAGATACACCAGCCAAGAACGTAAAATCATGATCACCTGTTTTGTATTTATAGGTTAAATAATTTTCTACCAACCATCTAAATGTCGTCGAACTTTTTTGCGCAGCCAATCCGCCATTTTTTGAACCAGCACTTAATGTTCTGGGTATATATTGCCCTTCGTTCAGGTTGGTATATTCAGCTCCTCCTCCAAGGTGATAAGTTAATCCTTTAATAATTTCGTAATCTAAAGAAACATTGGCATTAGCCAGTTTATTGTTACTTGTATTGGTTGGTTCAAGCAAGCTGGCCAACGGATTATCCTTTCCCTGGTAGCGGTAATAACTTCCATCGGCATTATAAACCGGAATGTTGGGTAATGCTGTTAACAAACCAAATAATGGAGCTGTAATATCCGCAGAGTACGATTGCTGTAATACTTTAGCCGACGAACCATAAAAATTAGCACCAAGCTTCAACCTTTCGTTCAGGTTTTTTTCGGCACCAATCCTTGCGGTGTATTTTTCGAGGCCAGTACCTTTTAAAACACCCTTCTGGTTAAGGTAATTACCTGATACATATAATTTAGAATTCTGATCGCCACTGCTGATGCTTAAACTTCTATTGTGTACCGAAGCATTTTGCGTAGCTTCATCCATCCAGTTGGTATTTGCAATATTAAAAGAAGGTGGGAATAACACTGGTTTTCCATCTTCAACCGCTGTAGCATTTTGTATAGCTGTATATTGCTGACCATTTAATAAAGCTGGTTTATAAGTTAAGAACTGGTTACCGTTCGATAGATCCAAATCAATGGCTACCCTACCAGCTTTACCTTTTTTAGTAGTGATTAAAACCACTCCATTACCACCCCTCGCTCCATAAATGGCAGCCGATGAGGCATCCTTTAAAATCTGGATGTCTTCTATATCATTCGGGTTAATTGTACTCCCATTATCAGAAATAAAACCATCTACTACGTATAGCGGGCTGTTAGTGGTATTGATAGAGTTACCACCCCTTACCGTAATTTGCATACCAGCACCTGGCGCAAAACTGGTTTGCTGTACCTGCACACCTGCTGCTTTACCCTGAATAGCCTGTCCAATATTTGATGTGGTACCACCTAAATTTAGGTCATCACTTTTAATCGAACTGATAGAGCCTGTTAAATCCGTTTTCCGCTGCGTACCGTAACCTACCACAACAACTTCATTTAGCTTATTTAAATCTTCTTCCAGATTTATGTTTACCACGTTTGAAGCTCCAACGGTTACTTTCTGCGTTTTATACCCTACCAGCGTAAAATTTAAAACACGTAACTTTCCTTTTAAGGTTAATGTAAACTTACCGTTGGCATCAACGGATGTGCCATTCTTCACATCGGTTTCCGTTACTGAGGCTCCAACCGCTGGCAGGCCTTTCTCATCTTTCACCGTTCCGGTTACAACCGTTTGTGCACTGGCTGCAATGGGGATGAGCAGAAACAGACAACAATAAATATTTTTTAAAAGTGCGTTAAAAAGATTGCTCCTTTTTATAGGAATGCTCTCCCTATAATGAGCTGTGGTTTGTTTGTAAATTTTAGTCATGATGATTCGTTTGATAGTTGATAGCAGGCAAGAAGCAACGACTATTGTTTCTTGCATATATAATATTAGCAATTAAACAATTCACTTGCACAGCAAAACACTGCGCAATCGATTGACTAAGTAGACTAAAGACTATGAACGATCAAATGAATGTTGGAAGCAGATGCCTTAAGTGCTCGTTTTCAGGGATGAACACCCTAAATAACGGCCCCGATACGGAGGTTAATCTCACTAAATAAGCGCTCCATACTTTCAACAGCACTTTCAGTATTGGTTTTAAGAATTAAGTTGGCATTGGAGGAAGGTTCGAACTTAGCGCTTACCCCTGTAAAATTGGAGATCAAATTTTGGCTCGCATCTTTGTACAAACCTTTCACGTCTCTTTGCTGACATATATTTAAGGGGCAATCAATAAAAACCTCAAAATACCGCTCACCAATAATTTCAGCAGCCAGAGTCCTTTGGGCACTCATGGGAGTAATAAAGGAGCAGATGGTTATAATGTTATTGTTCAGCATCAACTTGGCTATTTCGGCTGCCCTTCTGATATTTTCGGTTCGATCTTGTTCGCTAAACCCCAAATCTTTATTGATACCCTCTCTCAACGCGTCTCCATCAAGTGCAACTGAAAAGAAACCGGCTAATTTTAATTTTTCGCTCAACAGGGTAGAAATGGTTGTTTTTCCTGAACCTGAAAGCCCGAATAACCAGATCACTAATCCATTCTGGCCTGAAATACCAGATGGATGGTTAAGCATTGTTTGTTGTAGCATGAATAAAGATGTTAGCTTTTAAAATTAGTCAACTTTACACAAAAAGCCTTCATTTAACAACGATTCTTTATTATACAACATGGGCTTTCCGGATAAGGTGCTGATATTACAGCCGCTAAACAGGATAATGGCATGACCAGCTGCCGTATCCCACTCCATAGTAGGACCTGTTCTTAAATAAATTTGCGCTTTCCCTTCGGCCAGAAGGCAGAATTTTAACGAACTCCCTACAGCTACAGCATTTGTAACCGGGTATTGGCTTAATATTTCTTTTTCTTTACCATCGGCATGCGACCGGCTTACAGCAGCCGTCCAATTAGCGGTATTTACTGACTTAATCTGTTGAGGTGCTTCTCCAGGCAGTTGTTTCCAGCTGCCAATGGTTTCGCTCCCGTAATATAATGTATTTTGAACCGGAATATAAATCACCCCTAAAACCGGGGTCTGCCCTTTAATGAGTGCAATATTTACCGTAAACTCTCCATTTTTTTTGATAAACTCTTTTGTTCCATCCAGGGGATCTACGCACCAAAAAAAATCGTAATCCTTCCTGTCTTCGTAGGCTATGCTTTTCCCTTCTTCGGATATAATTGGAATGGCCGGATATCGTTTTTTCAACCCTGCACAAATAATATCGTTTGCCATTTTATCGGCAATGGTTAAGGGCGATGCGTCGCTTTTGGTTTCTACTTCGAAACCTTCATCGCGGTTATACACGGTTAAAATTGCCTCACCTGCCGCTACGGCAATATCCAGAATTGCCTGAATATCGATACTTTCAGTAATATTACTTTGCATGGATTGCTATTTTCGAATTTCTGATTCTTTTAAGTATTTCCAGCTGTGGGTTTCTTTTATCCAAATCAGACTGACGGGCATTTTCCATAAAATGCTTTTTCATTTGGTCGTTTTTATCGTTAAAAAGTGCAATATCTGCGTCTGGAATAAATTGTCCATGAACTGAAGGATTTACTAAAGTATATCCAAGTTCTGTTAAGGTTTGCTGGTTAATGATCTCAAATATATTGATTTCTTCTGCACTAAGTTCTTTTAAAAACTTGCGGGTATTGTCTTTAATGATAGGTTTAGCTAAATTCTCCCACATTTCACCTGCATTGGCTGTAGCCAGCGATTCTTTTGAACGATGAAAATCGAGCATACTTTCAAAATACTCAATTTCGAGAAAGCGGCATAGCTTTTTAATCACCTCTTCGGGATTAGCGATCAATTCTTCGTAATCCAATGCAAAAAAACGCGCTGGCTCAATTTGCTTCGACAACTCTATACAAGCGGTTTGGTCTTTAAACCATTGCTGCGCCAAATGGTAAATATGCTTTTCTCCAACAATTGCTTTTTTAAATGATAAAGCTACATCGCGCCCATCACGATATAAATAGATATATTTAAGTTTGGGCGAATATTTTTCCAGCTCGCTGGCATAATGCACGTTGGCCATACTTTTACAGCACCAATATTTCGCATTTTTCGATCGCGCCACAGATTCGTACACCAAACGGTTAATTTCGAATAAACTCTGTTCCTTCGAATTTTCGTAAATCCAGGCTTTATCCAGTTCAACTCCATCCCATGGTACCGGATTGACATTTACATAATCAACTACATCGCTTATTAATTCCCTGTAACTCTCATCATTTAAAGGGCTATACAAGTTTAAAAGCGGCACAAAGGTGACTAAAATATGGGGTGGATGGGGTGAAGCAATTTCGTCAGACTGATCTAAGATCACCCTTAGCAGGTTTGAGCCTGATCTTTGCGTACCTATTATCTGGATGCCAAGTGGGTTTGAAATATTGTTCATGAAATAAAAATGCTTAAAATTCCGAAAAGGATTGAGCCAAGGATCAAATATACCGGGCTTAGTTTATACTTAAAACTTAACACAAATGCAATTATGGCCGTGACACCAACTAAAATGGTTCTTGGCTGCATTAATAGTATTTTAAAGGCCGAAGAAATAATCAGGCCGATTACCACCACTTTAACCCCACTAATCATACTTTTAATTAAGGGGTGATCTTTTGTACGGTTAAAAATTTTAGAAACCATAATCATTAAAGCCGCAGCTGGTAAAAACATGCAACAAGTGGCTAGCAACGCACCTGAAAAACCAGCCAGCTTATAACCAATAAAAGTTGAACTTACTAAAATGGGTCCGGGGGTAACCTGACTAAACGCAATGGCATCTATAAATTGCTTGGAATTAAGCCAGTTCAAATCTTTAACAAACAGCGACTGCATAATTGGGATAATCACGTATCCTCCGCCAAACAGGGAAATGCTAATACCCGAAAAAACTGTTCCGATTTTAAAAAAAATGTTAGCGTAACTTTTAAAAAAACCACTGACGAATAAAACCTGATTGACAAACAAAATAGCCAACACCGATAATGAAACCGGACTTAACTGCAGGTTGTATTTCAACTTAAGCCCACCTAAAATCTCTTTGTAATTGTTTTTTTTTCTATCAATCAACAAGCCGCTAATTGCGCCAATTAACATTAAAACAATGGTTAAAATATAACTGCCAATAATTAAATCGAGTGCTACCGCGAATAGAAAAAGAGCTATTTTACTATAGTTGAGTGCTATTTCTTTGCGGAATAATTGTAAGCCAGTAGAAAAAATAATGATGCCAATGGTGGCGCCAACGTATTGCATTACCGAAGTCCATTCGATTTTAAAACCACTTGAAAAGTATACGTAAGCCAAACAGAGTATCAGAATACAAGCTGGTAAAAGCACTGCGAACATGCTTACAATTGCTCCCAATTTACCTTTTAGGGTATAACCAATATTAGCAACCACGTTTACTGCAAGCGGCCCTGGCATAAAAGAGGCTACCGTTATACTATCCAGCACATGTTCGTTATCAATACTTTTATCCTGCTCTACCATAATGGTCTGGATTAAAGATACCAACGCCATATGCCCACCGAAGCTTACACAGCCAATTTTAAAAAAGGTAAAAAAGAGGTACCTCAGCGTTATTATTTCCTTAGTTAAGCCTCCCTGCACTGATAACTCCATATTTCTTTTCTTAAGATTAACCTTGTACCCTTTTTCTATGATGATCAAAAAAGGAACTTATACAGGATTGGCTGTGATTTACGATTTGGTTCTTTCAATATCCTAAATTTATGGCTTTTGGTGCTAAAAAAGGCGTAAAAAAATTACGCAAACGTTTGATTAAAGTGCTGTATTTTAATAATTTTATCTAATACGCGCAAAAAAGCCAGATCAACCTGAAACAACAATTTGACTGCGTTTGGCCAATGTATTTCTTTAGCTGCATTATTGAACTGACTTATGATACAAAGCCGCTAAATTAGCCTAACGAAAGTATTGAACAAACGTTTGTGTTAAATTTCCTGATCTATTTAATTAATGCGTAAAAACTGTTTGCGCCTTAAAATCAGCTAAGTAATATGTCAATCGATCTCACATGACTGGTTTGGCAACGTCGGTTTATTGGCCAACAAAAAAATCCTCCAGTTTTAACTGAAAGACTTTCTCTTTTCATGATGACGATATACCTTGTTATTTTATTATTAAATACTGAAAATCAATGAGGAATACTTTGTGAGCTAAGGCAAATCGAAAGCAAGCGAATAATTTAATCTTTTTCCACTTTGTATATATTCAGAAATTACCTTTCCATCTACCAAAATTTTGTATTCTGCCCGCGATTTTGCTTTGGCTTTAGCCAGTGTTTTGAGTTGAGCATGTGTGCCGGATTTTAAAGTCACCTGCTTTTCCCATACGCCACCTATGTTTTTCAGATTGGTTTGCTCACCACTTTCATCGGTATAAGCAGCATCCGCTTTCAAACCATCTCCAAAACTGACCTGATATACTACGGTATAACTTTCTTTCTGGGGTACATTTATTTTGCCTTTCGAATTGGAATAGACGGTTGTCATGGTTGAAAAAGCACAGCTGCTCAAAGCAATCATCAGCAAAAAACAATAGAAAATATTTTTCATAGAGATAGGGGTTAGATCAAGATGACGATGGTTTTAAAGGAAAGGTTGCAGACAATAGTTTTGAAGGAGGAAAATTTTGAATGATTGAGTAAACAACATTCTCTCATTCAACCACTCTATCATTCAGCCCTTCTATCATTCTATCATTCAAAACTCAATCATTTTTATGCAAAAGTATCCACATATAAATCTTCTACCTTTTTACGTGCCCAGGGCATTCTTCTTAAAAATTTCAAACTCGATTTGATGCTTTGATTATTATTAAAGCAATCGATCCTGATCAACGTACCCAGTTTTTCCCATCCATAATGTGCCTGAAGATCGGTTACAATTTTTTCTAAAGTAATACCATGCAGGGGATTGTTTTTTTGCTGTTCGGCCATGGTGCAAAGTTAAGGCAAATTTATTGAGGTTTATATTGTGCCAGCCAAACATTTGCCCCACCACAATCGGGGTCGTTTACCTGATGCTTCAGTACCACAAACTTATTAGCTTCGAGCAGTGCCCGGTACTCTGCAGTATCTAATGAGTCATGAAACAGGTTTTCTCCTCCGTTCTCGCCCCAGGCTTCTCCCCTTTCGGTACCAGAGGTAAACAACAAAATACCATCGGGGTTGAGGTGATTTTTGAAAATTTTGAACATGGCGGGCTGATCTGCTTCAGGTAAATGAAAGAAACTATGCCAAGCAATAAGCACATCAAATTTTTCATCCAAACGTAGCTCGCGCATATCCTCTAATATTAACCGGGTATCAGGGAAATTAGCCCTGGCCAAATCCAGCATCTTTTCACTTGCATCGATACCCACAACACGGATATTGTGCTTAATGAAATGCTCCAATATGGGCTTCCCGTTACCGCAGCCTACATCCAACACGCTGGCATTTGGTGAAAGCTGCCCAATGATCGGGTCCAAATAAACACGTTCTACCGAATCGGCATAACGGTTTTCGGCAAACCACTCACCTATTTTATTGTAAACCTGATAAACGTTTTTGCGCTCTCCTTTTTCCATCAATTAGCCTATTGCGGTTGCATCAATTTCAATCAACATACCATTTAAAGCCAAACGTTGTACAGGAATAAGTGTATTTACAGGGAATTTCAGGTCGGGCCAGATTTTGGTCGATTCTTCAATCAATATCTGATGTTTTTCATCATCGTAATCTACCACCAAAGTAGTTAGCTTGGCAATATTTTCCATTTTCAGGCCTTTACTAGCTAAAGCAATGGCTATATTTTCGAAAACAATGGCTACCTGCGTCCTGAAATCGGTACTTAAAATACCATCGGTTCTGCTCCCTCCCTGTCCGGCAATAAACACCAGCTGGCTCCAGGCCGGAACTGCTGCAACATGCGAGTAGCCATGCGGGCGGGGATCGTAAATTCCTTCAGGATTGGTTATTTCTAATAAAGAAGTGCTCATAAGTATAATTTTATTGCTAAGCTAAGCGATATAACAGATTAATCCGTCGGTACTTTGCAATAAAAAAAGCCTCCCGATCTTCAAGACCGAGAGGCTTTTTGTGGATAGCAACAGCTTAATTACCTGCGGCTGTCCAGGTATTGTTATCTGGATTTGAATCTGGTAATACTTTATTTGGATCTAAAGTTACCGATTCTATTGCTTCAGTTGTTGGGTAACGCACCAACCAGCTGGTGTTCTTCATCCAAACATCAACAGGTACTTTTACGATATCGGTTTTACCGCTTTTGGTTTTAATCTGCAGAATAATTGGCATTGGCATTTTCTCCAGGTTTACCACTTTAATGTTATAACCTGTTATTTTATCGCCATCTTTAACGGCTTCTACAGTTGCAATGCCCTGATCCATTTTCCAGCTGTTTAACCACCAGCTTCTCCAGAACCAGGCTAAATCTTCGCCTGCACCGTTTTCCATTGAGCGGAAGAAATCGAAAGGTGTTGGATGTTTAAATGCCCAGTTTTTAATGTACTGGCGGAAAGCATAATCGAAACGGTCTTCGCCTAAAATCTGGTTTCTTAAAAGATCAAGGCCCCAACCTGGTTTGCTGTACAGGTTAACGCCAATATTGCGTTCAGCCATTCCATCAGGCATAAGCATAATATTTTCGAAAACCGGATTACCGATAACACTCTTACCAATTCTGTTTAGATCAGTTGGCGCACTGGCATACTCTCCATTATTGAAACTGCTTTTAGAAATACCATTGATGAAGGTATTGAAACCCTCATCCATCCAGCCGTATTTACGCTCGTTCGAACCTACAATCATCGGGAACCAGGTATGACCAAATTCATGATCAATTACGCCCCATGCACTTCCTTTTTTAGCTTTCCAACCGCAAAACACAATACCAGGATATTCCATACCACCAATATTGGTTGCTACGTTAACCGCCATTGGGTATGGGTATTCGAACCATTTCGACGAATAGTGTTCGATTGTAGATTTTACGTATTCTACACCACGACCATAGCCATCAACTCCATTGCTTTCTACCGGCTGTGCCGAAACGGCCAAACCTGTTTTACCACTTGGCAGTTTATACCTTGCTGCATCTAAAACAAAAGCTTTTGATGAAGCCCAGGCCGCATCGCGTGCATTTAAAATTTTAAATTTCCAGGTTAATTTATCTTTAGCAGGGCGGGATGCCGGATCGGTAACTTCGGCTTCTGTACGGATATGCACAGTAGCATCGCTAGTTTTGGCGGCATTCCATCTTTGTAATTGTGTTGGTGTAAAAACTTCAGCCGGATTTAATAATTCGCCAGAACCCATAACGATGTGGCTTGCCGGAGCAGTAATGGCAAAATTGATATCGCCATACTCACAGTAAAACTCACCTCCACCCCAGTAAGGCAAAGTGTTCCAGCCAATTACGTCATCATACACCGACATGCGTGGAAACCATTGTGCGATGGCAAAAATTTCACCATTTTTTGTGGTTAAATGTCCAGTCCTGTCCGATCCTTCTTTAGGCACGATATACGAATAATCCATTTTAATGGTTACGATATCGCCATTTGGTGCCATCGGCTGATCTAAACGAATCTGCATGCGGGTATCTTCTACCAATGAAGTGAATTTTACCGCAGCAGCTTTTTGCGATACCGTGATGTTCTGGATTTTATAGCCACCATCAAATTTTTCGCCTTGCGCACCATAACGGCTACGCGAAGGGGTAATAGCATAACCGCGCGAAGTTTCTTTAAAGGTATTTTGATCTAACTGCAGCCACAAATAAGGCAATTTATCCGGACTATTATTTTTATAGGTAATGGTTACTGTTCCGCTAACCGTGTTCTTAGTTTCATCGAGATTGGCGGTGATATTATAATCTACACGGTTTTGCCAGTACTTAGGGCCTGGGGCACCGATAGCCGAACGGAATTCATTTCCATTCTGGGTGTAAAATAGTGGTCCAAATGCCTCAGCCGGGTTATAATTGCTGGTTGGCGCAGGGCTGCTAGCCTGTTGGGCGGAAGCTGAAAAAGCAAAAGCACAACAAACTACACAAAAAGTAAATAGTTTATTCATATTCATGATATAATAAGGTTGTATTCGGGAGGTAAATATAAAAAATAACCACATATAGATTTATATGTGGTTATAATGTTACCAATAAGCTAATATTGGGTTATTGATCTGCCTTTAATTTTGGCAAATCCTGTAATTTTCTTTCTTGCGGTGTTAATTTTTTCCAGGCAACAAACGCACGTGAGATATAATATGCATACCGGTAGGGTCTTTCGGCCTTTACCGATTCTACCGAAGGACGATAAATGATCATAAAATTTTTAAGTTCTTCGCCTTCCAGTTTGGTTAGGTCGGTAACGGCTTTTGCAGTAAAGTTCTCGTCAATTTCCTGCATGTACATTTCCTTTTCTTCCAAATCTGCTTCTTTGCGCTGCTGTCTTTTATATTTGCCATAACCCAGGTTGAGGTTTAAACCACCAACTTTATCCGTCATTCGTTTGCGGTTAAGGTTACCGCCGGTATTGAGCAAAGTATATTTTTCGGCCAAAGGGTCTTTCGCATCGGTAATCTGACTGTTCATTCTTACCGCGCTGATATTTACATCCTTTAAATTATTGGTTTTAACCGGTAGGTAAATGGTCCGGTTTAACAGATTGGTTAAATACAAAGTATCTGTATGGTAGCCTACAGCTGAAAATTCGATCAGATCGCCCACATTGGCACCAATGGCATATCGCCCCTCCTTGTTGGTACTGGTTGTTTTTTTACTGTTCAGATTTCTAATGGTTACACCAGGCAGTGAAAGTGTTTTCTTCGAAAAATCAAATACCGTACCCGTGGCAACTGTTTGGGCAAAAACGCCAATTGGCATAGCCAGCAATAGAAAAATGATTAGTTTGCGCATATTCAAAAGTAATTTAGTTCTTCATTTAAAATCTGCTTTTAACAAACTTTAACATTATAACAAACAGAGTTATATTAGTGTTTTTAAATAATTATCCTCGTCGAAACCGATTAATACTGCCTTGTTGTTTTTTTCGATAACGGGGCGTTTAATGGCGCTTGTATTTTCTTGTAAATAGGCTATAGCCAAATCCTGAGTGTTTATTTCGGCTTGCTCCTCTTTGGTCAGTTTTTTCCAGGTTAATCCCTTGCGGTTAAGCACTGTTTCCCAGCCAAAAATATTACACCACTCGTTTAATTTTTCGGCAGTAATGCCTTTTTTCTTAAAATCGTGAAATTCGAAATCAATTTGGTTTGCTTTTAACCAATCGAGCGATTTTTTAACTGTATTGCAATTTGGAATTCCGTAAACGGTCATATTGAATGTGTGAATTTTGAATGACTAAATGATAAATGGAAAATGTATTATGGATGATGGAGAAAACCGAACTGATCTTAAACCTAACACCCGTTTCAAAGATAGAAAAAATTGAAAGATGGATCATGAAATAGTAGATGTCATCCAATAATCCTCATCATTCGTCACATTTTTAGCCCCATCCGTCACATTTTAAATATTGGTATTATTGCGCTTTGTAAAATTGTGGACTAAACAAATCAACACAATGGAAATTATTTCTGGCAATCCTGCTTCCGAAAAAGCAAAAAACATTAACCAGCTGGAGTTCTGGATCTCGACCACAATGTACATCCTGGCTTTGATCAGCATCTGCACACAAACCACCTATAATTCTGGTCATTCTTATCATTTTAGCGAAAGCGGCATTGATTACAGCGTAATGAAGAACTTCTTCCTGCCCGAAATGTTCAAGATCAGTGTGGTGTATATCAGTTTTCTGCTGTTCAACTTCTGTTTCATGCCGCAGCTGTCGAGGAAAAATAACATTGCTTTAAACATTATTCTTTCGGTGCTGGTAACTGCCTTTTCTATTGTAGGCTGGATGGTAGCCAACACTTATTCGCAGGCTTACCGGCTAGTTGAATTCGAAAACATGAGCAATGCTTACGACATGCTTTTTGGCGAAGCTTTTACTTACGTATTTTTCCTGTATCTTTTATTTAACGTTTATGCCTTTTTTAATGAAAGGGGCCTGGAGTTATTGAATAAGATCAACATATTAAGAGATTACAACCAAAATATCGTTACCGAGGTTTTCATTACTACACGAATCTGGCTGATTTCGCTTTTGGTTTTTGCGGCGGTACTTTCGTTTAAGCTCGATTATGATTTATTGGTAATCTGGCTAATTGCGCCACCTGTAAATATCCTGCTGGCTTTTTGCTCCATTTATTATATCATTCCAAACCTGCGGAAAAACCAGAAAGGTTTTGGTCGTTACTTTTGGGGCAATGTGGCTGTGAGTGCCCTGATTTCGCTCCTATTGCTGATTATGTTGGTACCGTTTATGCGCAATGGCGAAACCGTACCAGTTACTTTAATACTGGCTGCAATTGCCATGGTTTGCGTTACAACCCCGCTGGCCTGGTACATTTACAAAAACAAGTTCGAAAAGCAAACGGAAATCCAGATGCTGAAAACTGAACTGGGTAAATCGGATGCGAGTTTAAATTTCTTAAAATCGCAGATTAATCCACATTTCTTATTCAATGCCTTAAATACTTTGTTTGGCACTGCCCTGCAGGAAAATGCCGAGCGAACGGGTGAAGGTATCCAGAAACTTGGCGACATGATGCGCTTTATGCTGCACGAAAACACACAGGACAAGATTTCACTAACCCGCGAAGTAGAATATCTGAACAATTATATCGACCTGCAAAAGTTACGCACTTCACGATCGGCCGATATCCGGATTGAAGCCCATATTGAAGAGCAGATCAATAATTTACAAATTACCCCTATGCTGCTTATTCCCTTTATCGAAAATGCTTTTAAACATGGTATAAGCCTGCAACAACCCTCGTACATCAAAATGACTTTACAAACTAAAGAAAGTACGCTGTATTTTGATGTAAGCAACAGCATTTACATTAAGGCTGATAATGATCCTGAAAAACTAAAAAGCGGTATTGGGCTTGAAAATGTAAAACAACGCCTGTCTTTGCTCTACCCAGGGAAACACGATTTAATTATCCGCGAAAGTGCCAATGAGTTTTTTGTGCATTTAACGTTGCAGCTGGTTTAATCCAAAGGATATTATTGATTTAAATTTGATAAGCTGATTAAAAATGAATAAAAATTTACAAGTCTATCAGGTGGGTGGGGACACCTACCTTTAGCAGGCGCTTTGGGCGGTGTCTCCACCGCCCATTTGATATTTCGCAGAAATTTAAACAGTTTCTGAGTCTTTTGCTTCTAAATTTATAATTTAGGCAGTTCCTCATTTTGATCCGATATAGCTATTGGATCAAAATGAGGAACGTTTTAAACACTGGAGATGCTTCCTTCGTCAGCATGACATAAAGCGTAAAAACTACTAAGAAACAAAAATGATCGCAATTGCTATAGATGATGAACCCATTGCATTGGATATTATAAAATCGCATGCCTCAAAAGTTCCGTTTATTACTTTGCAGGAAACCTTTACCGATGCTTTTGCGGCCATCACTTATCTTCAACACCATAAAATTGACCTGATTTTTCTGGATATTAAAATGCCTGATATCAGTGGGATCGACTTTTTAAAGAGTTTGAGCAAGCCGCCAATGGTTGTTTTTACCACAGCTTATACCGAACACGCTGTACAAAGTTTTGAGCTTGATGCAGTTGATTACCTCCTCAAACCCTTTTCACTTTCGCGCTTTTTAAAGGCCTGCAACAAAGCTCACGAACTGTTTAACCTGCGGAGTGAAAAACAGGAGGCAAAAGCCAACCACATTTTTATAAAAGATGGCTACGAACAGGTAAAAGTAGAACTGGATGAAATTCTGTACATCGAAGCTTCGGGCAACTATACCCAAATCCAGCTTAAAAATAAACTGCTGAGCTCGCGAATCACCATTAACGACCTGGCCGATCTGTTGCCGAAAACAGATTTTATCCGCTGTCACCGGGCGTTTATAGTGGCTAAAAATAAAATATCCAGATTTGACCGCAGCCAGATCTGGATAGATGAAAAAGTTATTCCTATTGGAGCTACCTACAGCGGTATCCAACTCAATTAGTTTACTTTACATTTACGCGGATGCCTGCCGAGTGGGTAGTAAACTCAGGTGCATACATGCATTGCAAAGTGGTAATACCGTTCGAAAAATTACCGGAGTGCGTAACCCTCAACGGATATTCGAATACATAAGTACCCTTAGGCATATAACTGATAAAGAAATTGGTCGAAGCATCTTTGGTACTTTCGTAATAACCCAATCCATCCTGATATTTATACCTCGAAATTACATTAACGGGCTCAAACCCTGATGAACGCATATCTTTTAAATGAATGTATTCCATATCACGGTCGCAAAAAATTTCTACCCTTACTTTTACCAGATCGCCCGGCGCTAAAACATTATTAGCGGTTAATGGGGTTAGGATATTGCCTGTATTGCTGGCCTTTTGCAAAAACAGTTGTTTCTTAATCTTAACCCCTGTATTTGCCGGTGTAATTTTATCCAGCTGCTCGAAATATTGCCAGTACAAAGCACCCCAGGCAATGGTTTGATTGTTATTTTTAATTTGCACTTTCCCCATTTCCGGTTTTACGCTTGCACCTGCAATGCTTACTTTCTGATAACCTGTACCTGCTTCTTTTTCGGGGTTCGGTCCTTGCAAATCAGCTAATTTTTGCTCACCTATGGTGATTTCGGGTTCGTTACTTTCGCTGAGTAAATCGGTACCTTTCATTAATAAAGCGTAGCAGGCCGCAACTGTCGCTTTGGTGGTTTTCCAATCGTTGGTTTGCTTATTTTTTAACAGCCAGATTTTCATTTCTTCAACCGCTTTGGTATCCTTTGCTACCTCATCAAACGCCTCAATCAACAAAGCCTGTGTTTCAACCGGACTTTGGTACCACCACCAGCCAGCTTTATTTTTGGCCCAATACATCCCCATTTCTTCACTTTGTTGTGCGGTTTGATTGAGCAGGGTGATGATTTTTTGAGCTTCAGCGGTATTACCATTTCTGCTTAATATCAAAGCAGTTTGCGCCAGCTGGTAGCTATCAAAAGTTTTCCAGTTTGCAGTTAGTCTTTTCAGGTAAAAATCTCTGGCTTTTATAAAATCTGCACTGGTATTTTTCGGATTGGTATAACTTCTGGCAAATAAATAATGTATTGGTAAATAGCTATGAAGGTTTGCTTTCGGTTCATGTTTATAATCTTGAACCAATTGTGCATCCAAATAAGCAATGGCTTTATTGAGTATGGTATTAAAACCCGGATAGGCCTTTTCATCAACCATTTTCAGCTTTTTTAACTGGCCCATGCCTAAAACAATATGCTGGGTAATGTACCGGTCTTCTTTCATACCGGTGAACCACGGAAAAGCGCCATTGTTATATTGCATTTTAGCCAATTTATCATAATTGTTTTTCAGTTCATAAGTCATCTGGTTTAAATCGAAAAGCACCGCCAAGCGTTTTTTACGTTCCTTTTCATTATCAGCGTTGCGTACCCATGGCGTTTCTTCGAGTAAAACTGATTTTAATTCCTGGTTTTTCTCCAGATTGGATAAAAGCGCCTCGCCGTTATTACTGTTTTTCCATTGCTCAAAAACTGTTTTAATTTTTGGCGAAGAATTGATAATCCCGGTAGCAAAGCTATTGGCATAAAAGCGGCTAAAAGTTTGCTCTGCACACTCGTAAGGGTACTCCATCAGGTAAGGTAAGGCTTGTACAGCATACCAAACCGGATTTGAGGTAAACTCGAAGGTTAAACTTTGGTTGCGCAAGGTTTTTGAAGTACCCGATTTTTCGAGTTTCTCCATATTAAATGTTTTAGTACTATTGCCCCGCACATTTACCGACATACTTTCGGTAACCAACATGGCGTTGGGTAACACCGGAATGGTATTTTCTTCGCCATCGCTAAACTTGCCACTTTGTGCCAGAACTTTATAAGTAATGGCATTGATGCCCGAAGGGATAATCAAAGTCCACTTCAAAACCGAGCTACCTTCATTGTCAACCTCAAAAGCTTTCTCTGCCTTATCTGCCAGGCCGAAAATCTGGATTGGTTTGCCCGTTAACGCATCGGTTAAAGCCAGGCTTGCTTTGCCATCCAGTTTTTTCCCTGCTAAATTGTTCAGTTTAGCACTTAGCAATATCGTATCGCCCTCACGGAAAAATCTTGGCGTATTAATGGCAATGGCCAGTTGCTTTTGTGTAACCAGTTCTTTGGTAACCGATGCAGTTCTTAAATCTTTGGTGTGGGCGAAACCCATCATTTTATAACGCGTTAACGACTGCGGAATGGTAAACTCGATCTTGATTTCGCCATTGGTATCGGTTAGTAATTGCGGATAAAAAAATGCAAGCTCGTTGAAATTGGTACGGGCAACAATCTCTGTTTTTTTATAGGAACTGGCTTCAATTTCCTGACGCAACGTAGGCGATTTATCTTCACCTGCCATTGCAAAAATCTCATTATCTGCAGATCTGCTACCATAAATAGCATTTGATGCAGCCGCCTTAGCATTTAATGGTGCACTCGATATCTGAGTAACAGAACCAGTCATGCTTTTCTTTTGCTTTGAAGCATAGCCCGCAACCACTACTTCATTTAACGCCTGTCCATCCGGTTTCAGGGTAACATCCATCCGCTTTTTACTCCCCACAACTCCGGTGTAATTCTTATAACCGATATATGAAAAACTTAACTTATCGCCTGCTTTGGCATCAATGGTGTAAATTCCAAATACATTGGTGGTGGTTACCGATTTACCAGATCTGATTTGCACGCCTGGCAACGTTTCTCCCTGATCATCGAAAACCACACCGTAGGTCAGTTTACCCTTTTCTAACTCGGCGAGTTTTTGGATGGCTTCTGGCTGTAAACCTTTCTTTCTGGCTTTCTGAATGTTATTGATGTAATTGCGGTAAGCGTAATTATAACCGCCATAATAATTGTAACCGAACAAATTGAGGCTTTCGTAATTGCGGATAACTGCTGCATAATCGTAATTTTGCCTCAAAAACCATAAATAATCGGGGTTAGTTTTATTGTTGACATTAAAATTCCAATTGTAGAAATAGTAGTTAAAACTGGTTTGCAAATAAGTGTTCCAGTTCATTCCTCTCAAATCATCCAGGCTCGCATCGTAAAGTGTGGCAATCATTTCGGCCATTTGTTTTTCGCCGTTGTTGTTGCTGATCTGCAACTTCCAGCTTTCCTTTTCGCCAGGTTGCAGTTTATTCCTGAAGGTTAAAAATTTAATATCAAGCTCCTTTTTAGGATCAAAAATGCTGACATGCTGCATCGAATTGTAAACCGTACCTTCGTGCACCATGGTAAACTGCACTGCAAAGCCATTCTCGTAGTTTTCATCGGACTTAATACTTACAATACTTTGCTTTGGCGACAGGTTAAGCCAAACTTTTCGGGTTACGCTATCGCGGTAGTACACTTCGTAATAGCCCTTACTATCATTGGATAATCCAGCCAAACGAAAAACAGCACTTTCTCCAGGCCTAATTACGTTTGTCTCCGTACTAATCCATTCGGTACTGGATTGTATTTGTGCGGGCTGCTCATGGTAAACCACTACATATCTATCTACCTTGGTGGTGTCATTTTGTTCGTTTATAGCCGTTAAATTAATTTTATAGTAGCCAGGCTTTAAATCACGCTGACTAAATTCCAGAATCCCCTTTCCGTTTTTAACCGTAGGGTTTTGCTTTAGTTCGACCGATTTCACCGGCCATTTGGCCACTTCCAGTTCGTTATTGTAATCCTCATCCTGGAAAATTTTAATAAACTCTTCCTTAGTCATGGCATAGTTTTCGGCATAAAAAGGACTTTTGTTCATCAAGCGCGAGGGTGCCTGCAACAAGCTCCATTCGGCTTTCACGTTAGCTTTAATTGGTTCATTATTTAAGTTACTTACCCAAAAAGCCAGGCTATCGCTCTTATTGCTCATGTAAATAACCTGTTCGCCACTAACGTTCAGGTTTATATCTTTCTGCCCTACATTAATTGATGTAGTCTTGGCGCGAGTTTCGCCGTTTAAATCGATAACTTCTACTTCGATATCGTAACTATAATTTTGTCGGGTATCCGTAGCTTTTGCAAAAAAAGTAATATCAAATTTACCTCCTGCTTTAGTTACTGTTTTACCAATAGCCATTTGTTTTCTTTCGAACGCACGCGAACCATAAATGGCTGCCTGCTCAGTGTAGTTTAGGCGGTAATCGTAAAGTGCCCTCCTAAAAATCTTATAGTTTACGCTGGCATTACTTACTGCATAACCTGAAAAAGCGTTGGCCTTACCCATAACCTTAATGCTGTCGTTCAGCTTATACCGCTGGTTAGGTTTATCGAAAACAACTTCGAAAGTTGGCCTTTTGTATTCCTCTACCTGCACTCCAATTTCACCATCTTCAGTACCAATGATCATACGACCGTTTAATTTACCCATCGGAATGCTGAACGATCCCTGAAAGGTCCCGTAATCGTTACTTGTTGCACTGACTGAGGTAATTTCCTTTCCATTGGCATCTTTAAAATAAACTTGGAGCGTTTTATTCACCTCAATTTTATTTTTGCCATCTTTTGATAGCAGGCATAACCCTTTGTAGTAAATGGTTTGCCCCGGACGATAAATAGGCCTGTCGGTAAAAAGGACCACGCGGCTATCATCTTCCGCCTCACGGTAATTACTATAATTGCTGATGTTTAATTTCAGCTCATCTTTGCCCAGGGTAAACAATGCCCACGACATGTTATTATTGATTTCATTTGTGCTGGCGTAACCTTTATCATTGGTGGATATCAATGCGCCATTAACAAATTTCCTGGTATTGTAATCGTATCTCTGCTGCTGTATTTTAACATTTTTTAAAGGGGCACCATTGCTCAGCTGACTTACAAAGTATTCATGTTTATCAATATTAACCCTGTTGATTACTGCCATGGCAGTAACCTTAAAATTGATCATACTGTAAACGGTATCCGGCTGCGCCCGGTTAATGGCCTGGCCAATTAAAGTATAATCGTTAAAAGGCAAACCATCCATTTTATCAATTAAAGTATGCGATTGGTAATCGCTGGTTTTGGGTACCACAACAACCCATTCTTTCAGGATCTTTTTATTTTTCAGAAAATCGAAGAATTCCTTTTTGTTGTCAATCTGTCGGTATTCATTATTATATTCAGGTGTTTTAACCAGCCTGAAAACTACGGTGTCGACGTTTTTATATGATAAATGAAGCTGTGCAGCTTTATCAGGCTGTACGTAAGCTTTGGTTTGGATGGTTAGCTGACTGCTTTTGATCTGGGTAATTAAATTTTTGGCATTTTTTGCACCAATACTTTTAGGATAGCTGTTGATGGCTTTTTCGGCCAGGGCAACTGCAGCAATAAGGTTTTGTTTATTGGTATCAATTAACAGCTGGGCGTTTTTATGGATAACAGCCTGTTCGTATAAAATATCTGCATAAACTTCGCTGCCTGTGCTTTGTTCGGCCAAACGACTTAAAGCCGCGGCAAAGGCCTCCTGATTGTCGCCCATAAAATACTGGCTTACAAATTTTAACCTTTTCAAATCGGCATCGGCGAGGGCAGCCAAATTATTGCTGTTTTGATGAAGGCTGATCAGATTTTTGAACAATTGTAGCGCCTGTACTTTAAATGAAGTACTATCTGCAGGTAATTTAACGGCTAAAAAATCGGGGCGGCTCCCCAATAAGGCAAGATTATTCCGGTCAAGTAATTCGTCGTTATAAGTGGTAAGGCTAATTTGCGTATTGCTAAAAACGTCGATGGCGCGGTGTGCAAGTAAATCGTAAAGCGTTGGCCTAAAATTGCGGTTGCTTTTATCGCCCGCTAAAACTGCATCTAAAACATCTACTTTCGTTTGTTGCAAAAGTGCAACCTCATTTAACGATAGCAGATAATATTTTACGGTTTCATTGTTCAGCTTTTTAATGTCCCAGGTTTTAATATTATCGCCAATATCGCCTTGCACCTGCGTGCGTTGCATGATTTGCCAGTTATTTTCTCTCAGATAATTCCAGTAGGTTTCTGCCAGCAGCGATTGTAAAATACTTTTTTCGGGCTGTTTGGCCATGCTGATATCTTTGCGCAAATCAATCAGGATCTTATCAAAGGCATCTTCTTCCAGATAGCTTTGAAACATCATCCGGTAAATAACCGACTTGATAATTAAGGGTGTGTTGTGTGTTTCGTGAGCCTGTTTGCTGATTTTCTCAATCAATGCCAATGCATCTTTAGGTTGCGCGCGGTTAGCAATAGAATCTACCCGGTAAAAATCATCGAAGGTATATTGCTGTGCAGAAACGTTTAGCGATAGCAAAAATGCGCAGATTAGAGAAGCGAAAAAGCGTAAAAATAGGTTCATAAATAACTGGAGTTTTAATATAGATGGATGAGGCGTACAAATTCCATAACCGTTTACCATTTATCTGATTAGGATACTGATCTAAGTTAAGTATTAACTAATTAAATGTTACAAGTTACAAACATTATGGTTTTAAACATTCGAAGCATAACCTTATCTTTGCACCCATGTCAACACAACTAAAAAATCTATCCGATTTCTCTCATACTACGGTTCCTAGCGGAGCAGACTATAAATTCGGCATTATTGTGGCCGAATGGAATGCCGAAATTACCGGCGCTTTGTACAATGGTGCATTAAAAACTTTGCTGGCCAATGGTGTAAAGGAAGAAAATGTCGTTTCGTTACCTGTACCGGGCAGCTTTGAATTAACTGGCGGTGCTGAGATTTTATTGAGCAAAAGGAGTGATATTGATGCCGTAATCTGCCTGGGTTGCGTAATTCAAGGCGATACCAAGCATTTTGATTTCATTTGCGATGCAGTAGCGCAGGGAGTAACCAATGTTGGCATTAAGTACAGTAAACCTGTAATTTTTGGTGTTTTAACTACCAATAACCTGGAGCAGGCCCAAGACCGTGCTGGTGGAAAACATGGGAATAAAGGCGATGAAGCAGCGATTACAGCCATCAAAATGGCCGATTTTTCTGCAAACATTTAACATTGCGTTTTAATAAAGTATTTGTATCTTAGAGATTTAATATTAATCCGATCTGCCGTAACGCTCATGATTTTCACGATTGTTTCAGCAATTTGAACACAAACTTATAAAGATGAAAAAAGTAGCCATTTTATTATTGGCGGTGTTTTGCACCATTACCATTTTAGAATCTTGTTCTTCTAAACTTTGCCCTGCATACGGATCTTATCCGGAAGGAAAACGCAGAAGAAACTAATCTCCTATTTCTTAATTCTCATATTCAGGTCATTTGCAGAACTTTATTCAATTGCAAGTGTTATTCTGAAAACAATAAAATATATTCATGAATTGGGTTAACTTAACTTCAGTAGAACAACTTGATGAAATCAAAAACGCAAGTGGCTACAGCCTCATTTTTAAGCACAGTACACGTTGCTCGATTAGCCTGATGGCTAAAAAGAACTTTGAGTTTGATTGGGATGTAATTCCTTCAGATACTAAACTTTTCTTTTTAGATCTGATTAGTTACCGTGATATTTCAAACCAGGTTGCAGAAGTATTTCAGGTAACACACCAATCGCCACAAATTTTATTAATTAAAGATGGTGAGTGTGTTTTAGAAGCTTCGCACAGCGATATTTCGGCAGAAGAAGTGGCAGAAGTGATTGCGGCCTAAGCAATAAAAGAATTTGATAAAGAAGGGGTATTCAAGCGATTGGATACCCTTTTTTATTGATTGTTGTTCTACTGGCTGGTGCCCGCACCAGCCGGCTTACCTGTTTTTAGTTTACAGATGGGAAAGAGTCTCTGACTCGTTCTTAACTATTGTCCTACTGATTGGCGTCTCTACCTACCAGCCTTTCATCCATCCTTGAAAACGCTTCGCTGAACTTTACGGACAGTATACGATCGCCGTGGATAGAAAACAAAAAAAGGCCTGTGAACACACAAGCCTTTACATATTTATCATGTCTGTAAATTAAGCAACCACAGTATTCTCTATCTTCAATACTTTCGACGTTATTGTTCTTGTTTCTTTGCAAAGTTTCGAATCCTGTGCCAGTGCTTTTCCATAGGTCGGGATCATTTCTCTGATTTTAGCCTGCCACTCATCGGTAGCTAGATCTTCTGCAAAACAACGGTTCAGTAAATCGAGCATAATCGAAACAGCTGTTGATGCGCCTGGAGAAGCACCCAGTAAGGCTGCAATTGAACCATCAGCTGCGTTTACCACTTCGGTACCAAATTCTAAAATACCGCCCTTTTTCTCATCCTTTTTAATTACCTGTACGCGCTGACCTGCATATTCAAGTTCCCAATCTTTTAACTCAGCAGTCGGTAAATATTCCTTTAATGCTTCCAGTCTATCTTCGGGCGATTGTCTAACCTGCTCAATTAAATATTTTGTTAAATCCAAATTGTGCAATCCAGCCGAAATCATAGGGCGGATATTGTTAAACTTGATCGATTTTGGTAAATCTAAAAACGATCCGTTTTTAAGAAATTTAGTTGAAAAACCTGCGTAAGGACCGAATAATAAGGCTTGCTTGCCGTTAATCATACGGGTATCGAGGTGTGGTACCGACATAGGCGGCGCACCAACCGCAGCTTTACCGTAAACCTTTGCGTGATGTTTTTTAATAATTTCTTCGTTGGTACATTTTAACCATTGCCCGCTAACCGGGAAACCGCCAAAACCTTTTCCTTCAGGGATATCAGATTTTTCGAGCAAAGGCAATGAGCCACCGCCAGCACCGATAAATACAAATTTAGCTACGCGTTTACGTTTATCGCCGTTATCCAGGTCTTTTACCTTTACAATCCAGTTGCCATCTTTATTCTTTTTCAAATCACGAATTTCGTGGTTAAAGAACAAACTTACGTTAGGCTGCTGTTTCAGGTTATTAAACATGTCGCGGGTTAGCGTACCAAAGTTAACATCGGTACCCAGGTCCATTTTTGTTGCAGCAACTTTCTCATTTTTTTTGCGGCCATCCATAATCAATGGAGCCCAGCTTTTTACCAGTTCGGTATCTTCAGTGTACTGCATATCGCTAAACAAATCGCATTGTGTTAATGCATCGTAGCGTTTTTTCAGGTAATCGACATTCTTTTTACCCCAAACAAAGCTCATGTGTGGAATGTTGCGGATAAAATTGCAGGGGTCGGAAACCAATCCCTTTGTTACTAAGTATGACCAAAACTGTTTAGAAACCTCGAAATGTTCGGCAATCTGAATGGCTTTCTTTGTTTCCACCGTACCGTCCTTCTTCTCGGGCGTGTAGTTTAATTCGCAAAAAGCAGAGTGTCCCGTTCCGGCGTTATTCCAGGCATCAGAACTTTCTGCTGCCGCAATATCTAAACGTTCGTAAATTTCAATGCTTAGATTGGGTTCTAATTGTTTTAATAAAACACCCAGGGTTGCACTCATGATGCCTGCCCCTATTAAAATTACATCAGCGTCAGTTTTACCAACTGTCTTTTTCTTTTTTGTCATCTTATTCTAAAGGAGTTACAAATTTAACACGATTTTAAACATCCTACGAATTTTAAGGCATTAAATCTGAAAAAAATTGCGTAAAAACGAGAAATACTTCTCTCTTTTTAATTGTTTCTAATCAAATTTTAATCCAAAATCAGGCATCACCAATACAAGTATTAAAAAAGACATTTATTAAACAATAAGCTGCAATATTAATTTATTAAATACCACGCTTATTTCTTAAAGATATTTATCATTTTACCGCTAAACACAGTGTTTTTTTAGAAGTTCGATAATCAATCAGTAAATCGAAAAGCAAAACTTAGCACAATGATCGATTTTTATTTTTTTATTGACTAAAATGCTAGTTTTATACATCTATTATTTACCCTAACGCTATGAAAAATTTGATTTTAATCTGTCTCGCACTTTTTCTTGCAGGCTGTTCAAAAGAAAAAACAGACCAGGCCTTGCTTGAGCTCGATAAAAAGAAACTGGAAGAAAATATTAATTACGATAAAATCACATTTTATAAGTTTGTTAAAATAGCGGTGCGTTCAACTGCGGTTCAAGATACTACCCTACCCGAGTATCAAAAATTCAGCAAACAGACCCAAAGTGTTGTAAAAACCTTAAATACCGTAAATGCAAACTACAACGAAAGCATCTCGGTAATTGATGCACTCCGCATTTACCAGGAATACCGTTCAGTAAAGCAATTTGTAAAAGAAACCGACGAGGATGTTTTCCCGCTTTTAATCAATGGTTTCATTGCCATGAAAACAGGTTCCAAAATACCTCCCCCATTTTTTAAAAATGCCGGCAAGGCATATTTTCAAAATATAGAGCATGCAGTACTGAGTATGGCCGTACTGGCTACCCGCGATTTAGGACAGCCCTTTGCACTTTACGAATGTACCAAAACACAACCCGAACTGCTTGATGATTGTGAAGTTAAAACCCTCCTCGAATTTGTACGCAGTTTCCTGTTTTTTAGCAATAACCTTTTTTACCTTTCGGAAGATGGCCTTTCGAGAAACATTAAGTGGTTGGATAAAAATGAAAAAATTCCGCTAAACTATACCAAAGCCTTTTTTGGCTGGAGCGACTTAAACAACGAGCAAACACATCTGGCCTTTCATAGCATGAATTATCTGTTCAGAGGTTTCGACCGGATGCGCATGGAACGTAAAATAGATGAAGAGCGATCGCTCGAAGATTTTGAAGCTTTTTTAACCGATATGAATAAGCTGGGCATGCAGAACGAACTGGTTTGGGGAATAACGGCCTATCTCTACCTAAAGAAAGCGGAACCCGAAAAATCAATTCCGGCTTTGGAAAAACTCAGTAAAAGCACACTGATTTCTAACAACGAGCGCGAAGCACTGCAACAGACCATTGCCTATGTAAAAGACCGCAAATCGGTAAAGGCTTTAACCAGCGTTTACGATAAGGCATTTATCGGCAAAATTGCTACCCGGTATATGGTTGCAGTAATGGCGAAGGTTGACTGGGAAAACGTGATGAAGCAACAGGGAGTTCCGTACACCAAAGAAGTGTTTGCAGGAATTCATCAATTTAAAGCCTTATTAAATGCAGTAAGCCAGTACACGCAACCCTCCACATTAGAAAAAGGCAAAAAAGAGATTGGAAAGAAAGGCAGCGAACTGTTTGAAAAAGCTAAAGGCCTGTTGGATTAGATAAAAATGGCATTAACCTGTATGACTTAAAATATTAATCAGTTTGCCGAAGGGATCCCGGGTGTAAAACCGCCTTACTCGCCAGGTTTCGTTCACAGGCCCGTATTCAACCGGAAATCCGGCAGCCCTCACCTTCTCTAATACCAGATCAACATCTTCTACTTCGATAGACAGATCGGGTGTTGCTGTGCCAGAGCCACCTTCGGAAGCAAAACTGATTTGTACATCCATTTTTTGGCCAACTACACCATAGGTAGTTATCCAACCATGATCCATGAGTAAATCCAACCCTAAAATATCCTGATAAAAACGGGCTGCTGCTGCAATTTCAGGGGTATCAATATTAACTACTATTCTTTTTACCATAGTTAGCTTATTAAACTACAAAGGACGATTATATACAAAGTACGCAATCTTTGAGGCTAGCCTTAAAGATTGCGTACTTTATGATTCCCAATCAAGTTGGGAATGACGATCACCTCCTTAATATTTTCGAAAATATTAATTTTTAAGTTTTGCCTTAAATACTTTTTCCAGTTTTTCTAATTTCGGGAGGATAACCAACCTGCAATAAGGTTCGCTTCCGTTTTTATTGAAATAATTCTGGTGGTAGTTTTCGGCAACATAAAAAGGCTTGGCAGCTTCAATCGCTGTAACTACTTTTTTGCCATAGGCATTGGTTTTATTCAGTTCGGCTTTGTACTTCTCGGCAGCTGCTTTTTGTTCAGCATTGTGGTAAAAAATAACAGAACGGTATTGTGTACCGCTATCGGCACCCTGACGGTTTAGCGTGGTAGGATCGTGACTTTTCCAGAATACCTCCAATAAATCATCGTAAGAAATAACCATGGGATTGTAGGTAATTTCGAGCACTTCGGCATGACCGGTTGCGCCTGTGCATACCTCCTCGTAAGTTGGATTGCTTAAAGTGCCACCTTCATAGCCCGATTTAACCGAAACTACACCTTTTAAGCGTTGAAATATAGCTTCAGTACACCAGAAACAGCCCATACCAAAGGTTGCCTTTTCTGTTTTTTTTCCCTGCGCCTGTACCTGGTTGATGGCCAAAACGGCCAATAGTATTAAAATTATCTTTTTCATTTGTGTTTTTTATGAGTTGAAAATAACTGGCAGGAACATAAGTTCTCACCTGATGATTTCTTTTTAATGATACGAAATAAAACGACTGATAGTTTGTGAATAAATTATAATGGATTTAGTGTGACAATCGAACATTTTACCGATTTTACTGTTTTTGTTAGTAACTTAAAAAACTGTATATTAATCCATTAATAGCATTCCATTAACACAAAAACCAGTTATTAACAATTCTTTCTAAATTCGTACAACATTAAATTTAAAATTATGTCAACACCTTATATCCCTTGTTTAGATTTAGGCTCGTACATTCACGGCACCGAAGAAGAACGCAAAAAGTTTTCTGATGAACTGGGCAGAGCCTTTAACGATTCGGGCTTTGTAACCATTACCAACCATGGCCTGAGCCAGGAGCTGATTGATAAGCTTTACGAAAACATTAAAGCAGCTTTCGCTTTACCGGTAGAAACAAAAAGGAAATATGAAAAACCCGAACTGGCTGGCCAGCGCGGCTATACCAGTGCAGGCAAGGAAACTGCTAAGGGTGCTAAAACGCCTGATTTGAAAGAATTCTGGCAAATTGGTCAGGAGGTTACAGATGGCGACCCTGTTAAAAATGAATACCCGGATAATGAGGTTTTAACAGAATTACCGGAATTTAACAAGGTTACCGGCGAAATTTACAAGAAACTGGAAGAAAACGGAACGCACTTATTACGTGCCATCGCTACCTATTTAGAATTACCGATTAATTATTTCGATAAACACGTTCATAACGGAAATTCAATTTTAAGGGGAATCCATTATTTCCCGATCGAAAATCCTGAAACCATCCCGGACGATGCGGTACGTGCAGGCGCACACGAAGATATTAACCTAATTACTTTATTAATTGGTGCCAGCGCCGACGGTTTGGAAGTTTTAACCCGCAGCAATGAATGGCTTCCGATTAAAGCACACCATACCGATATTGTGGTAAACGTTGGCGATATGTTACAACGCTTAACCAATAACAAATTAAAATCGACAACGCACAGAGTAGTAAATCCGCCACGCGAGCTGATGAAAACTTCGCGTTTCTCAGTTCCTTTCTTCCTGCACCCACGCAGTGATATGGATTTAACCAGCTTAGCTTCAACTATCGATGCCGAACACCCGAAAGCCTACAGCGATATGACTGCCGGCGAATACCTGGATGAGCGCTTGAGAGAAATTGGATTGAAGAAATAAAGGGATCGTCATTGCGAGGCTCGATTTTTCATCGAGACGTGGCAATCTTTTTCTAAAAATTTAAGCATCGGCTAAAACCGGTGCTTTTTTTATTAATTTAAACCATGCATTCGACAACTTTAGCAGTTTTTGCCGAAATCAAGGGTATTGGTTCTGCCTCCGGATTATTCCTCAGTAAAGATTTATTGTACATTATTGGCGATAACAGCGGCTATCTGAATGAATTTAACATCAAAACCAGTCAGCTTCGAAAAATTCAAATTTTATCTGATCCCGGCTTAATTAATTTGGAAAACATCCCCAAACCACTAAAACCCGATTTCGAAATTCTTTGTCAACATGGCGACAAACTGTACATCTTAGGCTCTGGCTCTACCAGCAAAAGGAACCTGATAATCGAATTCGATTTGAAAACGCAAGAGGTTATTCGGCACGATCTCACCCCTACTTATAATAAGCTCAAAACCATTGCCCATATAAACGACGAGAACTTTAACCTCGAAGGCGCAATTTATACCGGCACAACCTGGTTACTTTTTAACCGAGGCAACGGAACTGAGCAAAAGAACGGAATATTTATTATTGAAGATACCAATCTATCAGATGCGAATAAAGCTAAATTTGTTGGTTTTAAGCTTCCTAATATCGATCATATAGAATCTACTTTTACAGATGCTATGCTGGTAAAAAACGAAATATTTTTCATTGCAACCGCAGAAGATACCCAATCTACATATGCAGATGGAGATATACTAGGCAGTTTTATCGGCAGCATAAACCTACAAACCTTAAAATTAACTTTTAGCCACAAAATATCGGCTAAGCATAAATTCGAAGGGATTACCTTTTTAAAACAAAGCAGCGGCAAGATTGAATTTCTGCTTTGTGAAGACCGCGATACGGAAGAACTTAAAACTACAATTTATAAACTAACGTTAACCAAATAACTTATATTTGAAATGATTCCCTACTCGATGATACTGTACAGCTAAAAAAATAATTATGCTAAAAGAGAATTATCCGGAAGGTTATCAAAGTCTATTTACCGTTTTCAACTCCATTTATCCCCTTAGCGATGAACTAAAAGCGGCAATCGTTAACAACAGCAATGTAGTTAACTTCAAAAGAAAAACCACATTATTAAACGCTGGAGAAACCAGCAATACCATATACTTTATTGTAGCCGGTGCCGCAAGAGTATATTACCTGGATAAGGATGGAAAGCAAACCAATACCTGGTTTTTATTCGAAAATGAATTACTCATTTCTGTTTATAGCTTTTTTACAGCGCAGCCAAGCTTCGAATATATCGAAACCTTAGAAGATGCTACCCTAATTGCCGTAAAAAGAGAAAAATTAGATGAAATGTACCTCAAATACATGGATTTTAATTTCATTGGCCGCAAACTCACTGAATATTATTACATCCGTAACGAAATACAGGCAAATGATCTGCGCATGCTAAGTGCAAAAGAACGCTATGAACAATTGCTTAAACGTAGTCCCCAACTTTTTCAAAGGGTGTCTTTAGGGCATATCGCTTCCTATCTGGGCATTTCGCAGGAAACATTGAGCAGAATTAGAAAGTAAGTTGTTTTTTGACTTTTATCAAAAGTTTATCAACCACGTTAACATAGATTTGAGCAACAAATTCAAAACGCTATGTTAATTGTAATTTTTATTGTATTTGGTTTTTGCTTTTTAATAGAACGGCTCAAACCGGGATGGAAATTACCCGAAGTGCCAACCTGGACCATCAGGGTTTTAGGTGTGAATTTTATCCAGCTGGGCATTGTGCTACTCGCCGGATACACCTGGGAAAAATGGCTTTCTTCTGTTTCCGTTTTTCATTTGTCTAATCATGTTCCCAATTGGCTGGGTGGCATTATTGCTTACTTTATTGCTACATTTATATTTTACTGGTGGCACCGCTGGAGACATACCTTTGATTTTCTATGGCTAGGATTTCATCAGATTCATCACAGTCCTCAACGCTTAGAGGTTATTACTTCGTTTTACAAGCACCCTCTGGAAATGACTGTTAACTCTATAATAGGAAGCTTGCTAGTTTATACTTTATTAGGCTTAAACCCAGAGGCTGGAGCCATTTATACCTTATGCACTGCCTTAGGCGAGTTTTTTTACCATACCAACGTAAAAACACCCCAATGGATTGGTTATATTTTCCAGAGGCCGGAAATGCACCGCATACATCACCAATACGAAAAACACAGCAATAATTATGGCGATATTGTTTGGTGGGATATGCTTTTCGGGACATACGAAAACCCAAAAGAATTTAAAAGTATGTGTGGTTTCGATAATGAAAAAGAACAAAGACTAGTAGATATGATAAAATTTAGAGACGTACATAAACGCTGGTAGCTGTTATGCTTGAAATTAGTTTCTTTAATAGTCAACTACCTAAGCGCACTTACTTTTAAGCTACCTTAAATTAAATCCTCACCTTAATCTTTTTAACTTAATGATAAATATTGAACTTAAACTTCAAACGATCTAATTCTTCAACAAACTCCTTACCGAAACCTGTGGCGTTTCACCAGCTGGTACAATAAAAATAGCATCATTTTCTATCACCTGTCCCTCATCGAAATAATATCCGGCTGTAACCGGAAGTACCGCAGTAATGGCCTTTCCGTCTTTATCTTTTGTGGCATAAGTAACATTAATTAAATGGCTTTTCATGCTTACCTGTACCTTTTTTGAAGTTAACCTCGCACCTGTAGCATTTACACAATCCAATTCTATAATTTTAGAATTAGATATTCCGGAAAGATCAAGTGAACTGGCCAAACGGATATTAAAAGATTTACCAGTATTGTTTTTTACCGAGGCTAAAACTTTATACCGATCAAAATCCTGATCTTTAATATTTACCTTTTCTTTATTTACAATAGTGTAGGTTACTGCAATTCCGTTTACATTTACGGTTTCACCATCTTTAATCTGCTGTGCGTTTACATTGATTGATGCAACCACAAGGAGCAATAAAAAGGCTAATGCTTTGATACTTTTCATAATTAATTGCGTTTTAGATTTATTTTTTTGATTCGTCAATAGCTTTGTTTACCACGTCTTCTATCCGACCTCTGATTTTTAAATTCGACAGTTTATCGGTAACGGTTGGATTAACCCTGTTAGATAAAAACACATAAACCAAACCCCGTGAAGGATCTACCCAAACACAGGTACCGGTGTAACCCGTGTGGCCATAAGTTTGCGGAGAAGCCAGTTCAGATGGATAATGTTTGGTTGTATCGGGATCCCATCGGTCGAAACCAAGGCCCCTGCGACTCACATTCGATTGTTTTGAAGTAAACAAATCTACCGTTGCATTTTTGAAATAGGTTTCACCACCATAAGTACCACGGTTTAACAACATCTGGTAAATAATGGCCAGATCGTTTGCGTTGGCAAATAACCCCGCATGACCGGAAATACCACCAGCCAAAGCCGCTCCCTGATCGTGAACATAGCCTACCAGTAAAGTTTTCCTGAAATATTTATCATCTTCGGTTGGAATAATCTGCTCGGGTTTAAAACGGTTTCGTGGCAAAAAGCCTGCAGTTTGCATCCCCAAAGGTTTATAAAAATTTTCGTACGTATATTGATTTAAAGGCTCTTCGCTGATATGTTCTACAATATCTTTCATTACGTACATGCTGATATCGCTGTATACATATTTACCACGGGTTTTAATTGGGGAGTTGAGCATTTTAGGCCACATAAAATCTTTAAAGAAGCCCTTTTTAATGTAATAGTTATCGGCTACCTTGGTAGGGTAAGCGGCCGACGAATCCCTGCTGTAGTCGCCGGTTTTAACATAATCGTGAAACGGGATGTAAGGAATAAACCCTGCCTGGTGCAACATTACCTCACGCACCTGAATGTTGTTCATCGGGGTGGTACGTGCTTTAGGGATATATGCACCAATATTGGTATCCAATTTTAATTTCCCTTCTTCAAACAAACGCATTACTGCAGGCGTAGTGGCGGTAACTTTGGTTACCGAAGCCAGGTCGAAAATATCAGTTACCTTATCTGGCAGCTGAGTATCATAGGTATGTGTACCGTAGGCTTTATTAAAAATTACTTTCCCGTCTTTAGCTACTAAAACCACCAAACCAGGCGTTGCTTTTTGGGCAATAGCTTCGGCTGCGATGGCATCAATTTCTTTTAAATTATTGGAGTTTAAGCCTGCATCTTCGGGTACTGTATATTTTAAACGGGTAGCTGTGGTGGTAAAGCCCGATCCCGTGGTATAACGCGCGGAGTAAGCAGTAGTTAATTTATTGGTAGCGGCAATACCTCCAAAAATATATTGAGGTAACAGATTGGCCGCATCTGTATTGTTTTGTACCGTCCAGATTATGGGCGACTGCAGCAGATCGAAAGATTTTAAACCCGGGCCATTACCGAAAAAGGAAATGATAACCTGCTTGTTTTTGCTTATGCTGTTAATAAAATTGATGTATTTGGCCTGGGTTACATGCTGATCATCAATGGCAATTAAAATTGTATTGAAATATTTTAGATCATCCTCCAAATTATTGAGGTTCAGGCTGTCTTTATACTCATCGGCCGAAAATGAAGTAATCTTCGCATATTTATTAGCCAAACTATCGAAAGTGGTGCTGTAAGCAAAGCCCAGGCTTACTGATGCAATATTCTTCTTATCGAGCGATTTTAAAGGCACCACCGCGTCCTGATTATTCAATAATACAGTTGTACTGGTAATACTGTTGGCAATGGCTAGTTTTTTCTCGTTTACGGCATGCTCTTGCGCACAGGCGGCTAAACATAAAATATTAAAAAAACTTGCCGCAGCCAGGACATACAATTTACTTCGCTTCATATACTTTTTCTCCGTTCAGGTAGGTTTTTAAAACTTTGGTTTTTAATATATTTTGTGGTGTTGTTTTTAAAATATCGTGATCGAGGATTACAAAATCGGCCAATTTACCTTTTTCCAGGCTTCCTTTTTCCTGTTCTTCAAAATTGGCTTTTGCCGCCCAAATGGTCATTCCACGTAAAGCTTCTTCGGGTGTTAAGGCATTTTCGACCTGAAAACCACCTTTCGGAAAACCTTTTGCATCTGTACGTACCGTTGCAGCATAAAACGTTAATAACGGATTAATGTTTTCTACCGGAAAATCTGTTCCCAATGGAATCCAACCATTCTGTTTTAACAATTGTTTGTAGGCATAGGCACCTTTTAACCTTTCGGCACCTAAACGCTGTCCGGCCCAATACATATCTGAAGTAGCGTGTGTAGGTTGCACTGATGGCACAATACTCGCTTTACCAAACAAGTTAAAATCGCTGGCATTCACCACCTGTGCATGCTCAATGCGCCAGCGTTTATCGTTTTTGCCTTTTAAAATTTTACTGTAAATATCAAGTATTACCCGGTTGGCCGAATCGCCGATGGCATGGGTACACATCTGAAAATTATTCGCCGCTATTTTAGCTGCAACTTCTTCAAAATGCTGCCGATTGCTAAGCAGGAAGCCTGTTTTATTGGGCATATCACTATAAGGATGCAATAAACAGGCACCTCTCGAACCTAAGGCTCCGTCGGCATATACTTTAAATGCACGTACATTGAGCCGGTCGGTTTTAATGGGGCCACGGGCAAAAAGGTATTTATAATTTTCGGGCGCATCAGAAAGCATCACATACAACCTCATTTTGAGCTTCTGCTCTTTTTGAAGTTTTTCTATAAACTCAACCGCCAGATAGCTTAATCCGCAATCATCAATCGTAGTTAAACCAGCAGCAAAGCAGTTCCGCTGGGCATCGGTAAAAATCTTTTCGGCCTGTTTGGCATCCGGCGAAGGAATTTTGCTTTCTACAAGTGCTACCGCATTATCGATCAACACGCCCGTTAACCTGCCATTTTCGGTCAGCATATCGCCACCGGTTAGTTTTTTAGGGCTTTTGATTCCGGCATCAATGAGTGCTTTTTGGTTGGCAATAGCGGCATGGCCATCAATCCGGTTTAAAAACACCGGACGATTTGGGAACAGTTTAGTTAACTTCTCATTAGTTGGAAAAGCTTTGTTTTCCCAATCGTTTTGATCCCAGCCATTGCCAATTAACCAGCCATCGGGATGGGTTTTGGCAAAAACGGTTAAACGGTTCAGCACTTCGTCCCACGATTTTGTTTCGCGTAAATCGGCAGTCTGCAGGCTTTGTCCGTAGCCAAAAAAATGGGCATGGGCATCAATAAAACCAGGATAAACCGCTGTACCTTCAGCATTAATTTCTTCTTTGGCACTGTACTTACCCCTGATTTCAGCCGTATTACCCAGACTTAAAACTTTACCATTTTTTACGGCAAAAGCCTCAACAGTATCAAACCCTGCATTAACGGTGTACACCTTTGCATTGTACACCATTACGTCTACTTCTTCTTTTTTGGCACAAGAGGTAAACAACAAAGCCAGCAAAAGGCTGTACAAACTAGATTTCATGTTGATAAAGATAGAAAATTGAAAGCATTTGACTTTGTAATTTCGGTTTTACAGAGGTGAAAATGATTTAACTATCAGTTTTACGTAAATGGTGTAGGTAAGCTGGTTGGTGCAGACACCAACCACTAGAAAAATGGAATTGCAGGTTTATAAATTACTTCTTTCAAATTTTTGGTCCGAAAAGTATTAATCAGGATGAACACAAAATTTAAAGCATACAAACAAAAAGGGATTACCAGGTAAGTGTAAAAACTAAAGCGTCCGCCAAGGTGCATTATTTTAGTGAATAAACTTACCGAATATATCAGTGTTATGACCAATGTCCACGTAGCTTGAAAGTTGAGCAGTTTTTTACCCATTTCATTTAATCTGGGATCTTCATTTCGCTTAAAATACCATAAAATTAGCGGAACAATAAATCCTAATATCGGATAAATTATAAAACTTAATGCAGATAGGTTTAAGAGCGGAAAGAGATAAGTTTGTTCTTTTTCAACCTGACCGATTAAATCCACCGGGCTTAAGTCAAAAACCTTCTCTAATCTTTTTATGGTATCTCCTCTTGCCCCGGTTTCATTCTGCTCGATGCGTTGAATGGTACGCAAACTCAATTGTGTTTGTTTCGCTAATTCTTCCTGACTAAAGCCATGCTCGTTTCTAAGGGCTTTTACTTTATCTGATAGTTTCATGTTTTTGATTCGGTTAACAAATGTAAATGATCATATCCAGATTTGATACCGACTTATTTACGTCATTTTTATGCCAATCCTTCAGAAATGAATTAATCCTGTTTACCCACAGTCATTTACATGTTGAGTTTTAAACAATTCCGGTTCATTAAGCTTATTTTGCATAATTTAGCGAATTCACTTTGCCCTAATACATGACTGATATTATTCACTTATTGCCTGATGCTGTTGCCAATCAGATTGCTGCAGGAGAAGTTGTTCAACGACCTGCTTCTGCAGTAAAAGAATTGCTCGAAAATTCGATAGATGCCGGCGCAGACAAAATTCAACTGGTAGTAAAAGATGCAGGCAAAGCCCTGATTCAGATTATTGATAACGGCTGTGGAATGAGCGTAACCGATGCACGCATGTGTTTCGAGCGCCATGCTACCTCGAAGGTAAAAAAGGCCGAAGATTTATTTGCCATCCGCACCATGGGTTTCCGTGGCGAGGCCATGGCTTCGATTGCTGCTATTGCGCAGGTAGAAATGAAAACCCGCCGGTACGAAGATGAAATTGGCACCTGCATTTCTATTGAGGGTGCGCAGGTAACCGGGCAAGAGCCAGTAGCCACTGCAGCCGGAACACAGATTTCGATTAAAAACCTGTTTTTCAATACGCCGGCCCGCAGAAATTTCTTAAAGAGTAACCCTGTAGAAATGCGCCACATCCTTGACGAATTTCAACGGGTAGCCCTCGCACATCCTGAAGTCTTTTTCAGTCTGCACCACGATGGCGTAGAAATTTTTAACCTGCCAAAGGGCAATTTGAAACAACGCATCGTTCATCTTTTCGGCAACAACTATAACGAACGACTGGTACCTGTAGAGGAAGAAACGACCATTATTAACCTGAAAGGATATATTGGTAAGCCAGCATTTGCAAAAAAAACAAGGGGCGAACAGTTCTTTTTTGTAAACAACCGTTTTATAAAAGATCCCTATTTAAATCATGCGGTAAGCTCGGCTTTCGAAGATCTTTTGCCCGAAGACAGTTATCCGTTATACGTATTATTTATTGAGATCGATCCGGCAAAAATTGATGTAAACGTTCACCCAACTAAAACCGAAATTAAATACCTGGACGAGAAATCGATCTATGCCATTTTAAAATCGGCAGTTAAACGTTCTATCGGCCGCTATAATATTGCCCCTACCCTTGATTTTGATCAGGAAACGGGCTTTAGCAATATGATTACGCACAAAGCGGTTGAAGACATCGTGCCACCAAGCATTAATTTCAATCCTGATTTTAACCCTTTTGCCAGCGATAAAAGTTCTACTTCCGGTTATGCTTCATCGCCACGAAATTATGATGCCAAACCCAGCGCCAAAAACTGGGGTACACTTTACGATATAACCGAGCAACCCGTAGTAGAACAGACTAGCTTTTATGAGGCTGATGATGCTGTTTTAGAGACCAAGCAAAAGCAATATATGCAGCTGCACAACCGTTATATTGTTTCGCAGATTAAATCTGGCTTAATGGTTATCGATCAGCAAATGGCGCACGAACGAATCCTTTACGAGCGTTTTCTCGTACATCTCGATGACCGCAAAGGAGCATCACAGCAAAGTTTGTTTCCGCAAACCATTACGCTCAATGCACACGATTTCGAACTGGCCAAAAGTTTGTTAGACGATATTAAAAGCCTGGGTTTCGATGTGCGCGAATTTGGCAAAAATACCCTTGTAGTGGAAGGTGTACCCGTTGATCTGGGCAGCACTAACATTAATGAAACACAGTTATTTGAGCAGCTGATTGAAGGCTTTAAAAACTCTCAACAGGAATTAAAATTAAATAAGCGCGACAGCCTGGCCAGAAGCTTAGCTAAAAACAGCGCCATTAAAGCGGGTACAAGTCTTGCACAAGAAGAAATGAATACGCTTATTGATGAGCTTTTTGCCTGCAAAACCCCTAACTTTAGCGTAAGTGGTAAACCAATTATCCAAACCATTACTCTAGCAGAGCTGGATAAGAAGTTTGAGAAGTAAGTCAGGGGTCCGAAAGTCGGAAGACCGAAGACATGGCGCAGAAGACCAAAGCAGAAATACCAGAGCAAAAAGCTTAGATGCCCTGAGGTGTCTTAGGTGGCAAATAGTCAGGGGGCCTAAGACTAGGAGCTAAAAGACTAAAGCGGAAAGCCTGATGCTAAATATGATAAAATAACAGTTAACCGATTTAAACAATTAACCAGTTAAACCGTTAATAACCGATTAACCAATTTTTAAAATTAAATGAACAACATATATATCCCACCAATAGTTAAAAATCTGCTAATTATTAACATCTTGTTTTTTGCAGCTACGCTATTGCTTCCTAATCTTCATTTAGATAACCTATTGGCGGTTTTTTATTTCGATTCTCCCAAATTTAGATTTTGGCAACCCCTTACCTACATGTTTATGCATGGTGGTTTTGCGCACATATTCTTCAACATGTTTGCCTTATATTCTTTTGGCAGTATCCTCGAGTCGCGATGGGGTGCAAAAAAATTCCTCATATTTTATTTTGTTACAGGATTCGGCGCATTGGCCTTACAATGGGCAGTACAAGCATATGAAGTACATCAGATTATTGGCCAGATTACCATGTTCGATGGTTGGGAAAAACTGATCCAGTCAGAAAGACAGGCCCAAACACTTGGCAGCATTTATTATGGTGGCATGGTAGGTGCTTCAGGTGCAATTTTCGGTTTACTGGTCGCGTTTGGCATGCTGTACCCTAACGCAGAATTACTAATTATGTTTATTCCCGTACCGGTAAAAGCTAAATACATTATTCCAATTTATATTTTAATAGAACTATCTTTAGGTGTTGCCCAGTTCGAAGGCGATTCTATTGCCCATTACGCACATTTGGGTGGTGCTTTAATCGGCTTTATACTGGTTAAAATATGGAAAGACAAGAACGATACATTTTATACGCTCTATGAATAATACGTTTAAAGATTTAAAGTACAAGATTTTTCAATCAGGCAATCCCCTGTTTTTTTACATTGGCATTAACGTGATCTTGTTTCTAGCCACCGCTATTATCGGTGTGCTTGCATTTTTGAGTAAATCAGCATTAGGTATTGATGAACTGGTTAGAGAGTATGTTGGCCTACCATCCAACCTTTCTAAACTGGCAGAACGCTTTTATACCCCATTTACCTACATGTTTTTTCACGACGGGATTCTCCACATCCTGTTTAATATGCTGGGTTTATTCTGGTTCGGTAGTATATTTATGAATTTCCTGAAAAGCAGACAATTTCACTTTGTTTACCTGGCGGGTGGTTTGGCCGGAGCCTTAATTTATGTAATTGGCTTAAACACCATTCCGGTATTTGCCGATACTTTGCTGGGCCAAACTGTTATTGGTTCATCTGCAGCGGTAATGGCGATTATGGTAGCTGCTGCAACCTTAGTACCTAATTATACCATTATGCTATTGCTGATTGGCGAAGTCAAAATTAAGTGGGTGGCAATAGCCTACTTCCTGATTTCGTTTATTGGTTTATCATCAGCAAATGCCGGCGGAAATTTTGCCCATATAGGCGGTGCCTTACTTGGCTTCTTCTATATTAAAAGCTTGCAAAACGGAAACGACTGGAGCAAATTATTTGAGCGTAAACCCAAATTAAAAGTAGTTAGAAACGATAAACCAGTTAAAAAATCAGCATTTAAGGAAGGTGTTTCGCAGCAGGAAATTGATGCCATTTTAGATAAAATATCTACTTCAGGATACGATAAATTAACCGCAGCAGAAAAAGAAAAATTATTTAAGGCAAGTAAGGATTAATGATAAAAAAGAAACGGTATAATTTCCTCGACAAGCTTCTTTTGCCCATTGCAGTTGCACTGGCAATAGCTTTGCTCTTGGGTGTACTTGCCGGAAATATGGATCCACGTAAACACGCCATCATTGCGTTTTTTGGTTTGGCCTATCCCTATGTTCTGTTGTTCAATATTATTTTTCTCGTTTGGTGGCTCCTGAGCAAAAAATGGATTTTTGCAGTGGTAACCATTCTTGCTATCGCCATTGGTGCTAAAACTTTAAAAGCAACTTTTGCCGTGGGTGGCGATGAAGGGCCTGTTGAAAGGGCCGACAACAGCGTCAGAATGATGACTTATAACGTGCACAGTTTTAAGCTTTACGGAAAAGACAATACCGAATCGGTTAAAGAGAAAATGCTGCAGGTGGTTAAAGATCAAAACCCCGATATCATTTGTTTTCAGGAGTTTTTTACCCGTTATAAAGGTGCATTCGATACTGTAGATAGCTTAAAGGCTCTGCTAAACACCAAATACTATTACTTTGTACCAACCAACCGCAACGATTACGAAGCCACTGGATTAGCCATTTTTTCGAAATTCCCGATTAAAGATTCAGGTAAGATCCCATTTGTAGATGGTTATTCGGGCAACATGAGTATTTATGTAGACCTGAATATTAAAGGCAAAGCCCTTCGGGTTTATAATGTACACTTTCAATCCATTTCTTTCGAAAAACAGGATTACGATTACTTAGATAAGGTTAAAGAAATGAATACCGAATTGCAACCTTCTAAACGTATTTTAAGGATGCTAAAAGGGGCTTTTTATAAAAGGAGCGGCCAGGTCGACATTATGAAAAAGGAAATGGCCAGCTGCAAAACACCTTATTTAATTGCCGGCGATTTTAACGATACGCCTGCCTCTTACGTGGTTACGCAAATTACCGCCGGATTGAACAACAGCTTCATTAAAAAAGGCAATGGTTTTGGCAAAACCTATAATGGCAAATTCCCGAATTTCCAGATCGATTACATTGCAACTTCTAAAGAACTGGAAGTACTTAATTATAAAATTACGCAGGCCAAACTATCCGATCACTTCCCGGTGCGCAGCGATTTAAGGTTTTTAGATTAGGGGTAATTCAATGATTGAATTATAGAATGATTGAATTATAGAGTGATTAAGCTATAGAATGACTGAATTATAGAATGATTGAGTGATTCAACACCTATTCTCTCATTCAAAAATATCAGCGGCAATTCAATTCGCTCAAAAATATTTTTTCTTACCATACATCAACAGTCGGCAAAAAGCTTATCCCCATCTTTGCTTTATAAAATTTAAAAAAATAATCAAAAGATATGAGTTTAATAGATGCCCTAAACTGGCGTTATGCCGTTAAAAAAATGAATGGCCAACCCGTTGAACAAGAAAAAGTTGATAAAATTGTTGCTGCTGCGCATTTGGCTCCAACATCATCAGGCTTACAGCCATTTAAAGTGATTGTAGTAACCAACCAGGAGCTAAAAGAGAAAATTGCTCCGATTGCTTATAACCAATCGCAGGTTATCGATTCATCGCACCTTTTAATTTTTGCTGCAAACGAAAATTATACAGAAGAAGGTATTGATGCAGTATTTACCAGAATGAACGCTGAGCGTGGCTTGCCACAAAACGGAACTGATGCTTATAAAGCACAACTTAAAGGCATGATTTTATCGAGAAGTGCTGAAGAAAACTTTAACCATGCTGCACGTCAGGCTTATATTGGTTTTGGTGTTGCGATTGCAGAAGCTGCTTTATTAAAAGTAGATGCTACCCCAATGGAAGGCTTTAACGGACCAGCTTTAGATGAACTTTTAGGTTTAGATAAAAAAGGTTTAAGAAGTGTTACCCTATTGCCATTAGGTCATAGAGACGAAGCAGGCGACTGGTTGGTTAACCTTAAAAAAGTACGTGCCCCTAAAGAAGAATTCTTAATCGAATTAAAATAAAAGGCAAACACCATTATATTTTCAAAACACAGGCCGCTATTTAGCGGCCTGCGTTGTTTGTAGCTTGCGCTCGTTTCTAACATACTATCCGTAGAGTTAAGCATAGCGTCTCTACGGATTTTTGAATGAGATTGAGTTTATAACTCAATGATTATAGAGCGAGTCGGAGACTCTATTCTATGCTGCAATCCGTAGTGCCCTTCGGAACACTACGGACAGACAGTGAAACGAGCGTGAGCACATGCAGGAAACTCATGCGCAATAATAAACTATTGTAAAAAAGTGTTAAACCTCCGTACAATTTAGGAGCTCTATTGATAATTGGATATATTTACAGGATTAGCATTTAACATCCAATTCATGAAGATTTATAGATTATCGTTTATTATACTTTCATTTCTGTTAGCACTAAATTTTTCTTCATCGGCCCAAACCGATACAGTGAGTATAAATACCATTATCTCCAAAACCAATAAGGTTTTAACAGATTATCCAAACGAAAAAATTTATCTTCATTTCGATAAGCCCTATTATGCGGTTGCCGATACCGTTTGGTTTAAGGCCTATGTTACCGAAAACCAGAATTTCTTATCGGGCATCAGTAAAATCATTTATGTGGATGTAATTAACCAGAAAGATTCGCTCATCCAAACCCTAAAACTGCCAATTACAGGCGGATTTGCCTATGGTAGTTTCCCGCTTGATCAGGTGAATTACAAACAAGGCAATTACCACATCAGGGCTTATACCTTATGGATGCTCAACAATGTAGACCCTGCCTATTTTAACAAAACATTTTATGTTGGCGAAGCCATTGATAAAGAATTAAAAACACACATTAGCTACAAAAACACCTCGACCGATAAACAGGAAAAAATTGATGCGCGCGTACAATTTAGAGATGCCAACAATAAACCTTATGCCAATAAAAATGTAACCTGGCAGGTGGTAACCAGTTATACCGTAATTGCCAAAGGCCGCGGAACTACCGATGCAAACGGCTATCTGACCATTGCCATGACCAATGCGCAAAAAGCCGAATACCAGTTGCAAAAAGGTGAGCTGATAACCAGTATTAACACCACAGACAAAGATGTAGCCAGTAGCTCATTCCCGCTAAAAAATGCCATTTTGAGCAAAGACTTTCAGTTTTTCCCGGAGGGAGGAAATCTGGTTGCTGGTTTAACGAATAAGGTAGCTTTCAAAGCCATTAAAAGCGATGGTTTAGGTATTGGCGCTAAAGGTACCGTTACCGATAGCGAAGGCAAAACTGTGGTTACTTTCAGCGATCAGCATTTAGGTATGGGCAGTTTTAATTTACTGGCCGAAGCCGGAAAAACCTATAAAGCTGCTATAAATTATTCTGATGGCACTACACAAAGCTATAATTTACCTGCTGTAACTGCTAATGGTGTGGTGCTTAATGTGGATAACAGCAATGCCGACAATGTGGTTATTAAAATTGCGGCAAACGATGCTTTTTTTGCAGAGAACCAGGGCAAAAAACTGTACCTGATTGCGCAAAGTAAAGGGGTAATTTGCTACGGCGCACAAACAGTTTTATCAAACAAAGAATACAATACTACCATCCTTAAATCGAAATTCCCGACCGGAATTGCCCAGTTAACGCTGTTTAATGAATATGGTAAACCGCTAAGCGAAAGACTTGTTTTTGTACAGCACAAAAACAATATGGCCGTTGCTTTAACCAGCGCAGCAACCACTTATGGCGTTAAGAAAAAGGTTAAAATTAATGTTGCAGCTAAAAAAGACGGCGCACCTGTTGAAGGAAGCTTCTCAGTAGCAGTAGTAGATGAAACCAAAGTTCCTTCGAGCGAAGATGCAACCAGCACCATCTTAACCGGACTTTTATTAAGCAGTGATGTTAAAGGTTACATTGAAAAAGCCAACTATTACTTCAATGCGCCTGATGCCAAGAAAAATGCAGATTTAGATGTGTTGTTACTAACACAAGGTTACCGTAGCTTTAAATACACCGATATTATTGCAAACAAACTGCCTAAAATTGATTTCCTTCCTGAACAAGGCATTGAAATTTCGGGAATTTTAAGGCAAAACAATGGTATCCCAGTTAGAAAGGGAGCATTGCTTTTGAGCATCCCGGATAAACGCTTTAACCAGGAAGGCACAACAGATCCGGTTGGAAATTTTAAATTCTCTAACCTGGTGTTTAACGATTCATCGAAAGTTACGGTTACTGCCAAGTATAATGTAAACTATAAAAACATGACCTTAAGCTTAAACGGTGCACCAGTACCTACGCTAACCCGCAACTTTAGCGCGGCCGAAGAGGTTTTAAATATCGACAGTGCCCTAACTTCTTATCTGGATAACAGCAAACGCCAGTACGCATACTTACATACCTTAAAAGATATAAACATTAAGGCTGCTGTAATTCCGAAAGTAAGCCATAAAGATTATCCCGCCTTATCGGGACTAAGCCAAATGGCCGATCATGAAATTTCCGGCGATCGTTTAAAAGGATGTGGCTTACTGATTAACTGCCTGCAAGGCATGTTGGCCGGCGTTACCTTTGCCGACAATAATTTTTATGTAACACGAGATTACAACCAAGGCAAAAAAATTCCGATGGGTATTTTCATTAACGGAATGAACGTGGATGTAAACCAGATCAATACACTGGATGCAAATCAGCTGGAATCAGTTGAGGTATTTTTAAGAGATGATTTAGGTCTGGTTAACCGTGCCAACAATGTAAACGGTGTAATTGTATTTAACCAGAAAAAAGCCCCTAAAGGAACCAAGATTACAAAAGCACAACTGATGGATATGTTGCCTAAGTACTACGAGCTTACTTTCTCGCCACAAGGCTACAACAAAGAAAAACAATTCTACTCGCCGCGTTATGATGTGCCTGCAAGCATGAACCGAAACGATTTAAGAACTACCATTTACTGGAACCCTAAAGTAGTTACCGATGCAACCGGAAACACTTCCTTCGAATATTATAACGCTGATGGAAAAGGACAGTATAAAGTAATTATAGAAGGTATAGATGCCAACGGAAATCTAGGCAGATCGGTGTTTAAGTACACAGTTAAGTAAAATGGAAGATGTAATATGTAAGATGGAAAGTCTATCTTACATATTACATCTTCCATCGTACATCTTACCTCACCTCAAAAGGCAGCTTCTCCCCTTTTAATCCGGCAACTACATTCTGCACAATAATTTTGGCCATGGCGGCCCTTGTTTCTTCGGTAGCTGAGCCAATGTGAGGTAAAACAGCAACATTTTCCATACGCAGTAAAGGGTTTGTTTTATCCATAGGTTCGGGATTGGTAACATCCAGTCCGGCACCCCAAATTACTTTTTCCTTTAATGCGCGGGTTAAATCCGTTTCGTTGTGAATGCCTCCCCTTGCCGTATTGATAAAAATAGCATTGGGTTTCATCTGGCTAAAAACATCGTAAGTAAATTTACCCCTGGTTTCGGAAGTTAAGGCGGTATGTACCGATAGCACATCACTTTGTGCCAAAAGTTCTTCGAAGGAAACGTACTTAGCACCAATTTCCTGCTCAGCTTCTGTATTTTGCGAGCGATTATGGTAAATCACATCCATTTGATAAGCGGCTGCACATTTTTTAGCCATTTCTAAACCTATTTTCCCCAGACCAAAAATCCCCAGGGTTTTACCGTTTAATTCGATGCCCAGTTCGGGGCTGGGTTCATAGTTTTTCCACTCACCGCGTCTAATTTTCTGGTAGGAAAAGAAGGCTTTGCGCGATACTGCCAGCATCAGCAAAAAAGCGGTATCGGCAGTTGCAGCACTCAAAACACCTGGTGTATTACCAATAGGGATATTTAATTTCTTTGCCGCAGCCACATCAACCTGGTCGAAACCTACCGAATGCAGTGCAATAACCTTTAAATGACTACAGGCATTTAAAAAAGCTGCATTAAGCTTATTGGGACCAACACTAATCAAAGCATCCTGATCTTTGCAGGCTTCAATGAGTTCTTCGGCAGTGACTTGCCGGTTTTCTTTCCATTGGGTAATGGTAATATCGTTTTCTTCCAGCTGCTTTAAACCAACCGGAGCAATGTTGCCGCTTATAAATACTTTCATATTAATTTAACCGTAAATCTAATCAGGAGTTTTGATTATAGTTATTTTACTGTAACCGAAAGCACCTGATACGTGTTTGCACTGAAATATCCCAGTGCATTATTCGAAATATTGGAGGTTGGATTGGCGGGCGTAGTACCCTGATTCGGTCCGCGGTCTGACTGCTGGCTCAATGCATACCAATAATCAAATATATTACTGTCAACACATTCCATTTCAACCCTAACTTTATCATTGGTATTCAGCTCATCGCTGTCGTGATCGTTGTTGGGTTTAAAAAACAGTTGGATCCGCAAATCATTGCCGTTTGTCAAGCGGTCATTGTTAGCATAATAACGTCGCGAGAGTACATCATTTACATACAGGTTAAAATGGTAGAAATTTACTTCGTTAACCGGATCGGTAAAAAATGCCGCGGCTGTTTTTCGCTCACGCCCAAAAAAGGTGTTTTTAATTATCCCAATCGAGTCCATTTTAACCACATTCGGCATTTTAGAGCTGGCAGTGTAGTTCTGTCCCTCAACAGTTGCATTTAAACTGTAGGTAACACCTGGCTCTCCCTTCATCCTGTTAATGTAAGTACCCTGTTTAGCGCTTTCTTTAAACACAAAAGTATTGCCCTTGCTATCGGTAACGGTAACTGTAGCACCCGAAATCTTTGGAAAAATATTCTCTTCAGTATAACCAATAGTTTTACTGATTTTAATCTCCTGATCAATCAACTGATTGTTAATTATGCCTTCAATTACAATTTGAGGTGCTGCATTTTCGGTATCAATCGAGATAATTTTCTTGCATGAAGTGAGGCACAAAGTAAAAAGGGCAAAATATATCGTTAGTTTTTTCATGACATTAAAATTTAAAGTTCCAGGTAACGGATGGGATAAGTCCAAACAGCGAAGTTTGCTGGGCAGCAGTTTTGTTCGGATTATCCGGATCGGTGATAAACTCAATGGAGTAGGGATTTTTACGCGCCAGCAGATTGTAAATACCAAAATTCCAGCTCGATTGGTATTTCCCTTTTTTCTTGCCTTCTAATGTTGCGCTTACATCTAAACGCATGTTGTAAGGCATGCGGCCTGCATTGCGCTGGGTATAATAATAAGCAGGTTGCCCGCCAACGGTATATTTCCCTGCCGGATAGGTAACAGCATTACCTGTACTGTAAATAAAGCTCGATGAAAAGGTCCACCTTGCAGTCATATTGTAAATGCCAACCAGCGAAATATCATGTGTGCGGTCTTGCCTGGCCGGAAAATATTTACCGCTATTCAACTCGGTAAATTTACGCTCCGTGCGCGATAAGGTATAACCTACCCAGCCATTCAGCTTACCAAATTTCTTTTTGAAAAACAGTTCGAGTCCATAAGCCCGGCCAATGCCATAAATCAGCTCCGATTCTACATTTGAATTGGCCAGCAACTGGGCAGCATTTTTATAATCGATCTGGTTTTGCAACCATTTGTAATAAATTTCTGCCGAAAGCTCGTAGGTATTGTCTTTAATATTTTTAAAATAACCCAAAGCCACCTGATCTGCAATTTCGGGCTTTATGTTATTGCTGCTCAACACATACTGATCGGTAGGAGAACTCGAAGTAGCGTTGGTTAAAATGTGAACGTTTTGGGTATTGCGGTTATACGATGCTTTAACCGAGTTTTCTTCGTTAAACAAATAACTTACCGAAAAACGGGGCTCCAGGTTGAAGTAGTTTTTGTAAAACTTGCCTTTTGCTACATTGTCTGTAGAAGTAACTTCGCCTGCGGCATTGTAAATATTAAAATTACCTGGCCCCATTAAAGAGAAAGCCGCCAGTCGTACACCATACAAAAAGTTGAGGTGTTCGTTTACACTCCATTCGTCAGAAATATAAGCGGCAGATTCTATTCCGTAGCGGCGCTCCTGTGTAAGCGAATTTACCTGCGAGGCTACATCGCTATCAATATCAATCGGCGAAATGCGGTGTTGTGTAGCATTTAACCCAAATCTTAAAATGTGTTTATTGCTGAAGTATTGAAAATCTTCCTTAAAATTAAAATCGCGCACCAGCGAGGTAGCCTTAAAATTAGTGGCATCGTTAAGCAGGCGAACAGTATAATTGTAATTGTTGTAAATTAAGGAGGTATTAGAGAATAACCTATCATTAAAAATGTGGTTCAGCCTGATTGTAGTGGTTACATTGCCCCAGTTATTCTCAAACAAATCCTTCACCCCGATATTATCTTTACCGAAATACCCCGAAATATAGATCGTGTTTCTATCGTTTATTTTATAGTTGGCTTTGGCGTTAATATCATAAAAATTCAGCGTGCTTCCATTTACCGACGAATCTGGCGAAGCCCTTAAAAACAAGTCGATATAGGTGCGGCGAAAGCTTACCATAAACGAACCGCGGTCTTTAACAATAGGTCCTTCGGCTTTAATACGCGAAGCAATTAAGCCGATCCCACCCTGAAATTTAAATTCTTTATTGTTGCCATCATCCATTTTCACATCTAAAACCGACGATAAACGGCCACCATATTGGGCAGGCATGCCACCTTTGTACAGGCTTACATCCTTAATGGCATCGGCATTAAAGGTAGAGAAGAAGCCCAACAGGTGCGAAGAGTTGTACACCACAGCCTCATCGAGGATGATCAGGTTCTGATCGGCAGCCCCGCCCCGTACATAAAAACCGGTATTACCCTCCCCACCCGATTTTACTCCGGGCAGCAGCTGTATGGTTTTCAAAATGTCTTTTTCGCCAAGCAGAACCGGAATAGAATTAAGCGCCTTCATATCAACCCGTTCGAGGCCCATTTGCGCACTTTTAACATTTTCGTTTTTGCGGTTATTGGCACTCACGGTTACTTCGGCCAAATCGTTGGCACTCTTTAACTCTTCGTTTAATTTGGTATCTTTTGTTAAATTGATTTTCTTAACAATGGGTGCATAGCCGGTGTAACTAACCGATACGGTGTACTCTCCTTCTACCTGGGTTAAAGCAAAATAACCATAGGCATTGGTTAAGGTTGCACCGGTTGCGGGGCCAATTACTTTTATCGTTGCACCAATTAATGTTTCGCCGGTGCCGGCATCGCGGATAGTACCACTAAGGGTAAATTTACTTTGGGCAAAAACAACTGTATTTAAAAGAAGAAGGGAAAATAAAGCAAAGTAATTTTTTATGAGCATATCGGCAACTATCTAAGATGAAGGAAACCAAATGTACGAAATCAAAGTTCTATTGCGAATATTATCGGATTTCTTAAAGTTCGGTTTACTTACTATTAACGGGATAAATGCCAATATGGTGTGAGCGCAACATATAAGCGCTTAGCCCATCCTTGCCTGCCTGCTGAAAAGTAATGAGTTTGGAAGGTGTTTTGGGCATGTGACAATCAATGCAATTGGTGCTAAGCGATCCTTTTGCCAGCGTGGTATTGCTGTGTTGGGGGCTTTGATGACAACTGATGCAGCGTTGCGAGTAGATGGTTAAATTTCCCTTAATGCTTTCGTGCGTATTGTGGCACGATTGGCAGGTCATGCTTTGGCTCTTGCGGTAGCAATTGCTTCCCTTCAGCATTTCGGTCTGGTTACCATGTACATCGGGATCGGCACCACCAAAGCCTGCAAAGTCTTGTGCATAATAATCGTCTAAATTATCGCCGGGCTGGAAACCGAAAACCGATTTTTGGGCAACCAGTGCATTGCCCGAGTGGCATACCCCACAGGCATCCATCTTTTGCTTTCTGCTAAGCGTTTTGTAAATGGTTATAAATTTAGCTGTTTTCTCTTCGGGGTTATCGAGGTGAAAAACTGCATGCTGCCGACCGGGCCCGTGGCAACGTTCGCAATCTATACCATAAATGAGTGCGCCACGTTCCATTTCCTCATCAGTAGAAATGCCCGAGGTTTGGGTTACTTTTTTCTCTACATACGAAGCATGGCATTCTAAACAACGGCTGCCAATCGGCCTGTCGTAATAAAAGGTTTGTTTGGTAAAACCCGGACTAATGGCCCAGTTCCGGATTGCCGAAAAATACGAAAGCGGCAGCTCGTAAAGCTTTTTACCTTTCCAGTAGGCATAGGTATAAGCCTTTTCGCCCGAACCGAATACCATATCGAACCTTTGGGCACGTACTTCTTTACCAGCTACATAAGCTACCTGAAAAATACCCGTTGCCCGTTTTTCGACTACTACCTTTTGATGCGCATCGAAACTAAACGCATTAGAATCGGGTGCAAAAACTTTTAACAATTCCAGATCGGCCACTGGTTTGGAGGTTAAACCATGGGTATTGTGTAGGTAAGATTGGGTAATCTCCTGATGGCATTTTACGCAGGTAGCGGCCCCGGCATAAGCTTCGCCCCTGATATCTTTTGGTAACCGGGCGGCCGTATTCATGCATCTTGAAAGGATAAAGATGACTACCGCCATCGCCCCTAAAATAACCAGGATCCTATTTATTCCTTTCAAGATGATGTTAGCTTTTTATTTTACAAACTGAATATAACTAAAATTATAACCGCCAGCAGCAGCAAGTATCCTAATTTTTTGTTTCCCGGCTTTTAAAGCCAGGTTTTTTATTTCGAATGTGGCAAACTTTTTCGCATCGCCTGTATTTGGAACCGCTACTGCTTTGGCAACAGTTTTACCATCAATCAAAATACTTATCCTGCCAGCGTCCTGATCGGCAGCGGTATTGAGTTTTAAAGTATAATTTCCTTTTTGGGCAACGTTTACCGTGTATTGCAGCCATTCTCCTTTTTCGATATGGTTTACATAATACTTTTCGTACTGGAGCGAATCTTTGACAATATCTACACCATCGTTGCGATAAATCCTGCCCCGGTTTCCAGCCGATCTTTTATTGGTTGACGTATGATAATCGGCCGTATCGGTATCGAAATAGGCAAAACCATTTCTGCCCAAATCATAATCAACGGCATAAATAATACTTTTGTTTTTAACCGAATTGGCTTTAAAAGGTTTGGTTTCATTGCTAAAGGGCTGGCGGATCATCGCATCGATTACATCGCGGTGGATAATGGTATTTTCTAACCTCGAATAAATTGCCAGTTCCATCAGGCCACTGTACACGTTGCTATCTTTAGGTTTGTTGCCGCCATTATTCAGGTATTTAACCAAAGCATCATAATTGGGGTTCGATTTAATTTCCATCGGATTATTTACGCCGATTTTTTTCAAAGGCCACCACGACCAGCCGATATTATTTTTTTCTAACAGGTGTATGGCATCGGTAAACCAAACGTTTGAGTTTTCGCCTGTTTCGCCCAGCCAAACGGGTACATTTTGTTCATCCCGTGCTTTGATAATGTGCGCTATAGAAGCCTGATCGTTATAATTCCAGTATTTGTGGAAACTTAAAGCCATATTTTTATCCCACAGCGGAAAAATACCATTGTAATTATTGCCCCAGCCATTCCCTTCAATAATAATGAGGTGTTGCTGATCGACCTCGCGAATGGCTTTGGTAATCTCTACCATCAGTTTTCTTAAAGGAGCGTTTACCTTTTCTTTGGTTCCGTTTTTATCTTCCTCGGGATTGCTGAAACCATAGTTTGGCTCGTTTATAATATCGTAGGCCCCGATATAAGCTTCGTTTTTATAGCGCTCGGCCAGTTTTCGCCAAAGGGCAATGGTTTTCTCCTGGTTAGCTTCGCTATTCCACAGGTAGGGTTTTGACGGATCGCGGTCGGCAATGTTTAAATCGTTGCCCTGCCCACCCGGTGCTGCATGTAAATCTAAAATGAGGTACATTTTATTGGCCTTACACCAGTTGAGCAAGCTATCAGTCATGGCAAAACCTTTTTCGAGCCAGGTATTTTTACCGGATACCGGCTCCTGATCTACAGGCAAAGTATAGAGGTTATAATGCATGGGCAACCGAATCGAATTAAAGCCCCAGCGTTTCATCGAGTCGACATCTGTTTTACGCATGTGGTTAGCCAGCCAGGCATCGTAAAATTCCTGCGTTTGCTTCGATCCCATTAGGTCTGCTATCCTTTCGCGGATACGGTACTGCTGGGCTTCTTTATCAATTTTAAGCATGTAGCCTTCCTGCAACATCCAGCCCCCAAGGCCAATGCCGCGTAACAACACATTCCGGCCCTGGCCATCAACAATTTTTGTGCCCGATGCTTTTAAAAAACCCTGACTAAAACCGGTAATTGAAATGCTGCTAAGGAGAAAAATATATAAGAGTGATTTTTTTAAAAACATAGTTGAGACGATTGATTTTACCAGATATAAGTGGCTACCGCGCCCTTATCGAGCGTTGCAGCGTATGTTTTACCATGCTGACTGATGTTAAATTCGGCAGCATCTTTGCCTGTATTGGCCACAACAAGTACATATTTACCATCGGGCGTTTTAAAAGCAACATTGGCCAAACCATTTAATTCGTTAGAGGCAATGCGTACAGAGCCAGGCCTTACAAACTTCGAAGCATGGGCAATAGAAAAATAGGCGAGGTTCCGGCTGTAGTTGTCGCCATTAATGGTAACTGCGCCCTGGCACATCGAACAGCCTCCCCTGTCGGTGTAAGGCTTGTTTTCCGGATCGGCAGCAAGGTTCCATTCCAGTACGTTTTTACTCCAGTTACGGGTAGCGCCAATAATTAAGCGCTTTACCGGGTTAACGATATTAATGGTTGCTGCATCGGGCTGTTCTACTACCATTTGCTCGGAGAAATAGATATTTTTATCGGGATGGGCGTTGTGCACATCGCTTAGCGCTTCGATTTTACCACCATAGAGGTGAAAGGCCGAGCCATCAATGTATTTCTTCGCTGCCGGGTCATCTAAAATACTGATCGGGTAATCGGGCCGGTCGGCATTATGATCGTACACAATAATTTTGGTTTTAATATTGGCTTTTGCGAATGCTGGTCCGAGGAACTGCTTTACAAATACAGCCTGATCTGGTGCTACCATCAGTAAGCTGGGGTTATTACCCGGATGTAAAGGCTCATTTTGCACGGTAATGGCATCGATCGGAATACCTGCTTTTTGCATGTCCTGTACGTAACGCACAAAATATTTGGCATAAGCACCATAATATTCAGGTTTTAGCATACCGCCGCGGGCATCGTATGTTGTTTTCATCCATAAGGGGGGAGACCATGGAGAACCCATAATTTTTATTTTAGGGTTAATGGCCAGGATTTCCTTCATTACCGGAATAACATCTGCCTTATCGGGTCCCAAATCAAATTTAGCCTGCTCCAGGTCGGTTTGCCCTTCGGGAAGGTCGTTGTAAGAAAATACCTTTTCGTTTAAATCGGATGCGCCAATACTTAACCTGATGTAACTTACCCCAATATTAGTACCATTGGTTGCAAACAGTTCTTTAAGCAAAGCTGCCCTTGCCGGTGCCGACATTTTAACAATATGCTGGGCACTTCCGCCAGTTAAGGCATAGCCAAAACCATCTATACTTTGAAAAGTTTCTTTATCGTTTACAACAATGGTGGGCTGCTTGTTTTTAGCAGTGGCCAGGCTTAAGCCTGTAGCTTGCCGGGTAAATAAGGCTGTACGATCGGCTTTCGTTAACCACACCTGTGGCTGGCTTTGTGCCATAACAGCTGCCGAAAAAGTAAAAGCACAACCCATTATGAGCCCAAAGGACTTGGTGAATAGCATATAAAAAAGATGAGCTGATAAAAAACAGGAAGAAAGACTTCGCTTTCTCCCTGTAACAATTAAACATTAAGGATATATAGACGGGAATTTATTTAGAGCCGCCCCACTCTTTACTCTGTAAAATTTTAGAGTTGGCCAGTTCTCTTTCCGGAACGGGTAGTATTTCGTTTTTACCGGCAACAAAACCTTTAGAAGATAGTTTTGAAGCGGCAAGGCCCCAACGTACCAGATCAAACCAGCGCTGGCCTTCTGCAGCAAGCTCAATCCTTCTTTCCTTCATAATGTTATCCATGGTAACGGCAGCCGGATTTAAACCAACCCTTGCCCTAACCGCATTAAACATAATATAGGCTTTAGTACCTGCACCAACTGCTGCACCGCTTTTTAACAAGGCTTCGGCTTCCATCAGGTAGGTATCGGCCAAACGGATTTCGTACATGTTCTGGCCAAAGTTTAATTCCAGCTGACCTACAGCTGCTTTGGTTGAGGTACGGCCTGCAAATTTTTCGACAAAGTAACCGGTATTGGCGTTAGCATGTTTATAGCTTACAATGCCTGCTTTTTCTAAACTGTCTAAATTGGCAACAGTAGGTTTATTACGTGGATCGAAATGAATTAAATCGAAGAATTCTTGTGTAAAAGGCATTACGCTCCAGCCTGAAACATAATCGGGAGCCTGTGCTGCAATTTTTGGCACATAGTTACGCGGGCCAACCAAAATACCCATAACGTTTCCTTCTCCGCTACCCACATTGCCCCAGCCCATGTTTGAGGTTGTATTGTAGGCAAGCTCGAGTATAGATTCAGAGTTGAACTTATTGGTTACTTTCCATAAATCGGCAAAGTTAGGTAGCAATTTATAATTATAGGTGCTTGCACCAGGTGTTGCGCCATTTACCAAAGCAAATTCTGATGCCGCCTGTGCCCATTTTTCCTGCCACAAATAAACCTTACCCAAAATCGCGTGTACTGCACCCTGCCCTAAACGCCCGGCTTCTGCTGTGGGTATGGTAGCAGGCAAACCACCTAATGAAGCTGTTAAATCTGCTTCAATTTGTTTGTAAACATCGGCAGGAGCAGCCTGTACCACATTGTACATGTTATCCTTATCAACAGGTTCTAATAAAAGCGGAACATTTTTAAAAATACGTACCAAATCGAAGTAGAAGATGGCACGTAAAGCTTTGGCTTCTGCTATATACCTGTTTTTGGTGTTGGCATCCATGCCTATGCCTTCTATTTTCTTCAACAATACATTTGCACGATATATGCCTGTAAAGCCTTTGCCCCATAAATAACTCGGTGCACCCGAAAGTGAGTTTACGGTATAGTTATTCATGGCCTGTAAATCGCCCAGATCGGAAGGCGAATCGCCGCCTGCAAAGTGATCGTCAGAGCCTGAAGCAAAAATATTTAGCTTGGTTAAATAACCCGACGACTGATTGCCCAACTGATCGTAAACAGCAACTAAACCATTAAAAGCCTGTTGTTGGTTCACGTAATAACCACTCTCCAGAATACGGTCTCTTGGGTTTACGTCCAATTGTTTTTGGCACGAAACCAATGCCTGACTTGCAACTAAAAGCGCTGCATAAAATAAAATATTCTTTTTCATCTTCTACTTAAATTAAAATGCAACATTTAAACCAACCATAAATGAGCGTGCCTGCGGATAAACACCTCTATCTACTCCCAACACGGTACCACCGATTTCCGGATCGTAGCCGCTATAGTTGGTAATGGTCCAAAGGTTTTCGCTCATTAAATAAACACGGAGTTTCTGTGCGCCAATTTTTTGTGTAATGTTTGAAGGAAGATTATAACCGATCTGAAGGGTTTTCAATCTGAAGTAATCGCCCTTTTCAAGATATTTTTTAGAGAATTTGGTATTGTTTCCGTTCGGATCGTTTTCTACCACTCTCGGAACCGTAGTAGAAGGATTGTTAGGTGTCCAGCGATCTAAGATCGAGTGCTGCCAGTTGGCATAAGTTACATCTAAACGTCTTAAACCCTGAAAAATCATGTTACCAGCAACACCGTTTCCGAATATAACCATATCAAAACCTTTGTAGGCCAGGTTTACAGTTACACCATAAGTTAATTTAGGTAGCGGACTGCCAATGTAAGTTCTGTCTGATCCCGAAATGGTTTCATTGCCGTCTAAGTTGGCATATTTAATATCGCCTGGTTTTGCTGTTGGCTGAAGTATAGTACCTCCTGGGCCGCGGTAAGCATCAATTTCTGCCTGCGTTTGGAAAATACCCAGCATTTCGTAACCGTAAAATTCGTTAAACGATCTGCCTAAACCAGTTCTGGTAAAGTTACCCATGGTTTGAAAAGATTGTGCATTATCTTCGATAAAGCTTTTTCCAGGCAATAATCTGGTTACCTTATTTTTTAAGGTAGAAAGGTTTGCATTAACACCCAGGTTAAACTCGCCGATTCTTTTTTTGTAGCCAAGCTCGAACTCAAAACCTGTATTCTGCATATCGCCTACGTTTTCTGCTGCACCACCTGCTGCACCAACATAAAGCGGTATATCTGGTGTTTGTAAAACGCCCACGGTTTTTTTCTTGTAATATTCGGCCGATAAGCTGAAATCGTTAAGCAAGGTTAAATCGAAACCGATATTGGTTTGGCGGGTTTCTTCCCATTTCAAATCAGGATTTGAAAGTGCTGCAGGACTCCAACCAATGGTACTGATATCGGTAGTACCGAAAGAGTAGTTACGTCCGCTTTGTACCAGCGCAATGTACCTGAAATCGCCAATAGCATCGTTACCGGTTACCCCGTAACCCCCGCGGATTTTTAAGAAGTTGATGACTTTATTTTCTTTCCAGAAACCTTCTTTGCTCGGTACCCAACCCAATGAGAATGAAGGGAAATAACCAAATCTGTTGTTGCTACCAAAGCGGGATGAACCGTCGCGGCGGATAATACCAGTAAATAAATATTTTTCATCATAATCATAAGTAACCCTGGTAAACAACGAGTTAATGGTATGTGGTGTACCATCGCTACCATCGCTGGTTCTATCGCCGGCAATTGGCTTATAGTTCATATTGCCCTGATAAAAATCGGTTGCAATTACGTTGGCAAAGTTTACGTTAATGCCGCGGTTGTTGTTATCCAGATAATAACCCTGACCTAAAATGGCAAATGCATGGTGTTTACCAATGTTTTTGGTATAACTCAGGGTATTTTCCCAGTTATAATTTAACACCGTATTTATTTCCCTGTAAAATGATGCTTTATCATTTTTATTAGAAGATGTTAAATAAAACAATGGCGTAAAACGGTCTTCGCCGTAGAAAGCTACTTTAGTTCCAAGCGCTGAACGGAATTTAAATTCGGACGTTGGCTGGATTTCGGCAAAAACGTTACCTACGATGTTATGATCCCAGGTATAATTGCCCAAACGCGTTTGCATGTAAGCCAGTGGGTTACTCATTTCCTGCCCAACCACCGGAGATAAACCATAAGGGAAACCTGTAGCCGGATCTTTTAAAACATTGGGTAAGGTGTAAGGCGAAGCACCAATAATTGCCGGATTGGTTTCAATTGTAGGTGTAATCGGGTCTAAGTTAATGGCCGAACTCAATGGCCCGCCAAACTCACTGTTGGTGTTACCTAAACTACTTGCTACAGCGTGGCTATAACCCATGTTTTCGCCAAAGGTTAACCATTTTGCAGGTTTAAACGTAGTGTTAATCCTTACGTTGGCCCTGTTCCAGCTAGAAATAGGACTGGCCACAATACCATCCTGATCGATATAACCGAAAGAAGTGTAATAGTTGGCTTTGTCGTTTCCACCAGAAACACTGAACTCATGTGTTTGTCTTCTGGCATCGTTGTTAAAGATTACAGACTGCCAGTCGGTTCCTTCGCCAAAGGCTGCCGGATTTGCGTAAGGAGCTGCTTTACCTGCGTTTACTGCCGATTCGTTTCTGATTGTGGCGTACTCAGTAGCATTTAACATATCTAATTTTTTGGCTGGTGCCGAGGTACCATAAAAAGCATTGTAGTTGATATTTAAACCACCTGCTTTACCTTTTTTAGTAGAAATGATAATAACCCCATTGGCTGCACGTGCACCATAAATGGCCTGCGAAGCAGCATCCTTTAACACCTCAATCGATTCGATATCTGATTGGTTTAGGTAGCCAATACCACCGTTATCTACAATTACCCCATCTACAACCCAAAGCGGATCGTTATTACCTGATGATGCAAATGAAGTGTACCCCCTAACACGAACGGTTGAAGAAGTACCCGGCTGACCGTTACCGCTGGCAATGGTTAAACCAGATGTTCTGCCTTGTAACGATTGCTCGATCCGGTTAATTGGCATGGTTTCCAAATCTTTGGCTTTTACACTTGAAATAGATCCGGTTACCACACTTTTCTTTTGTGTACCATAACCTACTACTACCACCTCAGTTAAGTCTTTCGAATCGGCGGCTAGCGTTACATTAATACGGCCACCTGCTGGAACAGTTACCGTTTGTGCTGCCATACCAATTAAACTGATGGTTAGCTTTGCCCCTACCGGAGCCTGAATGGTAAATACACCATTGGCATCGGTTGATGCTGCCTTTGTAGTTCCATCTAACTTAACTGTTGCGCCTGGTAAGGGCGAGCCATTTTGCTCTGTTACCTTCCCTGTAACCGGAATGTCTTGTGCCAATAAGGCGAGCGGGAAAGCCAGGAGACAGTAAATGAAGAATACGAATGTAAATCTTCCTCTCATAGAAATTAGTTTTTAGTTAATGATATTTGGTTAGTTCATGAACACAGTCTTATTGGCTGCTGTTTCATAAATCAAATCTATAGACGTGAGGAGCAATAGCACAATTTACCACTACTACACCAACCATACACCAACCCTCAAATGGGCTAAAAAACAGAAAAAAAGGGCCTACATAAGCCCTACAATAGAATTATAAAAAACTGTTTTACAGCTATTTAAATTTTTTAACAGAAAAACACAGTAATTGTAACAAAAATACAGGTTTAAGGTGTTTTTTGACGTGCAATTTCGATCAGGAACTCGTATAAATTGGTTTCGGGCTTAAGCTGAAGCTTCTTTCTTAAGCGATAACGGCCCACTTCTATAGCCTTAATCGTCACATTCATCAGCTGCGCCATTTCTTTTGAAGAAAGGTTCATTGATAAATAGGCACAGAACTTCAGATCGTTCTGGCTCAGGTCGGGATAAAGATCTTTAAGCCGGGTAAAGAACTCGGTATTGACGTGGTTAAAGTGCACACTCATGTGATCAAGCTCCTGGTCTTTCTTTTCTACATCTTTAATCAGCCTGATCAGGTGCCTGAAACTTGGCGAGCTTTCGTTAAGATCATGGTTTTTGATTACAGCCGATATTACCTCTTTAATTTTAGCCAGTACCTTACCACGCTGCACCAGGTGCATGGTCATGGTAGAAAGTTCTTTGTTTTTATAGTTTACATCGGCTTCGAGCTTTTCGTTCTGGAGCCTTACAATTTCTTTTTCGTTCCTATCCAGTTCCAGCTGGTGCAGGTAGCTCATGCGTTCCTGCTCTTTTATGTGTTTCTTTTTTTGCCACCTGATGATTAATCGTAAAGCCATAACAATTAAGATCAGGTAAAAAATGCGCATCCAAATGGTATTGTACCAGGCAGGCAGTACTACAAAAGTATAGCTCACCACTTCCGATTCGTTATTAACGCCGGTACTGGCCTTTACATTGAAGGTATATTTTCCGGCTGGCAAATTGGTGTAGTCTTTTTCGCTTTTAGTGCCCCATGCCGACCATTCGCTGTCGAAACCAATAAGCTGATAACTGAATTTGATGTTCTTATCGTGCTCAAAAAGTGTAGAGGCGTACTCGAAATGGATTGAGTTTAGGCTGTACACGTATTCGGGTATCTCGTGCAGGTCTTGCTTACCTGCAATAGTACCCTTGTTTACAAAATAGCCACCAAAAACCACACTATCTTTATTACCCATCAATTTAACAGTACCGAGCACTACATTTGGCCGGGTTATATTCTGAATGTATTTTTGGTAGTTGATGTGATAAGCCCCTTTGTTGGCCCCGATAAATATGTTTTTGCTATCGGGCGTATATATCGATTCGAAACCGCCAACCACTTTGCCATTTAGTTCGGGCAGGTACAAAATACTGAAGGCACTTTTGGCTTGTGGCCTGTGAAAATCGATTACCCCTACCTTTTTATTGGTAACAAACCAGATATTGCCGTCGTTATCTTCTTTGAGGTATTGAATAGGAACACCATTTAGTGCCGTACCTAATAACTTAAAACGGGTAAACTTTTTGCTTGCGGCATTGTATTCAAACACACCACTGGTAGTTGCAATTGCGACCCTGTTTTTAATGTGGAATACATAATTATAGAGCTTTGTAGGCAATCCGTCCCGATCGGAGAATAAAGTAGTACGCAGGATGCTTTTATGATCGGGTTTCAGTTCTATTTTATACACGCCATGATAAGGGTGCGAAGCCCAGATCTGATCGGGATTATTGTTATCGGCCACAATAAAGCGCAGGGTTTCGTTAATTCCGGCAATTTTACCTCCACTAACAAAGCGGCTTCCATCGTAGGTTATTTCCTGCAGCCCAGCGTAGGTACCAGCTATAACTTCTTTGCTCGGGTAAACATTATCCATGGTTTGGTACATCCAGGTACCAATCAGACTGTAAAGCGGGGTAGCGGTATTATCTTTTACCAACAGGGTACCATCCTCGTGTGCCATTAGCAGCTGGTTGTTAATTTCGTCGAGGCCCCAAACCTGTCCTTTGCTGTTCTTTACTTCCTCAAAATTGACTGGCGAATAGCTTAAATCGGGCATAGCCGTATTAATTTTCGCCCTGTACAAACCATTAGAGGTACCAATGTAGATAGACTGGCCATACTTACGGAAAGCGTAGCTGGTAATTTGCTTATTGCGGTCGGGAAAAATGTTTTTAACGGCACTATTTATGGCTACATAGGCAATCCCATCATCGAGGGCCAGCCACATGTTCTTATCCTTATCGAGCAGTATTCCCCTTACGTTATTGTTTTGTAAGCCTTCTTTATAATTGTATTTCTGCACCAGATCGCCCTGCTTGTTCATGATGTAAACCCCACCCGAAGTAGTGGCCACACCATATAAATCAGGACTGATTTGGGTGGTAAAATAAATCCGTTCGTTTAAAAACACCTGATCTAAACTGGTTTTTAAAGGCTTTAACTGATGGTTAACCACGAGGAAGAATCCCTTTTTTAACATCGAAACCAATAAAGTATCGCCGCCATAAGGCAGCACCGCCGTGATGCCCGAGCGGTTTAAAGCACTGTCGATGCAAAATGGCTTCCACATTTCGTGGTCGTAAATCATCAGTCCCGAATCAGAAGACTGCGAAAAAACCTTGCCTTTCGCCGCACCCATAAACAGCCAGGTAGTATTGGTTTTATAGCTTTTAATTACCCCGTCTTTATAATGCAGAATAGCATGTATCGACCTAAAAAACACTTCATCGCGAACAATTGAAACGCCCCAGATATCGGCCAGTTTCCGCATGTTTTCGGGCAAGAGGTTTAGCAGCGAAGTATATTTTAAAACACCTTGTGCATTGGGGTAGAAATAACCAAATTCATCCTGACCGCCTACATAAATGCGGTTTTTAGAATCAATCCCCACTGAGCGCACAGAAGTAAAGTTGGGTAACCTGAACAGGTTCCAGTAGCGGCCGTTAAAAGTAAGCAGGCCTTCGTTGTTGCCAAAATAGAGTATCCCGTTTTTATCTTGCTCTACATCCCAGTTCTGAATACCGCCATTGTACTGCTCATTATTGTAGTTTACCACCTGCGGAATACCCAATAATACCTGGGCATGGGCACAATAAGCAATTAGCAAGAATAATATAGCTAGTACAGGTTTCTTCATTTAGGTTAGGGGACGGTTAAAACGCAATAATAAATATATAATTTTAATTCCGGTTAGCCGTGATTAGATTTCGGCCTAACATTCTCCGCCTGCGCACGCTTGCTCTTGGTCGGTATTTTTAATCCCGGCCAGAGATCAGACACTTTAGTCTTCCACATAGATTTCTCCACTACGGTCGAAATGACGATTCCGTTTTAAGCTTTCCGCTTGCGCGCGTTTCTAACGCGTGCAGAATAGCTTAACGATTTTATCGTACCAATCATTTTTTCAACCACCTCAGACATCTAAGAACATCCAGGCTATTTTCTTTTCGCTTTCAGCTTTAGTCTTTTTCAGGCTTCCAGCTTTAGTCTTTTCGCTTTCAGCTTTAAGTTTAGTCCTTCAACAAATGTGGCTGTACAGCTTTTCGCCAGATTGCGTAACCGGCAGCATTCATGTGCAGCATATCGCCAACAAATAGTTCGGGACGTAGCTGGCCATCTTTGGTGAGCATTAAAGGGTATATGTTAACAAATTTGGTATTGGCTTCGCCTGCAAAGAATTTTTGGATTAAAGCATTTGAGGCTACAGCCTTTTCTTTAAACTTATCGCGGCTTGGGCTGGGTTTAATTGAAATGTACACAATAGGTACAGCTGGCAATTTTGCCCTGATAGCTTTGTACAGGTTAATGGTACGGTTCAATACAGTATCTGGCGTTACAGCATCGTTTGGCAGGTCGTTTTCACCTACATAAAGTACAATTTGTTTAGGTTGATAAGGAAAAACAACATCGTTTAAGTAATAGGTAATATCGTTAATCACCGCACCTCCAATACCCCTGTTCAGGGCATTGTATTTAGCAAAAATCCGGGTACAGTCGTCCCATTTACGTATAGAGGAGCTTCCGACAAAAAGCACGGGGTTTACAGGTGGTTTATACATTTGGTCGTACTTTTTAATCACCTGCACATCATCCCAGAAATTGGGTTTGTTTTGCGCAAAGGCAGTTAGCGTTAAAAAAGAGAGGCAAAGCAGAACGAAGGATGATCTTTTCATATTATTTTGTATTAAACCGGGCACAATATAGCATTATACCCTTGGCTGTGGTAAAATCAAACAAATTTATTACGGCTGGTTTATGTGGGGTTGCCACAAAGGCAGGGATTAAACACCGAGGAGGTGATTTTTTAGCGGGATCGTCATTGCGAGAAGGCTTTTTCAGCCGACGAAGCAATCTCTATCGTAAGAATCGCAGGTATGAAAGATTGCTTCGTCGTTCCTCCTCGCAATGACGAATCGCAATATTAAGATGCCCTACCAGTAAACACCTATTAAAAAGCCCCTCCAAAGCTCCGCGTTACAGCCTCATTAAAGCCTGCTGATAAAGCGGCAATATGTGCGAGTTTTTGCGGGGTGGAGTGCTCGTTGTACAGTTCGGTTTCGGCCATTGGCGGCACTTTAATCGCCTCATGCTTATTGCTGTTAGCCTCGCCGGATAAATCGACTACAATCTGCCCTACCAAGAGTAAATCGGTTTGTTCGGCCTTGTGGTTAAGCGAAAGGTATATAGAAGTAATGATGGCATTGATCTGGTAAATGATAGCCTGTACATCGTAAAGTCCTTTAAAACCGATATGTTTCTGCATGGGTTCCTGCCGTGCCGATTCGATGGCTTCGCTTAGGGCAGATAAACTTAAATTGGCGCTTTTACGGGCCATGCGCGATTGGTTTTCGTTGCGTTCTGCCCTGTTTTGAATGGCTACCTCCAGATAATTAAGACTGGCTTTTGAAGCATTTAAGATTTTAGCCTTCAACTGGCGACTATCCCATATCGGGAACAGGTAAGTAGCAAAAATGGCAATTACACAGCCCAGCAGCGTAAACATAATGCGATCGTGTACAATATGATCGAAATGCCCCTGATAACTGCCCAATGTTAAAATTACCGCAGGAGTAATAAACAGTACGCTAATGGTATAATTTAGGCGGTTAAAAGCATAAAAGCCAAGTAAAAAGATTACCGAAAAAGACAGCAGCACCACCGGACTTTTAATCAGATAAACCAAAACGAGGCCAATAGCCACCCCACCAAGACTTCCCTTTAGACGTTGCAGGTTGCGTTTCCAGGTGATTGAAAATTTAGGTCGCGCTACAATTACGAGTGTTAAAAAAAGCCAGTAACTGTATTTGCTGGGTTCGAGCTGCCAGATTAACAAAAAGCCGAAAAGGAAACAGATGGCCAGCCGCAGCGAAAACCTGAATATCGGCGATTTTAAGGTAAGGTGTTCTTTAACCGAAAAGCGGTCGCCGGTAATAAACAATGGGTATGCAATGCTTTCGCTCAGTTCTTGCAGGTGTTTTTGGGGCATGCGCTCATTACCGCGTATCATTTCGATAATGCGCACAATATCGTTCATGTTAGCCATCACTTTGAGCACAATGAGTCGCTGGGTTTCGTTTAAACGTTCCAGCTCCTGCAACAGCAGTACCCGGTTTTGGTGGTAGGCCATATTCGTGGCTACCTCGCCTTTGTAGGCTTTGGCCGAGCGTACATGTCGCCCCAGTTGCTCCAGTTCTTTGGCTAAAAGTTCAATTAATATGGCAATCAGTTGCAGGCTTTGGCCCCCATCGAGGGTTTTTCGTACCAGGCCATAATCGTAATGCACCGCATTCAATTGCTCGTATAAATCAATCAGCAAACGGGCCCTTTCTAGCAGCAACTGCCCTTTTGCATTGTCGGGGTTCATGGCATACTTATCGGTAAGCAGCAAATTGCGAATGAGCTCGTGTTTCTGGTTTACCTTAATGTGCAGCTTAATGGCTTCTTTTTGCTGCAAATCGAGCGGTACGTTTACATCGTAATTTTTAGCTTTAATATGCAGAAACTCGGCACTGCTCATTAAACATTCAAAAATGGCGTGGTGCAGCGAGCGGTAAGGCCTGATGAGGATCTGGATTAAACTGATTACATAATACCAAATCCCGCCTATTAAAATGCAGGTACTAAAATACAGCGGCCGGGCAGGTTGTAGGCCCATTACAAAAGTGCATACAATTAAGGCCATGGTACCAATTAAGGCCAGCTTTTGCCCGTAAACCGCAAACATCGAAAAGCTAAAGGCCGCCATTACTACCACAGCAGCACTGAGGTAAACCTGATCTAAAACCGACGATACTACCAGCGTAGTTAAGAAGAATACCGAAATGCTCCATATTGCAGTTTTTAGTTTGTTTAAACGGTTATCGGGCAAATCAGTAAGGCTAATGAGCAAAGACCCCACCCCAATTCCCTTTGCTGCATCGGGATTGCCCAGGTAAAAAAACAGGATAATGGGTAACACAACCGTAATGGTGGTGCGCAGTGCATCAGAAAAATACTCGCCCAAAAAGAAATAGGTAATGGTAGAGCCGATACTGTTTTTGCCCATGTAATTAATGAATAATCTTAATCGTTAGAAACGCCGCAAAGGTAATAAATATAATGCATGCATATCAAATGGTTGCATAAGACAAGATACCGTTTCGTTATTTGGACTTTTGCGAAATTCAGATCTGGTGAAAGGGTTAACTGTTTAATCTATCTCGAGGTAGATTTCTCCGTTTCGCTGCGCTCCAGTCGAAATGACGGAACGAGGCGATAAAAGCCACGGATGCACGGAAAAACACGGATTGAGAATTAACTAAAAAGATTGCTTCACTCTTGCACACCAGCCCTACCTTTCGGCTTGCAATGACGCTATAGGTTAACTGTTTTAAATTGGTTAAGCGGTTAACTGTAAAGGCAACCTGTTAAATCTGCATTCGCACAGATTATCGTAAACCTCCCTCTGCGTACTCAGCGCCTTTCTCTCTGCGTGCTTTGTGGTTAAAAATGCTACAGGCACAACTAAACTCAAAAGCCTTATTCGTCATTAAATTCCTCTTGACAATAACTAACCATTTCGTTATGTTTGATTTTACTATTCCCAAACCGAGTGCTAATACTTTCTTAGCCCGGTTTTAAATAATCATCCCACATTTATTAACGGGTTTTATTACCCATAAATTAATTAGGCTATGGCCATAACGGGCATGATTAGGGAACCTCCGCGTTCTGCAAAAGCTGCTAAGGCAGCACAAAAACCTTTAGAAAAACCCCTTTTTAGGTTAAAAAAGGCAAATTACTTTGAAACCTTGCTGCAGCGTGCAGCGACAAATCAAAGTAAAAACGTAAAAAACAACATCAACCATTAAATTTAAAAACCTATGATTAAAAGTATAGTATTACAGCCGCTTAGAAACGGCGAGTATATCCAGTTCTTAACCGATGTTTTAAACATTGTAGCGAAAAACGATCCAGATACTTTGAATGTAAGCCCGCAATATAGTGCCTTGCGTACCACAACCGATAGTGTTGAAAAACTATTTAAAATAAGTCAGAGCAGTTTGGTAACCGAAGAAATAGAGGCTTTAGATAAACGAAGAGACGATGCTATAAACGGCATTAGCTTACAGGTGCAAAGTTTATCGTATAGTGCCGATACAGTATTAAATAAACACGGCAAAACCCTCTCGGCCCATTTGGCCCTGTTCGGCAGTAGTATAGCTAGAGATAACTACCAGAGCGAAACCACTATCCTGCGTAATGTTGTTAACGATTGGAAAAATAAAGTAGAACTGCAGGAAGCCGTAAGTGCCTTAAACCTCAATGCCTGGCTTACCGAGCTGGAAACGGCCAACAACGATTTTAACCAGGCTTATATTAAGCGCAACGAAGAACTGGCCGCAGCACCAACCGATAAACTGAAGGAGTTGCGCAGCACAGCCAATAACCTGTACTATAAACTACGTACGCGTATTAATTCGAACCTCGATATTAATGATGGTGCCGAGCCATGGGCAGCCACTGTTAACCTGCTTAACCAGCACATTAGTACTTATACACTGTTGCAAACACGCAGGGCTGGCGGATCGGGCGAACCGCCCGTATTGAGCTAAGTATTTTTTTGGAGATACACACATAATTAGCTACAACTATTATATGGCGTGCATCTCTTTAAAAAAATGAATAGATATCACGAATCTAAAAACCAAAAAAGCCATAAGGTTCTATATTTGTTTAAGTATAGCACAGTTATTTACAATAAAATATTGTTTTAATTATTTACAAATGATCCCTACCATAAAAGACATTATTGCAAGAATCAAGACCAATAAGCAAAAACTTGGAATTACACTTTTAACAGCAGCTTCGTTAGCAGAAATATCAGATTTTGAAACCATTATGGGTGTTAAGTTACCCGATGAATTTATTCAATTCTATAATTTTTCCAATGGTTTAGAATCAGAAGAAGATATGTTTAGAATTATCCCTTTAAACGAAATAATTGAAAACATACAACATCCAGATACCTCTACCGTAAATCCAAATGACTTTCATTTTGCGGAATACCTGATTTACAGCGATATGTGGACAATAAATATAAACTCTGAGGAAAGGAATAAATATGGCATTTATAATAAGGCTGAAAATGTAATCACTTTAACAGATTCTTTGCCGCACTTTTTAGATGTTTTTTTAACAGGAGGTGTTTTTGATGGTCTATACAAATGGAGAGAAAATTTAGAGCAATTGCCCGGTTGATGTGAGCTAAATCTCCATCATCCTCGTTTGTACTGAGGATGATGGAGCATAGCGATTTTATCGCTGGTTTGCCTTTAGTTCCGTTATTATTTAAGAGCCCCTTAAATGCCCGTCCGACCGGCCTGGGGCAAATCCGATAGCTATCGGATCAGGATGACGGTAAAAGGATTAGCATCGGTTTTTCGGCATTATAATTAGTCAACCAGACTTCGAACTAAAAAATATACCCATTAAATGGTATTGATGCGGTGTAGGGTGTTTGGGAAATTTGCTTGCAATAAACAAACAATTTAGGGCATGAAAATAAACAAACTCCTGCTAATGGCACCAGTGCTTGTGCTATTGGCAACGGCATCGGGTGTAATGGCGCAGGTTAAGAAACCGGCAGCCAAAGCAGCTGTTCCGGCTAAAACCAAATATGGGGCTTTAGCGATAGACCGGTCAAATGGTTTTTATTATGGCTTCTCTTTCGATCAGCCGAGCCGGCCGGAAGCTGAAAAAAGGGCTATAGATGAGTGTACCAAACGCGGTGGCGCTTGCAGCATTGTACTTACTTACTCGGGTACGGGTTGTGCAGCCTATCGCACCATTAATGGTAATGTAGGTACGGCATTTGGCTGGGGTATAGCTAAAACCAAAGAGGAAGCTGATGCAGTAGCCATTAAAGAATGCTTAAAAAGAAGCGGTGGCACTCAACCCAATAACTTTGTTTGGAGTTGTAATGCGGCACAAGCGGCTCCGTTAAAAGAAATATACAATGCTTCGCCCGAAATTACTGGTCCGGTAAAAATTGGTAACCAGGTGTGGACAAGCACCAACTTAAATGTGAGCACCTACAGAAACGGCGAACAGATTTATTATGCAGCCAACCAGAAAGAGTGGGAAAAGGTTAGCAGGGAAAAAATTCCGGCTTATTGTTACCTTAATTTCGATAGCAGTAACGAAAAGAAATACGGAAAGCTTTACAACTTTTATGCCGTTACCGATCGCCGCGGTTTAGCGCCAGCGGGCTGGCATGTGCCTAGCAGCAACGAATTTTTAACGCTTATTTCGGCCCTAGGTGGCGAAAAGGTAGCAGGCAAAAAAATGCGCGGTACTACCGGCTGGGACGTACAAGACTCATACAAATTTGCGCATGGCAATGGAGATAATTCATCAGGACTTAATTTACTTACCAATGGTAGCGCTGGCGGCGATGAATACGGTGGCGGCCAATCTTTCAAATATGGCGTATGGTTAAGTTACTGGTGGTCTTCTACCACCAAATCAAGCGGCGACAGCTTTGCCTATTACCTTGATTTTAACAAATACAGCGAACCACGTGTAACCGATTACAGTAAAACTACAGGTAGTGCGGTACGGCTGGTGAAAGATTAAATACCCGTATCGCAATAATGCTCAGATTTCGTAACCTAAAGGGTAGAAATCATCTAATCAACCGGAAATGTTCAAAGCTTTCCGGTTGATTTTGTTTTGGGGGATGACCAAAGTAATTCCTGGAGCACATTCACCATATATGGCATTGAAGGAAATATAAGTTGGGATCGTCATCGTTTGTAACGAGGAGGGGCGAGAACAGCGATTTTATCGCAGAGTTCTCCATATCGATTACATATTTAATGGAGAGACCCTGAAATAAATTCAGGGTGACGATTGAAAAAACCTCGGATTTTCAACGCCATGCATAAGCACCCAGTCTTCGGACCTCTGACTGCCGACTAAAGACTAACTTATTCCCTCAACTTCTCCTTAATCCCATCAGCTAACTTTTTCACTTTCATGTAACCAGATAAAGAATTATTTCTTTTATCGAAATTAATCACCAGCCAGCCTTTCTGTGCTTTCAGGTTGAATTTATCGCTGCCATTTAAATTAACAAACAAATCGATATGCTGATCTAACGGAAGTTCGTTATCCAGTGCACTATCGAGGTATTTCTCCAGCCTGGCTGTTTTACTTTCGGCGTACTTCGCTTCAAACTTAAAGTTAGTGTCGTTATCCGTAGTGCTGAGAGATAAGTGGCCACCGCTATTGCGGCATCCGAAGCTTAAAGCAGTAAATAAGATTGCGATGAGGTGTAGTTTGTATTTCATGATTGTATTTTTATTGGGTTAATTGGTTAATTGTTTGAACTGGTTAACTGTAGCGCGCGCGTTTTTCATCCCCCTGCCCCCGACAAGGTTCGGGATAATAGAATTCCTGACTATCGACTCGGGGCTACTGACTCCCGACTCCAAACTCTTTCATCCCCCTGCCCCCTTCAAAGGGGGACAAGATCTGGGATAATAGGATTTCTGACTCAAGACTCGTGACTACTGACTCCCAGCTCAAAACTCCAAGCTCCGAACTCAAAACGCCCTATCCTCCTGCCCTGCCTTTAATATCATCCGTAGCGGTATTTCTCGATCGGGCCGATTTTACATTCTGGTTTCCGAAATTATAGCTGATACTGAAATTAGCCCTACGACTAGTGTAACGGTTCACCACTTTCATGTTAATGTTTTGGTACACCAGCTTGCCTTCCCAATGGTTGGTGAGCAGGATGTCGTCCATATTTAAGCGCAGTTTCAGTTTTTTATCGAGCAATGTTTTTTGTATTCCAGCATTTAGCGCGCCCTGGTAAATGGTGGTTTGCTCTACTCCGCTTACCCTTGGCGAGTTAAGCCAGGCACTTATTTCGAGACTAAAATTCTGCGGCAATGTAAAAGAGTTAGAAGTATATAAATTTACCGCGGCTTTACCGGCGCTGTAAGCCGCGCCTTCAATATTACCATCATTAAACTTACCATAGTAAACACTTACATTGTTCTGTATGTTCCACCATTTGGCAACCCGAACCGGCACGTACAAATCGGCCGAATAGTTTTGCGAACGGCCCAGGTTCTGACGAATTACGCTGATTACCCGGGTTGCATCATCCTGCTTGCTGATTTGCGTAATCATATCGCGGGTATCGGAATAGCTTAAAGAGAACGAAATTTCCTTGTAGCTATAGCTAATCTGGTAACTGTTGGTAAACTGGGGTTTCAGGTATGGGTTTCCCTGATCAACCGCCAGTGGATCCATATAAAAAACAAAGGGGTTTAGCTGCTGGTAATTTGGTCGGTCTACCCTGCGCCCGTAAGAATACCTGATATTGTGGTTTTCGCTAATCTTTTGGTTCACAAATACCGTTGGGAACAAAGAGAGGTAATTGCGTTCTACCGATTTATTATCGGTAACCGAGGTACCGTTTGAGTGGGTATGCTCGGCACGTAAACCCAACTGAACCTGCCATACTTTCCACTCTTTAGAGAAACTACCGTAAACCGCATTAATATTTTCTTTGTACACAAAATTGTTCGATTTGCCCAGGTCGTTTTGCCATACTCCGCCAATCAGCTGCTCAGAAATAAAGTTGTTATTGGTAACTACATAACTGCTCTTTAAGCCTGTTTCTATCTTCACGGTTTTAGAAAGCGGTAAAGTAAAATCTGTTTTCGCAGCGTACACCTTTATATCGGCATCTGTATTGTTGCGTAAGCTGGTTTGGTTGGTGGGGTTGCCGCCTGAATTTAGATAATTGGCCAAAAAGTTCTCATCCTTCTTGTTGCTGAAGCCCGAAAAATCCATATCGAAGGTTAAGCTCTTTCCTTTTTTATCAAAATCGTGTTTGATGTTAAAGTTAGCCGTTAAGTTGCCCACCGGTGAGCTCGAACTGGCATCCTGTAAAATATAACTCTGGCTGGCAGAACCGTTTTGCACGGCACTAATATCGGTATTGCTAAAATTCGTCAGCTTTGTATTTACGGTATTTGCATCGAGCATTACACCAAATACAGTTTTTTCCGAAGCATAATAATCGGCCCCTATTTTCCCCTGAAAACCAACCCCCTTATTTTTACGGTCGAAATTTTGTGTTAAAGCACTTGCCAATCCGTTTGATAAGGTGGTACGGGTTAAAAAGGTGTTGTTAAACTGTGCTTTTCGCGCTACTGCACCATTACCAAAAATATTCCATTTGCCCTGCCTGTGGTTTAAATTCAGGTTTACACCGGCGCGGAACAAATCGCTGGGCGAATCGGGCATAATTCCCTGCCCGGTATTTAAAGAAACCGTCCCGTTAGTGCCGTAAGCCTTGTTTCTTTTAAGCTTAATATTAATGATACCCGCATTTCCGGCAGCATCGTATTTGGCCGAAGGATTGGTTATCAGCTCTATCGTGCCAATCTGGTCGCTGCTCATGTTGCTGAGCAAAGTGGTAATATCGGCTCCCGAAAGAAAATTACTTTTGCCGTCAATCATCACCACTACACCGCTTTTGTTATTCAGTTTAATCTGGTCGCTGTTCCGGTCAATTTGTACACCCGGTGCTTTTTCTAAAACTTCAAGGGCTGTACTTCCTGTAGCGGTAAGGCTGTTTTCTACATTTAAAACTGTTTTATCGATCTGGTGCTCAATAAATGGCTTACGCCCCTGCACACTTACCTCTTTAAGTTGTTTGCTCACGCTTTCCATCCCAATGGCTGGCAATTGTAAATCTTCTTTAAGCAAAAAACGAGCTGTTCCTTTGGTTTTAAAGCCTACAATTGATATCGACAGCAGGTATTCGCCCTCCTTTAAGCCGGCAATTCTAAATTCGCCGTCAATATTGGTCGATACGCTTTTTACCAGGGTGGTATCCGGATATTTCAGCAACCGAACCACGGCAAACGATACCGGAACGGTCTTTTCATCAACAACTTTCCCCGAAACTGCATTTAATTTTTGGGCAAAAGAAGCCCCACATGCCAGCAGGCATGCAATTAGCGTAAATAATGTTTTCATGGTTTTTCTTGGTTTTAGGTGATCGTCATCTCGACTGGAGCGTAGCGTAATGGAGAGATCTTTTAAAATAGATTTCTCGACTGCGTTACACTCCGCTCGAAAGGACGATCTGTTTAGATTTCTCCGCCATAATCGGAACAATTCGCTTATTCTTCAGGCTCGATACCCAATTCCTTTTTCACTTCGCCAATCTGGTTCAATACAGAATCCTGATAAATGGTATCGGTAGTTCTATCTCTAAGCTGTAATTTTAAATCATGTAATTCTTCTTCCAGTTTTTGCTTTTTGATTGCTTCTTCTTTTAATTCGGCAATACACTTCAAACCATCTTCTGTCATTACCCAAACACTATTATCATTGTGGTCGTTTTCAGTTTCATTGCAGCTCCATGCCCAGTAATTGTTAATGTAGCGGTACGAATCTTCCTTTAAAATTAGTCTGGTACCCACCGGTACTTCGAGGGTTAACCTTACTTCCTGATTGCGCCAGGTAGTGCCTTTATTTAACCTGAAGCGCGGGTTAAATACCATAGCCGAATCTTTTAAGACATAAGTATAGCTTATATTTTGCGCATTCTGCAAAGCGTTTGAAAAGGTTTTACCCTGCGATTCGTATTTCTGTGTTAAACGTGTAATATTCGTTTCGCTCTTTTCGATATTAATGCGGATTTTATTGGGCGTAACAAAAGGACCATCTTCAAAATCATCCACTACAATCTGATTTTTTTGGTTCAGGTCGATGTGATAGGCAATACTATCTTCCTTGCTGAAATATTTACTCTTGTCGATATCAATTATATAAGTACCATAGCTTTTCAGATCAACAGTTTGTGTTAATTCTGCATGTTGCTTAAACTCTGATGATATTTTTGCCGCCTGATATCCGGTAATGGCCACTCCCACCAGCCAGATGATTAACAAGGCAAAAGAAAGTGTTTTATTAATGGCCTGTTTGTTAAATGCTACCCTGATCGAGAAAAGCACCAAAGCTAAAACCGGAATAAATAACACTACAAAGGCACCAAACAAAATTGCGCCACGGTTGCCATCATTTATAATCGAGAATGGGAAATACTCGTAGATGCTCGAATCCCAGAAACCCTGAAAAGCAGCTGTAGTAACAATCAGCGTGAGTAGTAAAAATGCACCGAAAACCACGATAAAACCTGCGATAACTTTAAAAATTACTTTGCCGGTACCCGATATAAAACGGCCAAGCCATTCGAAAAACTCGCCGATAAAAATCCCAAAACGTGTAAATAAAGGTTGTGCATGTTTATTTACTTCGCTTAAACGCTCTTTAACCGCCTGTAGTTCTTCATCCAGGTTCTTTTGAAAACCCTGCAGGTTGGCAGGCTCACCCTTCATTTCCATTCTTTCGATACGCGATTTCGCCTTCGGCATAATAACCCATAGCAAGGCATAAACCAACAGTCCCGAGCCACCAACAAAGATAGTTAGAACTGCAGCCAGCCTGATCCATTTCGCATCGGCGTTAACGTAATGCGCAATACCTGCACATACCCCGGCAATAACCCGCTCATCCATGTCGCGGTATAATTTTTTCTCGGCATACTGATATTCGTAAGCACTTTGCGCAACAGGTTCTTCGTCGCCCTCAGCTGTGGTATCAAAATCCTGTACCCTGCCCATCTGCGCAATAACCGAATTTACATTGGCCGCGTCAACAACCTGCTTTTTCTGCTCTTCCAGTTGCTCAGTTAACAATTCGGCAATACGGTTTTCAATATCTGTTACAATTTCCAGATCGTCGGCATGGTTGGCAAAATATTGTTTTACCTCGTTCAGGTACGCCTTTAAGAGTTCGTAAGCACTTTCTTCAATATGAATAATCGTGTTCCCTATATTTATGATGATGGTCTTTTCCATTTCCTTGTTACTAATGATTATGAATTGGCACCTTGTTGCGAAACCCCTACCGCGTAGGCCAGTTCCTGCCAGGTTTGATCTAATTGTGCTAAAATGCCTTTGCCAACTTCGGTTAAGGTGTAATATTTACGGGGCGGGCCTGAGGTAGATTCTACCCAGTTGTAGCTTAACAAACCATTGTTTTTAAGCCTGGTTAACAATGGATATAATGTGCCCTCAACCACCAACAGCTTTGCCGACCTTAATTCAGCAATAATATCAGAGGCATAAATTTCGCCTCTCGAGATGATTGATAAAACACAGTATTCCAGAATTCCCTTCCGCATTTGTGTTTGCGTATTTTCTGCTATCATAATACAAAGATATATGTTTTATAAACTACCATGCAATACATAGTACTAAAATAAATTAAAATAAAACCACAAAACACTGATTATTAGCTAATTAATTTTTAATAATATTTTTGAGGTTAAAGAAAAAATATGTAAAAGCAGCAGATTTAGCTTATTTTTAGCAAAGCAAGTCCGGTAATTCTTCGGTTTCAGCAGTCCCCTTATTGCCTATAGTTCCGATTTTTTGAAGAAAAAAACCGCAAGCTATCTGGCGCTATCGGGTTTAGTTTGCAGGTGCATTTAGGCTTAGGTTACAGGTTCGACTAAACATTTAACAGGCTCACACTAAACTTCCGAAGTTAACTACGCACCTACCATACTAAACTTCGGAAGGCGATTTACTATATAAATACTATAGAATTAATATATTTTAATAATTTTGCAGCGTCTTAACTTATTTTCATGAAAAAGTCTATTGCCAGCATTGTTGCTGAAGCAAACCAAAGTGGCGAAGGTACGCTTAAAAGAACATTGGGGCCTATTAACCTCATTTTAATTGGTGTGGGCTTGACGCTGGGTGCTGGTTTATTTTCCATTACCGGTTTAGCGGCCGCCAACCACTCAGGTCCCGCGGTTACCTTATCGTTCGTAATTGCAGCATTAGGTTGTGGTTTTGCGGCATTGTGTTATGCCGAATTCGCCTCTATGATTCCCGTTGCCGGAAGCGCATACACCTATTCTTATGCCACCATGGGCGAACTTTTTGCCTGGATAATTGGCTGGGACCTGGTGCTCGAATACTCAGTTGGCTGTGCTACTGTTGCCATTAGCTGGTCGCAGTATTTAACCAAATTCTTAGCCAGCTTACATATTTACCTTCCCGCACAACTCACCCTGTCGCCATTCGAAACAGCTAAACTGGCCGATGGCGCTACCGTACACGGCATTATCAACATTCCTGCGGCGCTGGTAGTGGTACTTATGACTGCTATTCTGATCCGTGGTACAAAAGGTTCGGCGATTGTAAATGGCATTATTGTATTTTTAAAAGTGGGCGTGGTACTGGTTTTCATCGCCTTAGGCTGGCAATATATCGATCCGGCCAATTATCATCCTTACATTCCTCAAAATACCGGCACTTTTGGCCAGTTTGGCTGGAGTGGTATTTTACGTGGTGCCGGACTTGTATTTTTTGTGTTTATCGGCTTCGATGCTGTAGCAGCTTCGGCCCAGGAAACCAAAAACCCAGCCCGCGATTTACCTATCGGCATTATTGGTTCGCTGGTGGTTTGTACCGTTCTATTTGGTTTGTTCGGCCATGTAATGACAGGCTTGGCCAATTATAAAGAATTTGCCAACAGTGGTGCACCTGTAGCCATTGCTATCGAAAAAACACCTTATGCCTGGTTGAGCCAAGCCATTATTCTGGCCATTTTAATTGGTTATACCTCTGTAATCCTGATCGATTTAATGGCGCAATCGCGCATGTTTTATTCTATCAGTAAAGATGGACTGCTCCCTAAAATGTTTTCGGATGTGCATACTAAATTTAAAACACCTTATAAATCCAACATCATACTGTGTGTATTTATCGGGCTGTTTGCAGCATTTGTCCCCATGAATGTGGTCGGCGAAATGACCAGTATTGGCACTTTGCTGGCTTTCCTGATGGTGTGTGTAGGCATATTGATCCTGAGAAAAACCAATCCTGAAGCTAAACGCCCATTCAAAGTACCATTGGTTCCGTTAATTCCAATTTTAGGCATATTAACCTGTATTGCCATGATGGTATTTTTACCATGGGAAACCTGGCTAAGGCTGGCAGTTTGGTTAATTATTGGTTTGGCTATTTATTTCTGGTATGGTAAAAAGAACAGTAAACTAAGGGTGGTAAATGATGATGTTTCATCATCACTATAGCACCAGGATTTGTACGCCTAATAAATTCATTATCATATACATGCCACGGTTAAGCTGTTCGGTTTTCAGTACAGCTTAACCGCAATATTTTAGTACCATTTCTAATGTGGCTACGCAAACTGTAAATCACTGAACATAAACTGCGTAAGTTATTCACATTTCCACATTTTTTAGCCTTTTTGGCTTGGGTTTTGTCTTAGGTTATTTAACCTATAAAACTCAATCCCATGCTCATTAAAATACACACCCCCATTTTCAGGTTTTCCAGGCATAAAACCGAAACCATAAAAAAAACTCCTGTACAGCTTACCAGGGCACAATGGATTGCCGCCGATAGAATTGTAATTGCTGTAATGTTTATTGCTACCATTTTAGGTGCAATTTTATTCTAAATTTCAGATGGAAAATCAAAAATCTTCTGAAATCATTTCTTTATTCAGCACTACTGCAGCCATAGTGCCTGTAGCTGTTATTACCGATAACGACCTGAACATAGTTGTGCAATCTCCTGCTGCATAAACTCCTTTAGCAGTAGTTTGTTGCTGCTCATTAACCTTTATCGTATTCAATTCTGTCAGTTCGAAATTTAACTGCACATCAAAATCTACATGCTGTTTTACATCTGCCCTTGCATACACCGCTTTTAGCGCCAATTGCCCTATATTTGCAAATACTACATGCTCCAACTCACCGTTTGCATGAACAAATTCAACAATTTCATCTTCAATAATCTGGATTGACTTCGATTTTAGCTTTTCAGTTTGCTCGGCCGTTAACTCCGATTTACCATTGGTGAGCAGGCTCAAATTCTTATTCCATAAATAGAGGTTTTTAACCATATCATAGGCTTGTTCGCCATTCATCATTAATCCAATCTTTTCTCCCTTCACTTCGTAACCATGACAATAAGGGCAATGAATTACCGAAATCGCCCAGCATTCTGCTAAACCTTTAATATCTGGCAGTACATCTTTTAAACCCGTTGCAATAATCAGTTTTCTGGCCGAAAAACTTTCGCCACTCTCCAGTCCAACAGTAAAACCACCAGTTATTTCGCTGGCAGATAAGACTTTACCCGCTAAAAATTTTACCGTAGGATACTTCAATACCTCAGCTTTGGCCTGAGCCGCAATTTCGGCTGGTTTATCGCCATCATGTGTTAAAAAATTATGCGAATGCGGGGTTTGCCGGTTACAGGGCTCGCCACTATCAACGATTAATACCGTTCTTGTTGCCCTGGCTAAAGTAAGCGCCGCCGACAAACCTGCGTAGCTGCCTCCAATTATAATTACATCAAAATCCATATCTATTTCTTTTGGAACAAAAATCAGTAAAGACTTCATTAAACGCAACAAAGATGCATTAAATAAGTGTCATTTTTTATAAATAGTTCCTTTGATAAAATCGCCATAGTAAAAACGTTCTTCCACCACTTCATAATTTTTAGCTGCAAAGAAAGGGTGCATATCAATCAAATTCCTGGCTTCTACAATACCCAGAAGCTTAAAAAAACTGTACATCGATTTCAACAAAAACCTTTTCCACCATTGGCCATTGGTTTTGTTCAGCGAAAAATCGACTAAAAACCATGATCCGTTTTTCTTTAGAAATCCATCCAGCAATTCAAACACTTTCACTGCTCTTTTTTTCGAAAAATTATCGAACAGAAATGGTGTTAGTATCACATCAAACTGTATTTCGGTTGTAAATGTTTCTATGCCCTGGTTCAAAAAGACTACTTCGTTACCGCCATAATTCCTGGCTTTCGAAAGTTCTATCATTTTAGCTGAAATTTCAACATAAACAATTTTTAGCCCAGCAGGCTGCACTTTTGCCAGTCCTTCTAAAACCCACCCTGTTCCGCCACCTACAATCAGTACATTGCTATCTTTTTGGATATAATGCAATTGATTAACCTGTGCATTCACCTGCGATTTAAAAAACACCAAACGGCTTAAGGTATCGTAATGTCTGGCAATTTTATCGTAGTTGTTATTCATCTTGGTTAATTGTTTAAATTGTACAAATCGGATAATTGTCAGGTAATACAATTAACCCGCTAACCGATTCTAACAGTTAAGCACCTAGCTTACAAATTGCATTCCTACTATTCCGCAAATGGCTTTAAACAAAATCAGTCCATCAATTACCATTAAATAATAAAGTATATTTTTTCGGCGGTGCATAGAATAGGCCACATAAATGGTGAATATAAACGGCAACACATTACAGAAAACCAATGGCCAGGCAAAACCTTTATAACTGGCAAATATACCCAGAGAGATTAAACCGATAATTAACAGGGGGATCAGGATATTGAAAATGGTTCTTCTTAGTCCATAGCGTACCACAAATGTCCTTAAATGCCGGTTGGCATCGGTTGGGTAATCTTTAATATCGAAAATGATTGCATTTACCGTGCAGAACATCCAGTTTTTAATAAATAGCCAGGTCCATAATATGGAATCGTGATAACCAATACCAGTTTCGATTTTGAGCATGATGAGTGGCAGTACATTGGCACAGCATGCCCATACAAAGCCAATAACAAAAGCCTTTAACCAGCCGGTATTACGCAGGTTAAATTTTAAAAACGACCGTGGCAACAAGCCATAATACAATCCTCCGGCAGTTACAATAATTACTATCGCAATCCAGTAGCTTAGTGGCAAGGCCAAAAAGTGATTTAAATTCTGATAAATGAGGTTTATGGCCAGCAGCATACAGCTGATAAAAAGAATAGCCTGGCTGTAATTAATAAACCGTTTATGCTTAAAATACCATTGATTACGCGGATTAGTTGTAGATGGTTTTGTAGATACCTTGTTATAGGCGTAGGTGTAATAAATAGTAGGTGCCAGGAAAAGCAGGAGATAATAATTTAACGAATTAAAAGGCACCCTTAACTGAAAGGTAGCTTCGATGGTTAGGGCAACAGCCAGAATACCAACAAAGTAGTTTCCGAAAAATATGAACCTGATTATTTTACCGAGCATTGAAGCTGTTTTTATCTGGCCAATTTCGGATATATAATTGAATAAGGTAAATAATTGGGGTAAAATGTAGGAATTAAAACTTAACCATATAAGGCATAATAAGATCATATCAGCTTAAATGTTCCTGATATGACTTATATGGTTAAAATAAACGACGCAGTTGCAAACCTAAAATTTAACCATAAAAAAAGCCTTCCAGTTGTACTGAAAGGCTTTGGTGGGAAATGAGGGGTTCGAACCCCCGACCCCCTCGGTGTAAACGAGGTGCTCTGAACCAGCTGAGCTAATTTCCCTGGTGAGTATTGCAATTAAAAAACTTTTCAACTCCTTGAAAAGCCTAGTGGGAAATGAGGGGTTCGAACCCCCGACCCCCTCGGTGTAAACGAGGTGCTCTGAACCAGCTGAGCTAATTTCCCTTTTGTTATTTTGTCAATTTAATGCCCCACTCTCCGTTTGGGAATGCAAATATAGCGCTATAAAACTGTTCTGCAAATCTTTTTTTCTTTTTTTTCAGCTTAGCAAAGTTTCGAGGATTTTATGCGATTGAACCGTACCAAACGACGCAGTATGTAAGGTATAGAAAACCAATATCTTATCTAACAAAAACCTGCGTTGGCTATTGGCTAATTTTATTTCAGAATTTTTTTCCAGTGGGGTATTAAAAAGCGAAATAAACTGTAAAGCATCGTCTAGTTGCAGGTAATTGGCATGAATGGGTACACGCGAAAAGAACTCTCCCTCCTGCAAATCGAAGTAAATCTGGTCAGCTCTTCTTTTTTCGTTGGGTGCAAAACCTAAAAAACGGGTCAGCTTTAACAAAAACGATAGGTGAAAATTCGAACTAATTTCTTCTACCTCATCAAACCAGGCCACCGAATTGAAAATATAATCAAACAAGTCTTCGTCCGCCGATTGCTGCCTGATACTTTTATACAATACTTCATTTAGGAAAATAACGATACTGGTTTTCACCATATCGTAAGGAATACTCTTAAAAACCGGTGTCTGCCGCACTTCCGATACCCGCTGCATATTGGTATTGGCTTTGTGATACACCACCATATCGAGCAAATGGAGCGACTGTAGCATGTTCATCTTGATCTTCGCCTTTGGCTTTTTAACACCATTAATCAGGTAAGACTGCATGCCAAATTTATCGGTAAGTACCTGCACAATTACACTGCTTTCGCTGTAATTGGTGGTCTTTAAAACAATCCCTCTAACTTTATGCAACATGCGTTTAAAACATTTTTTTCAAAAGTATGTTATTTGTGCAAATTTAATTGTGCAAAAAGTAATCACGTTTTACAAATAAGATTAGTTTTGCCGTTAATATTATCATTAAAAAAAGCTGCACATGTGGGTTAAGCTATCGAGATTTATTCTTCAGAACCGTATCGCAATCATCGTATTTTTTGTTCTCGGAACCATTTTCATGGCCTATCAGGCCAAAAACGTAAAACTCTCTTACACAGGAAGTAAAATATTACCCGTAACCGACAGTGCATTTATTAAATACAATGCCTTCAAAAAAACATTTGGCGAGGATGGCAGTGTAATGGTTGTAGGTATACAATCGCCCGATATTTTTAAAAAAGAAGTTTACAACCAATGGGTAGAACTCTCTACCAGCATTCAGAAATTAAAAGGGATCAAGCAGGTATTATCATCAGGCAGGATTTTCCAGCTGGAGAAAGATACCGTAAACCAAAAATTTGTTTTAAAGCCCATTCCGGGTAGTTTGGTTAAAACTGATGCGGAGATGGATTCGATCAAAAACACCCTCTACAACAATCCTTTTTTCGAAGGTCTGGTTTACAACCGTCAGAATGCCACTTTAATGGCCATTACTTTCGATACAAAAATATTAAATACCGCAGCGCGAAACCCGATTTTAAAAGAAATTGAGGCCAAAGCAAAAGCTTTCCAAAGCAAAACCAAAATACAGGTGCATATTTCGGGACTACCCTACATTCGTACTGCGGTTAGTAAACTGGTAAGCAACGAATTTGTGCTGTTTTTAGGATTATCGATTTTAGTTTCAGCCCTAATCTTACTGTTTTTCTTTAAGAAATTTTATGCTGTTTTCTTCCCGATTTTAGTCGTAGTAATGGGGGTAATCTGGAGCATTGGTACACTCGTGTTATTCGGTTTTGAACTGACTATTTTAACAGGCCTTATACCACCACTTATTGTAATTATCGGTATTCCAAACAGTATTTTATTGTTAAACAAGTACCAGAACGAGCTGAGAAAACACGGCGACAAACAATTGGCATTAAGTATAACCATCGAGCGTATCGCCATTACTACTTTAATTGCCAACATTACCGCAGCCATTGGTTTTGGTGTATTATACTTTACCGGAAGTGAGTTATTGATGCAATTTGGCAGTGTAGCCTCAATCAATGTAATGGTTACCTGGTTAATGTGCTTGTGCTTAATCCCGATTATTTTCAGTTACCTGCCAGCACCGAAACTGAAAGCACAAACCCATGTTGAAGAAGGATTCTTGCATAAATTACTGGTAAAAACAGATGTGCTGGTGCAGCAAAAAAGCAGCTTAATTTACATTGGAACAATCGTTATTTCGATTATTGCTTTTATAGGGGTAATGAAAATCAACGTTAACGGTTACGTGGTCGACGATTTACCCAAAAACTCAGAGATTTTAACCGATTTAAAGTTCTTTGAGAAAAACTTTGAAGGGATTTTACCTTTAGAAGTTAGCATAGACACCAAGAAGAAGAACGGCGTTTTCAACTTAACCAATCTAAAAAGAATAGAAAAACTGGAAAAAATGATTTCTGCCTATCCGGAGTTTTCGCGTTCTATTTCGGTAAACATGGGCTTGAAATATGCTACTCAGGCATTTTACAATAACGATTCTACTTTTTTCCGACTGCCTGATAACCTAGAAAAGAATTTCATTCTGGCCTACATCGCCAATGGTGGTAAAGGCAATGCGAGCTTGTTAACCAATTTCATTAGCAAGGGCAACCAAAGTACCAGAATCAGCTTTCAGATGGCCGACGTAGGTTCTAAACGTTTAGATGGGATTATGGCCGAACTGAAACCACGGATAGACAGCATTTTACCGCCAGCCAAATTTGATGTAGAACTTACAGGTTCAAGCATCATCTTTTCTAAAGGTACCGATTACATGTTAAAACACCTGGTTGAAAGTATTGCCCTGGCCATAGTGCTAATCTCGCTGTTGAGGCTGGCTCAATTTAAAAGTCTGGGCATTATGTTTATTTCTTTGCTGCCTAACATTGTACCTTTAATTATTACGGCAGGTATTATGGGATATTTTGGTATTTCGCTAAAACCCTCTACTATCTTAATTTTCACCATTGCCTTTGGTCTGGCTTCCGATCAAACCATTTATTTCCTTACCCGGTATCAGCAAGAGCTTAACCTTACCAATTTCAGTGTACCTAAAGTAATTACCGATACAATTACCGAAACAGGTGTAAGTATGACGCATATTGCCTTAATCTTATTCTTTGGTTTCGGCATTTTCACGGCTTCTACTTTCGGCGGAACGGTAGTATTAGGCCTGCTCCTATCGATCACTTTATTGGTGGCCTTGATATTTAACCTCACCTTATTACCCGCATTGGTATTGTGGTTAGATAAAAAGAAAGTTAGAAAGCTTGTTTCTGATGAGGAAAGCGCAAAGAATGCGAGCGAATTTGATCATTAATTAATATAGCGTTGGGTTTAAACCCAACGCTATATGTTATATTTACAAAATCACCAGACCAACATTCCAGCCAATCCAACCGGTATAGCGTTGATTGTTAAAAGAAAAATCCTGATGTTTTTGTTGCAGTAAACCAAAATTACCAATTGCAATATTTTGTTTGGTGTAATACGCATTTACCGATGGACCACCTTGCATGGCCAGCCATTTATTTAAACGGATATTTAATGGCAATTCGAATTTACTAAGCAAGTTTAAGTAATCCCAGCTACCCTGGTAAACATATTGGCTACTGATTTCGGGGTTTAAGGAAAGCTTACTGAAAAGTCGCATTTCTTTTCCAAAGCCCAAACCTGCAGTATATGTTTTCGCTCCTGCTTCACTATTCATTCCGAACATTAACATGTTATACAAGCGTTTGCTACCACCTTTATAAGCCACATTGTAAGTGGTACTTTCATTAGTCCCCAGACTAAATTTGTGATAGCCGTTTAAGGCAACATTAATTAAACCAATGGAATAACCGTCGTTCTGTGCTGAAATATTTATAATTCCCAGTTGAGCACCTTTTAATTTACCTGCATAATTAATCACTCCCGTTTGCAATCCCCGGGCCGTATTTGAAGTGTAATTACCCAATACAGCAACATTAACTCCTTCTGATTGCCGGTTTAAATTGGCAATACCAGCAATTTGCATTCCCATTGATTTATTCCTGACTACATTCGCCGCTACTCCAATTTGGAGTCCATCTTGTTTTTCGGCGACAAGGTTTAACGCCCCTACCTGAAAACCACTTAATTTTTTACCGATAGTATTTAAGCCTAATGACACCTGCATGCCGCTAAAATCATAACCAATATGATTGTAAATGCCGCCAACCTGAAAACCTTCAAAATTTTTACCTACATAATTATAGCCCAGGGCAATTTGCGCGGCATTTACTCCGCCAATTACCTGATTAAAAAAACCAGCTATTTGTGTACCCCGAACATCGCCCCCGACCAGGTTAAAAGCACCAGCAAACTGAAAATATTGCACATTGCTTTTATCAATATTGAAAATTAAACCAATTTCTCCGCCATCAACACCTGCACTGTAGGCACCAATGGCGTTTAAAGAAAACTTGTTTACTACCTGTCCACTTAACGAGCCGTGAGAGTTTAAACCCGGAAGTAAGGCAAACTGAAATGGTGCTTTAGAAATAAAACCGCCAATATTAATCGACTGAATTTTTTGTCCGGTAGTAACCAGGGCATTACCCAGCCATGTTTTTTCTACCTCATCCAGATTACCACTGATAAAACGCTCACTAGCCTGATCTTTCTTATGGGTTACGTTTACCTCTGCCAAAAAATGGGTAACAGTCGATTTATAATTTTCTTTACTAACGGTTAAAGATATGGGCTGAGTAATGTTTTTTAAACGCATTGAAAAATACCCGCTACCATCCGAAATTTCGGAAACCAGCAGGTTCTTTTCATAAATACTGGCATCGGCTATCGGTTTGCGCAATTGCTTATCTACAATCTGTCCGGTAATGGTATATAAATCGGCGTTGCCTACCGATTCGTTAACCAGTAAAACCAACTCCAAAGGAGCATACCTGATGATGATAAAATTACCGGCCTGCCTATATTCGAAACGGTGGTTTAAGATTTTATCGAGTGCTTCGGAGATATTTAGGCTATTATCATGAATGCTAACCAAACTATCTGTTGGCAAGATACTACTGTTGTAAGAAAAGCGGAATGCTCCCTGCTCTTCAATCATTTTCAACACCTTACCCAGTTTTTGCTTTTCAATATTGAGTGATATATTTCTGGCCAAAAGCGATTGTGCCTGGCTCGAAAAACTGAAAAAGAGCAACAAAAAACAAATCAGCTTCATTATCCGCATTGCTTATTTCAGTTTAATGATTCCCTTACCATATTCGACCTTAATTTTTAAAGTTTGGGCCACTATTTCTAAAATTTCGTTTAACTGCTCGTTTTTAAAGGTGGTACTAATCGGCAATGTTTGGATGGCCGGATTAACAATTACGATATTGGCTTTAAACTTTTCGTTAAGCACCAGCACCAGTTCGTTTAAAGGCGTTCTATCGCAAATCAACTCGCCTGTGTAATAGTAATTATAGAGTTTACCCTGGTTTTCGTCTTTAAATAATTTAGTTTGATTTTGGGTAACTTCTACCTTCTCGCCCGCAGTTAAGCGAACACTATCCCCTTGGTTATTTACTTTTACAATACCACTTTCTACAATTACCACCGTTCCGTTACTATTGCTTTTTATGTTAAAGGCTGTACCCACAACTGTTACCCTAACCTGGTTAACATCAATAATAAAAGGCTTTGCCTTATTGGCACTCACTTTAAAAAAGGCTTCTCCTTTAAGTTTTACCTGCCGGGTTTTATTGAAAAAACCACCCACAAACGATAAAGATGATTGCTTGTTCAGGATTACAGTTGAACCATCGGGCAACACCTGGGTTAAAATTGTAGCACTGCTTGCTACATCAATTTTATTCGCCACCAGATTTTTATACCCAAACAGGCCTGCAGCAAAAATAACAGCGATAGCAGCTACCCAAGGCAAAATAGTCTTATAGCCCCACATTTTAGTTTTGGCTTCCTTTTCTAAGCGAAGGTTTAACCGCGCTAAAGCATCCTGCGCGTCAATGCTTGAATCAATCTGCAACTTGCTTTTCTCCAGGATCGTCCTGAAATCGCTTAATTGTTTTAGGTTTTCGGGAGCAGATTTGGCCCATCGTTCTACCTGCTCGCTTTCGGACACAGTTGCCTCACCAAGCAGGTATTTTGCCAGCAAATCTTCATTTATAGGTGTAGAATTTATATCCATAAGCTTATTTTAAAAGAATAAAAATGAGGACCAGGAAATCGATTACGCGATGGCGTAAAATCTTTAAGGCCTTGCCCATTTGGTTTTCTACAGTTTTAACCGAAATATTAAGTGCAACAGCTATTTCCTGATATTTCATTTGATCGAACCTGCTCAACTGAAATACATTGCGGCATTTTTCGGGCAGATCGTTAATTGCCGAATTGATGTTTTTCTCCAGTTCGGTTACTGTAATTTCAGTATTTAAGTTTCCCATCTCGTTTTTTACACTATTGGCATAATGTACATTGAAATTCGATCTAACTTGCTGATGTTTGAGATAATTTAAACTCTCGTTATGTACAGCCCGATACAGAAACGATTTTAAAAAGCCATCTGCTTTAAGCTGCTCCCGGCGCGTCCAGATCCGTACGAACACATTCTGCACAATCTCTTCGGCATCATCGCGTTCTTTAACTATTGTAAAAGCATAAGCATGCAGATTTTTGAAATGTATTAAAAACACTTCGTCGAAAGCCTGCTTATTGCCGCTTTTAATTAATCCGAGAAGGTGAGTATCGTTACTTTCCATAAAGTTAAACCTGCAAAGCTTTAAAAACCTTACAGGTTTCTGATCTAAATCTATGCTGTTAAAATCGACTTCAATTTACGCCTTATTATAATTTCTTTTAAAAAGCGAGGGATTATTTTATCCAGCACAACTAAAAAACGGTTAGCGAAACCAGGAATTATTTCTTTTTTCCCTTTAAGCATCCCATCAATAGCAGTTTTGGCCACATAATCTGCTTCTAAAATGGTGGCTTTGGCAAAACCTTTTAAAGTATGGTTCATCACGAGCAATTCGGGTTTGGTATTAATTCCCCCTGGACTAAGTAAGCTGATGTGCACATTGGTGCCACTAAGCTCGAGTTGAAGGCAACGCGTAAAATAGCCGACAAAGGATTTGGTTGCCCCGTAAACCTGTTTTTTAGGCACAATAAAATGGCCTCCCAAACTTCCTACATTTAAAATATAGCTTTCAGCAGCCTTATCGATATGGTTTAAAAACAATCGGGTTAGCAAAACAGTATTGGTAATATTGAGATCGATCTGGGTGCGGTAAAAATCGGCGTTTTTATCTTCAAACCACGACCAATTTCCCAAACCTGCATTATTGATTAAAACATTGACTTCTATCCCCGCTGTGTTCAATCTTTCGAATATCTGGTTGGCCGAAGTATTTTCGGTCAAGTCTATTTCGATACAATACACCTTGCAGTTAAAATTAACCCGCAGGTAGTTGGCCAAATATTCAAGTCCGCTGTTTGGCAAAGCAACCAACACCAGGTTAAGTCCGCGCTGCGCCCATTCAATGGCAAAAGATTTCCCTAAACCTTCGCTTGCCCCTGTAATTAATGCTGTTAACTGTTTCATTTTATTTTTTAATTTCTTATCGTTCAGTTCCGTTTATTTTAGCCACGGATTGCACGGATAAACACGGATTTAAATTCCAAACTATCTGTGTCCATGCTCTATCGTCCTCTTTTATAACGAGGATGCACTAGCTTGTCGATTGTATCGACTATAGCATTTTTAGCCACGGATTGCACAGATTAACACGGATTTAAATTCCAAAATATCTGTGTTCATTCTTTTCATCTGTGGTTAATTACTATTCATCAATCTATCCACATTATAAATGTGGTTCTCATGCGTCCTCGTTACAAACGAGGACGATGCTAGTTGTGCTGAAAATGGCTAACTGTTTTTCCTAATCCAACAGCAAAGGGTGTAATGTGATAGTTTAATTCGGCAATGGCTTTATTGCTGCAATATTGCTGGTTACACTTTAAGCGGTCGGCAAATTCGGGAAGAAAAAACGGCGTTAAATTAAAGAGTCTGTTTTTTAAAAACTCGAGCATGCTGTAAGCTTTAATGATGCTTACCGGTATTTTATACAGGCTGTGTTTCTTTCCGGTTATGTGTTTGAGCACATTAAAAAAAACGTTAAAAGAAACATCTTCGCCGCCCAAAATATACCTTTCGCCATTTCGACCATGCTGCATTGCAGCTATATGCCCGTCCACCACATCATCAACAAATGCATAATTGGCAATGGCTTTTCCATCGCCGGGAATAAAATGCCAGGTACCACCCATATAACCGGTAACCATTTTGCTCACGGTATTACTGTCGGTTATCGGTCCATCGCCATACACCCGTGAGGGGTTTACAATAACCACTTCAAGGCCCTGCTCCACAAAAGCTTTCACCTCCAGCTCGGCCAGGTATTTGGTGCGTTCGTAGCTAATCGGAAAGCCTACGGCCCGCGGATCGTTTTCGGAAACTGGCAGATTAAGGGTTGGCCCCCATACGCCACAGGTTGAAGTATGCACCACCCGGTCTACCCCCATGTTAAGGGCGCAACTTAAAACATTAGCAGTACCCGTTACATTTACATCGTAAAAATCGGTTTCGTTTTTGCACCACATTTTAGCCATTGCAGCGGTATGGTAAACCTGGGCACAACCTTTCATGGCTTTCTGTAAACTTTTAAGGTCTAAAATATCACCCTTTACAAAATGAATATTGCGGTGTCTGATCAGATAAGGATGTTTGGTATCGCGGCAAAGGGCAACCACATCGTAACCTGTTTCGGCTAGACTCAGGCAGAGTTTACGGCCAATGAAACCTGAAGCACCAGTTACCAGCACCCTGAGGTATTTATGATTAACTGCTTCCATATTAAACCAGTTCCATTTTAATCGTGTACAGCGAATCATTAACCACCACGAGCTTACAAATTCCGTTTTCAAAGTAGTAATCGTTGTAATTACCATCGGGCAAATTAACCCGGTATTGGTGTGCTGCCTGTTTTTTGATGCGCAAAAAGCACTGAAAATTATCTGAATAAACCTGATTGACAGACACAGGCTCGGTGGTGTAGAGCAACATCATATTGAAAGCGATAGCCTGACTTAAACTGTTGAATTTATTGCCCGATTGCAACTGGTAAACATCGTTTTGGAAAGTGGTTTTCTTGCGCTCTTTTGCTTTACCGTTAACGGAACGACTTACCGTTGATGAAATTAACCGACCGTTTTTGAAATGGGCCAGATCCTCAGTCAGCACATCGATTTTGAATACAAAACGGGTGCTTACCTGCGAGGTAATTTTAAGGTAGGTATTTTCGCCATCCGTATTTTGACTAAAAGCAAGTTTACCGATAACCTCGCCATTGTGCTTAATGTGATAAACCTGACTAAAATTATGCGCAAATGCAGAAAAATTTAAGGCAAGCAACAATATCACCAGAGTTGCCGGCTTAGAAAACCGTGCGGCGCTGCTTAAACTGCTTTTTTTGTTTAACCTTGGCAGAATGTATTTCTTACACAGCCAAATTACTAATGCTGGAATCATATTTTCTCTGTTTTTAGAGCTAATACAACTCAAAGGGATTTTACCCCTACGCAACTTTGATTATTTTTAAAAAGAATGTTATTTTTCTCTTATAGTGGCACAAATAATTTCATAGGGCCAGGTTAAAAGTTTGCGATTAGGCTATATATTGACAATAGCGTAGTGTATTGCCATCTGGGTCGGTCACATAAAATTCCCGCCGGCCCCAGGTTTGATCAACTGGCCCCTGATGCACAGGTGATCCGCTTTTCCCTTCTAAACCGCGGCTCACAAATTTAGCAAATAAAAAATCTACGTCCCGAACATACATAAACAGCCGAACCAAATAGACTGTCGCTTTCGTAGGTGGTAATTTGCAATTCCATGTTTTCGTGACCAAGATCAACGACTGGCGAATCCGTCGTATCGTCAGGCCAGGTCATGCGAAAATCCAGCACTTCGGTATAGAACTGAATCGCTGCGCGCATATCGCGAACTTTAAACAAGGGGATGAAACTGTTCATATTCAAAAATAAAAAATAGTTGACAGCTATGCATACGATCCCCTCAAAGATGACACAACAGGAAATAGGTGTTACTAAAATAATGAGCCGTTAAAAAGGAATCTACAAAAAAACTGTGGCGGTTGAAGGGTGCAGCATTAGGTTTACTGTACAGGCTGAAGTAAATTAAACCTGATGGCAGTGGAAAGCCCGCAATCCCTATTTTTTCATCGGGAGAGGACTTGTAACGAACAGCAGGGCGAACGTTAAAATGAAATACGGGTTTTGATTTTCTCAATTGAAGATAAAATTATATCCCTGAAAAAGCAACCTACTCTTTTACCGGCTTATCTTCTTCCTCATCTTCCGGAATTTCTACTGTTGGGTCGGTAATAATTTCGGCATTGCCATCATTATCCTTTTTGGCAAAAAGAATGGGGTACAACATCCATAAAGCGCCAGCCATAACCAAAACCCCGGCCAGCATTTGTACATAACGGCTACCACTTACATCGTAAGTTTCTAAAATTTTATAGGCAATGTAGGTTAGGATGCCCAAAACAAGCACCCAAACTGCTTTTTGTAACTTTAAGAGCCTGATCATGAATTATCTTTTTTTAAGTTTTATGATATGTATTAAAACAAAGATTAACCCAATTAGTTCGAGCAAGCCGCAGAAATAAAAAGCATAAAGCACAAAATCGCGGTTTAAAGGGTTTACCACCGCAACAATTGGCAAGGCAATTACGGCCACCACCATCATTGCAAGCCCGATATTAAATAATTTCACGTTAAAAGTATTTACATCAAAACTACCAAAATCCGGTCAATTCTGTTAACTTTGCAACCTTTAATTTTTTGAGGTACTTGATTGATGTATAGCGAATTTAAACAACTGGAACTTGCCAAAATAGGGCAAGAAATACTGGATTTCTGGAAAAAGGAAAATATCTTTGAAAAAAGCATTTCATCCCGCCCGAAATCTAATCCGTTTACTTTTTACGAAGGTCCGCCTTCTGCCAATGGCATGCCGGGGATTCACCACGTAATGGCGCGAGCGATTAAGGATATTTTTTGCCGTTACAAAACGTTAAAAGGCTACCAGGTAAAACGCAAAGGTGGTTGGGATACACATGGTTTGCCTATTGAGCTTGCTGTGGAGAAAAAACTGGGTATTACTAAAGAGGATATCGGTAAGAAAATCAGCGTAGACGAATACAATGAGGCCTGCCGCACTGAAGTAATGCGTTATACTGATGTTTGGAACGACCTGACCGAAAAAATGGGCTATTGGGTTGATCTTGAAAATCCGTATATCACCTACGAAAACGAATACATTGAAACCCTTTGGTGGATATTAAAACAACTTTACAGCAAAGGATTTTTATATAAAGGTTATACCGTTCAGCCGTATTCGCCAGCAGCGGGTACAGGTTTAAGCTCGCACGAGTTAAACCAGCCAGGTACTTATAAGGATGTAAGCGACACCACAATTGTAGCGCAATTTAAAACCATCGAATCTACTTTACCCGAAGCTTTAAAAGGCTTTGGTACAGTTCACTTTTTAGCATGGACTACTACCCCATGGACTTTACCAAGCAACACCGCTTTAACTGTAGGCCCTAAAATCGATTACGTATTGGTTAAAACTTTTAACCAGTATACTTTCGAGCCGATTCAGGTTGTATTGGCTAAAGCTTTGGTGGGTAAACAATTTGCAGGAAAATACTTTTTGGCTGAAAGTGACGAAGCTTTTGCAAACTACAAAGCTGAAGACAAAAAGATTCCTTATACCATATTAGCTGAATTGGTTGGTGCAGATTTAGTTGGCATTAAATACGAACAGTTATTGCCTTATGCACTGCCATACCAAAATCCAGAAAATGCCTTCAGGGTAATTTCAGGAGATTTTGTTACTACTGAAGATGGTACCGGTATTGTACATACCGCACCTACTTTTGGTGCAGATGATGCCCGGGTTGCTAAACTGGCTACGCCAGAAGTACCGCCAATGCTCGTACTTGACGAGAAAGGAAATGCGGTTCCACTAGTAGATTTACAGGGTAAATTTATTGCTTCACTGGGTGGAAACTATGGTGGCAAGTATGTTAAAAACGAATATTATAAAGATGGCGAGGCTCCTGAAAAATCAGTTGACGTAGAAATCGCCATCCAGTTAAAAGAAGAAAATAAAGCCTTTAAGGTAGAAAAATACGTACACACCTATCCACACTGCTGGAGAACTGATAAACCTGTTTTATATTATCCGCTGGATAGCTGGTTTATCAAAACTACTGCAGTTAAAGATAAAATGGTGCAACTAAACAAAGGCATCAACTGGAAACCAGAATCGACCGGAACAGGCCGTTTTGGTAACTGGTTAGAGAACCTGGTTGACTGGAACTTATCGCGCTCGCGCTACTGGGGAACACCGCTACCGATCTGGCGTACTGCTGATGGATTGGAAGAAAAATGTATTGGTTCTATTGCAGAACTGAACGCAGAAATTGCCAAATCGATTGAAGCAGGTTTTATGCCAGCAGGCTTCGAACTGAAAGATATGCACCGCCCTTATGTGGATGATGTGATCTTAACTTCTTCGAAAGGGGAGAAAATGATCCGCGAAACCGACCTGATCGACGTTTGGTTTGATAGCGGCGCCATGCCTTATGCACAATGGCACTTCCCATTCGAAAATAAAGAAGAGTTTGAAAATGCTTACGCTGCCGACTTTATTGCTGAAGGTGTTGACCAAACCCGCGGCTGGTTCTTTACCCTGCATGCCATTGCGGTAATGCTAAGTGAAGCCAGCGATGAGATTAAAGCGGTAAACGAAAAAGTTGGTAACCCCGGTGTGGCTTTCAAAAACGTAGTTTCGAACGGATTGGTACTGGATAAAAACGGTAACAAAATGTCGAAACGTTTGGGTAATGCTGTTGATCCATTTAGTACAATAGAAACTTACAGTGCCGATGCTACCCGCTGGTATATGATCAGCAATGCATCGCCATGGGATAACCTTAAATTCAGTTTAGAAGGTTTAGATGAAGTGCGCCGTAAATTCTTCGGTACACTGTATAACACCTATGCTTTCTTTGCACTTTATGCCAACATCGATAAATTCGAGATCGACAAAAACAACTTAAGCAAAATTGAAGACAGGACTGAATTAGACCGCTGGATCTTATCGTTATTGCAAAACCTGATTAACGAAGTTGACGAAAGTTACAATACATACGAGCCAACCAAAGCTACCCGTGCCATCCAAACCTTTGTTGATGAGCATTTGAGTAACTGGTACATCAGGTTAAGCCGCCGCCGTTTCTGGAAAGGCGAAATGACCGAAGATAAACGTGCAGCTTACGAAACACTTTATACCTGTTTAGAAACCCTCGCTAAGTTAATGAGTCCGGTGGCACCATTCTTTGCCGATTGGTTGTACAGGAACCTGAGTGTTACTGATGCACAAGCTGCAGAATCAGTGCACTTAACGTTGTGGAAAGAAGCAGATCAAAGCCTGATCGATAATGCCCTGAACGAAAGAATGCTTTATGCTCAGGATATTTCTTCGATGGTTTTATCGTTGCGTAAAAAATCAGGCATCAATGTACGTCAGCCTTTAGAGAAGATCTTAATCCCATCATTAAACGGCGATTTCGAACAAAAAATCTCAAAAGTTGCCGATTATATCCTTTCAGAAACCAATGTTAAGCATATCGAATTTATTACCGATACGCATGGCATCGTGAAGAAAAAACTGAAACCTAACTTTAAATCTTTGGGTAAAAAGGTAGGTAAAGATATGAGCACTGTAAAAGAGGCTTTGGAAAACATGACGCAAGATGATATCCAGCGCTTGGAGGTTGATGGCTACATTAATGTTTTCGGTAGCAATAACATTCAGCATGCTATCGATTTAAATGATGATGTAGAAATTTTTGCGGAAGATATTCCGGGATGGCAGGTAACTAACCTGGGCAGCTTAACCGTAGCCCTGGATGTAACCATTACTGAAGAACTGAAACAGGAAGGTATTTCGCGTGAGCTGGTTAACCGTATCCAGAATTTACGTAAAGAACTGAATTTTGAAGTAACCGACAGGATTAAAGTTTCGTTACAAAATGATAACTTGGTGGCCAATGCTGTGGCTGGTAACAAAGCCTACATTTGCGACGAGATCTTAGCTGATACACTAGAATTAACAGATACTGTAAATAATGCAAACAAAATCGTGATAGATGATGTTGAGTTAAGCATTTCGGTAACTAGAATATAAATCCATATATTAGAAAACTAAATTACAAACATGGAAAACAGTAATAAAACGCGCTACTCAGACAGTGAACTTCAGGAATTTAAAGAATTAATTCAAGATAAATTGCGCATGGCAAAAGAGGAACTTAATGCATTAACTGCATCTTTAAGCAATCCTAACGCCAATGGTACAGAAGATACTTCAGGTGCTTACAAAACATTAGAAGATGGTTCGGCAACAATGGAGAAAGAGCAAATCAATCAATTGGCTGCCCGTCAGAAAAAGTTTATCGATAACCTAGAGAATGCCCTGGTACGTATTGAAAACAAAACCTATGGTATTTGCCGCGAAACCGGTAAACTGATCCAGAAAGAACGTTTACGTGCTGTACCACATGCTACTTTAAGTATGGAAGCTAAACTAAAGCAGGGTTAATGAAAGGCTATACAAAACCTTTAATTGTTATCTTTTTGGTTTTATTGGCCGATCAGCTGATTAAAACCTGGGTAAAAACACATATGTACCTTGGGCAGGAGTTCCACATTATCGGAAAATGGTGTATTATCCATTTCACCGAAAATAACGGGATGGCCTTTGGAATGGAATTTGGCGGCGAGTTTGGTAAACTGGCTTTATCGCTTTTCCGCATTGCAGCGGTAGGTGGTATTGGCTATGGTTTACACTATTTAATTAAGCATAAATATCACCGCGGATTGATCTTAAATGTGGCCCTGATTTTTTCGGGTGCATTGGGAAACATCATCGATTCGGTTTTTTATGGCAAAATTTATGGCTACGAAAGCTGGTTTCATGGCCGGGTGGTAGATATGTTCTATTTCCCGATTGCAGAAGGACATTTCCCTACCTGGTTACCAATTTGGGGTGGCGAAGAATTTGTTTTCTTCAGACCTGTTTTTAACCTTGCTGACGCAGCTATTTCGATTGGCGTGATACTGATCCTGATCTTCCAAAAAAACTACTTTAAAGAAGATGTAAAGGACGATGTGAGCATTAACAGTGAAATTGTAGAGGATTAATCTCCCCGATCGTCATGCTGAACTTGTTTCAGCATCTTAAACCTTTTAAATAAATATACAAAGCCCATTTTAGACTGAGATGGGCTTTTTTTTTTATAAAAATCCGTCATTGCGAGAAGGAACGACGAAGCAATCTCAATGCTTTGGTTTTACCAGCGATCGCTTTAAGATTGCTTCGCACCTCGCAATGATAGCTTTCTTATTAATCTATCGGTTGGTGCCTTACCGACCGACCTTCTATCCGTCGAATTCCGAAGGGCTCTACGGATTACAGAATAGAAAAGAGTCTCCGACTCGCTGCTTAGTCGTTCAGTTTTCCTGTCGCTTGATGCCCCCAGTGACATTTTCCTATCGGTTGGTGTCTCACCAACCGGCATCAGCAACATATTAGCTACAGGTTTATTAACTTTAGCCACTACAATGAGTAAATCGCCTGCATCAAATGATTAACTTCCTCAACATTTCCTATCTCCAATCCGGAAACGAAAAGCAACAGCAAGCTTATCAGGTTTTAACTGCACACCAGATACTAGAAAAATTAACGGCCTTCACCCCTATCCTTACCGGCACCATCCCGATAAACATCGATATTGAAAGCAGTGATCTGGATATCATCTGCTATGTACAGGATAAAACAGCATTCACTAAAACACTAACTGATCACTTCCAGAACGAAAAAGGCTTTATAATTTCTGAAAATCCAACCTTTCAATCCATCAAAGCCAATTTTTTTATGGCTGGTTTTGAATTCGAAATTTTCGGACAACCCATACCAACAATACAGCAAAATGCTTATCGCCACATGCTAATAGAACATCAGATTTTGTTAGAAAAAGGAGAAACCTTCAGACAGGAAATTATCAGGTTAAAAAATCAGGGTATTAAAACCGAACCTGCCTTTGCACAACTGCTCGATATTGCCGGAAATGCTTATGAGGAATTATTGAAACTGGAACCGACTCATAAGCCTTGGGTTTAAACCCAAGGCTTATGAATAAAATCATATATTTGAAAAAACCAAAAACCAGATATAATGAAATTACTCTCCATCTCCCTGTTATTATTAATCTCGAGCTACACTGCATTTGCCCAAAAGAGCCTTTTTAACGGCAAAGATTTAAAAGGCTGGCATGTTGATGTACCTGCAATGGATAAGAAACCAGATACCATTAATCCATTTATTGTTCGCAACGGCATGCTGGTAAGTTTAGGCACACCAGGTGGTCATTTGATTACCGATAAAATTTACAAAAACTACCAGTTAACCGTACAATATCGTTTTGCCGGCAAACCTGGCAACTGTGGTGTTTTAGTGCATGCCTCAACTCCGAGGGCATTATACGGCATGTTCCCCAAATCTTTAGAGGTACAAATGCAACATAAAGATGCCGGCGATTTCTGGTGCATAGAAGAAGACATTACGGTACCCGATATGCTTGCCAGACGTGGGCCAAAAGAGAACTGGGGCGTAAACGGCGATAAACTGCGCCGCATTAAAAACCTAACCGATGGCAGCGAAAAACCACTTGGCGAATGGAATACCATGATTATCCAATGTTTAAATAACGAAGTTAAAGTTTGGGTAAATGGTGCCCTGGTAAATGACGGCACCAATTGCACCGCTAGCAGCGGACAGATTGCCTTGCAGGCAGAAGGCAGTGAGGTAGAGTTTAAACAACTGGATATTAAACCCATTAAGGAATTATCTAAATCTTAAATAAACCGTCATTTCGACCGTAGTGGAGAAATCTTTTTATTAAATCCTGAGAAAAGATCTCTCCATTCCACTTTGCTCCAGTCGAGGCGACAACACGATGAAGACACAACTCAATCCTTAAACAATAAACAGATCAGGTAACCTGCAAAATAAGCAAGCAGATCGTAAACACTAAAAGACGTACCCATTAGCGTGCACATCAGCTTATTGTTTTCCAAACCAAACCAGGCAACGTAGTTTAATTTTTGGAGAAATTCGATCAAACAAGCAAAAAGCAGCACACCCAGAGCTAGTTTGCGGTTGTTGGTTTGTATAAAAATCCTTAAAAAAGCATAAATTAAAACAACTACCAGCACATCGCCACCAAAAGGGCGTATGAAGGGATCGTTGAGATACTTGCCTATTAAAACCTCAACTATAAAAATAGCGAGAGCAATAAAAAGGAATTTGGAGTTAAACGTTAATTTCATCATTAAACACAAAAGAAGTCAAGTTTTATAGCACAATGGCTATTAAACTTTACTTCTCTATCAATATAAGACCCTGAAATAAATTCAGGGTGACAAATCCTAAAGGTTTAAACGCCTAGTAACAATCTAGCCGGATCTTCTAATAATTGTTTCACACGAACCAGGAAGCCTACAGACTCACGTCCGTCGATAATTCTGTGATCGTAAGATAAGGCTACATACATCATCGGACGAATTACCACTTCACCTTTTTCGGCGACCGGACGCTCAACAATGTTGTGCATACCTAAAATAGCCGATTGTGGCGCGTTGATAATCGGAGTCGACATCATTGAACCAAATACACCACCGTTGGTGATGGTAAAGGTTCCGCCAGTCATTTCTTCGATGGTTAATTTGCTATCGCGTGCTTTTAAAGCCAACTCTAATACCGATTTCTCAATCTGTGCTAAAGTCATGCTTTCTGCATTGCGGATAACCGGAACTACTAAACCTTTTGGAGCAGAAACGGCAATAGAAATATCAGCAAAATCATTGTAAACCAATTCTTCGCCTTCAATACGACCATTTACAGCAGGGAAATCTTTTAAAGCCTCGGTTACAGCCTTAGTGAAAAAGCTCATAAAACCTAAACCAACGCCAAATTTCTCTTTAAACTGATCTTTATATTTTCCGCGTAAATCCATAATTGGTTTCATGTTAACCTCGTTAAAAGTGGTTAACATTGCGGTTTCATTTTTAACAGCAACCAAACGTTTTGCAACTGTTCTACGCAACGGCGACATTTTTTCGCGACGCTCGCCACGACTACCAGCAGGTGCTGCAGCAGCGACAGGAGCACTGGCTTTAGGAGCCTCAGCTTTTTTACCAGCTTCTGCTTTAACAGCGTCATCTTTAGTAATACGGCCATCAACACCAGTACCTTTTACAGCCGATGCATCGATGCCTTTTTCGGCAAGGATTTTACCAGCAGCAGGTGATGGAGTACCTGTAGCATAGCTTTCGCCAGATTTTTCAGCAACCGGAGCTGCAGTTTTTTCTTCAGCAACAACCGCTTTCTCTTCCGCTTTTGGCGCATCAGCTTTGGCAGGAGCTGCACCACCGTCTTCAATTTTACAAACTACTGCACCAATGGCTAAAGTATCGCCTTCGGCTGCTATGGTTTTTAAAGTTCCAGCTTGTTCTGCAGTTAATTCGAATGTAGCCTTATCCGATTCTAATTCGGCTATCACTTCATCCATTTCAACAACATCACCATCGTTTTTTATCCAACGTGATAAAACAACTTCTGTTATCGACTCACCTACAGGTGGAACTTTTATCTCTAAACTCATAATATAAAATATGTCTTTATTATCTTTCTAATGTTAGCGCAATGCCTTTAATCGATTTGAACTAATTTTTTTGTTGCTTTTTTAGCAATGTCTTTCACATCTTCTGTTACCGGAATTTCGAAAGCTTTAGCTAAAATATAAGCTTGCTGGTTAGCATGTTGTTTTGCAAAACCTGTAGCCGTACTGCTGCTCTCTCTTCTCGAAATTACATCAATACCTTTCAATGCAGTTTTGTACAACTTGCGGAACAAGTATGGCCATGCACCCATGTTTTCAGGTTCTTCCTGTACCCAGAAAACTTCTTTGGCATTTTTATATTTCTTCTGGATGGCTTCCATCTGATCAACCGGCGTAGGATACAATTGCTCTACACGAACAAGTGCTACATGTTTCAGTTTATCAGCTTGTTGTTTCTCCAGTAATTCGTAATAAATTTTACCGCTACAGAAAACAATACGGTTTACATCTGCAACTTTAGCATTTACATCGTCGATGACCTCTTTAAAGCCACCTTCAGTAAATTCTTCTAATTTAGAAACACAAGCCGGGTGACGCAATAAACTTTTTGGAGTAAATACAACCAAAGGTTTACGGAAATCGCGTTTAAATTGGCGACGTAAAACGTGGAAGAAGTTAGCTGGAGTAGAACAGTTTACAATCTGCATGTTGTAATCTGCACAAAGCTCCATAAAACGCTCAATACGCGCTGATGAATGCTCTGGTCCCTGACCTTCGTAACCGTGAGGCAATAACATTACCAAACCGTTTTCGCGCTGCCATTTGGTTTCGGCACTTGCGATATACTGATCGACAACAATCTGCGCACCGTTAAAGAAATCGCCAAATTGTGCTTCCCAGATGGTTAAAGCATTCGGGTTAGCCATTGCATACCCATATTCGAAACCTAAAACACCGTACTCTGATAAGTGCGAGTTGTAAATATCAAATGCTGCCTGCTGATCTGAAATGTTAGCCAATGGTACATATTCTTCCTCGCTGTCTTCTAAAGTTAAAACCGCATGACGGTGAGAGAAAGTACCACGTTCTACATCCTGACCACTTAAACGAACACGTTTGCCTTCTGATAACAAAGTACCATAAGCCAGTTGCTCGCCCATTGCCCAATCGAAAACATGTGTTTCGCCAACCATTTTGGTCCGCTCAACAAATAGCTTTTCGATTTTTTTGAAGAACTTTTTATTTGATGGTAAAGTGGTAATGCGTTTACCAATTTCCAGTAAAGTTGTTTTTTTAACTGCCGTAACCGGAGAAACTTCAAAATCTTTAGGCGTAGCCATACGCAAATCGGCCCATGCACCACCAAATTTAACTTCGGTATTAGCGGCAACAAATGCCTTGGCTTCATTTAAACGTTCCTGCAAAATACCACGGAAATCTTTTTCCATTTCTTTTGCCAAACCAGCTTCAAGCGAGCCTTCTTTAGTTAACTGCTCAATATAAATTTCCCTTGGATTAGGGTGTTTTTCGATTGTTTTGTACAATAAAGGCTGAGTGAATTTAGGCTCATCAGACTCATTGTGACCGAAACGACGGTAGCAAAGAATATCAATGAAAACATCGTTTTTATATTTCTGACGGTATTCCATTGCCAGATTGATTGCATAAACCAAAGCTTCAGGATCATCACCATTTACGTGGAAAACAGGCGATAAAGTTACCTTGGCAATATCGGTACAGTAAGTACTGGTACGCGCATCCTTGTAGTTAGTGGTAAAACCAATCTGGTTGTTAATTACCAGGTGAATGGTACCACCGGTTTTATAACCTTCCAAACCAGCCATCTGGATTACTTCGTAAACAATACCTTGTCCGGCAACTGATGCATCACCATGAATCAAAATCGGAGCTAAGCGGCTGTTATCACCACCGTATTTAAAGTCGATTTTAGAACGGCTCATACCTTCTACCACGCCATCAACAGTTTCTAAGTGCGATGGATTTGGGCATAAACTTAAGTGAACGCTCTTACCAGCATTGGTGGTTACATCGGTAGAATAACCTAAATGGTATTTTACGTCGCCACCAAATGGAGTATCGGGGTTGTAGCTTTTACCTTCAAACTCAGCAAAAATATCTTTATAGGTTTTTTGCATGATATTGGCCAGCACGTTTAAACGACCGCGGTGAGCCATACCAATTACAAACTCTTCAATACCCAGTTCTGCACCTTTTTCGATTACCGAATCCAATGCCGGGATTAAAGCTTCAGCACCTTCCAGTGAGAAACGTTTTTGACCTAAAAACTTTGTTCCCAGAAAATTCTCGAAACTTACTGCTTCGTTTAATTTTTTAAGGATACGTTTTTTCTCTTCGATAGAGAAATTAGGTGTATTACGCACACTTTCCATTTTTTGCTGAATCCAGTTCAACACTTCAGGAGTACGTAAAAATTTATATTCGGCACCAATTGAGTGCGTATAAGTTTGTTTTAAAACAGCAACAATGTCTTTCAATTTTGCTGCACCAATACCAATTTCAACACCAGAGTTGAAAACGGTTTCCAGATCGGCATCAGATAAACCGAAGTTAGAAAGTTCTAAAGTTGGTAAGTGTTTGCGTCTTTCGCGTACCGGGTTGGTATGCGTAAATAAGTGACCACGGCTACGGTAGCCATCAATAAGGTTAAGTACATTAACCTCTTTTAAAAATTGTTCCGGAGTTTCTACTGTTACTGCGGTGGCTTCCGATCCTCTTCCAAAATCGAAACCTTCAAAAAACTTTTGCCAACCAAACTCAACTGATTCAGGATCCTGCTGATACGACTGATATAAAGCATCTATATATTCGGCATTTGCGCCGTTAAGATAAGATAAACTACCCATTATTAACTGTTTACTATAAGCATTACAAAATTAGAATTTTACCTTACATTATTGGCAAAAAACTGCATTAAAAATCATATTGATTGAATTTAGAATTATTATTATCAAACGATTGAACTATTGAATGACAGAATTTAGAAATGATTGATTTATTTCGTCTTCAATACTAAACTGCCCTGCATTCTATCATTCAAAACCCCATCCTTCATTCACTTCTACTGATTGAATGATTAAATGAGTGATTTTTTGAGTTTATAATTAGATCAGATCTTTTGTACTAAGTAAATCAACTATTCTATCATTCAAAACGCTACCCTTCATTCACTTCTACTGACTGAATTATTGAATGAGTGATTTTTAGGTTTATCAGCAGATCATTAATACTAAGCCGATCTGCCATTCTATCATTCAAAAATTCACCCTTCAATCATTCCCTATGAAGCCCAGATGTTGGCATAATTGCCTTTTGGATCGAGGTTCTTAATATTTTTATCGAGATCGAAAACACTTTTCGATTTTTGGTCGTTCCCAACTCCTGCAACATTGGCCCAATTACCCCAGTTACTTGCCGGATTGTAATCGATTAGTTTTTCTTCAAAATAAGCAGCTCCAAAAACCCAGCTCACCTCCAGATTATTAATCAGGTAAAGTGCTGCCGTTTGGCGGGCAATATTCGAAATAAAACCGGTTTGGTTTAACTCTGTCATTACTGCATCAACAACAGCAAAACCAGTTTGACCTGTACGCCATTTGTTAAAATTCTCCTGCTCGTTCGCAACATCTACCAAACCCTGACTTCCAAATCCATCCGGATTGAAAAAAGTATTGCCATATTTCTTAAACATGAAACGGAAATAATCTCTCCACAACAATCCCAATAAAATATGGTTAAACATGGCTTTGGTATTGGGCACACCTTCCATTTTTTTAATTTCCCAGTACACCTTACGCGGCGATAAGCTGCCCATAGCCAGCCAGGCCGATAATTTCGATGCTAAAATTAAATTCTTGGTAGTAGCGGCCTGTTGCATGGCTACAATAACCTTTTGTAAATGCACCAATCCTTCGGCCTCACCACCGGTAAATTCGAAATCAGCACGCTGGTCTTTTTCCTGCGCCGCAAGATTCAGGTCTGCAAGTGATGGTAAGGTGCCCCAGTCAATTACTTCAGCTACATTGATGCGATCTGGTGCAGCAAAGCAAGGCTTAATTATCGAATCGCGTTCAATTTTCTTTTTAAACTGATTAAACGCATCCGGAATATCTTTAATCGGAAATGGTAGATCTTCTTTATTATATAAGGTATGACCAATAAAGTGCTTAAGGTTAATGCGCAGTTTCCAAAGGGCGTTTTCAACCAGGGTTGATACATGCGTTTCCTCGCGGGCTACCTCACGGTGGTGGTACACTTCGGTAATTTCGTATTCCTGCACCAGTTGCGGAATAATATCTTCGGGGTTACCCGCAGCAATTAGTAAATTGCCACCAATCTGTTTTAATGAATTGCGTAAGCCTAAAACGCTTTCTAAAATGAATTGCGCCCTGATGTTGCCGGTTTTCAGGGTACCATATTTTGTTTCTCCGAACAAGCGGTGATCTAAAATATAAACGGGCAAAATCGAATCAGATTTAGCAATCGCTTCAACCAACATTTCATTATCATGCAAGCGAAGATCGTTTCTAAACCAGACTAAAATTTTTTTGGACATCTTTTATCGAAAAGGAGTATAAGAACGCGTTTACAAATTTATTTTATTTTTCCACTCCATCAAACCCTTAAACAATTCTTTACAAACAGGTAACAAAAGGATCATCAGCCTTTTAATCTCGTTTTAATCTCTGTACAAAAACCCTTTTGTATCTTTAGTGTTTTAAAATCATGGCGAAGAAGATACTGATTACAGGGGCTACCGGACTTGTTGGTACGGCACTGAAAAAACAGCTGTTAAGTAAGGGTTATGAGGTGAATACGCTCTTGCGGAAAAGCAGCAAAGATCCAAATAATTTTACCTGGGATGTTTACCAGGGAACAATAGATCCGGCCTGCATTAATGGTGTTGATGCAGTTGTGCATTTAGCAGGAGAAGCAGTTGCCGATAAAAAATGGACGGCCGAACGCAAGCAACAGATTATAGATAGTCGCGTGAAATCGACCGAACTACTTTTCAGCACCATAAAATCAGCTCCCGTCCACCAGATCAAATCTTTCATTTCTTCATCGGCAGTAGGGTATTACGGCGATTGCGGTGACGAAATATTAACGGAAGAAAGCCAAAACGGTTACGGTTTCTTAGCCGAATGCTGTAAACTTTGGGAAGACGCTGTAGATGAAGGCAAAAAACTTAGCCTTCGCATAGTTAAATTGCGTACCGGCATTGTGTTTAGTACAGAGGGAGGTGCATTGCCACAGCTCGATCAGCCGGTAAGGTTATTTGCTGGTGCTGCATTGGGTACAGGCAAACAATGGACCCCTTGGTTGCATATTGATGATATGGTTGAAATGTATATCCAGGCCCTAGAAAACCCTAAAATGGAGGGAAGTTACAATGCCTGCGCACCTTTTCCGGTTACCAATAAAGCACTCACCAAAGCTATTGCCAAGCACCTGCGCCGCCCCTTCTGGCCAATCAACGTACCTAAGGCTGCACTAAATTTATTATTAGGCGAACGTACTGAAGCTGTTTTAATGAGCAACAATACTTCTGCACAGAAGATTTTGGATGCTGGTTTTAAATTCAGGTTTACTCATTTGGATGATGCACTAAAGGCGCTTTACGGGCGATAGTGCAACGAAGCATCTCCTGCATTATCTTCAATCTAGCCACGGAAGCACGGAAAACACGGAGGGTATCCAATACCCAAGACGCTCAGCTGAGGTAATCGTCATTCCCGCGAACGCGGGAACCTTAATGCCTTCGCTACTAAAGTAAAACAGAAGGCACCAAGTACCCAATATGCGCATACAAAGATTAATACTTCTATTTTAAAGAAAACAAATTGTAGTCATTTTTACTGCAATTTCAAAAATGACTACAAAAGTGTAGTCAAAATCATTGTAGACTTTTTTTTGACTACACCATTTTCGACTACAATATTTTATGACGGATAAATAGTATGTATAGCCGAAAAACCTACCATAGCAGATGTTGCAGTAGGAACTGGTCTTAATCTAAAACGTCCTTCATTATCCCTTTTTTTTACCAACACCGCTTGTACCGATTCTACAACGGTGTATATTTGCAACAGTACCTGCCAGCATAAAATTTTAAAAACAACATTGGAGAACGCTAAAAACGACGGAAAAACATTGTGTGGATGGGAAGATTAATTGTACTGGGTTTTATTTTATGTTTTCATTCCGTCCTTGCTAGTAGTCAGGGTGTTTATACCAAAGCACCCGATTTAAAGAAACGTACTTTCATTGCGCGGGTAATCCGGATTATGGATGGCGACACAATGGAAATCCTGTACCAGCAAACGCCAACCAAGGTACGTTTGGCGCATATAGATTGTCCGGAGAAAAGAGGCAAACAGCCTTTTGGCAACAATGCTAAAAAAGCTTTATCCGATTTGTGTTTCGGGCAAAATGTAACCGTTTACGCCGAAAAGTACGACCGCTACCGCAGGTTAATTGCTGTGGTAATCAACAATAAAAAACAAGTGGTAAACCAGGAAATGATTAAACAAGGCATGGCCTGGCATTTCAAAAAATATTCTACTGATCTTGTTTATGCTCAACTGGAAATAACTGCCAGAAAAAATAAGGTAGGATTATGGAAAGAAACCAATCCCACGCCACCCTGGGAATGGCGAAAATCGAAACACAACAACCAGGTTACTGAAAGTATTTCGAAATAAAAGGAGTAAGAAATAAACCTCCTTAATGCTTTGCTGTTATTACCTTTGAATAACATTCCTTAATATGAAGAAAGCCATTTCTATCTTTTGGTTCCGCCGCGATTTACGCTTAACAGATAATGCTGGATTATACCATGCACTAAAAAGTGATCATCAGGTTTTACCACTCTTTATTTTCGACAAAAACATTCTCGATAAACTGCCCGAAGATGATGCCAGGGTAACCTTTATTTATCAAACGATAGAAGATTTAAAAAAGGCATTGCAAAAGCACGGCTCCGACCTGTTGGTTAAATATGGTTCGCCCGAAAAAATCTGGACGGAAATCTTAGCCGACTACGAAGTGGCAGCCGTTTACACCAACCACGATTACGAGCCTTATGCCCGCGAGCGCGATGATAACATGGCCGAGTTTTTAACCAGCGAGAAAATTGCCTTTAAAACCTATAAAGACCAGGTTATTTTTGAAAAGAATGAAATTTTAAAAGCAGACAAAACACCTTATACCGTTTTTACCCCTTTTTACAAGCAGTGGCATGCCAAATTAAATTCATTTTATACCAAAGCCTACCCCACTCAAAAATATTATAAAAACCTGTTACCTTGCAAAAACCTCCCTTTACCTTCATTGAAAGAAATGGGCTTTGCAAAAAGCAAGCAAGACTTCCCAAAAATTAGTTATCAGCATAAACTAGACAATTATGCACAGGAACGCGACTTTCCAGCCATAGATGGTACTACGCATATCGGTTTACATTTACGTTTTGGCACCTTAAGTATCCGCAAGGCTGTACGCGATGCCATTGAGGCCAAATCGAATATCTGGCTTTCTGAACTGGCCTGGCGCGAGTTTTACATGACCATTCTTTGGCACTTCCCTTATTCGGCGGGCGATTCGTTTAAAAAGCAATACGACAAAATTAAATGGCGCAATAACGAGGATGAATTTAAGGCCTGGTGCGATGGCAATACCGGTTACCCGATTGTTGACGCAGGTATCCGGCAATTGAACCAAACGGGTTGGATGCATAACCGGGTGCGCATGATTGTAGCAAGTTTTTTAACCAAACACCTACTCATCGACTGGCGTTGGGGTGAAACTTATTTTGCCGAAAAACTATTAGATTATGAAATGGCCAGCAATGTAGGCGGCTGGCAGTGGGCTGCTGGTTCTGGTAACGATGCCGCACCTTATTTCAGGGTATTTAACCCAGAGTTGCAAACCAAAAAATTCGACCCGAAATTTGAATACATTAAAAAATGGGTACCAGAATTTGGCACAAAAAAATATGCCCAACCTATAGTTGAGCATACTTTTGCAAGAGAAAGAGTTTTAAAGGTTTTTAAAGAGGCTTTATCTAATTCGTAACGCTTACAATTTCAATATCGAAATCAAGAACGGCATTACCTGGAATAGTGCCATTCCCTGCTTGTCCATAACCCAAATCGGAAGGAATAAATAGTCTGATTTTTGTACCCGCTTTAAAATTCTTTAAAATCCCCCAACCTTTTATAGCATTAGCTAAATCAATAGAAAGGGCTGTACCACTAGTTTGATCAAAAATGTTTCCATTTAGTAACCTACCCGTATAATTAACAGATAATGTACTTGATGCCAATACCTGATCGCCAGTTCCTTGTTGGGTAACAATATAACGTACTCTTGAAGGATCTTTTATTGCGGTTAATGAATTTGCCGATAAGAAATTGTTAATTTCCAATTCGTCAATTTGATGAACCTTCGATTCTGAGTAAATCCCCAAATTAACGAGAATATTTTCATTAGATCCAATGTTTAAAAAACTTATCCCATTTTTACCAAAAGCCATATTAGAAGGCATAATTAAGGTCGCATTACCACCTCTTTTTAGCTTCGTAAGCACTTCTCTAATTGGTGTAAATACATAGGATACATTATTGATTGTAAACCGATCTGTATAACCTAAAAAAGTGCCAGGAATCATCACATTCGATGTTTGGTTTAATACCTGTCCTGATAATGTTCTAAAAGTATATGAATAATATACCGAATCAGAATTCTTAATTACATCTCCCGTTCCATCAGTTGTAACTTTATAATAGTAGCCGCTGGCATCTTTCTCAAAGCTTAAATTATTCTTTTTCAGGTAAGCCTGAATGGCTGCATCGTCTATCGTTTCAATAGACTCATACTCCTTTTTACAAGAGCTGAAAATCACTGTAGCCAGCAAAAGCGTAAATAGGCTAAGTTGAGTAAATTTGTTCATTTATTATTGTACGTCTGTAAGTGTTATTGTAAAATCGAGCACTGAATTTGCCGGAACTGTACTTGAGGGCGATTGTGTTCCGTAAGCATAATAAGAAGGGATAATTAACCTGATCTTACCTCCTTTTTGTATTCTCTGGATACCTATCTGCCAGCCAACAATTACATTTCCCAATAAAAACGAGGTAGGTGTACCTTTAGTGCTATCGAAAATGGTTCCGTTAAGAAGTCGGCCTTCGTAATCGGCAGTAATTTTGGTAGAAGCTGTGTAGGTTACGCTTCCTGAGCCGGGCTCTATAATCTGATAAAAAATACCGTAGGCATCTTTTACCGCAGTAATGTTATTGGTTTTAACAAAAGCACTAATTGCAGTTGTATCAGCTTTAAACTGTGGTAGCGGATCGTACTCCTCTACCGGTGTGTTCTTTTTACAAGCAGCAAAGCAACCTGTAATACAAACTAATAGGATAATATATTTAAACTTAGCCATCACCCGCAAAAATAAGCTTTTAATACGGATGCTACAATTTTTAACCAATTTTAACAATTTAAGGAACATGAGGCTCAAAGCAGTTAGCCCAAAGCAGCTTATTTAATAATATAAACCCTGCTTTAAACTTTTACGTTAACCTTTAGTATTGCTGCTTATTGTGTATTAGAAAGCTGAATGGTAAAATCTAACACCGAGTTACCTGGAATTGGACCTACCGCACCACTTCCATAACCTAAACCTGGCGGAACGATTAATCTGATTTCGCCTCCTTTTTGTATTTTAGGAATGCCAATTTTCCAGCCTTCTATTAACTCGGCCAGATTAAAGGTTTGTTCTTTACCACCGCCATTATCGAAAACACTGCCATCTAACAAACGGCCTTCGTATTTAATGGTAATTTTAGTATTGGCCGGATAAGTAAAAGAACCTGTGCCCGGTTTAATGATCTGGTAATATAATCCAGATGCATCTTTAGTTGCGTTGATATTGTTCTTCTGTATAAATTCGGTAATCTGTTTTTCAGGATCTTCGTCTTTTTTACAAGCTGAAACCATAACTATAGCCAAAAAGAGCAGGCTAATTAATCTAAGTTTAATCATGCGCGAAAATAAGGTTTTAATATTATAAAGTAGCAGCCAATCCCTTTTTGAAGTGCAGTTTTCTGCCCTTTCGGAGTGTGCTGTTCTGCTTTACACGATTATCTTTTTTAACTTTTGTTATGCTAAGGAATAATTTATGCATAAAAATCAATTAAATGACAGCCCATTTCAGGGTCGTCATTGCTGGTACGAAGCAACCTTACTACTATGGGTGGGAAAAAGCATTACTTCAGTTTCAACTAGCGATCGTTGTAAGATTGCTTTCCCAATTAAGCGGGACAGGCTGTCGTTCCTCCTAGCAATGACGATCCTTCTGTTAGGTCTGTCAATGGTAAGCTTCTGTAAAACAAGGGTAACATTTCGACCAGAAGCAAGGGCACCAGGATTAACCTTTTCTAACAAAAAAGGGCTAAGTGCTTTATACACTTAACCCTTTAACCCTCAACCTGCTAACCTATTACCTTAAAAGATATATTTATTTGCTTCGATTAGCTGTTGTGCTACTCTCTGGCGTGCATCTTTAACATTAAATGGTTCCATTTTGGTAAAACGACGTAAGCCAACCAGCATCATTCGCTGCTCGTCCCCTTCGGCAAAAGCCCATAACGCTTCTTTACCCGCTTTACTAATACCATCAACAGCCTCTACCAGGTAAATCCGCAATAAATCAAGCTGACCTGCAACTGCTGCTTCGCCACGTATGGCAACCAGTTTTTCAGTCCTCAACAAGGCTGATTCGGCTACATACACATAACTGGCCATATCGGCAATATTCATTAAAATTTCCTGCTCCTTGCTTAAAGTCATCATCAGTTTCTGCACCGCAGCACCAGCCACCATTAAAGTTGCTTTTTTCAGGTTCGACAATACTTTTTTCTCTGCAGCAAATAAGGTGGTGTCTTCTTCACCAAAATCAGGGATACTCATCAGTTCTGCAGCAACTGCTGTAGCCGGAGTCATCAGATCTAATTCACCTTTCATGGCACGTTTAAGCATCATATCAACTGTAAGCAAACGGTTAATTTCGTTGGTACCTTCAAAAATCCGGTTAATACGGGCATCGCGATAGGCCCTGTCCATAGGTGCATCAGCAGAGAAGCCCATACCACCATAAATCTGTACGCCCTCATCTACTGCATAATCCAACGCTTCAGATCCCCAAACCTTTAAAATAGCACATTCAACAGCAAACTGTTCAACCGATTTTAATCTGGCCTTACCCGATTCCATTCCACCGGCAACCAGTTGATCGTAAGTATCGTCGATATTTTGTCCGGCGCGATAATTAGCAGCATCAACTGCATAAAGTTTAGAGGCAGTTTCGGCGATTTTATAACGGATGGCACCATATTTAGAAATTGGTCTGCCAAACTGAATCCTTTCGTTCGAATAATTAATCGCCGTACTTAATGTTGCTTTTGAAGCCCCAATTGCCGCAGCTGATAATTTGATACGGCCAATATTTAAAATGTTTACGGCGATTTTAAAACCATTTTCCCTATCGCTCAACATGTTTTCAACCGGCACCGCACAATCGTTAAAGAACACCTGGCGGGTTGATGAACCTTTAATACCCATTTTGTGTTCTTCAGGGTTCATGGTTATGCCACCAAATTCTTTTTCTACAATAAATGCAGTGAGGTTTTTATCATCGTCGATTTTGGCGAAAACAATAAAAATATCAGCAAAACCACCGTTGGTGATCCACATTTTTTGTCCGGTAATGATGTAATGTTTACCGTCTTCGCTCAGTTTAGCCTTGGTTTTACCCGAATTTGCATCAGATCCTGAATTAGGTTCTGTTAAACAATAAGCTGCTTTCCACTCACCCGAACCCAGTTTTGGAATATATTTTGCCTTTTGTGCTTCATTGCCATAATACAGAATGGGTAAAGTACCAATACCTGTATGGGCAGAAAGTGCAACGGCGAAAGAATGGCCTGCACCTACCACATCGGCAACCAACATAGAGGTATTAAAATTCTTACCGAAACCTCCGTATTCTTCAGGCACTGAAACTCCCAAAATACCCAGTTCACCTGCTTTGGTCAGCAACGAAGGCATTAACTCAGGGTCTTCCTGTTTATCAATTTTATCTAAGTTCGGATAAACCTCTGCTTCCAGAAAATCGCGACAGGTTTGTGCAATCATCTGCTGCTCTTCATCAAATTCTTCAGGGATAAATACTTCCTGATAAGTGGTGTCTTTAATTAAGAATTCGCCACCTTTAATTGTCTTTTTTTCAGTTGTTTCCATTGTTATGAGATTTGAGAAATGAGATTTGAGGCTTGCTCAAAAGTCAAGTCAATACTATTAAAGTAATCGTCATTGCGAGGAACGAAGCAATCCTAAAACGATCGCTGGTTAAACCAAAGCATTAAGATTGCTTCGTGCCTCGCAATGACGGTTTTGCGCGTTTACAACAATTCAAATATCCCCGCAGCGCCTTGCCCGGTTCCTACGCACATGGTAACCATTCCGTATTTTTTGTTTTGTCTTTTAAGTTCGTTCATGATTTGCACCGTTAATTTTGCTCCGGTACAGCCCAGTGGGTGACCTAATGCAATTGCACCGCCGTTTACGTTAATCACATCAGGGTTTAAATCAAGGGTTCTGATTACCGCTAATGATTGTGAAGCAAAAGCCTCATTGAGTTCAATCAGGTCGATATCTTCTTTTTTCAAACCAGCTTGTTTCAATGCTTTTGGAATTGCTTCAATCGGGCCAATGCCCATAATACGTGGCGGAACACCTGCAACACCATAGCTTACCAATCGGGCAATAGGCTCGGCATTTAACTCTTTCATTTTCTTTTCCGAAACCACCAAAACAAAGGCTGCCCCATCTGATGTTTGAGAAGAATTACCTGCAGTTACACTTCCAACTGCATCAAAAACCGGTTTTAGTTTTGCCAGCTTATCAAGCGTTGTATCTGCGCGCGGACCTTCATCTGTATCAACCACATAAGAACGGGTTTTCTTTTTCAGATTAGCATCCAGGTAATTTTCGTTTACGGTAATGGGTAGCAAACCATCTTTTAAATGACCGTTTTTAATCGCATGAACTGCTTTTTCGTGCGATTTTAATGAAAAGACATCCTGATCTTCACGACTTACTTTATACTCTTTGGCTACTGCTTCGGCGGTTAAACCCATTCCCCAGTACCAATCGGGGTTATTTTTGGCTACCTCGGCATTTGGCACCAGTTTCCAACCACCAAAAGGCATTCCGCTCATAACCTCTACACCACCTGCAATAATACAATCGGCCATTCCTGCCTTGATTTTAGCAACTGCAGTGGCAATGGTATCTAAACCTGATGCACAATACCGGTTAACAGTAACACCCGGAACTTTATCTGTATCAAGACCCATTAGCGAGATCATGCGGCCAATGTTTAAGCCCTGCTCAGCTTCTGGTGTAGCGTTACCTACTATTACATCATCAATTTGTTCGTTATCTAAATTCGGAACCGATGCCACCAAAGCTCTGATTACTTCCGCAGCTAAATCGTCGGCCCTTGTGAAACGGAATACACCGCGGGGTGCTTTGCCCACAGCTGTTCGGTATCCTGCTATTATATATGCTTCCATTGTTTTAGTATTTCTTATGGCTTAAAGCCTATATTATCTTTTTATTTTATGCCCCGTCATGCTGAACTTGTTTCAGCAACGCTCAGTAAAAAGCTCCTATATAAGATTGCTTCGTACCTCGCAATGACGAATGGGCTAATTCCTCAACGGTTTCCCTTTTGTAATGATACTCTGAATCCGCTCCAACGATTTTCTTTCACCTGCCAGCGATAAAAATGCTTCCCTTTCCAGATCAAGTAAATATTGTTCGGTAACTTCTGTAGGAGCAGATAAATCGCCTCCACACATTACATAACCCAGTTTCTCGGATATTTTCTTATCGTGTTCAGAAATGTAATGCCCGGCGTACATGCTGTTTGCACCGGCATAAACAATCCCCAAACCCTGTTTGCCTAAAACTTTGATATCATTACGCTGAACCGGTTTGGTATAACCCGCATCAGCAAGTTCAATGGCTTTTGCTTTCGCATCCGCTAACAGGCGGTTACGGTTCATAGAAATTGAGAATTTATCTTTTTGCAAATAACCCAACTCATAAGCCTCATAACCCGAAGTAGAAACCTTAGCCATACCAATGGTGAGGAAACGATCTTTCAGGGCATTCTGCACAATCTGATCATCTTTATACTCGTCAGACGCACGAAGCGCAAACTCTTTAGTACCACCACCACCAGGAATTACACCCACACCAAATTCTACCAGTCCCATGTAGGTTTCGGCCGAAAGCTGAACATGATCGGCATGTAAGCTAAACTCGCAGCCCCCACCCAACGTTAGGTTATGAGGCGCTACCACCACCGGAATAGAAGAGTAACGGATCCGCATTGATGTATTCTGGAACATGCGGATCGCCATATTCAACTCGTCCCACTCTTGCTCTACCGCCATCATAAAAATCATCCCCACATTGGCACCAGCCGAGAAATTAGCCCCATCATTACCGATAACCAAACCACGGTAATCTTTTTCGGCCATATCAATGGCTTTATTGATTCCCGAAATTACATCGCCACCAATGGTGTTCATTTTAGTATGGAACTCAACATTCAAAATGCCATCGCCCAGATCAATAATAGAAACACCTGAGTTTTTCCAAACCGTTTTATTTTCGCGAAGGTTGTCTAAGATGATAAACTCATCGGTGCCCGGTAGGGCTTTATAGGTTTTAGACGGAATATCATAATACTTTTTAACGCCGTTCTCTACTTTATAGAAACTCGTATTTCCGGCAGCAAGCATTTCATGTACCCAGCTGGCAGCTTTATTTCCATACTGTTCCATACCTTCAAGCGCTTCTTTAACACCCACGGCATCCCAAAGTTCGAATGGCCCAAGCTCCCAACCGAAACCTGCTCGCATGGCATCATCAATACGGTAGAGTTCATCAGAAATTTCAGGAATCCTGTCTGATACATATTCAAACAAACCAAAAGAAGAGTGGCGGAACAATTCGCCAGCTTTATCTTTTCCTTTGGCAAAAATCTTCATCCGCTCGCGCAGGTTTTCAACCGGCTTGGTCATTTCTAAAGTAGCCGATTTTACCTTTTGCTGAGGTTTGTATTCCAGCGTTTTTAAATCCAGTGCCAGGATTTCTGTTTTACCATCTGCCGATTTTGTTTTTTTATAGAAACCCTGCTGCGTTTTATCGCCCAGCCATTTGTTCTCTTCCATTTTTTGCACATAAGCCGGAAGCTTAAACAAATCGTGTGCTTTATCATCGGGACAATTATCATAAAGGCCTTTAGCCACCTTAATCATGGTATCCAAACCCACTACATCCGAAGTACGGAAAGTAGCCGATTTTGGTCGGCCTAAAGCTGGTCCGGTAAATTTATCGACTTCTTCTACAGTTAAATCTAGTTTTTCTACTAGATGCAACAGCGCCATAATCGAATATACACCTACCCTGTTGGCAATAAAGGCTGGGGTATCTTTACACAAAACAGTGGTTTTACCCAAAAATTTATCGCCATAATGCATTAAGAAATCAACGATTTCTGGTTTGGTATGCGGCGTTGGTATAATTTCGAGCAATTTGAGGTAACGTGGCGGATTAAAAAAGTGGGTTCCGCAGAAATTAGCTTTAAAATCTTCGCTTCTGCCTTCGGCCATTAAGTGAATGGGAATGCCCGAAGTGTTAGAAGTAATTAAGGTACCTGGTTTACGAAATTGCTCTACCTGTTCGAAAACCTTTTTCTTGATATCGAGATTTTCGACCACTACCTCAATTACCCAATCGTAAGCCGCAATTTTCGACATATCATCGTCGAAGTTTCCGGTTTTGATTTTATTTAATGCTTTTTTGGTATAAACCGGCGATGGATTTGTTTTAACAGCTGTTTGCAAAGCGGCATTTACAATCCGGTTTTTTACAGCTGGGTTATCCAGCGCTAATCCTTTTGCCTGTTCTTCTGGACTCAGCTCTTTTGGGGCAATATCCAATAGCAAAACCTCTACACCAATATTGGCGAAGTGGCATGCAATACGCGACCCCATAATACCCGAACCTAAAACAGCAACTTTATTAATGCTTCGTTTCATTACTTTATATATTTTTCTTTAGGCCTGATTAAACCTGTACAAAGTGAATTTATTTTGTTTCAGATTACGTCCTGATTAATCAACAGTATACGCTACCGTGATCTCATTTAGTTTTATCAATAGATTAATGAATGTTTCTTTTTCCTTTTTGGTAAAGTGTTCATCCAGATACTCGTTAAATTTGCGTACAACACCTTTGGCCAGCTGCTTTTTTTCTTTACCAAAATCGGTTAGGAAAACTTTTACAGAACGTTTATCGCCAACGGATGTTTCGCGATAAATGAGATTAGCCTCTTCCATATTATTTAACATGCGCGAAAGGCTGGTGGCTTTTACACCCAGCAGGGCAGCAAGGTTAGAAACAGCAGTACCCTCTTCGTCGTTAATGTTAATAAGCATATAACCAATAGCCTGGGTAATACCAAAACTTGAAGCCATTTGGTTATATTTATTAAACATGTTTTGCCAGGCAAACTTAACATGGTAATCTATTGTTTGTTGTTGTTTCATTCCTTAATTTATTATGCTTGCATAACAAAGCTAACGAATGTATTTTGTTAATGCAATAGAAAAAATCAAAATAATTGTCAAAATTTTCTTATAATGGAAACACACAAATGAAAACGACTTAATATGTTAAACATGAAGCAACTTCTCTTGTTCTGCTCCTTCCTTTTATGGGGCTTGATTTGTAAAAGTCAGGTATCTTACTTCGGTAATTCGGCTGCTGTTAGCCAGAAACTGGAGATTTTTAAAAAGACAACCACTCTGTTTACACTGCAATATGCAGATTATGCCGAGCTTGAAAAATTTGACATGGCCATAAAAAAGATCTGGACCATTACACCTTATAAAATTATTAAGCCCGAAGAACTATCGCGCTACGATACAGTAGCCAATTATTCTTTTTTCTATTTTGATGGCTATCCCGAAAAAGCAGAAGGCACAACAATAGCGAATATTGTGTATACATTGAAACTGGTAACACCCGGCAAAAAGCCCAGGCTAAAGGAAGAAAGTGTACTGGCAACGGTTACACTTTTTGCAGACAGATCGACCAATATACTCGTTGAAATTCAAGACCAGCAGTATGGATCGCAAAAAAGCATTAAGAACTATCTTTTATCGAACCTTTACAACAAATCGCATTTCCAGAATTGGTCGCCGGGCTTTTTAAGTGGTTATTTAAAACAAATTAATGATGGATTACAGGCTGCAGAAAACCGTGGGATAGATTATCAGTTTTATAACAAAGTACGTTTGCCCCAACTAGCTAAAGAAACCTTGTATATCCCTGAATATATTAAAGCAGAATTTTCGTCGAAACTCGCTCTCCTACCACCATCGGGCATTGTTGCCGAACCTTACAATTACAAGCTGAAATTTGTATCGAACAAAGAACTTGACAGCTTAATCCTAAATCAGGATACGCCTGTTAAATATGTGATTTACACCCAACGTTCTGATGATAAAATTATCAGCGTTTACGACAGTAAGGATAATCAGATTATTTACCAGCGATTTTACCCGAATTTACCAAATTTTGAAATGAACGATTTAAGCGAAATAAAAAAGAGAATTCTGTCGATTAAATAAAAGCTCTAAACCAAAAAAGTCCCGGCTTACACCGGGACTTTCTATTTTCATTTAAAAACAGACTAGTAAAGCGTAAACTCTACACGACGGTTTTGTTGACGGCCGGCTGCTGTTTTATTGGTAGCAATTGGTTGGCCCATGCCATAACCTGTAGCTTCGATACGTGATGCATTTGCACCTTGCGATACTAAATAAGCTTTAACAGATTCTGCTCTGTCTTTCGATAAACGTAAGTTCAATTCTTTTGAACCGGTATTATCGGTATGACCAGCTAATTTTAAGCTGAAGTTTTTCTGAATTAATAAAGCTGCAACTCTGTTTAATGATGCATAAGATTTAGAACGGATAGTCGCTTTACCTAAATCAAATTCAAGATTTTTAATCGCTTCGTTAACCACTTTACGGTCTTCTTCGGTTACGATTACTTTCTCTACTACTTTTTCAGGAGTTTTTAACGGACAACCCGCTCCATCTACTACAGTACCAGAAGGTGTATCCGGGCATTTATCTAATTTATCAGCAACACCATCACCATCTGAATCTTTAAGCAAATCGCTCATTTCTGAACGTAGTTTTGCATTTTCAGCTTTCTGTGCATCTAAATCACTTTTTAAACCTTCAGCAGTTTGTTTTGCACTAACCGCTTCATCATAAGTTAAAGCAACCGGGTTGTGGAAAGCCAATTGTTTTCCGCTACCCAAAGCAAACTCTAAACCTGCATAAGCATAGTTGTATTTGTCATTTCCTCCTCTGTAATAACCATCTAAGTTATCACCATCAACAAAATTGATGGTCCAGCCTAAATCGAAGTTAACGGCATCCGAAATTCTAAATTTAGCACCTAAGCCTACCGGAATAATCAATTCCTGAATATTTTTGTCGCCAGCATACAAAGAAGTACCTCCTGCAGTGGTAATGGTTGGTTTGTAACCTGCAATACCCGCACCTGCAGAAGCATAAAGCTGTAATGCATTTTCTTTCTTAAACATATCGATGTTAAACATGTTTACTACTGCATTTAAACTTCCTGAATAGGCCAGCTGGGTATCGAAAGCTTTTACCGGCGAATTGTTTACCACACCACTTTCGTAAGGTTCAGTATTATCGCCTTTTAATTTACCGCGTACTCCATCTAAACGAAGTGAGAAATAAGGGGTAATTTGTTTTTTAATGTACAAACCATAACCAAAGCCAGATTTGTTATTGCTAAAATCGTTTTTTCCTCCAAGTGGCGAAAGCGGAGTTAATACACCAGCGTTAACACCCACAGACCATGTTCTGAAAGTAGCTGAACTTGCCGGCTTTTCCTGGGCAGAGGTAACCGATCCGATAAGCAATCCAGCTAAAGCAACTGGAAGCGTTCTTAATAGTTGTAATTTCATAGTTTTTATATATAACGTTGAAAAAGCGTTATTTAACTATTGCAATAGTTATACCAAAACCTACAAACAAGTAAAAATACTTATCAACTTTTCCACAACTTTAAAGAAAAAAACGGGTATTCAGTACTTGCCTTGCGCTATTTAACGTCTCCTGCAAATTTCCACCGGGTACTGAAATTTTCGGGCAGTTGCTGGTTGGTTAACAAAGCTCTAACCATTTCAACCGGCATGTTATTTTCGTGCAGTATCCTGTTGTGAAACTGAATATTTGTCATTTTACCACTCTGCACCAGTTCTTTATGTAAGGTCCTGAATTGGAGCCCGCCTAACATGTAACCAATTTGGTAAAGCGGACCATAACCTCCGGTAAAAGACCGGCGTACCTCGGCTTCGGCATTGGCCCGTTCAAAACCTACGCGATCAACCAAAAAATCGATACATTGTTTAGGTGTCCATTTGCCCAGATGATAGTTCATAGAAAAGATGATTCGTGCGCAACGGTGCATGCGCCAAAAAAGCATTCCGATTTTATCTTCAGGCGATTTGGGGAAATTTTGATCCCAAAGCAACATTTCCCAATAAAGCGACCAGCCTTCAGTCCAGAAAGGTGTACTAAACACTTTGCGGTAAGGCTTGTACCGGCTTTGCATAAAATATTGCAGGTTATGCCCCGGAATAAGCTCGTGAAAAACTACAGCCCTTGAAAAATGCCTGTTATTGCCACGCAAAGTCATCATTTTAGCCTCTTCGCTCATATCTTCTGTTGGGTAGGCAATCAGCACAGATTCTCCACCCAGAAAAAACGGGGCAAACAATTGTTCTTTCGGGCTTAGCATTCTCATCTGCCAACCTTCTTTGGCCAGTGGCGGGATACTAATCAGGTTATGTTTTTCTACAAAATTGATGGCTTCGTTGGCCAGTTCGTAAACCAGTTCTGGCTGCTTGCCGAGTTCCGGATAATCGGTTTTTACTTTTTCGAGTGCTTTTTTCCAATCGTTACCAAAACCCATTTGTTGCGAGGCTTTGAGCATTTCGGCATCACACCAGGCAAACTCCCTCATGGCAATGGCTTCAATCTGCTCGGGTGTATAAGCAATCATCTCGTCTTTTAATTTGCTCAATAAAGCTGGGCGGCCTATCGGATTACCAATAATACCGCTACCATCATCTACCGCATTAGAAAGCCGGCCAATTTTACCCAGTACATCAGCATAAGCCTGCAATGCACTGGCTACTTCAGGGTAAACTCCTTTTGTAGCCCTGGTAAATTGCGGATCGTAACCATCGTAAAATTTATAAGCTTCGGTAAATACGGCTAAGTATTGATTCACGGTTTGCTGTGCCCAAAAAGCCTGCATTGGTGTAACGATCAAATCTTTCTTCTCCACCGCTTTTGCAGTTTTCCTGATATTGTCTCGCAGCTGTTCAAATTGTAGCTGCACAGTTTTGCCATCCTGCTGTTGACCAACTCTGCGCTTTGCTTCAAAATCAATCAATGATTGGGCAAAAGGCAAAGTAAAAGTGCTGGTTTTAAATTCGGCGTAATTCTGTTGCAAACTGGCTGAATCTGAACGGATATCGCGTTTGAGCAAAATATAATCTACCCTTTCGTTTACCGTGAGCTTATTAAAAGGTAATGCGCTTAATTGTTTCTGCCAACCTACATAAAATTGTGCCATCCGTTTAAAATATTCCTCTGCACGTTTGAGGTTATATTTCCGGTTAAACATGGTTTTATCTGACTGATATTGGTTAATCAGCGGACTTACCAGACTGGCCTCATTGGTTTGGGCCTGCAATTTTAAAGTGATTGTTAAAAGTAAAAACAGGGAGCAAAGTTTGCGCATAGCAATAGATGGTTTGGGTTAGCTGACGCAATATAAAGAAACAGTAAGAATCGGCCATAAGGAAGCAATGTAACTTATTGAAGATATTCTGCCCTGGCCCGCTATAAAATAGTTACACGCAAGGCTTTTAAGCCACTTAAACCTTGCAGATCTTCCAGATCAAGATCTTCGGTTTCAGCACCTAGCACTTCTGTTTCCTGCAGGTATTTTACAAAAGGAAGGTAGTCTTCTATATCTCTTTTATTGAAGTAGATCAAGGCCAGTTTCTCGGGTTGGGTAAGCCGCTCTTCAGAGTTGCGAATAAGTACTTTGTCGATTCTTTTTTTAATCATCTGGTACCGGATGTTGTAGGCGCCTTCTACATCAAACTTTCTTTCATCAATCCTAAAACTGATATCGATGGGGTGATTGTGGATAAAAATCAACTGGGTAGTAGCCAGTTTTACAGGCAGATCGGGTTGGCGTTGCCGCACCATTTTAGCTATCGCTGCCATTGATGAAAGTTGCCACAAACGCAGGTTCTTCAGGTGAAAATGATTGAAAATCCGGTCGGGAGCAATAGACTGCCCTATGTAAATATCGTATTCCACACCGTCTGTCCTGAATTTTTCGAAATAGCAGGGAAATGACTCCTGCAATTTTTCGCGTTCGGCTTCGAAATAATTGTTAATATCGGTATTAATCAGTTGCATAGCAGTTTCTAAAGCCTGCCGGTTTTTGTACACCTCGCCACCCTGAACAGCAATTCTTTCGAGGTATTGACCGATAATCTTTTTCGTATGGGGATGCGATTGAGAAATGAGCTTTAAATAATCGCTGGTTTCTTCGTTGAGGAAAATATTGAGGCTGTTCTCATCGGTTGTATTCAGTTCTTCGCTCTGCAAAGTATTATTCCATTTGTTGCAGTTAAAGATAATTTCGACCAGTAAGGCATCGCTATAGGTTTTACTGAGTTGCTGGAGTGTATCTTGGAGCAGGCTCAGGTGCAGATTAAGATCGGCTTTGCTCGCCAGATTTCTTTCGGTGGTAGAGTTTCTGATATCTATTGCCCCATAAAATGGATAAACGTCTGTAAAGCTGATATCCTCCGTGCGCAGGGGCAAATTCTTTTTCTTATCGTGCAGGTAATGCCAGGCAGCTTCGTTAAATTTCCATTGTACAGCCGGTTGTATTGATGTATATTTCTCTTTGATGATGTTTTCGATCTCGAGATTAAATTCATCAATATAAACCTGCAACAGCTGGGCAATGGGTGCCAGTACCTGTTCCAATAGCGTAATTTTCTTTTCGTCGAAAGTTTCACCAACCCAGGTATGCATGCCTAACACCCCCACTAATACCTGATTATGAAATACGGGTAAAAGCGCCATCGATTTTACATTGAGTTCTCTAAACCGCTCTAGCCAGGGAAACATTTCCCTGCTTTCGGCCCAGATATCGGGCGAATAAAAGGAATTGGGGTTTGCCGCATAGCCCTCGGCAATTTGCTGAAAAGCTTCAGGACTTAAGGTTTCTTCTCCCCATACCGAGAAAAGTAATCCGCTTCCTCCTTTTACGTAACCATAAACCATCTTATTGTTAACCCTTACAAAAGGAAAAAGATCGAACTGGATATTGGCATTTTTGACGAGGACTTTAAGCGATTGAATGACCTCTGAATAAGCCACACCCTCATTACCCGGAGCACGGCTTAACCTTACGGCTTTAATATTTTCTACTGCCTGCCTTGCGGTTACATCGGTAATGGTTAGTACCGAAATCCCCCTGAATTCGAAAAGCGACAGGGGCAGTACCTGCTGCAATTTATCCAGTCCCGATGCTTCATTCAGGTATTGTTCCAACTCCCTGTAACTCAGTTCGGGCAAGGTTTGTTTAGCTTTTACTTCAATAAAGGCTGTATTTACGCCGATGTTAAAATAACCCGGCAAGCCCGTATCTAAGTTGGTAACTGAATGGTATTTTTCCTTTAACGGAGTATGAAAAGCATACAGTTGGTTCAGAATAAACGCATATATAAAATGTAGCCGATCCCAGGGTTGCTGTTGGGGTGTTCTCGAGCCGGCAAAAGTTTTGTAATCTTTTTCTTCCTGCTCCAACAATTCGTACATCAGCGCTGTACCGTAAAAAGTAATGGGCTGCATGGGTGCACAAAGACCCCAGGCCTGTTGATCTTCGGCCAAGGGTGCCGGCGATAGACAGGCATACACATGCTCCAACAGCAATTCGTGCTGGTAAATATCTTCAAGTGCAATTACCTGATTATCGATTCCCTGCTTCTCAAATTCTTTTAAAGCATTTCGATAAAGTGCCACCCTTACCGTTTGCTCTTCTTTGATTTTCAGGCGCAGGTATTGAATAAAAGGACCAAAAGAGATGGCCGCATCTACATCAGGCAAATCCGGATAATTGAGGGCAAGATTAAATATGCGCTTCTTCATCTCTTTAAATTTTAAATCAGGCAGTCAGCAATCCAAATGATACCAGATTGCCAATAGCTAAGATAAAAAATTGAAGCGATATTCAGCTACCAGCCAATGGCCTTATCATCCCCTCGGGGATCTGCCCCCCCCTGATAGTTCCCCCATGGGGTCCTCAGAATGGCATCTACCCTGCCGATTGATCCTCTTGGTACAATATGATAACCTTTGGCCTTTAATTTTTGAGTAGCCAGGCTATCAATTGCCTCTTTTTCTACATACACTTCGTCGGGTAACCACTGGTGGTGAAATTTCTTAGCTGCTACTGCCTGTTGCATGGACATGCCGAAATCAATTACATTAATAATGGTTTGAAACACCGAAGTAATGATGGTCGAACCTCCCGGGGTACCCACAACCATAAACAATTTCCCATCTTTTTCTACAATGGTTGGTGTCATAGAGCTTAACATTCTTTTATTTGGCGCAATGGCATTGGCTTCGCCACCAACCAAACCATACATATTTGGTGCACCGGGTTTAACCGAGAAATCGTCCATTTCGTTGTTAAGCAGAAAGCCTGCTCCTTTTACTGCAACTAATGACCCATAAGAGCCATTTAAGGTTGTGGTAATCGAAACTGCATTGCCATAGCGATCTACGATTGAAAAATGCGTGGTTTCCTCATGCTCTTTTCCTTTAATTTCGCCGGCCAGTACTGCACTACTTGGTGTTGCAGCAGCCCAGTTAAAGTTTGCCATCCGGTTTTTATTGTAGGCCGCATCTAATAACTGTTGTTGCGGAACGGCATAAAAATCGGGATCGCCTAAATGTGTAGCCCGATCAGCATATACCCGCCTTTCAGCTTCCACAATTACCTGCACCGTTGAATCGGCATTATGTCCCCATTTTTTTAAGGGATAAGGCTCTACCGACTGGAGTAACTGGATTAAAGCAATGCCACCGCTACTGGTTGGCGGCATGGTAATAATTTTATAGCCTTTGTAATTGCCTGTAGTGGGTTTGCGCCAGGTGGCATGGTAGTTTTTTAAATCTGCTTTGGTAATTAAGCCCTTACCGCGTTGCATTTCGGCTACAACCGAATCGGCTACCGCACCTTCGTAAAAACCAGCTCTACCTTTTTCCTGGATCAGTTTTAAAGTATTGGCCAATTCTTGTTGTACAAGTACATCATTTTCCTGCCAGGTGTGCTCTAAATTTACAAGTGCAGTTCCGTTGGGATTAAAATCCATCAACTTTCTGTGCAAGCTGTTCAGTTCGCTGGCCTGGCGGTTGGTAATTTTAAATCCACCGTGTGCTAAATCTATTGCTGGTTGCAGCACCTGTGCCCAACTCAACTTTCCGTATTTTTTATGCGCTTCGACCATGCCATCAACAGATCCCGGCACGCCTGCAGCCAGATGTCCGTACAGGCTCTTATCTACAATCGGATTACCTGAAGCATCCAGATACATATCCCTGCTTGCTGCTGCCGCTGCTTTCTCTCTAAAATCTAAAGCATTTGTTTCACCGTTTGCCCCTCTGTATACCATAAAACCACCGCCACCAATATTACCGGCATTGGGGTAAACAACGGCAAGGGCAAACTGCACCGCAACAGCGGCATCAACTGCATTGCCTCCTTTTTTTAAAATATCGACCCCAACCTGCGAAGCTTCGGGATGGGCAGAAACCACCATGCCGTTTTTATATTCGCCACTGTTGTTCTTGCCTAATTGCCCGGTTATACAACCCGCCAATAAAACAACTACGCTCAGGCAGGTTAACGATCTTTTTAAATTATTGAGGGGCTTTATAGTTTTCAGCATCTTTATATATCTTTTCAATTACTTCGTTATTTTTCTCGGTAATTACTTTTCTTTTCAAGCTTAATTTTGGTGTAAGTTCACCACCATCAATACTCCACTCTTTAGGTAATAAAGCAAATCTTTTTACCTGTTCCCATTTACCAAAACCCGCGTTTGCTGCTTCAATAACCTCGTTATATTTAGCTAAAACCTGCTCGTTTTTAATGAGGTCTTCTATTGCCGTAAAGCTAATGCCTTTTCGACCTGCCCACGTTTTTAAGGTTTCGAAGTTAGGTACGATAAGCGCTGAAGGGAATTTCCTGTTCTCTCCCAAAACCAATATCTGTTCGATAAAGATCGATTCTTTATATTTATTTTCCAGCATCTGTGGTGCCACATATTTACCACCTGCTGTTTTAAACATTTCTTTTTTACGGTCAGTAATCTTTAAAAAGCGGCCATCTACCAGCTCGCCAATATCGCCTGTATGGAACCAGCCCTCCTGGTCTATTGCCTCACTGGTTAAATCGGGACGGTTGTAATAGCCTTTCATTACCTGGTGTCCGCGCGTTAACACTTCGCCATCTGCTGCAATTTTAACTTCTACACCTTTAATTACTTCGCCAACGGTGCCAAACATGGTACCACCAAAATGGTTTACAGTAATTACCGGCGAAGTTTCGGTTAAACCATAGCCTTCGAAAACCGGCATACCAGCTGCCCAGAAAATCCTGGCTAAACGCGGATTTAATGCTGCTCCTCCGGATACAATTACCACAATTTCTCCGCCCAAAGCTTCCTGCCATTTTTTAAATACCAGTTTACGGGCAATACCCAGTTTTAAATTATACCAGGCACCTGCGTTAACCGAATATTTCTCGGCCAATGCAACCGACCAGAAGAAAATCCCTCTTTTAACACCAGTTAAAGCCTTCCCTTTCTCCATAATCTTATCGTACACTTTTTCGAGCAGTCGGGGAACGGTAGAGAACGCATTAGGTTTTACATGCTGAATATCGGCAACAATGGTTTCCATGCTTTCGGCGTAATACACTGCAGTGGAGTTGAACAGATACAAATAAATGATCATCCGTTCGAAAATATGTGATAGGGGCAAAAAGCTCAGCCCTTTTTTAACGCCTTCGGGTATTACTACCGATGAATTTACAAAGTTGGCCACCAGGTTATTGTGCGTAAGCATCACCCCTTTAGGTGTACCTGTTGTACCAGATGTATAAATCAAAGTTAAAACATCTTCAGGTTCAACTTTTGCGCGGTAATCGTCGAGATTGATCTCTGTAGCAGACTTTCCTTCGGTTATTAATACATTCCAGTTTTCTGCTTCGGCAATTTCATTAAAACTGTAAATCTTAATGGCTGGATTGATGGCATCTGCACAGGGTTTTATTTTTTTATACAATTCTTCATCTGCTACAAATACGATCGAAATCTCAGCGTCCTTTAATATGAATTGAATATCGTGTTCGGCCAGCGTTGGGTATAATGGAATCTGGTAAGCCCCGATCTGGTTGGCGGCAAAATCGGCAATGTTCCATTCTGGCCTGTTGTGCGACATTACAGCCACTCTCCCGCCCTTGTTAATACCTTGTTTAATTAATCCGCGGCTTAAATTATCTACCGCTGTACAAAAATCGGCTGTACTATAATTTATCCATTTACCTTTAATTTTTCCGCTGATGAATTCCTGCTTAGGATTTTCGAGGCTATATTTCAAAAGATCAAAAACCCGTTTAATTTCTGCCGCCATATGAATTGTTATTATTTGGTTAAGTTAAAAAATCAATCATAAAGATTGATCATTATGTGCCTCTTTAATTAAAATAATACATCCTGCTTAGCCAAAAGCTGTATTTATTCTCATCAAAAATTTAAAATTAAACTTAGCAATTACAAAATTACTATGCAAGCATTGTTTTTTAATCGTTCCGGATTTTGACCTTAAAAACAGAAACGGCATCAAAGTTGTTAGGCTGATAATTATTTTACAAAAACATATCAATTATGAAAAAGTTATTTACAATTTTAGGATGCATTGCATTATTCGCACTGAGTACAACAAACGTTAAAGCTCAAAACTATAAAACCGGATTAGGTTTAGGTATCGATTTTGGCGATGGTGCTACATTGGTAGGTCCATCCATCAGACATCACTTTAGTCCAAAAGCTGCTATTCAGGGCGATGTTTTATTTGGTGGTAATTCTACAATTATCCAGGGATTTTTACAGTACAATTCTTCTATTCCAGGCGCAAGAGGCTTAGATTGGTATCTAGGTGGTGGTCCGTCAATTCAATTGTATGATGGTGGCTCTAACTTTTTCCTGGTTCCGATGGTTGGTTTAGATTATAAATTCAGCGGGGCACCATTGGCTTTGGCTTTAGATTGGAGACCAAGGATTTATTTGGGCAGCAACGACAGTGATTTTAATGCCGGCAGATTTGGTTTAGGCTTTAGATATACTTTCTAGACAATGGCAGCGCATTGGCGCTAAGCATAAAAAAATCCCGTAAGAAATTAATCTTACGGGATTTTTTTATGCCTTAGTGAGCGCTGTTAACAGAAACTGTTAACTAAACTCCTGTCCATTTTTTCAATACTGCTTTCTGAGCGGCTGTTGCATTTTCGTTAACAGTTGCCTTCAAGCGTACATTCGGGTTTTCTTTCAGGGTTAAAGAAATTTCTTTCTCCAGGCCATCGCGTTTAACTTTAAGTTTCAGCACATCGCCAATATTCTTTTTAGCTACCAATGGCAATACATCTAATGATAAAGCCGGGCTTTTTAACCTGATAGTTGAAAGGGCATCGCTCAGTGAAGTATCATCTAAGGCCAGTACCACATCATTAACATTTAATCCACTAATCCAGGCAGCAGAATTTCTTACCGTAGCCGTAATGGTTAAACCCTCGCTGCTGAGCTGTCCGCTGGCACCAGTAACAGGTTTTCCCGGAGTGGCATTTTCGGTCGAAACATCAACACCTGCATAGCCGAAATATTTTACGTACTCTACATCATCTACACCGTTAACATATTTCGCCCAGAAATTGGTAAAACTAATTCCAGATATTTTTTCAACCATGGCTTTAAATTCGGCATCTGTATAGCCGCGTTTTAAAGTTTTGCATTGCAGGTACATGGCTTTCATCACATCATCCAAACTTTTAGCACCTTTTGTGGCGTTAATAATTTCAAGATCCATCAAAATACCAATCACCTCACCTTTATTGTAGTAAGAAATCGAATTGTTTTTTGAGTTCTCGTTCGGACGATACCCGATGATCCAGGCATCATAACTAGAAGAAGCGGCCGACTGGTATTTGGCACCAGGAGTATTTAAAACCGTACCTACACCTCCTGCCAAATCTTTCAAAAATTCGTTTACATCAGTAAAACCTGCACGGTGTAAATATTTATTCTCGTAATAAGAGGTAAAACCTTCGGCCACCCAAAGGTTAGTGGTGTAATTCTCGTTATCGTAATCGAAGGGGCCTAATGCAACCGGACGCAAACGTTTCACATTCCAAAGGTGGTGATATTCGTGTGCAACCAAACCTAAAAAGCCTTTATAACCTTCGGCGGTATTGTAGGCATTTCTGGTTGCCCCCAATGTAGTAGAGTTTAAATGCTCTAAACCACCACCACCTTTTAAAAAGTTATGTACAATAAAAAGGTAGTATTTATTTGGGTTTTCGCCATAAACAGCAGTTTCTTTCTCTACAATTTTAGCCATATCTACTTTAAGTTTTTCTTTATCGTAGTTACCACCACCGTACATGGCCACTTCATGGCGAACACCCGCAGCAGTAAACTCAAAAGTATCCTGGTTACCTACTTCAATCGGGCTATCATATAAAATATCAAAATCGCTTGCTTTATAGGTAAACTGCTCGCCTGCAACCGGAGTTAGGCCTGTAGAAACTTTAGACCAGGTATTAAAAGGAATAATCTTAACCGTACTTGGCGATTTAACCATTCCGTCAGGATGCATAAAAATTGCCGTAGGCGATAAAAATGCATGCGAGTCATCGATAAATGCTGTACGAACAGAAATTTCGAATGCATAAACACGGTAATTGATCTGAATATCTTTCGCTTTTGCCGAAAAGATCCTCCAGATATTTTTCCTCACTTTTTCTACTTTAACCGCTTTGCCTGCTGCAGTAGCTTTGAACTCTTCCACGCTTTTTTCAAATTCGCGAACCAGGTAAGAACCAGGGGTCCATACCGGCATTTTTACATCAACATAATTCTTTGCCAGGCCAGAAATATTCATCTGCACCTCTGCGTAATGTGCTTGCGGCTCTTTAAAAGAAACCTCAAAGCCTATTTTTACCTGCGCCTTCGCTGCCATAATACACGTTAGTAGTAAAACTAAACTTAAAATTGATTTTTTATTAAACATATTCACTTGCTTTGCTGCAAATTTAGATTTATTGATGGGTTTTCACTATGAAATAGCTAAATGTGATGTAAAATTTTCATTGTATCATGGTTGATGGTTAATGGTCTTTTGGTCGGCCAAACTATAAACGTCAACCATAATTCTTGCCTTTAACTAAGTTGTAGCATATAAATACCAATTACATCTTGTTTACGAGGGGTTAACTCCCCTCTGAAAACTGCAAACTCCAAACTATAGCGCTGTAACATCCTTAATACAACAAATTTAGGACTAAACTATTTGGATATTTTTGCGCTCTAATGCTAGGGTATTAATGCTATTTTAATGTCCGGAACACGCACGACACAAATTTAAACATGAAGAAAAGGTATATTTTTTATGCTGTTTTAGCTCTGGGCCTGGCCTATCTGGTATATTACAGAATTAACGCAAACAAAAAACTAGAGGGAAAAGGCGGAGCATCTGCCGGTGCAGGAAAAGGTAAAGCAGGTGGTAAAGACGGCAAATCGGCACCGCTTGTGGTAGATGGTATTATAGTAAAACCGGTATCGTTTAATAACGACCTGGAAGTAACTGGTGCCATCGAAGCCAATGAATCGGTTGTGTTAAAAAGTGAAGTATCGGGGTTGGTTACCGGCATTTATTTCCAGGAAGGCACCACGGTATCAAAAGGAAGTGTGCTGGTAAAGGTAAACGACAGAGATATACAGGCGCAATTGCAGGATGCGTTAACGAAACAAAAACTTTCTGCCACTAATGAAAACCGGGCAAAACAATTGCTGGCTAAGGGGGCAATCAGTCAGGAAGAATACGATACGGCCCTGGCAGATTTAAAATCTTTACAGGCGCAAGCGCAATTAATCAGGGCACAACTGGCAAAAACGACTATCCGGGCACCTTTTACCGGCCGGGTGGGTTTACGCAGCATCTCTGCCGGAACCTATTTAACACCTGCCACGGTAATTGCCAATCTGGTGAGCACCAATCCGGTTAAGGTTACCTTCTCCGTACCAGAGAAATATGCCGGTCAGGTTAAAATAAGTTCTGAAATTATTTTTACTACCGATGGTTCTTCAAAAGAGAACAAAGGAAAAGTATATGCTATAGAACCTGGTATTAATGCCACTACGCGTACTTTACAAATCAGGGCTTTGGCACCAAATGCCGATAATGCACTGTTGCCTGGCTCATTTGCCAAAATTAAACTGGCCTTAAATACGCTTCAAAATGCTATTCTGATCCCTAACGAAGCCGTTATTCCGGTGTTAAAGGGTAAAATTGTTTATATCCAGAAAGATGGCAAAGCACAGGAAGTTAAAGTAGAAGCAGGCACCCGTACCGATGAAAACATTGTGATTACTTCGGGATTAAAAGCAGGCGACACCGTTTTAACCACAGGCTCGATGGCTTTGAAGAAAGATGCGCCGGTTAAAGTTCATTTGGTTAAAGAATAATTATGAGTATCTCCACCACGAGTATAAAAAGGCCCGTTCTGGCCATTGTGATGAACCTGTTGATTGTTCTCTTCGGGATAATCGGCTATACCTTTCTGGGGGTGCGCGAGTATCCTTCTATCGATCCAACGGTGGTTTCGGTAAGAACCTCTTACCCTGGTGCCAACTCAGATATCATTGAATCGCAGATTACTGAACCGCTTGAAAAATCAATCAACTCGATTGATGGGATCAGGAATATTTCCTCGTCCAGTAACCAGGGAGCCAGCAACATCACCATTGAGTTTAACCTCGATAAAAACATTGAAGAGGCGGCCAATGATGTTCGTGATAAAGTTTCGCAGGCCGCCAGAAACCTTCCTAAAGATATTGACGGGCTACCGGTTGTAAGTAAGGCTGATGCCAACTCTGATCCGATTTTATCGATGACGATCCAGAGTGATAAACGCAATACACTTGAGTTAAGTGATTTTGCCGAAAACGTAATTGCCGATCGTATTCAAACCATTCCGGGCGTAAGTAGTGTTCAAATTCAGGGGCAGCGTAAATATGCCATGCGCATTTGGATGGACCCAAATAAACTGAGCGCTTATGGCTTAACCTCGCAGGATATTGTTACCGCTTTGGATAACGAGAACGTAGAACTTCCCTCGGGAAAAATTACCGGCGCAACGACCGAACTTACGGTAAAAACCCTTGGTAAATTAACCAACGAAAACCAGTTTAATAACCTGATCCTGAAATCAGACAGCAACCAGGTAATTAAATTAAAGGATGTGGGTTATGCCGTTTTAGGTCCCGAGAACGAGGAGACTGTTTTACGCGAATCAGGCAGGCCGATGGTGGCCATTGCCATAATCCCGCAACCGGGAGCCAATTACCTCGATATCAGTAAAGAATTTTACAAACGTTTCGACAAATTAAAGGCCGATATTCCACAAGACATTAAATTAAAAGTAGCCTTAGACAATACGCTTTTCATTAAACGTTCGGTTACCGAAGTTGCCGAAACCATCGGTTTATCGCTGGTACTGGTAATTTTAATTATTTACCTGTTTTTTAGAGACTGGGCCATCGCTTTCAGGCCGTTGATTGATATTCCGGTATCACTTATTTTTACGTTCTTTATCATGTATGCCTTTGGCTTTTCGATAAACGTATTGAGTTTACTGGCCATTGTACTGGCAACAGGTTTGGTGGTGGATGACGGGATTGTAGTTACCGAAAATATCTTCAAAAAGGTAGAAGAAGGCATGTCGCCCTTTGAAGCTGCCATAAAAGGATCGAACGAAATCTTTTTTGCTGTAATTTCGATCTCCATTACGCTGGCGGCAGTGTTTTTACCGGTAATTTTCTTACAAGGATTCGTAGGGCGTTTGTTCAGGGAGTTTGGCGTGGTAATCGGGGCTGCCGTATTGGTATCAGCCTTCGTTTCACTTACCCTTACACCGATGCTTAATGCTTACCTGATGAAGAAAGGAGGGCATAAACCATCGCGTTTCTACAACTGGACTGAACCTTATTTTGTAAAATTAAACGATGCCTACGAATCGAATCTGAATAAATTTTTAGATAAAAGATGGCTTTCAGTACCGATTATCCTGGTGTGTATGGGCCTTATTTTCCTTTTCTGGAAGATATTACCCAAAGAAACCGCTCCCTATGATGACCGCAGTGCCATCAACATTAACGTATCTACACCCGAGGGAGCTTCTTTTGCCTATACCGATAAGTTTATCATGAAACTGAACCAGTTGGTGATCGATTCTGTTCCCGAAAAGAATGTAAACATTACCATTAGCTCACCAAGTTTTGGTGGTTCGGGTGCTGTAAACTCAGGTTTTGTGCGTATGGGCTTAACCGATCCGGAAACACGTGAACGTTCGCAAAAAGACATTGCAGACATGCTGACCCGGGTTACCAAAAAATACACCGAAGGAAAAACCATTGTGAGCCAGCAGCCTACCATTTCTGTTGGTCGCCGGGGCGGTTTACCCATTAGTTACATTATTCAGGCACAAAATTTTGAAAAGCTACGCGAGAAAATCCCATTGTTTATGGATGCAGTAGCCAAAGACCCTACATTTACCGTTTCGGATGTGAACCTGAAATTTAACAAGCCGGAAATTAACCTGACCATCGACCGCGATAAAGCCAAAAATCTGGGGGTTTCTATTTCGGCCATTGCACAAACCTTAAATTTAGGTTTAAGCGGACAAAGGTTCTCTTACTTTTTCATGAATGGAAAACAGTATCAGGTAATTGGCCAGTTCGATCGCGGTGACAGAAAAGATCCTTTGGATTTGAGTTCGGTCTACGTACGTAATGACAAAGGCGAACTGGTTCAGCTCGATAATGTGGTTACTGCTAAAGAAGAAAGCAGCCCGCCACAATTGTACCGCAACAACCGTTTTATTGCCGCTACGGTTTCGGCAGGTTTAGCGCCGGGTAAAAGTATTGGCGAAGGCATCGACGCCATGGATGCAATCTCGAAAAAAGTATTAGACGAAACCTTCTCAACCGATTTGAGTGGCGAATCGCGCGATTTTAAAGAAAGTTCATCTAACACCTTCTTTGCCTTTGGCCTGGCTTTGTTACTGGTTTATTTAATCCTTTCGGCACAATTTGAAAGCTTTAAAGATCCGATTATTATCATTTTAACTGTACCTATGGCCGTTGCCGGGGCATTTTTATCGCTCTGGTTATGTGGCCAAAGCTGGAATATCTTCAGCCAGATTGGTACCATTATGCTCATTGGTCTGGTAACTAAAAACGGTATCTTAATTGTAGAATTTGCCAACCAGCTTAAAGAAAAAGGCATGGCCATTCCGGAAGCCATCAGAGAAGCTGCCGTTTCGCGTTTACGCCCTATTTTAATGACCAGTTTGGCTATTGCCATTGGTGCCTTGCCTATTGCACTTGCTTTGGGTGCTGCGGCAAAAAGCAGAATGAGTATGGGAACCGTAATTGTGGGTGGTACCTTGTTCTCATTGGTATTAACGCTGTTTGTAATCCCTGCCATTTACTCGTATTGGGCCAAACCTTACAAACCGAATAAAGAATTAAAAGAAGCGCATCGTTTTGAACAGGAAGCTTTACATATAGAAGAATAAGATGAGCAAGAAATTAAGAATATTTATCCTGCTGATAAGCTTATCGCTTTCGGGTTTTGCACAAGAAAAGCTAAGCCTGCAACAGGCCATTACCATTGCTTTACAGAATAACTACGATATCAAAATCAGCAAAAACCAGATCGACATTGCAAAAAACAATGCCAATATCGGTAATGCAGGTATGCTGCCTAACCTCACCGGAAGTTATACCAACGGAGGGAGCATCCAAAATACACGGCAAACGCCTGCAACCGGGCCGGATAGGGTAATTACGGGTGCTAAAAGCACCAATAACAGTTATGGTGCCGATTTAAACTGGACCATTTTTGATGGTTTTAGCATGTTTGCCAATTACGACAGGCTGAAAGAACTGCAAAAACAAGGTGAACTGAATGCCCGCTTAACCATTTTAACTACCGTAGCTGATGTAATTACGGCTTATTACGATGTGGTAAGGCAACAACAGCTGGTTATCGCGGCTGATAGTGCTATGGATGTTTCCGTTTTGCGCGCTAATATTGCCAAAACAAAATTACAACTCGGCCGTGGCTCAAAACTGGATGTATTAAGCGCACAGGTAGATTACAATACAGATACTTCAAGCTATTTACAGGCTAAAAACACTTTGCAGGTTGCCAGGGTACGTTTAAACCAGTTAATGGTGAGGGATATCAGCACTTCTTTTTCGGTAGAAAATAAAATTGAGGTAGATAAAGGTATTTCGTTTAGTAAAATGGCCGAACTAGCCGGGCAGCAGAACCCCAATGTGCAGAACGCCTTTATTAATCAGCGCATTGCTGCTTTAAATCTAAAATCGATCCGCGGGGCCAGGTACCCATCGGTAAGCTTAAATTCGGGTTACAGCAGGGCAAACAGTACCAGTCCAACAGGCTTTAACCAAAAATTTGCTGCAAACGGATTTACCTATGGGGTTACCGCAAGTATTAATTTGTTTAATGGTTTTTTACAGCGCCAGCAAGAGCGTAATGCAAAAATAGAGATCGATAACTCGGCCATTACCCTGAATAAAACCAAGCTGGATGTAAACGCACAATTGCTTACTGCCTACGAAAATTACAACACCTACCTGGATTTGATTAAGCTTGAGCAGCGAAATGTAGATATTGCCAAAGAAAACCTGGATATTACCTTAGCTAAATACCGATTAGGCAGCATTGCCCCTTTAGAACTGAGAGAAGCACAACGCAATGCAATTGATGCACAAAACCGCTTTATCGAGATGCAATACCAAGCCAAAATAGCAGAAACCACATTAAAAACAATTAGTGGAAGTATTGATTTATTAAACTAAATTTATAACAATGATTTGCTAACCTGGATGGTTACCTCCTTAAAATCGTGATTAGGCAGTTACTGTTGAATTTTGGCAATAAAACATTTAAATATTACAATTGCTTGTTAAAAAATATAAACTACTGATTAAAAACCATTAGTAAATTTATATTGAGGTTAAAATACTGCCAATAAGCGTTAAAATGAAGTAACGAAATTATTGAATGTTTAAAATTTTGTAATAAATCTTTATATTTAATCCATGATACTTGTTGCAGATAGTGGCTCATCAAAAACGGATTGGATGGGCTATCACAATGGCGAAACTATTAAGTTTAGTACGCCGGGAATAAACCCTTATTTTTTAAGTGAGCAAGAAATTGCCAGGTTAATTTCTAAAAACGAGTCCTTAATCCAATATGCAGATGAGGTTAAAGAAATTTACTTTTTCGGCGCAGGTTGCTCATCTCCCGATAAACACGAGGTGGTTTCGAACGGGTTATCAACTATTTTTACCAAAGCTTTTATTTCTGTAGACCATGATCTTTTAGGGTCTGTTTATGCTACATGTGGAAATGCTGAAGGCTTAAACTGTATTTTAGGTACCGGTTCAAACATTTGTTATTTCGACGGGAAGAAAATCCATGATGGCCACCATGGCTTAGGTTATGTTTTAGGCGATGAGGGCTCAGGTACCTTCTTTGGAAAAAAAGTATTGTTAAGCTATCTGTACAATAAAATGCCTTCAAATTTAGCTGCAGAATTTAAAAAGACATTCCCCGCAGAAAAGGAGCAGATTATTACCAATGTGTACCAAAAACCCTTTCCAAACATCTATTTAGCAGGTTTTAGCCGCTTCATGGCCAACCATAAAGACCATCCTTTTATTCAGGAAATATTAAGAAAAGGCTTTCAGGAATTCGTAGATACCAACATTAAGGATTACCCCAAACATAAAAATGTACCCTGCCATTTTGTAGGTTCAATAGCCTATTATTACCAGGATGCACTCATTTCGGTATTGGTAGAAAATGGCATCGAACCCGGTAAAATATTACAAAAACCGATCGATGAACTGTTTAATTTCATTTTGCATAAAGAAGGCATCATACAACAAGCCAGTTAAAGCAAAACTTATATTGTGGCTATAAATAAAAGGCTATATATAAATTGTTAAAATATGCTTAAGATTGTAAACATAACGCAACAAACATTTGTTATAGTTTTAAGGGCATATAATTGCTAACACATATGAAGAGAATACTGGTAGTAGATGATGATATTGAGGTTTTAGAAACCATACAATTGATATTGGAAATTGGGGGATTTAAAGTTTCGGCATTAAATGACGGAGAAGAAATTTTTAACCGCATAGCACAGTTTAATCCTGATTTGATCTTACTTGATATTTCACTGGGACATATAGATGGCCGTATTTTGTGCGAACAGTTAAAATCTATAGAAAGCACTTCGAAAATTCCGATTTTATTGATTTCAGGATTATATGATCCAAAGGATTTTACAACTTTGAATTACGGTCAGGATGATTTCTTATCGAAACCCTTCCAGATGGATGTGTTGCTGAAGAAAATTTCAAAGATCCTTTCCTTAGAAGAAGATCAACCTAGTTTTCTTTTAAACTAAGCGTAACATACACGATTTTAAAGCCAAAAAATGTAGCATTTTTTGGCTTTCTTTTTTTCTCTTCTTCCATCATCCATTCCCCTCTCCCATCTCCCATCCTCCCCCGCCTGTCATTTTGGCAAACAAAACCCTTTGGAACAACCCTTGTTATGCAGGATATAGATTAAACAATTTATTCACATATGAGCATACAGGAAAAAGGAAATATCTCGATACACACTGAGAACATCTTCCCGATAATTAAGAAGTTTTTATACTCTGATAACGAAATTTTTCTTCGTGAGTTGGTTTCTAACGCGGTAGATGCGGTTCAAAAAATTAAAAGACTAGGTTCTCTGGGCCAGTTTAACGGCGAAGTTGGCCAGCCATTGGTACAGGTTGCGGTTGATAAAGCTGCAAAAACCATTACCATTAGCGACAATGGCTTGGGTATGACTGCCGAAGAAATTAAAAAATACATTAACCAGGTTGCATTTTCTGGCGCAAGCGAGTTTGTAGAAAAATTTAAAGATGCAAAAGATGCTAACGAAATCATCGGTAAATTCGGATTAGGTTTCTATTCGGCATTTATGGTGGCCGATCTGGTTGAAATCCAAACCTTATCCTATCAGGAAGGTGCTGAACCAGCACGTTGGGTTTGCGATGGCAGCACCGAATTTGAAATCACAGAGGGCACTAAAACCAGCCGTGGTACCGATATTATCCTGCATGTAAACAAAGATTCGGAAGAGTTTTTAGAAGAATCGAAACTTCAGGAAATTCTTGATAAATACGCTAAGTTTTTACCGGTTCCAATTAAGTTTGGTACGAAAACAGAATCTGTTGAAGATGGTGTTGACGAAGAAGGTAAAGCAAAATATAGCGATGTTACCGTTGATAACATCATCAATACCACCAACCCTATCTGGACAAAAGCTCCTGCAGATTTGTCAGACGAAGATTACCTGAGTTTTTACCGCGAATTATATCCGTTTTCGGAAGAGCCGCTATTCTGGATCCACTTAAACGTAGATTATCCGTTTAACTTAACCGGTGTATTGTATTTCCCTAAGTTGAAGAACGACTTCGAAATGCAACGCAACAAAATCAAATTATACTCGCGCCAGGTATTCATTACCGACGAGGTAAAAGATATTGTTCCTGAGTTCCTGATGTTATTGCATGGTGTAATCGATTCGCCGGATATTCCGTTAAATGTATCACGTAGTTTCTTACAAGCAGATAGCAATGTTAAAAAGATCAACAACTACATTACCAAAAAGGTAGCCGATAAATTGGCCGAATTATTTGCCAAAGACCGTAAGGCTTATGAAGATAAATGGAAAGACATTGGTCTTTTTGTTAAATACGGTATGATTAGCGAAGAGAAGTTTTACGATAAAGCCAAAGATTTCGCCCTGGTTGGAAACACCAAAAACGAGCTTTATACTTTACCGGAGTACAAGGAAAAGGTATCGCCATTACAAACCGATAAAAATGGCAGCGTGGTTTATTTATATACCAACGATGCTGCTAAACAGGATGCATTTATCCAATCGGCCAATAAAAAAGAGTACGATGTACTGGTTCTGGATTCGCCAATCGATAACCATTTCATCAATCAGTTAGAGCAGAAACTGGAAAAAACATCAATTAAACGTGTTGATTCGAGTGTTGCGGATAAGCTGATTGAAAAAGACGAGCAAAACGAGCACGTTTTAACAGAAGATCAGGTGAAAGAAGTAACCGGTATTTTCGAAAAAGCCATTACCAAACCGGGTATGCACGTTGAAATTGTGGCATTACACCCTGAAGAGCTACCTGTTACCATTACGATGGATGAGTTTATGCGCCGTATGAAAGATATGGCTGCTATGGGCGGCGGAATGGGCTTTTATGGTCAGATGCCAGACAATTACAAAGTTGCTATTAACGGTAACCACAAGCTGATCAGCAAAATCCTTAAATCGGAAGAGACTGAGCAAAGCACTTTAGCTAAGCAAGCCGTAGATTTAGCGCTGTTGGCACAAGGCATGTTAACCGGAGCTGAGTTAACTGCTTTCGTTAGCAGAAGCGTAGAGCTAATTTAAGCAGCCGTAAAGCGAATATATTTAAAGGGGAGCACCAATATGGTTACTCCCCTTTTTTATGGTTTAATCAAAAATCTGGGTACAAAAAAGTCCCGATTTACATCAGGACCTTAGGTAAGAATTTTCGGGAACTCTTAGATTAAAATTAATATTTTATTAGCTGGCTAATACGCCTTGTTTCTGATCTACGTTAAAGTAATCTTTATGCTCTTCGATCATTTTGGCAATTGTAGCCGCTTTAGTATCAGTGATTTTAAATTCGAACGCAGGTTCCTGGTTTTTCTTAGATCTAACCATTTTCTCAGTATAAAAACGGTATACCAAACCATTGGTTAATAAACCATATTTAGCTTTTGTTTTACGGAAATACTTAGATAAGCGCGAATCGTGGATATCTAAATTATCGTTGTGGTGTTTACACTCAACCAGAATAGTTGGCTCGCCATCTTTCATAATGGTATAATCAACCTTTTTACTTTTCTTAACACCAAAATCTAAAACAGCTTCAGATTGAACCTCAGAAGGATCAAATCCTAAGATTTGAATAAAAGGCATTACTAAGGCATTCCTGGTTAAATCTTCAGATTGAACTTGTGGAAGCATTTTCTTAATTCTTACGGCAAATTGCCCGATTTCGTCTTTTAATTCCATGGTAAATATCTTTATTGGTAATTAATTTTTTAAGTTATACTGATTGAATACCGAATTAGCTGTGATGATGATCTGATCTAAACTTTGTTTGTCGAAAAAATTCCTGTTCAACATATCAACCATGTAGGTTAGCTTAGTAATATCAGTTGCACGCATGGTGAACTGAAAACTTTTCATACCATCTTTAATTGCTTGTTGAACGTAATTACGCACAACCAAAAAAGATTTTCTAAAAGCGTATTCGCTGTCCAGCTTACCTTCTACCAAATTTTTCATATCGAGATTGCTGTACTCATTCTGCATTCTCTGATAAATATCTGCGTTAACCCCTTGTTTTTTGAGGATCCCGTTGTAGTAGATCTTATTAAGTAAGTACTCGTATTCGTTGTGTTTCATTTGGAGGAAGATAGATGTAGGGGAATATTTTCTTTTTTCGGTATTCTTTATTTTTCTTGTTTTCTAATGTTAATTTTTAACCCAGTATTGTATGGCCTGTTTTTAATTTGCTTATCTACAGGCTACACAAGATTGGGCAGGCAGATGTTTTTCATCGGGAGCTTTTTAACACTTCCAATTATTTGTTTTTGGCAAACAGTTTAAAGATTAGAAAAAGAAGTTAGGCTGGTAATTTTTTTACATCAACCCCGTAGAATTTTACACGAAACCCCCGGTTTTTTCAGACAAAACCAGGGAGAAGTTTTTTTTAGCCCAATTGTTAAATCAATGCATTTTTATTTAACTTGCAATCAAATCATAAAAACAAACATATTTAATAATCATGAATCTAAAATGCGTTGTTATTGACGACGAGCAGCATGCAATTGAGGTACTAACAGATCACATTGCCGAAATGCCTGGTTTAACGGTTTTTAAGACTTTTACCAGCCCTGTACAGGCACTTACAGAAATTAGTGTTGACGATGAGATTGATTTATTGTTTATGGACATTGACATGCCAGGCATAAACGGTCTGGAGTTGGCTAAAAATATCAGAGAGAAAGCTAAATATCTGATATTTACAACCGCACATCCAGACTACGCCCTACAAGCATTTGATGTACAATCGGATCAATACTTACTTAAGCCTATTTCTTTTGCAAAATTTGCATTAGGCATTGACCGCATTTTAAAGAAAGAGGCTAACGCTGCAAAAGCTACTCCGAAAGAAGCTGAGCAAGTTGCTGCCCTTTATATTAAAGGCGATCATAAGTATGCTTTTTCGAACATCGCCATTGATGAGATACTTTACATCAAGGCTTTACAGAATTACATCCAGATCATTACCAAATCTGAAACCCATACAACCTACCTTACATTAAAGGAGATTGAAAAAGCACTTGAAACTCATGCGTTTATCAGGGTTAACAAATCAAATATTGTTGCCAAAACTGCCATAAAAAAGGTTGATGGCAATATTATCCGTTTGGTAAACAATGAAATGATACAAATTGGAGAAGGCTATAAAGATGCTTTCTTTGCCTATGTTCAAAGTAGCTTACTTAAATCTACTAGAAACCAGTAGTAGTAAGTACAATGATGCTCCAGGTACCATTAGTGGCAATTGTTTGGCTTTGATCGCTAGTTGGAGTTGTTTCAAAGTTGTTTTGGTCTTTGATACTTTTATAAACGAATACCGTTTTTTTAGTCAATTTGGCTGTTTGTTGCATTTTCATGATTGAATATACTTTAAATGTTAGAATTATTAGAATTATATTAAGAACGGTTATTAAAAATTTTTCACCCGTTCATGATTTATTAAAGAATTGTTAAAAGCGAATCGCTAACTAGATTGCAAATATCCAAGTACCCTGTGTCGCAATTGTGTGGCTTTGGTCAGTTGGATTAGTACTGAAGTTGTTTTGATCTTTGATGTTTTTATAAACAAATACAGTTTTTTTTGCAAGTTTAGTTGTGTGTTGCGCTTTCATGTGATGAATATTTAAGATTATATAACAATGGTGATAAAGTTTGCTCTCAGATAGATATAGCCGACAGCTCAATACATTTAATATAATGGAACTAAATAGCGATTATCCAAGTACCCTGTGTCGCGATTGTGTGACTTTGGTCAGTTGGATTAGTACTGAAGTTGTTTTGATCTTTGATATTTTTATAAACAAATACAGTTTTTTTTGCAAGTTTAGTTGTGTGTTGAGCTTTCATGGTATATTATATTAAATGTGATTTTTTATTGTTGTTATTAATTTCTGTAAAGGTGCTGCAGAAAAACAACTACCACTATTTTTTTACACAAAACCCCGCTTTTGGGAGATAAAAACCGCATTTCAATAGATTAAAAGCAAAAAAATGAACCTTTTAAATTTAAAAACCTTCTACGAAAAATATAAAATTCACTTAATTGTGTGGGGTATTTACATCATTTATGAAGTATTTATCCTTGGATTAATCAGAGGAAATTTTCTTGCCCCCGGTTCTTATGTTGGAATTTACACTACTAATATTTCTGTCTTCTATATCTACTCATTCTTTCTGGGTAAACTATTAAACAAACAGGTAGTATCTTTCAAAGTAATTAAGATCCCACTTATCATATTATGTGCAGTTGTAGCATATATAGGTATAAGCTACGTCTTAAATTTAACGTTCAGAGCTATCGGAATCCTTCCGGCAACAGCTACTCAAGCTGTGATTGACAGCGCCTATGTTTCAATTCTAACTTATCGGTCTTTATTATTCATCGGTTTTGGTACAGGTTATGTTTACATCAAAAAATCATTTGAAGAACGTAAAAAGGTAGAAGCACTGGAAAGGCAGAACCTGATTACCCAAATCGAAAAACAGGCGCTTGAAAATGATTTAGTACAATCGCAGAATAATTACCTGCGCAGTCAGATTAACCCTCACTTCCTTTTTAATACCTTAAACTTTATTTATAATGATGCCCGTAAAAAGGCTCCTATGGCTGCTGATGCCATTATGAACCTTGCCGAAATGATGCGCTATGCCCTTAAACGGCCTGAAGCATCGGAGGTAGTTCCTTTAAGCGAAGAAATTGAGCAAATTGAGCACCTGATTAACCTTCATAAGCTCCGTACTGCCAATACCATTAACCTAGAACTCGATGTAACCGGCGATTTATTCGGACTCAGATTTCCGCCACTTATCCTGTTAACTTTAGTAGAGAACATTTTTAAACATGGGAATGTTTCGCATTCTACCCAACCGGCGCAGATAAAGATTGTTTACCAGAACAATAACCTGAATATCACCACCATCAATATGATTAATGATAATAAAGGCAAGCAAACAGAAAGTCACCATGTGGGGATTGAAAATATTGCGAAACGCCTGAACAATTTTTATGGTGAGGATTATATTTTCAGGTACTATAAGGACCCGTTAAACCGGTATATCACAGAAATAGATGTAAATATTGTTAATCCAATGGCCAGGTTAAACCGTTAACGGGCCATTGCATTTTGACGCTGAATTTCCTTTACCAGGAAATAATACATCACCATTTCATGCGTACGCTGATCTTTATTAAACAGCCTGTTTACATGCATGTGCATTAAATCACTAAATAGTTTTGCCTGCTGTGTTGGCTGGCTTTGTTTTAGCATGCCAATCAACGAAGCAGATAAAGCATTAAAGTTCTGCTGCTGATCTTCGTTTAATCCGCCGAACGGAGCTTTTCTGAATTCCTGATACTGACTATTCAATTGTTTAAAATCAGCTGCATCTAAATGATGTTCACGGTTAAATGCATCAGAAATTCCGCTAATCATTTTAAACAGCGTTGGGCGATCGGTTATTTTCGAAACCACCAGCGTTGATACCAAAGCTGCACAAAGTTTATATTTATCAAAATGACTTGGCTGGGTTTCAAAAAGCGATAGTACAAATGCGCTGTCAACGGCAAAATGTTTCTCTACATTTTCAATATTATCACTTCCATAACGTTCCAGTTCCCGCTTATAGGTCTTAATCTGCACATCCGAAACCAGGCCACTGTTTAAAAGTACAGCCAGGTCTTCCATCAGATCGGCAATGAGTGCCTGCCCCCTAAGTTCGTTATGCAACTGCAACCTAAACCTGATGTGGTTTCCGTTTTCATTGTACCTGATAAAAAACCAGGTTTTAATATCAGCTTCATGATTGGCTACGAAAGGCGCAATAACCTCGGCTAAAACCTGATCTGAGCGCTGCTGGTGCGAATATATTTCGAAATACAGCCATTCTTTCCCCGGAGGAAAAAAACGGGTTACAGCTGCAGATCCTGCATGGGCTGTAATTCCGGCATAAAGCTGTTGGTTGTGTGTAAGACTTAGGATAAACTGTGAAAGATAAGGCTTCGCTTGTTCATCAATAACAGTACTTTGCTGGGGAAAAGTAACTTCTTCTAAATAAATGCTGCTTTGTTTTTGCATGTACTGAAGAAAAGCATTCAGATCTTCATCACTATCAAGTGCAAAACAAAGTGTTTGATCGGCTACCCCTGCTTTAAAATATGGACTTAGTCCTAAGTTGCTCAGGTATTCGCGGCAAAGATCAACCGGCAGGTACTTTTTATCAGCGCCTAAAAGATTTTCCTTTTTGATTTTCCACTTGTTATTGCTCAAAACGATATTCTGGTATTGTAAGCGCGGATAATAATCCAGATCAGGGAATATGCTATCGAGCGGAAGGGAAAGATTGCTCTGCAAGCCCTGGTGTTGCAAATCGCAAAGCAGCCTGAATACCGAAAGATCGGAGCGGGAATAATTATAGGCCGAGGCCATCCGGGGGATTAACCGCTTATTTAAGCTTTTAGAGCGGAGTATAACTTCTGTGCCCCGCACTGACAGCTGTATATCATTTAAAACCAAAGGCGTTGCTGATGTGTCGAAATTTAAGATAGACAACTGGTGGTTATAAATCAGTTTTCGCCTGTTTACGTTATCTATAGTAGTCTCGACCATATAGGCCACATCGAAAAACAAAACGTCGGGGTTGGCTTCCTGTTCAATACGGGCAATACTTTTGGTATAACGTTCAACTGCTTCATCGGTCATGGTAAAACGACCGGTTAAAGCGTTTGATGATGCACCACCAATCTGCTCGGCAAAAATAAGATCATCCTGAACAGACATGATCATACTCAGCGAATTGGGAAGAGGCAAAGGTTTTTCATTCGGTGTAAAAGAAAGCTTATTTAAAAAAATGGTCTTTCCTTTTTCGAAACCTTGCGGAGTGAGGTTTGTACGCAACTGGTTTTTAACCTGCTCGCTATCCGTTGTTTTTTTTGAAGGCTTGTTATTTAGCCTGGCTATAAAATCGTCGTTTTGCCCTGCCTGTTCCAGTTCATCATAGCCCACGCCCATTTCCGGATCTAAGGCCACCAATAACGGAATTTCCTGATCTTCGAATTTCTTTTTAAAACGTGTGGTAAACTGCCCAAGCGCACCTTGATCTTTGGCTGGCAAAATATCCTGTATTAATTTAGCTAATGCCGGAATTGCCTGAAGTAACCGCTCTTCGAGATTTCCAGACTGAACGGTTCTTTGTGCAAGGAGATATTTAGGCAGATCGGCAGTATCGTTAAAGCCAATACGCTCAAAATAATCAGTGCCTATGATGTTTGGATCGTAATCAGTAAAAATAAGTTGCAGGTCGTGCATATCCTGCAATAAGCCAAATAAACCTTCAAGTTCAGTATGCTCCAGTTGTAGTGCCTTAACCAGATCGTTAACGCTGATAGGCGCTAAACAACTATCTAAGATCTGCTTTACTGTATCCTCGTAATCCAGTTCTGCCAGCTCGAATACCCCATCGGCACAGGCTATATAGCGAATGCTGTTTGGTGTTAAATAATAACTGCTGTTGCTAAAGAGCATGCAGTTTTTAGGCAATATTTCGGCCAGCTGAAACCCGATATTGTTTTTTTGCGGCCAGTCGACCAGTTCGTGTACCTGCAATGCTTTTTGTACAACAATAGGTTCGGCAACTGGCTTTATCGCATTCTCCAACAAGCTAAAACTGGCAAAGGTACCATAAGGTGTTGCACGGAATTTAGACCGGTTGAAATACTTCCAGATGGTAAAATGGATTTTAGGCGGAAGACCGGCCAGTTCGTTAGCCTTTACGTCTTTTATCGTTTCGTAAAAGGCTGCCGAAGAAATCGAAATGGCTTCTTTTAACTCCTCCCAACAATCAGTAAGTTCTGTTTGATATGAAAACTTAGGTGTTCTAAAAATTAATGTTGGTTGGATATGAAGTTTCATTGCGTTTAAATGGTAGGCGGAAAATTACAAAGATTAATTTAAAAAGGGCGATAAAAACAAAAAAGCCATCTCCTAAAAAGAAGATGGCTCACCGGGATGCTAATTTTTTATTATTTTTTGGTCACTTTAAATTCTGTTCTTCTGTTTTTGGCCCTGCCTTCAGGGTTATCTTTTTTCTTGCGTTTAACCACGATCTCGTTCGGGGCTATTGGCACCGACTCGCCATATCCTTTTGAAGTCATCCTTGAAGCTGCAATGCCTTTACTCTCCAGATAATCAACACACGATTTAGCTCTTCTGTTTGACAAATCGAGATTATATTCGTCGGTTCCGATATTATCGGTGTGCGAACCTAATTCAATTTCCATTTCGGGGTTATCTTCCATAATCGGGATTAAGAAATCCAATACCTTTTTAGAAGGCTCTGTTAACTCAGCGCTGTTAAATTCGTAATACACATTATCCAAAGCCATTGGGATACCCAATTTAAAAGGACTAAGGCAATAATCTTTGTAAATCAGGGTATCTGCTTTGGCCAGCTCTTCGTATGGGTAATTGCGCGTAATGGCAAAATAATTGTCTTTAGCAAAAAGCAATTTAATTGGTCTTTTCGAATCTACTTTAAACCTGTAAATACCATCTGTGCCGGTAGTAAACTTTTGCGGCCCCTCGGCATTGGTAAGGGTTACAGCAGCGCCAGCTAAAGGTGCTTTGGTTTTACAATCGGTTAAAATACCCGCAATAGAGAGGAATTCTTTTTTCACCTCAAAAAGCTCTAAACAGCATGATGATTCGCGATCAGAACTGATATAACCTCTCGTTCCCCTGTCGTCGGTTGCAGTGAAATAAAGATCGTCTTTTGATGAGTTGAAGGGATATCCCAGGTTTTTTGGGGTTGACCAGGTAACCAGATCACCTTCCGACTCGAAAAAGTCCAGTCCTCCAAAACCAGTTCTGCCATCTGTGCTGAACAGTAGTTTTTTGGTTAAAGTATTGTAGTAAGGTGCACGCTCATCATCTTCGGTATTAATGTTCGGGCCAAAGTTTACGGCCTGACCTAAAGATCCATCTTCGCGGATGGCGCAGTACCATAAATCGAATTTACCATACCCCCCGCTCCTATCTGATGAGAAAAGCAGGAATTTACCGTCGCTGGTTACAAAAGGTTGCGAAGAATTAAAATCTTTACTGTTTACCTGCAAACCAACAGGTTGCGGATCTGACCATTTATCGCCTGTTTTTTTAGCGCTGTAAATGCCATATTTTTCTTTATCCTTCCAGGCTGTAAAATAAGCTACACTGCCATTTGGCGAAAAAGCCGGGGCAGCTATTTCAATATTCTTTGGGAAATTGATATCAACCATTTTAACGGCAATATCGCTTGCACTTAACTCACCTTTAGCGGTGTAAATATTATTGATGAAAGGATTGCTTTTGGTCGAAACCTGCACATCTCCAGCATCGGTTTTAACCAAATCGCGTTTCCCGGCTACAGCAACAGGACGCGAAGAAGTAAAATAAAATTCGTTATTCAGTTTAACCGGAGCATAGTTAGAACCTAAACCGTTTACATTAGCAGGCAATTTTTTTACCTGCACCATACGTGGGAAACGCATTTCCTCGATGGCAAACTTGCACGATTCAATTTCTTTTTGTGCCTCTTTTGCCAGTGGATCGTTTCCATTTCTTTGGATATACTGCTGAAAAGCATCGATAGCCAGATTGAACTTTTTATTTGCGCGTAAGCTTTCTGCATAATAAAAAAGTGCTTTACGGTAGCGGGTATTGCTAAAAGTTATGGCCACTGCATAGTATTTTTCGGCTTCATTAAATTCACGGTATAAACGGCTCGATTCTGCCAGGTTATAAACCGATCCTTCATAATCTTCTATCGCTTTATTATCAGAAGCTGTTTTTCTTTCTTTACCATAGGGCAAAATAGCATACGTGCTATCTCCGGTAATTTTTAAAGCGCGTTTATAAAAAGTAGATGCCGCATAGTAATCCTTATTTTCAAAATAAGTATCGGCAACCTTTTTATAATTTACCACAAACTGTGCGTTTGCATAACTGCCAAATGCCACTAGCAAAAAGAGTAATATTTTTTTCATCTTTCTAAATTTGGTTTCAATGGTGATGATGCTATCATGATCCGAAAACCATGATGCTTTCATCTGAAATAATTATAAACGTGGGCAAAAGAAGTTTGGACCAATGATTCCGTTGCGGCCGATTAAAGAAATAGACAATTCTAAACCACCATTGCTATTTGATGCACGGTTAAAGCTCGAGGTATTTACATCATAACTCAATCCGAAAACCATGTTTTTTAGCTGTAAGCCAACAAAAGCAATTGCAGCATCTTTAGCCCTGTAGTTACCCCCAAACAAAATATTTGCCGATGGGTTAACATTTAGCTGTGCGTAGGCACCTAGCGAAACCTCGTTTGTATTTCCCTGGTACATAACCAAAGCATTCGGTACAATATCTAACAGTTGCGATGCACGGATTCTTGCACCACCATGTGCGGTAACGCGCACCGGAATCCTCGAATTACTGCCAGAAAAGCGATCCATCGGGCGGGTTAAGTGTGCAGCACTTGCGCCAAGGAAAACGTTTACACTTTTATTGGGATTACCATCGAAAAACATAATACCGGCATTAACATCTGGCACTAATGAGGATTGCGACGATAATGTTTCGCCACTCATCATGCCGCCATCGTAGCCCGAAATCGGGTTAAACTGGTTACCAAACCTGGCTTGCGAAAAGTCGAAACTGCGGTTGATAATCCCGGCCTGTAAGCCGAAACTGATCATTTGCAGGCCTTCTGCACCAAACCGCAAGCGATACGATCCTGAAACCAGGGCAGTCAGGTAGTTAAAATCCAGCTCCCCTGCTCTTTGGTTTAATACTGTTGCACCAAATGCAAAGTTCTTTTTAGGTGCCATATCAAATGAGGCACCACCAGTTAGGAAAGAGCTGTTTAGCGCGCTCCACTGCTGTTTAAAGTTTACCGAACCACGGTAATCGCCATCAATTACCCCCGTTAAGGCTGGGTTCAGCCATAACGGGTAAGCATAATATTGAGAAAAATGTGGGTCGGTTTGCGCAAAGGATTTTGCTGTACACAGCAGTAATCCGAACATGGCAACATATATTTTTAAAGCCGATAGTATTTTCATGGTCTATGATTTTATCTGTTTATTATTAATCCTCTTCTTATCTAATCAGCGTTACTGTTCCTTTTTTCAGGGTACTTGTTCCATCGGTAAAGGTTACCTCAACCATGTAAACGTACACGCCTGTTGGCTGGTTAACACCTTTAAAGGTTCCGTCCCATCCGTTAGCCACGTTATCTGACTGGAATATCAATTGACCCCATTGGGTGTAAATGCTCATTTTAGCACTTGCAATGGTATTGCCATAGATTAAGAATACATCGTTTTTACCATCGTTATTTGGTGTAAACGCATTCGGTATATACACCTGGTTTCCGAAAGGATTAGATGCTTTGCCTGTAACCGGAGTAGAGTTTGCACTGGTTTGACAATCTAACTGGCCTTTTGCCCTTACAATAATGGTCACACTTTGATCAGGTTTTAAGCCCAGCGCCGTGTAAGTTGTTCCAGTCGATCCGCTTGTTGGACTAATCCACGATAAGCCATTGTCTAATGAAACTTCATAACCTGTTGCATTGGCAACCGCAGCCCAGCCAAATGTTACGCTGTTAGGTGTTGTGCTTTGCACCACTACCACAGGTTTGTCGAGTACCGGAAGTACATTTACGGTAACCGCTGTTCTGGTTGGACTTGCACAACCACCTACTGCAATACTTTCTACATAGTAAATAGTAGTAGCGTTTAATGCAGGGGTTGTAAACGTAATACCTTCTGCTAACACTGTACCTCCAGAGCTTGAAGCATACCATCTGTAAACTAAGCCAGTTACCGGATTATTTACGGTTAATATGGTTGAGCTACCTGCGCAAAGCGTACCGTTTGCTGCTGTTACCGATGCTGGTGCAACCGGTACTGGCAATGCGGTAACATTTACCGGAGTTCTTGAGCTTGATGTACATGAGCCGTTAGCACCTTCAACATAATAAGTTGCATTGGTATTTACCGCCGGAGTAGTAAAGTTAACTCCTGTTCCAACAGGCGACCCGCCGGTTGATGCAGTGTACCAGTTGTAAGTAACGCCCGTTTGTGGGTTGGTAACTGTTAATACTGCAGGGCTTCCGGTACAAACACTTACCGATGATGAAGCTACCGTTGGTATGGTTGGTTTGGCATTAACGGTAACCGTTACTTTAACCCTGCCACCATTGTTGGTACAGCCACCGGTGCCGGTTGCAATTACATAGTAATCGGTTGTGGCAGTAAGCGCAGTTGTATTAAATGTAGTACCTGCGAATAACAGGTTGCCACTGGTTGCAGCATCGTACCATTGGTAAGTTACACCTGGCTGAATGTTGGTAATGGTTAGTGTTGCAGCATCGCCGGCACAAATACCACCTGCCGGAGCAGATACTGTTGGTGTAGTTGGTGTTGCATTAACAACTACATTTACCGATCTGGCTGTTGCAGCTGTATTTTCACATTTGTTATCACCTTTAACCGTTACGTAGTAAGTAGTATTGGTGCTTAATGCAGGCGATACAAATACTGGTCCGGTAAACACTACGGTAGTTAAGGCTGCATCGCTGTACCAGGTAAATACAGGGTTAGTTACCGTTGTGCTTGTTGCGGCTAAAGTTGCAGCGGTATTTGCACAAACCGAAGTAGAACCATTTACAGTAATATCAGTTGCTACTGCAATTGGGTTAACAGTAACCGTTACTGCTTTAGCATTTGCTGCACTGTTTTCGCATTTGTTGGCACCTCTAACCGTTACGTAATAAGTAGTTGTAGTGGTTAAGTTTGGTGTGGTGAATATCGGGCCGGTAAATGCAACACTGGTTAGTGAAGCATCATTGTACCAGGTAAATACCGGACTGGTAACTGTAGTAGAACTGGCGTTGATTACTACCGAACCAGAACCACATACTTTAGCTGGTGTTGATAAGGTAATATCAGCAGCAGTTGCACCCGCATTTACTGTTACGGTTACTACTTTGGCCGTAATTTTTGAGTTTTCACATTTGTTATCACCTTTAACTGTAACGTAGTAAGTAGTAGTTGCAGTTAATGTTGGGGTAACAAACGATGCACCTACATAGGCTACCGATGTTAAATTCGCATCAGTATACCAGGTAAAGGTTGGATTGGTAACTGTGGTGGTGCTGGCTACCAATGTAGTACCAGAGCCAGAACAGATGGTGGCATTATTAGCAGTAATGTCGGCTGCTGTAGCTACCGGGTTTACCGTAATGGTGATTACCCTTGCTGTACCAGGTGCATTTTCACATTTATTATCGCCTTTAACCGTTACATAATAAGTAGTTGTGCTGGTTAAAGCTGGTGTAGTATAGTTTGCGCCAATGAAACTTACGTTGGTTAAAGCGGCATCGCTGTACCAGGTAAACACCGGATTAGTTACTGTTGGAGATGTTGCACTCAACACAGCTGGTGATCCGGCGCAGGCTACTGTGCTTCCGTTAAGGATAATATCGGTTGAGGTTGCCAAAGGATTGACGGTAACCGTTACCACTTTCGCATCAGCTGCACCGTTTTCGCATTTGTTGGCACCTTTAACCGTTACATAATAATTGGTTGTAGCAGTTAAGCCATTTACCGTAAAGGTTGGTCCGGTGAATACCACGCTGGTTAGTGAGGCATCGCTGTACCAGGTAAATACCGGTTGGGTAACTGTTGTGCTCGAAGCCATCAACATCACGGTAGTACCAGAGCAGATACGGGCATTGCTTACGGCAATATCGGCAGCTGTAGCAAACTCTTTAACTGTTACGGTAACCACTTTAGCGTTAGCAGGCAAATTCTCGCATTTATTATCTCCCCTTACGGTTACATAATAAGTAGTAGTAGCGTTTAATGCTGGCGTAGTAAAGCTTGTACCTACATAAGCTACCGTAGTTAAAGCTGCATCACTGTACCAGGTAAATACCGGGTTAATTACAGTGCTTGTTGAAGCAGATAATGCCGCGGTTGATCCTTTACAAATTGAGGTTATTCCGTTGATGGCAATATCAGAATCTGTAGCTTTTGGATTAACCGTAATGGTAATCGATTTCGCTGTAGCAGCTGTATTCTCGCACTTGTTATCGCCTTTTACGGTTACATAATAAGTGGTGGTTGCATTAAGTGCAGGCGTAACAAAGCTTGCTCCTGTGTTTACAACCGTAGTTAAGGCTGCATCGCTATACCAGGTAAATACTGGGTTGGTAACCGTAGTGCTCGTAGCTGTTAGGGTTACTGTAGAGCCACCGCAAATGGTGCTTGTTCCGGTTAAATTAATATCAGTCGGACCAGCAACCGGGTTAACGGTAACCGTAACCTCTTTTGCATTACCTGGGCTGTTTGCACATTTATTTGTACCGCTAACGGTAACATAGTATTTAGTAGTAACCGTAATGGCTGGGGTATTGAATACCGCGCCCACGTTAACAACCTGTGTTAAAGCAGCGTCGCTATACCAGGTAAACACCGGACTGGTTACTGTAGTGCTGGCTGCAGTTAATACTGCTGTACCCGAAGCACATAATGAGGTTGTTCCGGTCACAGTTACATCGGCAGCAGTTGCTGATGGATTAACCGTTATAGAAACTTTTGTACGGGTTGGGTTTGTACAACCTGCTCCACTTACCGATTCTACATAATAATCATGCGGACCAACTGCAAGAGATGCAGGGGTAGTAAAGCTGCTGTTGTTGGTAACCAGCATGTTTCCGCCAACGGCTGCATCGTACCAGTTATAGGTGATGCCTGCTACAGCCTGAACACTTAAAGTTGCAGGTGTACCGATACAAGTTGTAGCCGGGTTGGTAGTCGAAGCAATTGGAGGCGCTGCCGGAGGCAGTATAGTTACTACCACTTTAGTGCCCACAGTTTCGCAACCATTAGCTGTTGCAGTTACCGAATAAGTATAAGTACCGGCAGTTAAAGTTGGGTCGGTGGTGAAAGTTGCACCATCTTTTCCAGCCTGATAAGTTGTGCCTAAGTACCATTTGTACACAACACCTGCCTGTGGATTTTGCACGCCTAATGTGGCCGATGAGCCCTGGCAAGCACTCGCCGTTGCTGATGTTACTGTAGGGGTAGTAATTACACGTTGTGCATAATCTAAATTAACTGATGTTAATGCCCCAAGTAAACCTGAACCTAATCTCAGTTCTACACCGTCGAATTTACTGGTTGGAACAAAGCTTAATATAGCTGAAGTTCCGCCTGACAATAATTTTAAGCTGATTAATGGATTAGATACAGAAACCGCATCGTTATTGCTGGTGGTTCCCTGGAAAGTAGTTACCGTTAAGTTTGGCAATACCGCTACCGAAAGCAATGCTCCAGGTGTAGTAATTTTTACTTTTAAGGTATCACCTACGTTCGATAATCCGGTAAAACCAACCTGGTGATAAACCGAAGCACCCAATAAACCTACCGGAATAACCAGGCTTGATCCTGTATTCACATCATTATCAACTGCATAAGTTGGGTTGAAAACGCCTGCTAAAACAGCCACACCCGTAACACCACTGGCCACTGTTGTTATAGCAGCACCACAAGGTGTAGTAACCGGTGTACCATTAGGAATAACAGTAACGGTAACGGTAGCTCTGCTGGTAGCTGTACAACCACCCGCTATTGTAGCTTCTACATAGTAAGTTGTTGTTGCAGTTAACTGTGGTGTAACAAAAGTTTCACCGGTAAATATTGGCACCACTCCGTTTGATGTGGTGTACCAGTTAATGGTTGCACCTGCAGTACTCGAAGTTGCTTTTAATACGGCAACTGAACCTTCGCTGATGGTTACAGACGGTGGCGTAATTACCGGAATATCTATAGTACCCAATACAATTTTACCTTCCGTTCTGGTTGATGAGGTACCGCAGCTGTTTACCGCGGCTACAAAATAGCTGGTATTTGCGGTAATTAATGGTGTGGTAAAGTTATCACCTGTAAACAATACGGTATTCGATGTTGCACTATCGTACCAGTTGTAAGTTGTACCCACAACCGGGTTTTTAACCTGGAAGGTAACCGATGTATTCGGACAGGTATTAACCAGTGCCGAAAGTAAATCAGGTGTTACCGGAGCAGGGTTAGTAGTTACATTAACTACTGTTTTGTAGCTAACACAACCTGTTGGAGAAACAGCTGCAACATAGAATTTTGTGTCGCCTGTTAAAACCGGCGTGGTAAATATGATACCATCTTTACCAGTTAAATAAGTGCCGGTAGCATCGTACCATCTGTAGGTTAATCCTGCTGATGGATCGCTTACCTGCAATTGGGTGGTAGCACCCACACAAGCGGTAACATTAGCTGCTGTTACTGTCGGAGCAACCAATATACGTTGTGCGTAGTTTAAATTTATTGAAGTTAATGCGCCTAATAAGCCAGAGTTTAACCTAACTTCTACACCATCAAAAACAGCTGTTGGTACAAAAGTGATTAAAGCCTGTGTATTGCCGCTTAACAATTGAATATTGATTAAGTTATCATTCAACAGTTTCGAATCGCCATTGCTGTTGGTTCCAACATAGGTGGTGATTGATGCATTGCCTAATAACGAAAGTGACAATAGTTTTCCTGGCGATGATACCAATACACGTACCGTATCACCAACTTTAGATAATGATCCAAAACCAACTCTTTGATAAACAGAAGCACCTAATGCGCCTACCGGCATTACCAGCGATGAAGCTGTTTGTGTATCGTTATCAATAGCCAGTGTTGGGTTAAATACGCCTGATAATAAGGCTACACCTGTAACACCGCTAACCTGAGTAGTTGCAGCCTCACAAGGAACCGGATTTGGAGATCCGTTGCCATCTACCGTAATGGTAACCTGTACACGCGTAGCCGATGCACAACCATTGGTAGAAACCGATTCTACATAATAAGTTGTGGTAGCCAATAATGGTGGCGTTACATAGGTAGCACCTACATATACCGGAGTAGTTGCAGCAGCAGAAGTATACCAGTTAAAGGTATTGGTTGCATCAGCCGATGTTGCTGTTAAAATTGCAGTCTGCCCAGCACTTACTGTTGATGAACTTGCGGTTACTACTGGTAATCCCGGACGAGGGTTTACCGATACCGCAGCTACAGCACGTGCAGCGCTGGTACAGTTACCTTGCGATGCCTCTACATAATAAGTTGTAGCAGTAGCTAAGGCCGGAGTTTGAAACACTGCGCCTGTAAATACCAGGTTACCTGCTACTGCAGCATCGTACCATTTGTAAGTTACCGCAGCATCTGGATTGGCAACAGATAATGTAGCTGAAGAACCTTCACAAACATTGACAATTGTAGCCAATACCGGTGTTGGAAGCGCTGGAGTTACGGTTACAGTTACCGGAACACGCGTTGGATTTGGACAAGTACCTTTGCTTACTTCAATGTAGTAAGTAGTGGTAGCTGTTAAAGCTGGTGTGGTAAATGTTTCGCCAGTGGCAAGTTGTGTACCGCCTGTTGGCGCGTCGAACCAGGCCAATGTAGTACCACCATTTGCTGTTGCTGCTAATGAAGCTGTACTACCTGCACAAATGGTTTGTGCACCAGCAGTTATAGTTGGGTTTGGATAAACAACGGTTGCACCATATACATCTAAGCTGGTAACAGCCGAAACTAATCCGCCAAAGCTGACCTGTACCCTATCGTAAACGCCACCTGCAGCCAATGTTGCAGCGAAACGGTTACCAGAAAGTAACTGAAGGTTTAATAATGATGAATTTAACTGAACAGTTCTAACCACTGTAGAACCATTCATGATATTTACGGTAACATTGCCCAGGGCAGTTAAATCTAACAAGCCACCTGGCAAGGCTAAATCTAAGCGTACGCTATCGGTAGCCACGCCAGCTGATTGGAATATCAGTTGCTGATAACCTGATGCCCCTACACCTACCGCTAGCGATATTCTGGTGAAGTTGGTTGCATCAGCATCAGTAGAGTTTCCGGCACCAGTGATACCACACAGTAAACAAATTCCGTTAATTCCTGAATTTTGCGCGTTGGCAGCATTACAAGCTGTTCCGCCGCCACCGTTTAAAACAGTAACGGTTACTGCTACACGACTTGCGCTTTTACAGCCATTGCTGCTGGTCGTTTCTACATAATAAGTAGTGTTGGCAGTTAATGCCGGTGTGGTAAACGAAGTACCTGCTCCTACCTGGTTTCCTCCTGTAGCAGCATCGTACCATTGAATGGTATTACCTGCATCGGCTGTAGCCAATAAAGTAGTAGACTGACCGCTGTTAATTACCTGACTGTTGGTTGTAACCGTTGCTAAAGTTGCAGCCGGGTTAACCGAAACATTTACGGCTGTTCTCGAACTTACCGCAGTTCCGGATACCGCTTCTACGTAAAATACGGTAGCTGAAGTTATTGCCGGGGTTACAAAGGTACCATTGTTATTGGTAGCCAGTGGCGTGCTTCCGGTTGATGCATACCAGTTATAGGTAACGCCCGCCTGCAGATTGCTAACACTTAAGGTAGCAGGGCTGCCGGCACAAACCGTAGCTGCTGCCACTACTGGTGCATTAACGGTAACAGTTAAGCTGTAAGCTGTTGTTGCCTTGTTTCCGTTTGCATCGGTAGCAGTTAAAGAAATGGTATAGTTTCCGCCTACAGTTGGTGTACCTGTAATTTCTCTTGTTGCGGTATTAAAGCTTAATCCCGGAGGAAGGCCTGTTGCCAAATAAGTATAAGGTGCTGTACCTCCTGTTACCGCAGGCAATGTTTGCGTTGGATACGCAGTACCAACCACACCGTTTGGTAAAGTTGCACCCGGTAACGATAGTACACCAATTACTTTTAGTGCATAAGTATTACTTGCGGTTCTGCCCTCGCTATCAGTGACAGTTACGCCGATTGAATAATTTCCGGCTTGTGTTGGTGTGCCCGAAACGGTTCTTGTAGTTGGATCAAAAGTTAATCCGGCAGGAAGGTTAGTACCTGCATAAGTATATGGACCAACACCACCTGTTGCCGCTGGCAAAGTTTGTGTGGCATATAGTGTTCCCTCTGTTCCATCAGGCAAGGTTGCTGCTGGTAACAATAAAGGATTAACGACAGTAATGGTATAATTGGTTGTTGCTGTTTTTCCGTCAGCGTCGGTAACTGTTACCGGTACGGTGAACGTTCCGGCAGCTGTTGGTGTACCTGTAATTTCTCTTGTTGCAGGGTTAAAGGTTAATCCGGCAGGAAGACCAGTAGCTGCGTAAGTATAAGGTGATGATCCGCCTGTTGCCGATGGAATAGTTTGTGTTGGATAAACCGTTCCGGTAGTTCCGTTAGCCAAAGTTGCTGCAGGTAATACCAGCGGATCGGTTACTTTAAGGGTGTAGCTGGAAGTAATGGTATTGCCATTGGCATCAGTTACAGTAACTGGTATAGTAAAGGTTCCGGTTTGTGTTGGCGTACCTGTAATTTCTCTTGTTGCAGGGTTAAAGGTTAATCCCGGAGGCACACCTGCTGCCGAATAAGTGTACGGGCCCGTGCCACCAGTAGCAGCCGGAATTCCGTTTGTAGTATAGGCTGTACCGGTTACGCCATTAGGCAATGCACCAGGAGCTAAAGCCAACGCAGGAGTTACAGTTAAAGCAAATGTTGCTGTTGCAGTACAGTTTTTGCTATCGGTAACCACCACATCAAAAGTTGGGTTGCCCGTTGCAGTTGGTGTTCCGCTTACTAAACCACTTGGCGATAAGGTTAAACCAGCTGGTAAGGTGCTGCCTGCTGCTAAAGCATAAGTATAACCTGCGGTACCACCAGTGGCTACCGGAAGCTGTTTACTATATGCCGAAGCAATTGTTGCATTGGTTAAAGTTGTGCCTGCAAATACAATTGCTGGGTTAACAGTCACCGTTACGGGTACTCTTGTTGTATTTGCACAGCTTCCTTTGCTAACCTGTACATAATAAGTAGTAGTTGCAGTTAAAGCCGGAGTAGTAAAGTTTGCTCCGGTACCCACCTGGGTGCCACCTGTAGGCGCATCGAACCAGGCTAAGGTTGTACCACCGTTTGCTGTTGCACTTAATGCTGCGGTACCACCCGAGCAAATGGTTTGTGCACCAGAAATAAAAGTTGGGTTTGGATAAACTACGGTTGCACCATAAATATCTAAACTGCTTAATGCCGAAACTACAGCGCCGAAGCTCACCTGTACCCTATCGTACACACCACTTGCTGCAACAGTTGCTGCAAAACGGTTAGCCGATAAAAGTTGAAGGTTTAATAATGCGGCACTGATTTGTGTTGTTTTTACAACCGTTGTACCATTATATACCGTAACGGTGATGTTGTTTAACAAACCTACATCGGCCAAACCGCTTGGTAAAGCCAAATCTAAGCGAATGCTATCAGTAGCTACACCTGCCGCAGGGAAAATTAACTGTTGGTAACCTGTTGCACCTACACCTACCGCTAAATTAATCCGGGTAAAGTTGGTTGCATCAGCATCAGTAGAATTTCCTGCACCGGTAATTCCGCACAATAAACAAATGCCGGTAATTCCAGAATTTTGTGAGTTTGCGGCATTACAAGCTGTTGCACCACCACCGTTAATTACGGTTACAGTTACTGCTACACGGCTTGCGCTTTTACAACCACTTGAGCTGGTTGTTTCAATATAATAAGTTTTAGTTGCTGTTAAAGCCGGAGTGGTAAACGAATTTCCTGTTCCAACCTGTGTTCCTGCAGTTGGTGCATCGAACCAGGCAATGGTGTTACCTGCATCGGCAGTTGCATTTAAGGTAGTGGTTTGACCAGAATTGATATTCTGGTTGTTGGTGGTTACCGTTGCTAAAGTAGCTGGCGGATTAACCGAAACCGAAACTGAAGTTCTTGTACTTACCGCTGTTCCCGAAACCGCCTCTACATAGAATACAGTTGCTGAGTTCACTGCTGGTGTTACAAAAGTACCGTTGTTATTGGTTGCCAATGGTGTACTACCAGTAGATGCATACCAGTTATAAGTTACACCTGGTTGCAAATTGCTTACCGTTAAGGTAGCCGTGCTGCCCGAACATACTGTAGCAGAAGCTACAACCGGAGCACTCACGCCTACCGTTATGGCGTAAGATGTAGTGGCTTTGTTTCCGTTAGCATCGGTTGCAGTTAAAGCAACATTATAAGTACCACCTTGTGTTGGTGTGCCCGAAATTTCTCTGGTAACCGGATCAAATGTTAATCCCGGAGGCAGATTGGTTGCTACATAAGTATAAGGTGCAGTACCGCCTGTTACGGCAGGTAAAGTTTGTGTTGGGTAAGTTGTGCCCACTACACCGTTAGGCAATGTTTTGGTTGGCAGGCTTAACGTTCCGTTTACTTTAATCGGATAGGTATTGCTTGCCGTTTTACCCTGGCTATCGGTAACGGTAACACTAATGGCATAATTACCTGCCTGTGTTGGTGTTCCTGTAATTTCTCTGGTAGCTGGGTTAAAAGCCAGTCCGGCAGGTAAATCTGTAGCTACATAAGTATACGGACCAACACCACCTGTTGCAGCTGGTAAAGTTTGAGTAGCGTAAACTGCTCCTTCTGTTCCATCAGGCAAAGTAGCGGCAGGCAACAATAAAGGATTGTTTACCGTAATGCTATAATTTGTTGTTATCGTTTTGCCGTCAACATCGGTTACTGTAACAGGTACAGTATAAGTACCGGCAGTTGTTGGTGTACCGGTAATTGCCCTGGTTGATGGGTTAAAAGTTAAGCCCGGAGGAAGACCCGTTGCCGAATAGGTATAAGGCGTAGTACCTCCCGTTGCTGCAGGTATAACCTGTGTAGGGTAAGCTGTTCCTGTTGTTCCATCAGCCAATGTAGCTGCAGGTAACACCAAAGGATCAGTAATTTTTATCGTATAATTCGAAGTAAGCGTATTGCCATTGGCATCAACAACTGTAACCGGAATGGTATAAGTACCAGGTTGGGTTGGTGTTCCGCTAATTTCTCTGGTGGTTGGATTGAAGGTTAATCCCGGAGGAACACCTGTGGCCGAATAAGTATAAGGCCCTGTTCCACCCGTTGCTGCCGGAATAGTTTGTGTTGGATAAACGGTACCTGTTATACCTTCAGGCAATGCGCCTGGAGTAAGTACCAGGGTTGCCGTAACGGTTAAATTGTAGGTTGCCGTTGAAGTACAGTTCTTGGTATCTTTTGCTACAACAGAAAAAGTGTAGGTATTGGCTACACTTGGCGTTCCGGTTATTGCGCCGCTTGCCGATAAACTTAAGCCAGCTGGCAAAGTGCTGCCGGCAGCTAAGGCATATGTATAACCTGGTGTACCACCCGTTGCGGCATCCAGTTGTTTAGCGTAGGCAAAACCTGCAGTAGCATTGGTTAAGGTCGATCCATTAAAGATAATCTGCGGATTTACTGTAATAACTACAGGTACCCTGGCAGATTCGGCAGTACAACCCAATCTGCGGGCCGAAACATAGTAAGTTTTGTTGGCCGTTAATGCCGGTGTAGTAAAGGTGCCGTTATAAGCAACAGTTTGCAATGCAGTTCCTCCTTCTATCGCGTCGTACCAGATCAGTTCGTTGGTACTTGGCGTAGTGGCCTGTAAAGCTACCGTTGTATTATAACATGCAGCAATGGCATTACTTGCAGGGGAAGTAAAGGTTGGTCTTCCCGCCGAACGGATTACCCCGTAAACCTGAATGGTTTGTGTAAGGTTTAGGTTCACCAATGAACCAAGGGTAACTTTTACCCGGTCGAAAACAACATTGGAGCCAGGCGAGAATGGAATGGATGCCGGCTGACCGCTATTTAGCAGCCCCAATAAATCTAAACTTAATAAAGCCGGATCAACCGTTGAAGTGTACACCTGCTGGTTGCCGTTATAGGCTGTAACCGTTATATTTTTTAAAACACCGGCAGTTAGTAATGCTGGTGTTGAGCTAAGTCTTAAAGTAAAATCATCGCCTGTATTTGATGGCGTTGCAAAATAAAAATTTTGGCTAATGGATGATGCCACGCCAAGTATACCTAAACTGAGTTGAGAAAAGTTATTCGGATCAGCATCAATGGCCCTTTCGCTATTGGTAACGCCTGAACTACCGAGCTGAAGCGCATCGAGCGTTATACCTGTGCCTTCGTAACCTGTGGCAAATGCCTGGGCACAGGGGTCGGTACCGGAAGTATAAAATGCATAATATACTTTGGTATTATTGGCTACACCAAGTAATAACGCATTGGTTACATCTTTTATATATACCCTGTCGTAAGCCTGTGTAGGTGTTATCGCTACATAAAAGAATCCGTTGGCATCTTTTACCAAACGTAAATTCTCGGCAGAGAATGCTGCAGTACTGCTTCCGCTTAATATAGTCGTTGAACCATTTCTGGCACCAACCTCAAAAGAGTGGTTACCCAGAACAACCGTTCCGCCTACATTGGCAAGTAAGCCGCCCAGGCTACCTCCCAGCAACCTGTTTAAAATATCTCCGTCAAAATCAATCCTGATGTAGGATGTAACACCCGCAGAAACTGCTGCCGGATATCTGAGTTCCAACTCTCCGCTATAGCTACCTATACCAACGGCAATACCACCGTAAGAATTTACAGTAGCAAAGGTGTTGTTGTTTAAAGTTGCGTTGTTTGCATTATCTACATGGCTCTGTGCAGATACGTTATTTGCAAAAACTTTTGTTTGCGCATACGATTTGGAATAGAAGAGCGTTAATAAAATGATGATTGCAACACAGGTATTGCGGACTATCCCTATTCGGGACGAAAAAGTATGAGTTTTCATCATGTCAGGCGTTGTTTAGAAGACTTACTATGGGTAAATGCTGCCGTTAGGTAAATGTTTTTATAGGTGCATTATATAATCATGACAAATCTAAATCTTGAATAGGTTGGTATTTCATCCATTGCTATTCATTTTCCGAAAATCTCTTCCATTCATTTTATTCATAGCTCGCATTCTTCATGAATAGATTTCCTCAATTGTGAAATTATGATGACATTAGCGCTAGTCATCCCCATACGTTAATTCATGAATGCTAACGATCTCCTTATTGAACTTAGGAAGTTTGTCCTTATAAAATCAGGCTTGAGAAATATCGACCCTGCCCATTGTAAGATCATTTCTGAGTATGTATTTCAAGAAACCAAGAATTATGTAAGCGAAACCACGATCAAACGTTTCTTTGGCTTCGCCAACACTTTGCATAAATTTTCGCTTTTTACCTTAAACAGCTTATCACAATATATAGGCTATAACGATTGGGATTCGTTTTGTAAAGACAAGGAAAATCAGACAACCTCTGTACAAAGTATCTGGCAGGATTTAAAATTAAAAACCCATGCCATTACAGAAGTATCGTTAATAGCCAATAAAAATAATTCGGGGGTTCCTTTTAACGCTACCGCCAACCGGAGTTTCTTTTATCCCGATTTCGATTATTTCTTAAAAAACAATTACCAGTTTACCACTGTAAGTGCGCAGCCCGGTCAGGGCAAATCGATATTACTGAGTCATATGATTGAGTATTTTTTCCTTTCAGAAAATGCCCTTTATAAAAATGATATCGTTTTAATGGTTAATTCGACCAGTATTAACACCATTATACAAACCGGCAGCACTTTACAGGAATGGTTTTTAAAAGAATTTAAATTTAACAGCCTTACCGAACTGATAGGCTTTTTTAAAAAGAACCCCGATAAACGCGAAGGGCGTTTTGTGATTATTGTTGATGGTATAGACGAGCACCTGGCCAAAAGCAATTATTTTAAAACTTTTATCGATTTCTTATACAGCATTGAGGAAAACAATTTTGTGAAACTTGTTTTTGCACTGCGAACGAATAGCTGGATTAACCTCCAGCCCGCCATTTACGGGTCGGCATCGTTAACCAAATTGTGGTACACAGGTCTCTTTTACGATGACGATACCTTAAGCAACGTCCCCTCACTCAATACCGAAGAAGTACTCTACGCCCTTAGCAACATCGAGAATAAAGCCATTAACAAAGCAGATGTTAGCCCTCCCCTTTTAACCCAGTTTAAAACCCCTTTTTGGTTACAGGTTTATTTTAAGCTTAAAGATGAAAACCACCATCTCGAGCTGAATAACCCACTGCTGTGTTATGAGCTGATTAATTATTTTCTGGAAAGGCGTGTATTTCTGGCTAAAAAAAGTACCGAAAAAATATTCCTGCTTAAGAAAATAAGTGATTCCATTTCGGAAGGGAGCAAGAAACTAAGGGTATCGAAAGAAAAAATACTGAGTTACATCAACTGCTATCCAGATGCTTACGAAGAGCTTTTACAAGCGGGAATTATAATAGAAGAAAAACGATTAAGTACCGCCATTCCGACAGAAATTGTACGTTTCTTGAACGACGATATTTATACTTACTTCCTGTTTATACAGATAACAGATAAATTTGCCTATAAGCCAGATAAATCATTTTTTGAATACATTTTAAACAACTTCGCTGTACAAAGCAGCCTCAGGTGCCACATTTTAAACTGGTCTATCCGCTTTTGCGTGAACAGAAACGAAATTGCTGCGCTCAAAAATATTTTTAGGCTGCCATTTAGCAATACCGAAAAAAACAATGCTTTCGATTTTATCTGCTACGTTTCGAAATTCGAGCTGGGCAAAGCCAATTCTAACTTTAACAAGTTAAGTATTGGAATGGATTTTATCGATATTATGGCTACCGGAAGGACCATGAGCAGCCTGTATAAGGAAACAGTGAAAACCATTTCTGAAAATGTACTCAATGAGGATATCCAGATTATGCTGCATGTGATAGAATGCAACGTTAACCTCATCGATGTAGATAAAAATGCCCTGGCCAATACGATGCAATCGCTTAAAAGAAATTACAAGCGGTTAAATGAACTTTTTCCAATCAATCCGTACGATTTAATTCTTTACTTCTACAACAACCTGGTTAACAAGCCCAGCGACAGTAAAACCCTCGAAGATAAAATTATCAGGCTTTGCCAGGATATAGACCGCAGCACACCACGTAAAAACGAAGAGATGACTTCTGCAGAGATTTTGTGCTACCGGATGGTTTTGATCTCCCTGTTCTCACAAAAGAGTTACGCCGAATGCCACCGTTTTATTATGGCCATCCTAAGCAAGTATCCGAACCTTTTTTATGTGCGCCACTCGGTGTTTTCACCATTTTTGCTTATTCACCTGGGGCAAACTTATATTAAGCTCAATTACTTTAAAAAGGCACAGCGCATTATCCAGTTTGTTGATAAGATAATTAGCAGTGATTATACCTATTACACCAATTTTATACTGGCAAGTTTTAGTGTTTTTAAGGCTAATTTTTACAGCGCCACACACAACTACGAGCAGGCATTGGTTGAAGCCAACATTGGCCTTGAACTAACCAGCAAAAATGATTTTAAAATGTTCGAGATTTCGCTCCTGCTCAACAAGATCGATACCTTGAAACACACCGAAGATTCTGAAGAGGTATCGAACGTAATTAAAGAACTGCTTAATTTCTTAACCGTACACAAGCTTTCTATGCCCGATTATGCCAACCTGAGCGGCAGCGAATTTGAGCATACCTTCAAGATCTTAAAATCGTACCGACGCCACCAAAATCTATAAAAAAAGTCCTGCAGTTATTGCAAGACTTTATTTCGTTCATTCGTTCACTGGCCATTTGTTTATTAGTACTGCAAATTGCCAATTTTAAACCGCCAACTGCTCGCTCCAAACTAAAATAGTTCATTAGTACTGCAAACTGCCAATTTTAAACTACTAACTGTTATTACTATTTGATCAGGTTATAGAGTTCATCCAGTTTTGGTGAAAGTACAATCTCGATCCTTCTGTTTTTACTTCTTCCATCCGCATTAGCATTTGTACCCAATGGTTGGAATTCCCCTTTACCTGTAGCAGTCATCCTTACACTTTCTACCTTTCCAATTTCAGTCAGGTAACGTACAACTGAGGTAGCTCTTAGTACACTTAAATCCCAGTTATCCTTAATTTGTCCAAGGTTATTTATTTTTTGATTATCGGTATGGCCTTCTACAGCAATATTGATTTCGGGTTGTTGTTTTAATACATTAGCCAGCTGTGTAAGCGCCTGTTTCCCTTTTTCATCAATTATGATACTTCCGGAAGGAAACAAGAGCTTATCGGTTAACGATACATATACCTTTCCGTTTTTAATTTCTACGGTTAAGCCGCTTTTGGTAAAGCCAAGTAATGCTTGTTGCAGCTTTTCTTTAAGCGCATTGGTTGCCTCATCACGCTTACGTAATACTTCTTCTACTTCCTTTAAGCGTTTTTCGCGTGCAGCTAAATCGCCGGATAGTTTGGTGATTTCTGAAGATGAATTACTTTTTAGTTTTTTATAATTGGCATCAACGGTATTGTAATTGCGCTGTAAATCGCGGAGTTCTTCGGCCATTAAAGTGGTATCCTTTTTTAAACGGTTTACTTCTTTTTCGAGGTTTTCGATTTTAATCAAACCTTCGTTAAAGGCAGTATAGAGTGAATCTTTTGTACCCAATAAAGCTTTATACTTTTTAGGCGATAATACAACACATGAAGTTAGCGAAGAAATAACGAGGAGAAAGGCAAATGCAAGAAAGGTGTTTTTCATTGTTTTAATTTTGGGGTTAATTGGTTAATCGGTTAACTGTTTAATCGTGGCAGTTAACCAATTTATGCTGTTTATACAGTTAACCATCTATGGCGTTGCGTAAAAATGCAACTAAAGGTTGTACCGTTTTAAAAGAACTTATCAACTTATTAACGAGGTTAGGTTTAAAAAATTCTTCATCATCGATTTTCATCGTTGCTTCAAAGCTTTTTAATTTCAGGAGTTCGATGTTTGGATCAGCCGGATCATATCCCTTAGGGGCATTTTTCAATGCATTATCGACCCCTAACTTAAAATTTTTCTTAAACTCCTTTTCGTTAATAATTGCTTTGAAGTCTTCGGCATTGTAATCTATTTCCTGCCTGATCAGTTTTAAGTGTGGTACATCGGGCATCCAGTAACCTCCGGCAATAAAGCTTTTTCCGGGTTGAATGTGCAGATAATAGCCGGGCTCGTTCCCTCCTTTTTTGGTAGAAAACCACATGCCGTAATTATTTTTATAGGGATCTTTGTTTTTGCTGAAACGCACATCGCGATAAATACGCAAGAGGCATTTTTTTGGATCGGCCTCTGCCGAAAGTATCGGATCTATTTTAGCCAGTTCGGGAATAATGGCACTTACAAGCTTTAAAACATCGTTTTTGGCTTCTTCATAAACTTCTTTATTAATTGCAAACCATTCGCGGTTATTATTTTCCGCAACATCTTTTATAAAGTTTAAGGTTTCTTTTTTAAGCATATATCTTGAGGTTAACTGGTTAAGCGGTTAATCGTTTCTAAATGCGCATTGTTTAATCGGCGCCAAACGCTTATCGCTAAGTGCCAAACCAACAATTAACCAGTTTATACAATTAAACAGTTAACCTAATTACTTATCGTAATACGGCTTGTACTTAATATTTGGCGATAAAACGTGAAGTAAAATGATCCTCGAATATCGGTAATTAAAGGGATACAGGATAAAACAGCCTGTAAAAATTACGATGAGGTAATGCCAGAAAGTACTATCGGTAAGTGGTCCGAAAATTAAATAGGTAATAAAGCTGGCCACCAGCATTTCTATCACATTCATGGCGTAGCTTACGTACATAGCGGCATAAAAATAACCGGGTTCTATTTCTATACGCTGCGCGCAGTGGCCACAAATTTCTTTGGTATGCTGTATATTCCAGCCGTACATGCTGCCGGTAAAAATATCTCCCCTACGGCAGTGTGGGCACTTGCAGTGTACAATGGCATAAAGTTTCGATGTAGTGCCAGACATGCTTTTAATTTAAATTAAAAGGTTCTCTTTTCATATTGAGGTGGATATTTTTTTTCCGGTATTTTTTATACCAGATTACCCCAACAATTACGGCCATTAAGTATGGAATAGATAAAAGATATAAAACCCCGGTATTTAAACCCGCCGTTTGTGTATTACCGTTTTTAACGCCCTGCTCGGCATTAATGGTACACATAGAGCACTGCGCATTAACATGCTGGCTTGTTGCAAATGCGAGCACCAATACAAACAGGATAAAAATTACTTTCTTTTTCATGTGGTACAAATATAAGCATAAACGGCTGGAGGGGTTTAAAAATTATGTCATAAAAAAGCCCTTGCTTTTTAGGGCAAGGGCTACGGGAGAGAAAGATTAAACTTTAGATTTTAATAATTTATAAAGTACCATATATAAAAGAACTGGCATCAGCTGTGCGGTAAAGACCACCAAGCGATCCAACATTTGGAATTGTACTGGTTACCCAGTCAATTCTAAAAGGTCCGGTAAGCATATAATCTGCTAATGGCTTAATTTCGGTTGCTCTTGTTGGCCAGTTTACATTTCCTACCGGGTTATTATCAAGGGTAATTACATCGCCATTACGCGTATAACCATATGTTGCAGAAGCCACAAAAGCAGAATTATTAGATATGTAGTTTACAGCCACCTCAAATACACTATTACTGGTTAAGGTAAAAGTTGTTGATGAAATAGACCTGTTTGTGGCTGCAAATTTCGAAACCATCGAATTATATACCGCAGTAAATCCTGAGCTTACACCAGTTGGTAAACCTGCTGATGAAATAGTTATTTTTCTGTAGGTATAGCTACTCGGAAAACCAAATAATAATGGAAGTGGCGTTAATGGTACCGGGCTCGATTTTATAATATATTCCTTCCCTGCAGCATCATACATTGCAAGCGTAGTTGCATCCTTCCAGGCAAACTTAACCAAGGTAACACCTTGAAAAACCAATCCTCCCGAAGTCATCGAAATTCCGTCAGTTGTTAAGGCTATTTTATTTGTAGCAGAAACAACAGTTGTACCATCAGCCAATATGCCAGTTAATGTAGTTCTTTTACCACTGGCCAGAACATTGGTAAAGTTAACGCTTAAGCCGGCTTTGATTGTAGTACTACCAGAAATTACTTCGATATAAGGATTTTGTGTGGTTGCAAAGAATGATTTAAGTTTATCTGCAGAAGTTTTCAGTCCTTCAGCAGTATATGCTGCCTTTTGAACCGCAGTTGCTTTAACCATTGCTAGGGTTTGGCGATAAGCCTTGCCTACAAAAAATATGCTATCGGCTGTAGAGCGGACATAAATGAATTCTACATCACTTTTAAAACCAGTATTGCCAGCTCCACCGAAAACACTATTATTAGGATCGGCCAGCATAGAGATATAATTGTAAGTATCGAATATTAATTCGGTGCCTAAAACAGCTTTAACCCTGAAAGTAGACTTTCCAAGCGTTTTTGCAGTATTATCATTTAAATCTGCATACATGGTAACATTTTGATTTGCATCAAATGTCATATAAAATCCGTAAGCACCACCCGCATTTGTGGGTAAAGTTGCTATCCAGCCATTAGGCGCCGAAGTTAATGTATTGGTAACTGAAGCGATAGATTCAGCTATTCTTTCTTCTGGTTTCTGATCAAAATCAGAAACAAATGATGATTTCTTGCATCCTGAAATGATCAGTAATGCCATAAAAAAATATAGTATCTTTTTCATATTTTACAATGCTGTTTGGCCTAATAAGCCATAAAAATAATTAGATGGTGTACCGCTTACATAAAAGCCACCGTAACTGTTGTAATTATCGGTACTAATATTCGCTGGCATCCAGTCAGCAATAAAATTGCTTCCAGTTAGATAATTAATTAATGGTTGAACTCCTGCTTGAATTACTGTTGCATTAGTCCATGGAGTAGTAGTATCTCTTGGCGTTCCAGCGGTAAACTTAGTAGCACCGGTAGTAGAATTGAATGTCATATTTAATGCATACAGCGCATCAAAAGTACTTCCTGCAGTATTGGTATAATTTAAGTACAGATTTGCGGCAGTAGTAGATATGAAGTCTAATCTTATGTAGTTCAATTTTCTATTCGCATTGCCTACGGCTGCCACAGCAGTTACTGATGCCTGGTAAGCAGCACTAAAATTTGTTGAAATACCAGATGAAGCATAAACCGGTTTTGAAAGATCGATTGTAATGTTCTTAAATAAGCCCTGGCCAATCCAGTAAGGAAAACTCGCTGACGGAAGCTTATAAGTATTTCTAACTACATTCTGAACTTCTCTTTGTAATGCTCTAAAGTCTACCCCTAAATTTATAGTGAAATATTGTACCACACTTGCTTCCTTAGCTTTTAATGCAGCTTTACCTACTGTAGTAGATGCATTCGCCCGGGCATCGAACCAGGCCTGGCCCAACACTAATAAATGTGATGTAGTTTCTGCAAAATCCTCTCCAGGCTGACTTGATGCGTAAGGACTTACGTAACCATTATCTCTTGCTGTTGCATCAGATACAGTAGTCCAGGTTGCCGTATATGTCGACTTTGTGATAGTTTGAAAATCAGTAGGCATGGCAACCAATTGATTTAAAATGTGCGTAAATTCATGATGAATGGTTCTTAACTTTCTGGTTACGCCATCCGCATTATTTGCATCAAAATTATTTAAATCGTAAATGGTAACACGCTTCCCTGCAGATGCAGTAGCCAATATCATTGATCCATCGGTTTGGTAAGCACCTGAACCATATAGTACCCATTCTTTTGGTAGCATTTTTTTAATAAAAGGAATACCTGCTACTTTTTTATATGGATCGATAAAACCTTCTAATACGGTTTGCATCTGTGGCTGAACATTAGCCGGATTAGCCGGGCTAACTACTTTATCATTATCCTTATAAAAATCGCTATAACGATAAATTACATCCATATTATAAGGATCCAAGAAAGTCGTTTTCAACCAGCTATCCAAAGTGGTATTGGCTACCGGATTATCTACATATTTTGTTAAATCGATACTAGCTGAATCTTCTTTTTTACAAGATTGTATTGTAATAAACAATAAAAACAATCCTAATATTCTTATTAAATTTCTTTTCATGATATTCTTATTAATTATCTAGGATTTAATGGCACACCAGAAAGTCTTGCTTCTTCAGGAATTTGAAATACTCTTTTGTTATCATCAGCCTTCAATTCGATAAATGTTTCATTACCCTGCGCATCTATGATATTATGTTTAACCGTCATTCTGGTACGAAGAATATCAAACCATCTGATTCCTTCCTGCAGGAATTGTGCTTTTTTGGTATCTAAGATTAACTTAATTAAACCATCTTTTGGATCAGTTATACCATAGTATGTTGAAATTTTAGCCAAAGTAGCAGCGTCACTAGGTGTATATCCTCTTACATAGGCGGCAAGCGCTGTATTAATATCCGTTAACGACTTATCAAACTGACCTAATCGGGCATAAGCCTCTGCCCTGTTCATTAAGGCTTCATCAGTTGTAAGTGCTGGAGACATTAAATAAGTTATACCAATGTTTGAAACCTGGTTAGTTACATAAAAATATTCCTTATACTTATATGTGGTATAACTTGGCTTTGTATAGAACAGAATTTTATTTGCAAATGCTTTACCTGTTATATTGGTACCGGTACCAAACATTTTAACTAAGGTTTCGCCATAACCATATCTTGGAGATGTTAATCTCTGATAGCTTGAATACAGATTTATTATTAGCAGGTTATATTTCTGGTCCGAACGTGTGAATGCTGCTCGAAAATCCTCCGAACTCATATCGTACAAAGCACCGTTAATGGGTCTGATGATACTAGAAAAGTTTTCAGTTGAGATTAAAGAAACATGATCTACCACCTTTTGCCACTCACCTTTAAATAAGAAAAAACGTGCCGCAAATGCATGTGCCGCAGCTGGCGTAAAGTGATATTTTGGAACTTTATATGCAGATGCAGAAAGTAACGCCATCCCATCAGTTAAGTCTTTTTCAATTTTTTGATAAGTAGAAGCAACTGTACCTCTGTCGTATTGTTTAATTACAACCGTTTCTGGATCTGTTACATAAGGAACACCCGGAGAGTCATTTGCACCTCCAATTACATAAGCTTTTGCATAAAATGTAACCAACATAAAATGGGCATAAGCCCTTGCCACTAAAGCCTCACCTTTATATGGTAATGCCGAAGTGCCAAAGTTATTGGTTTCAATAGCCTCAAGTGCCTGATTTGCTGCTGAAATGGCCTGATAACAGGTATTCCAGTAATTAGATGGCGAACCTCTGTCAGCACCCAAAACGTCATCCCAGTAATAAGGCTTACTTGAAACATCTGATAAAGTTCCAACGCCTGAGCCTTTATCTTCAGCGTTATCAGAGGCTGCCTCAGCGAAAGTATAATAATCGCCTTCAGGATAGGCTGTAGCTACCAGCTGCGCTACTTTATCAACCGAATTAATCTCAGTTCTATTGTCAGGTGCTGTATCTAAATATTTGTTACATGATACTAAAGTAACAGCTCCAAAAAGAACAGCGTATTTTAATTTATTAAATTTCATAACAAAATATCTTTTAAAATCCAACCTTTAATGATAATGTGTATTGTTTAGGTATTGGCAAGGCCACACCACCATTACCAAAAAACTCAGGATCCTGTCCATTTAATTTTTTATCTGAATACAATAAGGCTATGTTGTTACCCACAAAGGATATAGATGCATTAGACATATTTAATTTAGATGTGAATTGTTTAGGCAAATCATAGGTTAAAGATATTTGCTTAAATCTGATGAAATCGCCTTTTGCTACCCTTTCAGTAGAAAAATTATAAATATTATAAGGATAAACAGCTGAGGTAGTAGCTCCTGTAGCATCAGTAACCAATCTTGCCGCTGTGTACGGATCCAATATTGAAGGAACACTGGTAAAGGCTTCGTCGCCAGGCTGTACCCATCTGTTCAGCATAGATTTAGTCATAGAATAAATATCCGGGTAACTCGAAGAAAACTCTTGTGCCAAACGCACATAATTTCCTGCAGCAAAAGTGAATAGAGTAGATAAACTGAATTGTTTATACCTGAATTGGTTATAAAAACCTCCCGTTAACTTCGGATCAATCGGTCCTTCATATTTTAAATTTGCCACTTTAGTACTTTGCAGATATACATAAGTGTTTTTTCTGCCACTTTCATCAATGAAATATGGATAACCAAAATTATGATCTAAACCTGCGAATTGAATTGAGAACAAGCCACCTTGCGAATAACCAACCACAGAACCTCCGTTATCACTAACCAGGTCAAGAATTCTAGGTGTATTTTGTAATTCTGTAATCTCATTTTTGTTGTAAGCTGTGTTAAATTGAGTTCTCCATTTAAAATCACCGCTGGTAATTGCATTACCGCCCAAGGTGATTTCAATACCTTTAGCTTTCATTTTACCATAATTCGCATCTTTTGTATATTCTCCGCCAATACCCGAAGTTTTAATCTGTCCAATTAAATCATAAATATTTCTTTTATATAAATCAACGGTCAAATTAACCCTGTCTTTAAAAAATGTCAGGTCAACACCCAAATTGGCTTCCTTTAATTTCTCCCAGGTCAGTTCAGTGTTAGCCAGACTTGATATATAGGTAAGGGTTTCTTTCTCATTTTCATAAGGTCTTCTACTTAACCTGTTATAGAAAAGCGCACCCGAATTATTTGCATTACCAATATTGGCAACCAAACCATAAGTCCCTCTGATTCTGGCTGAAGACAATACAGGATTCTCAACCCAGAAACTTTCCTGATCTATGTTCCATGCACCTGAAACGTTCCAGGTTGGCAACCATCTTGCTGTTCGGCTTTTCCCCATTAAATTCGAACCGTCATATCGGGTTGTGGCATTAAAGCTGTACTTATCTTTATATGAATAAGCCGCTCTTAAGGCAAATGCAGCAAAACGATCTGCGCCATAGCCCATACTGTAGTAAGGTGCATTTGATTCCTGCGCTTTTTTAAAATAGAGATAGTTTGCATTAACGATTCCACCATTATCATATTGATAGCCTACTCCGTCAAATTTGGAATTCTGGCGATCTATATACCTTACCTCCATTGAACCGAAGACATTTAAACGATGGTTTTCATTAAATTTCTTATCAAACTCAAGGTTCTGTCTGAAATAATAGTTCTTTAAATTATCATATGTAACGTTATAAAATCCTCCTTCAGGTAAGGTCACAACCGGCAGCTTGGTTAAATCTTCAGGATTGGTATACAAAAATGGATTATCACCCACTGTTGTAGCGTCCTGAGCTGCTCTAAACGCCAAAGCCATATTAGAATTTTCTTTTATATAGTGCTTACGGTCTGTTTTTGCATATCTATAGGCTCCATCAATTGAATAGGTTAAAGAAGGAATAATTTTATATTTCAGTCCTCCCTGTACTTTAAAATCAATCTGCCCCAATTCTAAATAATTATTATCCAGCTCATTCAAGATATTAAATGGTGCATAATTTCTGTTAAAATACTCCAGGCTTCCGTCTTCGTTATACGCTGTCATGGCCCTGCTCGTATTTAAAGCATAAGAATATGGGTTTATATCGAAGTTTCTTGAAAAAGTTCCGTAAACAGGGTCCGAATTACGGGTTAAAGTTCCCGGAGCTCTTTGATCTCGGACAGATCCGTTGATGATAAATTCTCCACTCAGTTTATTACTCATTTTAAAGGTTGACCTTAAGTTACCTGTAAAACGATCTACACTATTTCCGATGGTCTGACCATTATCGTGTAAGTATGAGGTAGAAGCATAGGTTTGAAATTTTTCTGTACCAGAAGAGAAGCTCATAGAATGCTCCTGTAACAATGAATTTTTAAATAAAACATCAAACCAATTGGTATTTGCATTGGCATATCTGTTTAAAAACTGAGCACGATCTGTTGCTGTATTTTTTAATGCATAGGTATCTGTTGCAGCATCATAATCGTATAAAGCATTGTACATTTTATAAAATGGGCCACCGTCTGCTCCTCTTGAAGCTGAAGTATGCTGAAAATAACCTTTGTTCAACATCTCCATCATAACCGACATTTGATCAGCTGAATTCAGAACATCAAATTGATCATAATTAGGCTTTAAGTAAGTGGTAAAATTACCGGTATAGCTAATTCTTGGAGCGCCTTCTGTTTGGCGACCTTTTTTAGTAGTAACCACAATTACACCATTCATTGCGCGCGCACCATACATGGCTGTTGCAGCAGCATCTTTCAGGATATTGAAGCTTTCAATATCATCAGGGTTTAAACCTGCAACTGATGACCCGATTAGGGTATTGGCATCACCAGTTGATAAAGCATCATTTGATATATTAACCACGTCTTCCAGGATAATACCATCAACTACCCAAAGCGGTTTATTATCGCCAGAGATAGAGGTAGCACCACGCACACGAATTTTCGGAGCTGCACCAAAAGTACCCGATACGTTCTGTACAGATACACCGGCAACCTGCCCTTCGAGCATACGACTGATATCGGGTACTCCATTACGCTGCGCATCGGCCGCTTTTACCTGCGTTGAAGATCCTGTAAATAACTTTCTATCCAATTGCTGATAACCTGTTGATACCACATTCACTTCGCTAAGTTGAGCTGCATCTTCTTCTAAGGTTACATTAAGAGTTGTTTTACTGCCAGTAGGCACTTCCAGTGTTTTGTAACCAATATAACTAAAGGTTAAAACAGCACCTTCTTTTACAGAAATGGTATAATCGCCCGATGCATTAGTAGATACTGCATTGGCTGCACCTTTTTCTCTAACACTAACTCCTGGCAAAACAGAACCGCTTTTATCCCTTACCTTTCCGGTTATTTTTACAGCTACAAAATACCCAAGCACTTTGTCTAAAATTGTTTTTTCTTTCTGCTTGATAAGGATAGTTTTATCCTCTATAGTATAGGTTAAATCATTTCCTGCAATAATTTTTGCCATTACTTCCTCAATAGTCGAATTGCTGAAATTGGCATTAAAAGTAGTAGTACTGCTGATTTTATTGGTTGAGAGCAATACATCATAACCAGATTGCAATCTGATTTCGCGGAACATTTTTTCGAGTGTTACATTTTTTTCTTTTAATGTAACCAGCTGGCCAAATGAAGCTGCACTTACCTGCATTAACGAGGCTAGCAGAACGACCGTAATTAACTTCATCATTAATAGCAATTTAGGTATGTAGCGGCGATGCGTACATAAAATTCTGATATAAATTTTGTACATTTAATAGTCTGTTTTTTGTGCGGAACGCAAGAAAGTTTGGACGCCAAAAAGCGTTTCGCGGTTATCCAAGAAATAATTGTTTTTAATCGATTCCGGTTTCGGAATAGCTGAACAGATTATAAAAAGGGGTGTTGCAAGCACTCCTTTTTTATGCATTCAACTTTTGGATCGTCAGGAGTTTTGTCGAAGTTTATTCATCATTAGTTAGGTTAGGGTTGATTAATTTGTTGTTTCTTTTTTAGAGATAAAGGTTAGTTACTCCTTCATCTTTTTCTCGTTTATTCTTTATAGACAATTATTTTATTGCCCTTAATATCAAAACGAACTTCGCCGGTCTGCTCAAATTTTCTGAGCACTTTTGATATTTTCTCGAAACGGCTTACCGTTCCATAATACATTACATCCTTAGCTTCAGGGTCGGCATATTCTATTTCTACATTATACCACCGGGCAATTTTGCGTAAAATACTTTCCTGTTTTTCATTATCGAACATGAAATAGCCATTTTTCCAGGCTATTGCTTCATCGGTGTTTGCCTTTTTTATGGCTATTCCGTTGTTAGATAGTATCGATTGTTCGCCGGGTTTCAGCACAAACATATCAGTTGAGTTTAAATCAGAAACGCGAACGCTACCCTCGAGCAAAGTAGTACGGGTTACATTTTCGTTGGCATAACTGTTAATGTTGAAATGTGTGCCTAAAACTTCCAGTTCCTGTTTTGAAGTTTTAACGATAAAAGGATGCGCCTTATCTTTAGCCACCTCGAAATAGGCCTCGCCGGTTAACTCAACCTTACGCTGTTTTGATGAGCCGATATTTAATGGATACTGCAAAGATGAAGCGGCATTAAGCCAAACTACCGAACCATCAGGCAGCCTGATTTCCCATTCGCCCCCATTCGGTGTGGAAATGGTATTTACTTTCGAATCATCAATAACACCGGCTGATTTTTCTATATGGTAAACGAGCTGGCCATTTGCAGTTTTAGAAACGGATACCCCAGCCTGTTCAATAACATCACCGTTTGCGGCATCACTCAGCGATATTTTCCTGCCATCGGCCAGGGTTAAAATGGCTTTGTTCTTACCAGGTGCCACGTCAGAGGCAAAAACATGTTCTTTCTTTTTATTTAACGATAAATAAGCCGTAAAAGAAAACACAACCAATACTGCTGCAGCGGCAGCCCACTTTAGAGGTCGTAACAAAATGCTACGTGGTGTTTTTTGCGGTTTATCGGTAGTTAAGATATTATTCAGTACGGCCTCCCATTTTTCAGTTACAGCTCCTTCAGTAGCAGTCGCTTCTTCAGCCACGATCATCTTTACGATTTCGTCGCCAACAGAAGATGCCGGATCTGTAGCCAATGCTAAAAGCTCCTGCTTTTCTGCCGGGCTTAGTGCATCTGCCGTAAACTGTTTTAATAAGTAATTGATACGTTGTTCCATAATGGGGCTACAATACTAAGAAGCAGAAAAAAGAAATTAGGACTATCGGGATTTTAAAAAAAGTTATTTTATTTTCAAAAAGAGGAAAACAAAAGGAAAAATGAATACAATTCCATGCTGATCGAGGTAGATACGAATGGATTTCAGGGCCGATACTAAGGCATTTTTAACCGTATTTGGCGATATACGAAGTATTTCAGCGATTTCGGGAATGGTTTTACCATCGCGACGGCTCAGCTGGTATATTTTTCGGCGTTGATCGGGTAATTTTTCAATTGCAGCAGCAATAATTTTAGTTACCTCATTCAAATTAATGGTTTCGACGGTGTTATTATGGCTATCTGTTTGTTTAGCGGTAAAAGCATCCACCATCTTATCGGCCTTAAGCTTTTGGCGCAGGTAACTTAAACATTCGTTTGATACATATTTGTACAAATAGGCCTTCACATTTTCAACTTCGGCCAGTTTGTCGCGGTTAAGCCATACCCTTAGAAAGGCATCCTGGATAATTTCTTCTGCGGCATCGTCTGATTTTGTAAATTTTGTGGCAAACACCTGAAGTACGGGCAGGTATTTAAAGAACAAAACAGCAAAAGCCTGCTCATCGCCCTCCACAATCTTGCTAATCAGTGCACGTTCTTTTTCCGAATTGCTTACCGCCATAAATTTAATTAGTAATAGGGCTATCTACTGTATTATCCTGATTTGTAATAATAGAAAGATTTAGTGAAAGCCTCGGAATTATTTTACTAAACCAATTTAGCTACATAATAACCGAACTTCTCTACCAAATATAATGATTAAGAAATTTTACAGGCTAAAAAAAATGTTAAAAATAAAACCCCGCTTTTAAGGCGGGGCTGAGAGGGGCGGTTAATTTAATCTAATTTATTTTCCTATCTCGGTCTCCAGCTAATCCATGCCTGGGCATCAGATACCCGAACCATATCATATCTTTTACCATCTTCAGATGTTGGGATCAGATACCAATCCTGAGCACTTCCTACAGTTTCCCCGCCATACAACAGGTTTCTGGCTGCACTCATTGCCATGGCTATTGGTGCAGTTCCGGTAAATGTACCGGCATTTGTGCCTAAGGTAAATCTGGCTATACCAGAATTGATACCAAACGGATTTCGCGATAATACGTAAGGTGCACCTAATCCATTGTTAACAAAAGCGATCAATCCTTCGGTTGTACCTCCAAAAACAGTTGGTCCGGCATACCATAAATTTTGGTAACCGGCAACATTTTTGAAATTGCAAAAATCGTCAACACCTCCGGCATGAAAAGCCTTATCAGAAACCCAGGTACCATTTAAATTTGCAAACATTTGATTGTACCATCTTTGGGCTGCATTAACATCTAGTTTTAAAGGCGTTATCGCCTCTTTAATTTGGATTGGGCTACCATTAACATTTGCTTTGATGATAAAAGATGTGGCATCATAACTTACATCGCTTATTTGCTTAACTGTAGTTGTACCTATTACCAATGGATCGTAAAAAGCAACTGCCAGACCAGAAACATAATAATTTGAGGTTACCGTTTTAAGGTTTCCATTTTCTAAATAAGAGAAGCTCAGCACCTGGGCAGTTGGGTCCCATTTTACCTCACATTCAATTCCGCCAATGGTTGTCCGTTTAAAGTATGTTCTGATTTTAGCTGCAGCCTCGGTAACATTATTAAGCGCCGTAAATACTGCTACACTTTCTGCTGCCGACTTAGATCTGATCAGGATCAATTTACTTTTATTGAATGTGCCTTCTAATTTAATGGTATCGGCACTTGAAGATAAAAATGCAAATTCGAAATCTGAATAATAACCTGCTGCAGTAGTTCCGCCAAACACACTCGAGGTTGGATCGGCAAGTAAATGCAATGTAGAATAAGAGTCGAAAAGCAAAGTAGGACGCTGCAATGCTTTTAAGCGATAAGAACTCTCCACTGGTGCCGTCCGGTAATCGGCGGCCATGGTTGTTCTGTTTTTATCATTGAAAGTAAATAAAAAAGTAGCCGGTTTTTCATTATCGGTTAACAGGTAACCTTTCCAGCCAAATTGTGCCCCGTTTAACTGTGTTTGATATTCGGTTAAGGTTGCCGATAGCCGATCATCAACATTGCCTATAACGGGCGTTGTTGTATCTTTTTTACAGGCGCTAAATGCCAATGTAAACAAGAGAATATATACTAAATGCTTTTTCATCATTTTTGATCTTTAATTATTATAATGTTCCAAATAAGTACGAAGTAGCATCTGTTGTTTTAACAAGGCCGCCAAATATACTTTTCGATTGAGGGACAATATCATCCACCCAGCGGATATTAAATGACTGATTGTTGAAATAGGTTAACAAAGACTGAATGCTGGCTTCTATTGCCCTGGCGTTAGCATTTGTTGGCTGAGGATCTGTATAAGTTAAAGTAAGCAACCCGCCAACATTCGTTGTAGTATAATTAAAATCCGCATTAAACCCTGCACTTAATGCTGCTGTTGGATCCATAAAATTCACTCTTAGAATCATCCTGTTTGCAGTAGTAAAAACGAGCGAGATGTTATCGATATAAAGTCCCATTCCAGATTGCAAACCCGTATTAGCTGCGTTATAAGCCGTGAGGAATTTAGTAGATAAACCATTTAGTTTTTGAGGATTTACAGTAATGGTACCATAAGTTTTACCCGGTCCAAGTAAACTGTTAAAATCTGCAGTTGCCGATTGAGCTTCTATAGCAGCCTGTGTTCTGGTTTGTAAATCGGTTAAATCTATACCCCAACTATCTTTCATATAAGCTACAACGATTGATTTCTTTTTTAAGAGCTTAGCCCTTGCATCGGTATTTTGTTCGTAAACCCCTTTTCCATTTCTTTTGATGTAAAGCCCGTCATACACGAAAAGGTTGTTTATGATGTTATCAAAATTAGCTTGTCCGCCTTCCAGTAAAGTTGATAAAGTCTCCACAAAATCGTCGTCCTTATTTGATCTTGAGTAAGGTGTTATAAAACCCTTTCCCCAAAAATCGGCCTCGTACATAATCTTATCCAGGGCCGCATTTGTAGAATATGCACCTCTGAAAATATTAAACCAGGTTGCGGTATAATCAGCAGGTGTGATTCTTTGATAATCGGGCACCACAGCAATATTCTGATTCAGGATATGGCCAAACTCATGGTGCATGGTGTGTAAAATCTGTTTTACCGCAGGCTTATTGGCCGGGTTAAAAGTGTTCAGGTCTAACAAAACAATTTTCCGGCCCGCTTCTGCCGTACCCAGGGTAATGGTACCGTTGCTGTTGTACGAAGGGCTACCCGCCAGGTAAAACTGTTTTTGGGTATATTTCTTCATAAAATCTTCGCCCTTTACTGCAGCATAAGGCACTATCCAGGTATTTTTAATAATGCTCATTACGGGCACTACCAATTCTTCTTTAACCGGTACTATATTCTTATAAATTTCTCCCAGCTCCGACCTGTCCCACTTGTATTTTACTTCGATGTTATAGGGAGTGGTATAGTTTGTACTAATCCACTCATCTATTGGCCCCTTAGTCCAGGTATCGCCACCCAAACCAACTATATCGGCACTTAAATCATCTTTTTTGCTACATCCTGCTAAAAAGATTGTTGCTAAAGCAACCATTAATAATGTCTTTTTCATAATAATATGCTTTTATAATTATCGAGGATTCGCAGCTAAACCTGCTGCAACAGCATCTTGTGGAATTTGAATTAACCTTCTCGGGTCATTAACGCCCAATGTAATTGTATTTAAACCGTTAGCAGAAACGTGTACAACCGGGATTTTCAGCCTTACAATATCCAGCCACCTTAAGCCCTCGTGCATATATTCCTGGCGCTTAAAATTGATGATGGTGGCCACTAAAGCATCTTTAGCAGATAAGCCTGTAAAAAATGTGGTGGCTTTGGTTTCTGTAAATTTATCGGCAGTAGCAGAATAGTTAACAATCCTTTTCGACAGGTAAATATCCAGGTCGGCAATGGTTTGCGCATTATTGGCCAGCATGGCATTGGCCTCGGCCCTGTTAAACAGTACTTCTTCGGCAGTTAGCAAAGGTATCATGTTGTAAGCATCGCCAAAGTTGGCACTAATGGTCTCTTTTACAAAATGCTCTCTGAATTTAGGAATATTATAAAATGCTTCGTTTGCACCAAAAATTTTCCCGGCTATGGCCAGCGATTTTCCTGTTGGATTGTTACCCGGATTAAATACTGTTGCCAATACCCCCGAGCTTAACCCGTAATTGTAAGCACCATAATTTCTGCCCCAAAACGAATTGGATTCCTGTAACAACAAGTTAGCTGGTTCGGTTGAATTAGAATACAATGCCTGCAACTCATAAAAACCCAATACATTATAGGTAGTATTCCAGGCCCTTAGGTTATCGGCAATTGTAGCTGCCGGAAAAACAGCATTGGCATTATCGATTACTTTTTGGTAATCTCTTTTAAATAAATAAAAGCGTGTAGCAAAAGCACGGGCGGCCTGCGTAGTAAAATGATACTTTGGCACCCGGTAGCTATTGTTATTAAGCAATGGTAACCCTTCGGTTAAATCTTTCTCAATACTGGCATAAACACTTGCCACGGTTCCCCTGGTATAATTACCTTCTACAATTTTTTGTGGCAAGGTAACATAAGGAATACCCGGATCGGATGCAGCCGTAGCCGGATCGTAAGCTTTAGCAAACAGGGTAACCAACATAAAGTGTACGTAAGCCCTGGCTACAAGTGCTTCGCCTTTGCTGGCCGAGTATTCAGCGGTATTGCCACCTTTCTCAATGGCTTCTAAAGCATAATTGGCAGCCGCAATGGCTTTATAGCAAGCGTTCCAATAAAATGGGGGGGTATCTACTGAGTTTGCGTCTATCTGATCAATGTAATTCCAGGGAGAAGAATTTGGCAAAGCCCTTGCTGTTATTCCCTTATCGCCTGCATTATCACTCATGGCTTCGGTAAAGGGAAGATAACTGCCATGTGGATAGGCATTGGCCAGTAATTCGGCAACTTTAACCGGGCTGTTTAATTCAGTACGGTCGTCTGGCTGATGCTCTAAAAATTTCTTACAACCACCAGATAGCAGTAATCCTGAGCATGCGATATATATGAATATTTTATTCTTTTTCATTTTCTGTTCAATTTAAATTAGAATCCAACTTTTAGCGAAAGTGTATACTGTTTTGGAATTGGCAAGGCTACACCACCAGAGGCAAAAAACTCAGGATCCTGCCCCTTTAGTTTTTTATCTGAATAGATTAACCAAAAGTTATTGGCAACAGCACCAATTGATGCGTTGTTTGCGCCAATAGCTTTCAGGAATTTTGCAGGTAGTGCATATGAAAGAGATATTTGTTTTAACCTGATAAAACCACCATCAGCAACTCTTGCTGTAGAATAGTTGTAGGTATTGTAAGGATATGTTCCACTAATTTTACCCGCTGCTTCTATATCCAGAATAGAAGGGATATTTGTTTTCAGCTCATCGCCAGGCAAAGTCCATCTGTCTTTAAATTCGTTCGGTAATGCATCCAGATCTGAATAAGAAGTAGCAAATATCGGGTTCAGCCTGATTTTATTTCCGGCAGAGAAAGTAAATAATGAACCCAATGTAAAGCCTTTGTAACTTACACTGTTGTAAAAACCACCTGTTAATTTCGGATCTGTAGGACCTTCGTATTTCAGGTATTTGGTTTCTAAACTCTGCATGTAAACATCAGTACTTTTCTCGCCTTTTTCGTTGATAAATTCAGGGATACCGGTATCGTGGTTCAAACCAGTAAAATCAACTGAATATAAACCGCGGTATGGGTAACCTTGCTGAGGTCCGCCATCGGCAGTTACCAAACTGAATATATTTTGCGGACTTGAAAGTTTAGTTACTTTGTTTTTATTGTAACCAAAGTTTAAATTACTTCTCCAGTTCCAGTCGCCGGTTTTAATAATCGGCCCGCTTAAAGTTACCTCAATACCTTTAGAGTTCATATCGGCATAATTGGCTGTGGTTAAATACTGACCGCCAATACCCGAGGTTCTTAACGGACTGATTAAATCGAAACCATTCCTGTTATATAAATCAACCGTTAAGTTCAGTTTATCTTTAAAGAAACCAAGATCTACACCAATATTCGTTTCATATTGTTTTTCCCAGGTTAAATCCCTGTTTTCAATATACTCGATATTCATCACCGATTCGGTTTCGCTGGTATATGGCCTTAATGCACTTCCATTTCTTAAAACCAGTGCCGAATTGGTAGCACTTCCTAAACTGGCCGTTAAGCCATAAGTAGCTCTTATGGTAGCACGGTTTAAGATTTTAGTCAGCCTATCGTTATCAAAGAACTTTTCTTTATCAATGTTCCATGCACCGGAAATGTTCCAGGTTGGTAACCATCTTGCTGTAGCCGAGCTACCCAATTGGTTCGAACCATCGTACCTGCCAGTGGCGTTAAATGAATATTTGCCATCATAAGAATAAGCCGCTCTGGCCATAAATGCTGCAAAACGATCATAACGGTGGTTCATGGAGTAGTAATTCAGGTTATTAAGCACAGCCTGTTTTACAATATTCGGATCAATAAACGGCACACCTCCCTTATCGTATTGATAACCATAACCAATCATGCTTCTGGTCTGCCGATCGGCCATACGCATTTCCTGAAAGGCATAAACGTTGATGAAATGTTTTTCGTTAATGTTCCTATCGTACTCGAGTGAGTTCCTTACCATATACGATTTAAGAAAATCGTCGTTTGTGTTGTAAAAACCACCATAAGGAAGTACTACAACGGGCTGCAACTCGGGATGAGCCGGATCGCGGAACAAGAAACGGTTATTCTCCTGAATGTAAGAATCGCCATTGGCCCGGTAAGCATTGGCCATGTTAGCATTTTCTCTTACTTTATGTTCATTACCACTTTTTACATAGCGCATCGAAGCCAGAAAGTCGTACTTAAAGTTTTTGGCAAACTTATACCCTAAACCTCCCTGAAGTTTAAAATCGAGCATACTCAAATCCAACGAATTATTATCCAGCTCATCCAGGATATTGAAATTGGCAAAGTTTCTGGTAAAGCTTTCGCGGTTTCCGTTTTGATCGAATGCGGTTAAAGTTCTGCTCGTATTTAATGCATAGCTAAAAGGGTTGATATCGAAATCCCTCGAATATTTTCCCTCAACCGGATTACTCACCCTGCCAACTGTTCCGGGTGCTTTTTGGTTACGGATTGATCCGGTAGTAATAAAATTAAGGGTGAGCTTATCAGACAGGTTAAATAAAGCATTTACGTTTGCGGTATATCGCTCTACATTATTGCCTACCGCCCAACCGTTATCGTTCAGGTAACTGGTAGAAATATATAACTGCGATTTATCCGTTCCTGATGAAACACTGATACCATGTTCCTGCATCAGCGAGTTTTTGAAAAGCACATCAAACCAATCGGTATTCGCCGTGGCATAGCGTGATAAAAATGTATTTCTCGCTTCAGGTGTATTGGCCAGGCCAAATGCGCCCGATGTTGCATCGTAAGTATTAATTAACTGGTACATTTTAGTGTAAACCCCACCATCGGCAGCTCTCGATGCACTGGAGTGGTTTAACCAGCCTTTACGTGCCAACTCCGAATATACCGACATCTGGTCGGACGAATTCATAATGTTGTAGCTATCGTAAGTTGGTTTTAGATAAGTAGAAAAGTTACCGGTATAAGAAATTAATGGTTTACCAATACGGCCTTTTTTAGTGGTAATTACCACCACACCGTTCATCGCCCTTGCACCATACTGCGCAGTTGCGGCAGCATCTTTCAAAATATTGAAACTCTCAATATCATCGGCATTAATACCTGCAACCGACGAACCAATTAAAGTACTTACATCACCTGATGATAACTGTTCGTTAGAAATGTTAACCACATCTTCTAAAATCACACCATCAACTACCCAAAGCGGTTTATTTTCACCTGTAATAGAAGTTGCCCCACGTACACGGATTTTAGGTGCAGCACCAAAAGTACCCGACACATTCTGTACCGATACCCCCGCTACCCTACCCTCGAGCATACGGCTTACATCGGTAATACCATCCTGTTTAACATCAGCTCCTTTTAAAGCTGTCGCTGCTCCGGTAAATAGTTTTTTATTCAGGTTTTGATAACCTGTTGAAACAATGTTTACTTCGCCTAGCTCTTTTGAATCTTCTTCGAGGCTAACATTAATTACCGTTTTACCAGCTACGGTCACCTCAATGGTTTTATAACCGATAGATGCGAAAGATAATGTCGCATTATCCTTAACGGTAATCTGGTATTCGCCCCGTGAGTTAGTCGAAACCGCATTGGTTGCCCCTTTCTCGCGAACACTTACGCCCGGCATGGTTGCACCATCCTTTTTATCACGTACAGTACCCTTTACGGTGATCTCTTTTTTCGCGTTATTTTTAGGTGCGGCAGCAACCTTTAAAATTACCTGGTTGCCTACCAACCGGTAAGAAATATTTTTTTGCTTAAGCTGATCAAGTGATTCAGTTATCGAAGACAGCTTTGATGGCACATCAAGCACCATTGTTTTATTAATCTCTGCGGCATCAAAAACAAAACTTACTTTATAAGCCTGTTCTATTTTTTTCAGGTAGTTATCCAATCTTTCGGGCTTTCCATTGGCTTGCTGAGCATCGGCCCTGGCCAAAACTGCCCAAAAAACTGCACACAGCAGTAAGGCCATCTGGCGCAAACTTATTCCCGCATTTCTTTGGTAGAAATTTTTCTCCATAGTTGATTTCAGTTAATTTAATTGATTAGTGTATTGGTGTCTTTAAGGTTATTGTGTCTTTATTCGTAGTAATTTTTAATCCGTAAGTTTCTTTCAGCACAGCTAAAACTTCTGTTAAACTATTGTCCTTAAAGGTGGCATTGAACTTTTTAACCAGTGGCTGATTGGTTTCTATAAGAATATTTTTTTGATAGTAGCTGCTCAGTTGTTTACACACTTCTTCCAGTGGGGTATCAACAAAAACGAGCTCGTTTGTTAACCATGCATCTGCATTTTGCGAAAGCCGGGTGGTAAACTGTCTGTTCGAAATGCTGTACGACAAAGCCTGACCTGCAACTAAAATGGATGATGTACCATTGGCGTACGGCGAAAACAATACCCTCCCGGTTTTCACATCCAGATCGATTTTATTCGGCGAATAGTTAATATTGAAAGATGTTCCGAGTACTTTAACTTTCGATTGCCCCATTAACACACTGAAAGGGCGTTTTGGGTCTTTGGCAATCTTAAAGAAAGCCTTACCCTGTATTAAATAGATTTCCCTTGATGATGAAACAAAGCTTTTTGGATATTTAACCGAACTGTTTGCCGCCAGCATAACCACCGAGCCATCGGCCAATAAAACCGAATCTTTCTGGTTTGCACCAGTTTGAAGGGTTAGATAAGCCGGCTTGTTGTTCAAGTTATAAAACCAGTAACCGAGGCCCAGTATAATGAGTGTTGCTGCGATGTTACGTAACCAGATAATACCTGTAAAAGGCTTATAAGTATGCTTTTTAAATTCGCGCTTAAAATTAGCCTCTGCCTGCTTGATATCGATTCTGTTTAAAGAAACAGACTTAGCAGATAAATGCCATACCCTCGATATTTCAAGAAAATACGCTTCATTTTCAGCAGATGCCGACCTATAAGTATCTATTGCAGCACAAGTGGTTTCATCCTGCGGATTGTTTAAATACCGGACGATTAAATCCAGGTATTCTGATTGGTTAAGCATTTAGTTCGTTTGGGGGATTATATTTTAAAGACAAACCAAACCGTAAAAACCCCTAAATAAATTTCAAAAAAATGAATATATTTAAAAAAATCTATTTAAAATGGGTTAAAAACACCTTTTTTAGCTAAAAAAAATTAACATAAATAAAGTGCCATTACAGTGAGGTAACTTTTTGCTTTTCTATTTAAGGCCCGGTCGTCTACAAATCTGGTTCTTAAAATTTTAAGGGCATTACCGATGTGGTTTTCGACCGTTTTTTCTGAGATATTGAGTTCTGATGCAATTTCCCGGTATTTGAAATTATCAAATCTGCTTAGTTTAAATACTTTTTTACATTGGGTGGGTAATTTCTCTATTTCATTATGCAAAATAATGATGATTTCATTTTCATCATCCAGATCGGTTAGGTAATCATCAGAAAATTCGGCAGCCAGTTTTAAGTGATGCTGTTCTAAGTTCTTTTGGCGGTTGGCAAAATTAATGGAGGCATTTACAACCGAGCGGTACAGATATGATTTTACGGATTTAACCTCAGTAAGGGTTTCGGGAAACTCCCAGATCTTAAGAAAAATATCCTGAACAATCTCTTCTGCTGTATGAATATCACTAATGTATTTATCACTTGCCAGAATAAGTTTTTGAAAATAGGAAGTGTAGAAACGTGTAAAGGCAGCGCTATGTCCACTTTCTATTAACGAGATCAAATCCTTTCCTGTTTCAATTTTTGCAGTATCCATTAATACATAATTGCTTCCAACACTTAATACCGAATCAATTATACACAATAATGTGCAATTATTAATACAAGAAATAAACTTTAAACTAACTAATTAGGCTAGTATTGATAATAAGGCGAAATCATCAGGTAAACCACCACTCCAGTTATGGCTACATATAACCACAAAGGGAAGGTAATTTTAGCAATCTTTTTATGGCGATCGAAACGCTCTGCCAAAGCCCTAACATAAGTAACCAATACCAATGGAATAATAGCAATTGAAAGCAGGATATGCGTTAAAAGAATAAAAAAGTAAACATATCTTACAGTTCCATCCCCTCCAAATTTAGTAGAAGGCGTAGTCATGTGGTAAGCAATGTACATCACCAAAAACAATAAAGAACAACCAATGGCAGTTTTCATTAAATTTTGGTGCAGGGTAACTTTTCCGTTTTTAATGGCCCAAACGGCTACAATCAAAAGGATCGCTGTTATACCATTAATGGTTGCATATATAGGTGGTAAAAAAGGAAGCGGAGGTGCATCAATCCCTAAATCTTTAAGTTTTACTACAAATAAAACCGCTACAGCTACGGGAATTAATATGGATAGGATAATGATCCATTTGTTATATTTTTTCTCAATTGGGCTATTTTCCATGAGTTTTAACGCTCTTTTATATTTTATAATTATTCAACAACCAGTTATAGTATGTGTGCTTTGTACTTTCGACTAAAGACTTTGGGCTTTGTGCTAAATTACCTGCCGTCTTTAACATTCCTCAAATACTCGGCAATTAATACCTTAATCTCATCTTCGAGCTTCGAATTGGCCTCTTTATTATCGGCTTCATAAATCCCCCTGATGCGGTGCAGGTTATCGATGAGTAAAATTTTATTACTGAAAATGAAAGTTGGTTTAGTGCGGGTATCATCTTCAATTACATCGAGCATCAAACCATTTTTAATGAGCGGGTAAGTTTGTATGGTATCGCCGGCTAAAAAATCCCATTTACCTTCTTTTGCTTTAAATCTGGCTGCGAAATCTTTTATTTTACCCTGATCGGCCGGATCTACGGATAAGCTTAAAAACTTAACCAATGGCTTTTTCTCGTAACCATCAGACAGTTGTTTGATGTAATTACCTGCCTGCTGGTTGCTGGCACCGGTATGGAATAAATTCAGTACAACAATCTTGTTCTCCAGCGATTTCCAACTGATGGTATCATTATGCTGGTTAACAAGTTTAAAATCGGGGATTTGATGGTAAATCGTATCCGGAATTTTCTTCCCCTTTACACTATGAAAGGTGGTGGCTACAACCTTTTTACCGAAGATGGGTAAACTCTTATACCTGTTTTTAGCAAAGTGCGGCAACAAGTAAAAAAATAAAAATCCCGGTATAGCTAAAATGCTTACCAGGATTAATACCTTTTTTATAGGGCTTCTTTTCATTAATGGCTCATCATGTGCAGGTTTAAAAACCCACCTTCTATTAGCATTAAAACAATAAAGTAAATAATGAAAATGAATGATACCGTTAACGCTAACTGTAAGCCCAGTTTCTCATACTTTAAGTGCATGAAATAAGCTACAATATAAAAAGCTTTTAATAATGTTAATACGATATAAACGTAGTTACCAATATGCTGGGTCATATATCCTTTCGGAATTAATACCAACGCAATGATAAACTCAATTACAGTGATTAATAAAAGGATTCCGAAAACTTTCCAGATTTTACCTTTTGATAAACCTGCGTGATCGTCGTGTCCGTGACCTTCTGTTGAATGTGTGTGCTCTGACATAAAAATATTTTTATAATATGATAAATTAAACCAAATAGAAGAATGTAAATACGAACACCCATACTAAATCTACGAAGTGCCAGTATAAACCAACTTTCTCAACCATTAAATAGTGACCTCTTCTTTCGAAGGTTCCGTTAATTGTCATGATCAAGATGATGATGTTAATTACCACACCACTAAATACGTGGAAACCGTGGAAACCGGTAATGGTAAAAAATAAGTTTGCAAATTGTTGTGCAGCTACTAATGAAACATCTTCAGGCTTAAGGAAGAAGTGTTTTAACTCCTCAGCAGAAGGGATATGTCCCCACCAGAAACCATCGTGGTGTAAGTGAGTCCACTCAATTGCCTGACAGCCTAAGAACATAAAACCACCAACGATAGTTGCAACCATCCAGCCGATAACTTCTTTTTTAGAACGTCTGTGTCCGGCTTCTACCGCTAACACCATCGTAACCGAGCTCATGATTAAGATAAAAGTCATAATACCCACGAAAACCAATGGTGCACCATGCTCGGCAATACCTGGAATAGATTGGAAAACTTTATCTGGAGCTGGCCATGTTAATTTAGAAAAACGCTGAGCGCCGTAGTAGATCAATAATGATGAAAAGGTAAAAGCATCTGATAATAGGAAAAACCACATCATGATTTTACCATATTCTACCGACCACGGAGAACGACCACCATTCCATGGTCCGGTTTTAACTTGATCTAATTGTGATACTGCATTCATTTGGAAATAGTATAATAGTTTGTTAACAAATTTAACGGTTCAAAAGTAAAAAAACATATAGATATATCCATAGGATATCTATAAAATGCCAAAAAATAGAAGCGATTTCCATTCTATACTGGCTCTTGGCAGCAGGAATATTCTTATAACTGCCTATTAGTGCATTAATTATAAAGCCTACACCAGCAATAATATGCAACAAGTGCAAGCCAGATACTACGTAAATAAAAGAAATTGCTGCATTGTTGCCTACCAGGGTTGCTCCTGTTCTAACCATACTTCCCCATGCATTAAACTGCATAATGCCGAAAGCTACAGCCAGTATTACAGTAAGCCAAAGCAGGTTGCGCTGTGAGCTGAAATTAAGTTTCTTTAGGGCTCTTGCCGCTAAAAATAAAGTGACACTGCTGGCTAAAATTACCAGGCTCGAGTAAATAAATGCATCGGGCAATACTAAACCATGCCCTTTACCTTTAGATGCGGCAAATACCAGATAATAACTGGTAAAGCCCCCAAACATAATGGTAGATGATACTACGAATAACCAAACAATAAACTTTCTGGGTTTTGGATCAAATGTATCCTGGATCTTTTCCATTGTGATAACCATCAGTTATTTTGCTATAAAATTTAATAATAAACCCAGCTGTACAGCAGGGATGTAAAAAAATGAACAGAACATCACGCGCTTCGCATCAATCATTTCTCTGTTCAGTAAAAGTTTAAATGCTAACCAGCTAAAAATAAAGCCAGCTATGAGTGATAAGCCTGCTATGTAATAACCGCCAAAGCCATAAAAGGTTGGCAACAAACTTACCGGTATTAAAATCAGCGTGCTTAAAAACGTAAGCAATGCTGTTGCCTTATCACGTTTTTTGGTAGGCAATAACCTAAAGCCTGCTTTTTTATAATCATCATCCAATACCCATGCAATGGCCCAAAAATGTGGGAACTGCCATACAAACTGGATCAGAAACAGAATGCCAGCAATGTAATAATCGATTTCGTGGAACAATTCGGCTTTTAAACTGCCAAATGCTGCCAGATAACCAATAAGCGGTGGCAATGCTCCCGGAATGGCTCCAACAAAAACGGCAATCGGCGATTTCCTTTTTAATGGTGTATAGGCAAAAGCATATAATAAAATCGAGAATACCGACAATAAACCCGTTTCCAGATTTAATTTACCCAATAACCAGGTACCCACAAACGACATAAACACACCTAAAATTAATCCCTGTCCGGTAGTCATCCTACCTGCTGGCATTGGCCTGTCTTTAGTGCGCGACATCAGTTTATCCAGGTCCTTTTCAATAATCTCGTTAAAGGTATTAGCAGCTGCAGTAACCAAAAAGCCACCTGCAATTAAAATCAGCCAGTTTCCCCAATCAATACTTGGAATATGGCCTCTGCCTACCTGCATCTTCTGCCCAATCAGAAAAGAGATCGACGCAGAAAACACTACCGTAAACGATAGCCTGAATTTGATGAGTTTAGAAAAATCTGAAATATATTGTTTCAATTCCCTTAAATATTATTGTTTATATGTACTGGTACGGTAAACCAACAAGTACAGGTAAAACTGTAAACTAAACAGCAGCGTAGAGAACAAAATATGTAATGCCTGTGCCACCGGCGGAAAAGCAATGTATGCCAAAGCTAAACCACTTAACAACTGAATCAAGAGCGTAATTAAGATAAACCTGGCTGTTAACAGTGGAGCTGCTTTGCCGCTAAAACGGTCGATAACCATTTTATAAACCACCCCATTCGTTATCACCACCAGTATAGCCAGATCGCGGTGATACGAAAAGATACTTCCTACTTTTGAAATCCAGGTATCTTTCGCTCCATAAGCTAACGATTTTGCAATTACATCTACAGCCTCCCTTACATCGGTACCAATAACGATCTGAACAAGACTTATAATTAACGTAAAGAACAAAAATCCTTTAAGCCACAATATGCGGTACATAATAACCGATGGGGCCTTATTAAGCTGTTTTGCGTAGTTATAGGTGTAAATGGAAATGGCCAGAATAACAAGTGCCAAAAGCATGTGTACGGTTACCACCCATTGCGCCAAGTTAGTAGAAACTACAATTGAACCCAACCAACCCTGATAGCCCACCACAAAAATATTAAGGATGCTTAATACAATTATGCGTTTAGCTGTTTTTCTATAAGTAAAAGAACATACCGCTGTTAACAGTAAAAAGATCCCGGCAGCTACACCCGCCAAACGGTTCAGATATTCGGTCCAGGTTTTAGTTGGATTAAACTCTTCAGGTACTGTAATGCTTTTATCATGTCTGATGCTATCAGCCAATGCTACTTTGCCCATACTTTCGAGGTATTTGGCAAATTTTTCGTTTTTCTTAAGCCTGCCCGCTACATATTTTTCCTTGTAATTGGCTGGTAACTGCGATACATCGGTAGGTGGAATATAACGATCGAAACATTTTGGCCAATCCGGACAACCCATGCCAGAGCCTGTACTGCGTACAATACCGCCGGCAAGGATAACCAATAACGTAACTACGATGGTTATCAGATTAATTTTAATGAAACGTTGTTCTGATCCGCTGACCATATATCTATTAAGATGAAAAGGGTATCCGGATAAGCAGAAACTTAATCAGATACCCCTTCTAAATTTTATTTAAAGCTTTAAACTAGCCCTTATTTGCTTCAACTGGATTGGCTAATTCCCATTCTTGTTGAATTTTTTCTGCTTCAGCATTTCCTTCAAAATCGTGAGGCAAGTTAGAACTCATGGTTTGAGAGAAAGGTACAGTTTGCGGAATGAAATCTGCATCATGTCCTGGCTTGCTATAATCGTAAGGCCATCTGTAAACAGTTGGAATTTCTCCTGGCCAGTTACCATGTAAGTGTTCTACTGGTGCAGTCCACTCTAATGTATTGGCTTCCCAAGGGTTTTGAGGAGAAACTTTACCTTTAAAGATCGAGTAGAAGAAGTTAAATAAGAACGCAACTTGTGCCAATGCAGCCATAATAGCAGCCCAGGTAACAAATACGTTTACAGTTAACCATTTTTTCATAAACTCGAACTCAGTAAATGCATAGTAACGACGTGGTACACCATCTAAACCTAAGAAGTGAAGCGGGAAGAATACCAAATATGCCGCGATGAAAGTTAACCAGAAGTGTAAATATCCTAGTTTCGCGTTCATCATTTTACCGAACATTTTAGGGAACCAGTGATAAACACCTGCAAGCATACCAAAAATTGCTGCTGATCCCATTACCAGGTGGAAGTGGGCAACTACAAAGTAAGTATCGTGTAAGTTAATATCTAAAGATGCGTTACCTAAGAAGATACCGGTTAAACCACCAGAGATAAAGAATGAAACTAAACCAATAGCGAATAACATGGCCGGGGTGAAACGGATGTTACCACGCCATAAAGTAGCCAGGTAGTTAAATGTTTTTACTGCCGATGGTACCGCAATAATTAAAGTAGTGATCATAAATACACCACCCAATAACGGGTTCATACCGGTAACAAACATGTGGTGACCCCATACGATGAACGACAATACAGTAATACCGATCAATGAATAAACCATCGCATGGTAACCGAAGATCGGTTTACGTGAGTTTACTGAGATTACTTCAGATGAAATACCCAAAGCTGGCATGATTACGATATATACCTCAGGGTGACCTAAGAACCAGAATAAGTGTTGCCATAAAATTGGCGAACCACCTTCGTTTGGTAAAATATCAGTACCTAATACGATATCAGATAAGTAGAAACTTGTTCCGAAACTACGGTCGAAAATCATTAATACCACACCCGCAACCAATACAGGGAATGATAAAATGCCCAAGATAGCAGTTAAGAAGAATGCCCAGATAGGTAAAGGCATTTTCCAAAGATCCATACCTTTAGTACGCATGTTTAAGATTGTACTTACATAGTTGATACCACCCATTAATGATGAAGCAACGAAAAGTACCATACTGATTAACCACAATGTCATACCCAAGCCCGAACCTGGCATAGCCTTAGCTACTACAGATAATGGCGGATAAACAGTCCAACCACCAGATGCAGGGCCGGTTTGAATAAAGAATGATGACATCATGATCACACAGGCCATAAAGAAGAACCAGTATGAAAGCATGTTTAAGAATGGCGAAGCCATATCTCGTGCACCAATCTGCAAGGGAATTAATAAGTTACTGAATGTACCGCTCAATCCGGCTGTTAGTACAAAGAATACCATAATGGTACCGTGAATGGTAACCAGTGCCAGATAAAAATCAGATTTAATACGACCGCCTTCAGCCCATTTACCTAAAAATGTTTCTAAGAAAGGGAAACTTTTATCTGGCCAGGCCAATTGGATACGGAATAAAATAGATAAGCCCATTGCTATTACCGCCATAATGATACCGGTAATTAAAAATTGCTTGGCAATCATTTTATGATCCATACTAAAGATGTACTTTGAAATCAAAGTCTCTTTATGATGCCCATGATCAGCGTGATCGTGATTGTGTTCGTCGTGTAATGCTATTGTTGACATAATTCGTTCGCTCCTGCTTAATATTATTTATTTAAAGCCATTTGGTTAGTTTTAACAGCTGCTGAATCTGTAGCTGCTGAATCTGCTACTGCTTTTACAGGTGCAGGTGCCACTGGCAAATTAAATTGTTTTCTTAAATCATCGTTTAAGTATGTTTTCTGTTCTGCTATCCAGGTTTTGTAGTCAGCCTCAGAAACTACACGTACCACTTTTTGCATGTTGTAGTGACCAGAACCACAGATTTTGGCACAGAAGAAAAGGTACTTAAAGTTAGGATCGTTTGTTTCTTGCTGCATCTCTGCAGTTGTTTTTGTAGGCGTAAACTCAAAGTAAGTTTTCATACCTGGTACAGTGTTTAACTGAACCCTGAAATGCGGCATGTAAAAACTGTGAATTACATCTTTACTGGTTAAGATTAACTTAATTGGTTTTCCAACCGGAATAACCATTTCGTCAGCCATCTCATCGTCACGAGAGTTAAGATCTTTGAAATCGATACCCAGTGGATTAGCAGCTGTAGTTAATTTGTAGTTTTTAGCACCTACAACACCATCAGCTCCAGGGTAACGGATAGACCATTTAAACTGCTCTGAAGTTACTTCAATTTGTAATGGTTTGTTGTTTGGATCTTCAACTTTGTAGAAAATTGATCTCCAGGTTAAGAAACCCATTAACACCAATACCGTTAATACTAAAGCCGGAACAATTGTCCAGATTTTTTCGATTGTATTGTTATGTGGGTAGTAGTAAGCTTTTCTTTTTGCAGAATATTTGTAGATATAAGAAAATCCGAATAATAAGATGTGTGTTACTACAAACACAATTGTGGTGATGATCAATGTTAAATTGAACATCTCATCTATTTTCTTACCATGTTCTGATGCTGCATCAGGAAGTAACATTGCACCGTGCACTGTATATTCCCAATATACACCGTATAAACCTAACACTAAAAACAAGGCAAATAAACTTGCATGTACCCTGTTCCAATTAATGCCTACAGGTTTACCTTGTGCTTCGCGGCTTAATTCATATACCCTTATCGATTTACCGATAATTGCAATGAATAAACATACGGCAAGGAAAATCAGTATATAAAATATTACCGATTTATAAACCTCGCCCATATCAACCTTAGGTGCCGCGGCAGCACCTGCTGCTGCATCTTGCGCAAATACGCTAGTGTTTGCAAAAACAGTAAGTAATACTGCTAAAGCTGCGGTCGTTTTATTCGTTATAAACTTTCTTAAACTCATTTTCTTAAAAGTAGTACGCTGTACTGCTAATTATAATAATAACTAAATATTTGCTCTATCTTATCATCATTACAGTTGATGATGCAAACTTTCTTGTAATAATGGGTGATTTTTTGCAATCAAAGGTTTTTTACTCAATGCCGATAAAACGGTAAAGGTAAACAATCCTACGAAACCTACTGCAGTTCCGATTTCAACAATTCCGAAACCGTTGTGGCCATCTTCTACTGCACCTGGCATAATCATTTGGTAGTAATCTACCCAGTGACCTAATAATACCACGATAGAAACGAATAATAATTTGGCGTCGGTTCTTTTGTTATCTCTATCCATTAACAATAACACTGGCGCTAAAAAGTTCATAGCAAGGTTTAAGAAAAACCAGAACTTGTAATATTCGAAGCGTTTGAAGAAATATACAGTCTCCTCAGGCATGTTTGCATAGTAGATCAATAAGAACTGAGCAAACCATACGTAAGTCCAGAAGATAGAGAAACCAAAAATAAACTGACCTAAGTTGTGTAAGTGGCTATTGTTAACCCATTGCATGTAACCAGCTCTTCTTAATAAGATCAGAATGATGGCAATAGTTGCTAAACTGCTTACCCACATGGCTGCAAAGTTATACCAACCGAACATGGTTGAGAACCAGTGCGCCTCTAACGACATCACGGTATCGAAAGCAAAAACCGGCGTTGTAAATCCGTAGATAACCAGGAAGATACAAGCGTTTTTGAAGCTTTTTCTGTAAGAGTTTAAACCACCTGCTAAATCTTCGTTGTAAGAAAGCTTAACAAAAAGCATCGAGAAAATGCTGTAAACACCTAAGAAGATTACCTGACGACCTAAAAAGAAAGGTACGTTAAGGAATACTGATTTACCTGCAATGATCGAATCGTAATGCGGGCTGTTCGGATCGGTTAATCCTTCAGCGTTCCAGTGGTGGTATAAGTTATGTGTAAATAAACCTGCAGTAATAACTACAACAAGTATTACAGCTGCTATAGGCAAAGTTTTTGCCATAGCCTGTGGTACACGTAAAATAGATGCAGACCATCCTGCCTGCGCTACATATTGAACAGCTAGGAAAAATGTACCCGACATACAAACGCATGCAAAGTAATATGCCATAAGCAACAGGTTGGCAAAAGTACGCTCGTGCATCACTTTATCGCCGGCTAAGAAACCAAAGGCTACAGCTGCAGCACCGATAAGGATACCAACTATACTTAAGGTTTTTACTTTTCCTGTAAACTCAAACTGTTCACTAAAATTAATATTGTGAGTTCCCATTTATATTCTGCTTTACTTATTGTTGTTTTTGTAATTCCTGAACATACATCACTACTTTCCAACGATCGGTTGGTGAGATTTGTGAAGCATGCGAGCCCATATTATTTACACCGTATGTAATGGTGTGGTAGATTTTACCTGCAGTAAGCGCTTTCATATCTCCACCTCTTGATGAACTTCCTGCGAAGTACGAAGGCACACCATTAAATTTCTCAATTTTAACCAGGTGTCCTTGTCCGTCTCCTTTAGTTCCATGGCATGGGCTACAGAAAACGTCGAACAAATGCTTACCCTCAGCTAAATTTACAGTATCAACCGGTAAAGGGTTAACCATGCTCACACCAGCTGCTTCATATCCTTCTTTGGTATTAGGATACTCATCATACTCTGTAAAACCAACAGGTTTAGTGTGTGCTGGCGGCAATTGTGCCGTTTTACCATCTTTAAAATTCTTGTTTGGCTGATCCGGATTGTAAGCAATCGGATCATACATGTTTCTGGCATATTCTAAACCAGTACTGCGTTTATCTTTACAAGCAGAAAAGGTAGCTGCAAAAGCGATAGCTAAAAACGCCGTGTAAACAAATTTATTCTTATTCATAGCTAATGTACTTCCTTTCATTATACTTTATTTCTAAAGCACCTGCATCTTTTAATAATCCATCAATTACAGTGTGAGCTGTATTGTCTTTTGCATCAACTGCAATTACAAAACGATCGTCAGTAGCACGTAAATCCATCACTCTTGGTGCTCTTCCTGGAAATAAGTGTGTAGAAGCATAGTAAGTTAACACCATACCGAAAGCACAGAATAATACTGTAAGCTCGAACATTATCGGAATAAAATCCGGCAATGCAAATGATGGTTTACCACCTATGTTTACTCTCCAATCGATAACTGCGCAGAAATAAATCAAAGCGAATGCACAGCAAGTACCGGTAATACCAAAGCAAAATGCCGCGATATCGATTCTAGATCTTTTAATTCCTAATTTGGCTTCTATTCCGTGTATAGGCATTGGAGTATATACATCATAAATGCTGATGTTATTTTCCTGAAGTTTTTCGATGCCATGCATCATTTCATCAGGATCGCCAAAGCTGCCTAAAATATATTTGATATCACTCATTGTTATATTTTTGCGTAATCTTCTTGTTTAACACTATCAAATTTTTCTAAAGACTCTATGTACTCAGCTACATATTCTTTATTCTCGTGCCCTTCTTTAATCTGTTTCATTTTAGCTTGCTCACTTGCAGATTTTAATAATAATTTAACCTCTGCGATAGCGATTGATGGCAATACCCTTAAGAACAATAAGAATAAGGTGAAGAATAATCCAATCGAACCTACGAATACACTGATATCAACCCAGGTTGGATAGAACATCGCCCAGCTAGATGGAATATAATCGCGGTGTAATGAAGTAACGATAATTACGAAACGCTCGAACCACATACCTACGTTTACTACGATTGATAAAATCCAGGTAGCTTTAATGCTTAAACGGATCTTTCTGAACCATAATAACTGTGGAGAGATTACGTTACAAGTCATCATCATCCAGTACGACCACCAGTAAGGACCAGTAGATCTGTTGATGAAGGCATACTGCTCATACTCTGAACCTGAATACCAGGCAATGAAGAACTCAGTTAAATAAGCAACACCTACAATTGATCCGGTTAAGATGATGATTTTATTCATCGACTCGATGTGGAACATGGTGATGTAATTCTCTAAGCCTAATACTTTACGGGCAACCAATAATAAGGTTAACACCATCGCGAAGCCCGAGAAAATCGCACCTGCTACGAAGTATGGAGGGAAGATGGTAGTGTGCCATCCCGGAATTACTGAAGTTGCAAAGTCCATTGATACAATCGTGTGTACCGAAAGTACAAGTGGTGTAGAAATACCAGCTAAGATTAACGACACCGCTTCGAAACGTTGCCATGTTTTAACACTTCCACTCCATCCGAAAGAGAAGATAGAATAGATTTTTCTACGTGTACCCACTGCACGGTCGCGGATGGTTGCAATATCTGGTAATAAACCTGTGTACCAGAATAATAATGATACAGAGAAATAAGTTGAGATTGCAAACATATCCCATACCAATGGTGAGTTAAAGTTTACCCAAAGTGAACCAAACTGGTTTGGTAAAGGTAAAACCCAATAAGCTAACCAAGGGCGGCCCATGTGCGATACTACATAAGTTGCGGCACAGATTACGGCGAAGATCGTCATCGCCTCTGCCGAACGGTTGATTGAGTTACGCCAGTTCTGACGGAAAAGTAATAGTACAGCCGAGATTAGTGTTCCGGCGTGACCAATACCTACCCACCATACGAAACCGGTGATATCCCAAGCCCAACCTACTGTTTTATTTAAACCCCATGCTCCGATACCGTTCCAGAAGGTGTAACTTACAGCTACTACCCAAAGTAAAGCACCTAATGAGGCAACGATGAAACCAATCCACCAAGCTTTGTTTGGCTTATTTTCTACTGGCATCAAAATATCGTCCGTAATTTTTGCATACGTGATATTATCGCCGGTAATTAATGGTTCTCTAAGTATTGATTCGTTATGTCCTGACATAATTTGTATTTTCTTTATACTAAAGCTTACGCTTGTACTGTTGTATCTGTATTTCTAATTTTTGTCATGTAGCCGATACCTGGTTTCACATTGATTTCTTCTAATACGTAGTAGATACGCTCAGAACGCAATGCTTTTGAAACCTCTGAATTTGGATCGTTTGCATCACCAAATACGATTGCATTTGCTGAACAAGCTTCCTGACAAGCCATTTTAATATCGCCATCTTTTAATGGACGTTTCTCCAGTTTAGCTTGTAATTTGCCACCTTGTATACGTTGAATACACAT